>Ga0308171_1000539_pt1 | contig 77002 bp, 68 predicted proteins | sample PhyGR1_FD_202135 | JGI IMG/M metagenome (GOLD analysis project Ga0308171, IMG submission 202135) | Phyllosphere microbial communities from UC Gill Tract Community Farm, Albany, California, United States - DLSLSG.R1 | ecosystem: Host-associated > Plants > Phyllosphere > Unclassified | place: USA...
TTTCCTGCACGACGCACCTTACTTCCACTCCATTCAGGCAAACCAGTAAAACTCCGCACCACCGCCAGCCGTGCAGGGATGGCCTGCCTGAAGAGCAAAGTGTGCGAGCCAGGGAGGGCGAGCCCAATCCGCAGGGATGCGGGACTCCTTTGCGATCAGGCAGGCCTTTCCTGCACGACGCACCGTACTTCCTGCACGACGCACCCGACTTCCTGCACGACGCACCGGCTCCCGCTCCCATTACCCCGCACCTGCAAATCCGCCCGATAAAACCGCACGACCTCACCCACCACCAGCAGCGACGGCGACACCGGCTGATCCCGCGCGACCGTCTCCGCCAGCCCACCCAGCGTGGTGATCAGCACCCGCTGGTCCGGCCGGGTTCCCTTCTCGATAATCGCCACCGGCGTCGCCGCATCCCGCCCCTGCGCCTGCAACTGCGCACTGATCGACGCACTCCAGCTCAACCCCATATAAAACACCAGCGTCTGATTCACCGCCGACAGCGCGGCTGCATCCAGCTGCGGCTCGCCACTCCGGCCATGCCCGGTAATCAACCGCAACGACTGCGCGCAATCGCGATGCGTCAACGGAATCCCGCTGGCCGCCGCACAGCCCACCGCCGCCGTAATCCCCGGCACGACCTCACAGCGAATCCCGGCCTCCTGCAGGCTCACCATCTCCTCGCCACCGCGACCAAAAATAAACGGATCGCCGCCCTTCAGGCGGATCACATCGCGCCCGCTGCGCGCCAGATCCACCAGCAACTGATTAATCTGCGCCTGCTTCAGCCCATGCTGCCCCGGCTGCTTACCCACATCAATGCATAACGCGCTCTCCGGCACCTCGGCCATCACGGCTTCACTCACCAGCCGGTCATACACCACCACTTCAGCCCGCTGCAGCAACCGCAACGCTTTCACCGTCAGCAGCTCCACATCGCCAGGGCCTGCACCCACCAGCCACACCGCACCCTGCTGCTTAGCCACACCGGCCGGAGCCAGTAACTTATCCAGAGAATCAATTGCTCGCGTCATCATTCCTCCACAACCACGTCGGACAGCAACAGCTGCTTCAGCTCCGGAATACAGGAGCCACACTGCGTGCCGCACTTCAGCTTCTCGCCCAATGCCTGAGTGCTGCGACACCCCTGCGTTATCGCCTGCAAAATCGTCTGCTCACCTACCGACATACAACTACAGATAATCCGGCCCGCCGCGCTGCGCTGTGCCGCCCGACCTGCCAGCACGCTGTGCCGCCCGGCAGCATCCTGCGGCGCATCAGCAAAGGCTGCGGCGACAAACGCACTATCCAGCGACGGCAACGTGCTACCGGCATAAAACGCCAGCTGCAACTCACCGTCGCGCCAGGCCAGCAACCGGTAATCACAACCGCTGCCGGTGGCGAGCTGTACTGTATAGCCTGACAGATCGACCTGCCCGGCAAGCCACGCCTGCGGCGATCCCTCGCCCGCTACCGCATAACGCTGCGCCGCCGCATAGGGCACACGCGACCAGTAACGCAATCCCGCAAGCGGGGTAATCCCGCGCTGCCACAACCAACCCTGCCAGCTCACCGCCAGCGGCAGAATCCGCACCGGCGTCTGCTTCAGCGCGGGCTGTCCCGAAAACGGACAGGCGCGGGCGGCGACCAGCATCCCCACGTGACTCCGCTGACTGAACTGCCGGTTCCAGTGCATCGGCACAAACAGTTCGCCGCGCCGCATCCCGACATCCGTGCGCACCCGCACACTGATCCAGCCCTGCACCGACTGCACCCGCGCCAGGCCGCCCGCCGCGACGCCATACTGCGCGGCATCAGCGGGATGCAGCGCCACAAACGGCTCATCGCAATGCTGCATCAGACGCGGCACCAGCCCGGTGCGCGTCATGGTGTGCCACTGATCGCGCACCCGACCGCTATTCATCAACAGTGGCCAGGCAGCCTCACGGGGTATTAAGGCAGGCGTGGCCGGAACACGCAGCCGGGCTTTCCCGTCCTCGTGGAAAAAGCGGCGATCGCCAAACAACCGGGCACAGCCCTGCGGAAAATCACCATTCACCGGCCACTGAACTGGCCGCAGCGCGTCCCATCCGGACTGGGTTAACTGCGCCAGCCCGCTGATATCAAACGCCCGCTGACCCCGGTTCTCAAAACCCGACAGCGCCGCATGCTCGCGGAAAATCTCCGACGGATGCTGCCAGTTAAAGCCCTCGCGGAACCCTAATCGCTGCGCCACCTGCGCCAGCAGCCACCAGTCAGGCCGGGCATCTCCGGGCGCGGCGGAAAAGGCGCGCTGACGCGAAATGCGTCGCTCTGAATTGGTCACGGTGCCATTCTTCTCGCCCCATCCCTGGGCGGGCAGCAGAATATCGGCAAAGGCGCTGGTATCGGTCTGCGCCATCACGTCAGAGACAATCACCAGCGGACACGCCGCCAGCGCCTGCGCCACGCGGTTGCCCTCCGGCATCGATACTGCCGGATTGGTGCCCATAATCCACACCGCTTTCACCTCGCCTTCCGCAATTGCCCTGAAAAGATCCAGCGCCATCAGCCCCGGCTGGCGGGCTATCGACGGGCTGCGCCAGAAACGCTGCACCCGATCGCAATCCGCGTCCGTAAAACTCATGTGCGCCGCCAGCTGATTCGCCAGGCCACCCACTTCGCGTCCGCCCATCGCATTTGGCTGTCCGGTCAGCGAAAAAGGCCCGCAGCCCGCACGACCTATTTTGCCCGTCAGCAGATGCAGATTAAGAATCGCCTGGTTATTGTCGCTGCCGGTGGCGGACTGATTGATTCCCATGCACCACAGCGTCAGCACCCGATCGTGCTGGCTGACCAGCCGGAAAAAGTGCGTCACCTGCTGTTCCGTTACATCACAGGCCTCTGCTACCCGCGCCACATCCCACTGCGCGGCGGCGGCCAGAGTTTCACTCACCCCATTCAGATGCGGCAGCATGCTGCTATCAAGGCCATCGTGCTGCGCCAGCCAGTGCAGCAGACCGGAAAACAACGCCGAATCGCTGCCGGGACGCAGTGGCAGATGCAGATCGGCCTGATCGCCACTGGCCGTGCGGCGCGGATCAATCACGACAATGCGCATCGCCGGGCGTTGCAGCTTCGCCTGCATCAGCCGCTGCCAGACCACCGGATGCGCCCAGGCGGCGTTAGAACCCACCAGCAATACCAGATCGGCCTGCTCCAGATCCTCATAACAGCAGGGCACCGCGTCGGCTCCCAGCGCCCGCTTATAACCAACCACCGCCGACGCCATGCAGAGTCGGGAATTGGTATCGATATTGGCCGCGCCGATATACCCCTTCATCAGCTTATTGGCGACGTAGTAATCCTCGGTCAGCAGCTGGCCGGAGCCATAAAACGCCACCGCCTGCGGACCATATTGATCGATCACCGCACGCAATCCCGCCGCCGCCGCATCCAGCGCAGCGTCGAGGCTGACCTGCTGGCCGTTAACCTGGGCGGTGAGAAGACGCCCCTGCGGCGTCAGCGTCTCGCCGAGCGCCGCACCCTTAACGCATAACCGGCCCGCATTGGCAGGATGCTGTGGATCGCCGACGACGGTTGCCTGGTGCGGACCCTGCGGCGTGACGCAGACGCCACAGCCGACGCCGCAATAGGGACAGGTGCTGTTCATGATGCCTGCGCCAGCTGATTAAGCGGACGGTTAGCCAGCCAGATCTGCCCGGCTTCCAGCTTCACCGGCCAGCAGCGCAGCTGATGCTGCGGGTTATCCAGACTCTGCCCGTCACGCAGCCGTATCCGCTGCTTGTAGAGCGGAGAGATCACCACCGGCTCGCCGCCGACATCGCCCAGAATCCCGCGCGACAGCACGCTGGCGTCGCTGCCAGGTTCGCGATCTTCCAGCGCAAACAGCGCATCACCAAAGCGGAACAGCGCGACACGCTCGCTGCCAAGTCGCGCGCCGATCCCCGCCTCTGGCGGAATCGCATCCAGTGCGCAGATAGCATTCCACGGATCGGCGGGCAGTTGCAGCAGCGGACGCGCAGCCACGGATTCAGGCTGGCGCTGGCCGCGAACCCGGCTGTAGTGCAGCGATTCATCAGGCTGGTCGCTGTTGACCGTCGGCGTAAACAGCGCCAGCCGCGACGGGTCCGCCAGCGTGGTCTGCCACTCGCACTGATACGCCTCAACTACCCGCTGCATCTCCTGCTCCAGCGTCGCGCCCAGCCCGAGGCTATCCTCAATCACCACCTGCCGCAGGTAATCCAGACCGCCTTCCAGATTGTCCATCCAGACGCTGGTACGCTGCAGACGATCGGCGGTGCGGATATAGAACATCAGCAGGCGATCGACATAACGCAGCAGCGTGGCGTCGTCGAGATCGCTGGCGAACAGGTCGGCATGGCGCGGTTTCATGCCGCCGTTGCCGCAGACGTAGAGGTTCCAGCCCTTTTCGGTGGCGATCACCCCGATATCTTTGCTCTGCGCTTCCGCACACTCGCGGGTACAGCCCGAAACGGCCATCTTGATCTTATGCGGCGCACGCAGCCCCTTGTAGCGGTTCTCCAGCGCGATGGCGAAGGCGGTCGAATCCTGCACGCCGTAGCGGCACCAGGTTGAACCGACACAGGACTTCACGGTGCGCAGCGATTTGCCGTAGGCGTGACCGGTTTCGAAACCGGCTGCGAGCAGCGTCTGCCAGATATCGGGCAGTTGATCGAGCCGCGCGCCAAACAGGTCAATACGCTGACCGCCGGTGATTTTGGTGTAGAGATCGTAACGCGCCGCCACTTCGCCAATGGCGATCAGCCCCTGTGGCGTGATTTCGCCGGCCGGGACACGCGGCACCACGGAATAGGTGCCATCTTTCTGGATGTTGGCGAAGTAGCGGTCGTTGGTGTCCTGCAGCGGCAGATGCGCCGGTTTCAGCAGATAGTCGTTCCAGCAGGAGGCGAGCAGCGATGCCACCAGCGGCTTGCAAATCTCACAGCCCTGCCCCCGGCCGTGCGAGGCCAGCAGCGCATCAAAGGTCCTGAACTCGCCTGCCCGCACCAGGTGATAAAGCTCCTGGCGTGAATAGCTGAAGTGGTCGCAGACATCTTTTTTCACCTCGACGCCCAGATTTTCCAGCTGAAACTCCATCACCTGCTTCACCAGCGCCGCGCAGCCGCCGCAGCCGGTGGCCGCTTTGGTGCAGCGCTTGATGCTGCTCATCTCACCGCATCCGCCTTTTACTGCCGCGCAGATATCGCCCTTACTGACGTTGTGGCAGGAACAGACCTGCGCGCTGTCCGGTAACGCCGCGACGCCGGGTGCTTTCGGCGCTCCGGCCAGCGCAGGCAGGATCAGGCTTTCCGGTGCGGTGGGCAGCGGTAAGTCATTGAGCATCATCTGCAGCAGCGTGGCGTAATCGCTGCTGTCGCCGACCAGCACGCCGCCCAGCAGCCGGGTGCCCTCCGCAGAGACCACGATTTTCTTGTAGATGCCTTTTGGCCCGTCGGTCCAGTGATAGTGCTGGCTGCCCGGTGTGCGGCCATGCGCGTCACCAAAGGACGCGACCTCCACGCCCAGCAGTTTTAATTTGGTGCTCATGTCCGCGCCGCTGAAGGCGGCGGGTTCAGCCGCCAGATGTCCGGCGAGCACCCGCGCCATCTGATAGCCCGGCGCGACCAGACCAAAGATCTGACCGTTCCACAGCGCGCATTCTCCAATGGCAAACACACCGTCATCGCTGGTCTGGCAGCGATCGTTAATTTCAATGCCGCCGCGCGGTCCCAGCGTCAGACCCGCCTCACGTGCCAGCTCGTCGCGCGGCCGGATACCGGCAGAGAACAGCACCAGATCGCCAGGTAAACTGCTGCCGTCGGCAAAGCGCAGCACCACGCTGCCATCGGGCTGACGCGCGATCAGTTCGGTCTGTTTTGAGGTGTGAACCGTAACGCCCAGCGCGTCGATCTTCTGACGCAGCATCAGCGCACCGCCCTCATCGAGCTGCACCGCCATCAGGCGCGGCGCAAACTCCACCACGTGCGTTTCGAGTCCGAGCTGCCGCAGCGCATTCGCCGCCTCCAGACCCAGCAGGCCGCCGCCAATCACAATGCCGCGCTGGCTATGGCGGGCGCAGGCAGCAATGGCATCAAGGTCATCCAGCGTGCGATAGACAAAGCAGCGTTCGCCGTCATGACCCGGCACCGGCGGGACAAAAGCGCGTGAGCCGGTCGCCAGCACCAGCTTATCCCACGCCAGCTCATTGCCCGCGCTGTCACGCAGGCTGCGCTGCTGGCGATCGATCGCCACCACCGTGCAGCCGCTGCGCAGTTCGATACCGTGCAGGGCAAAGAAGTCCGCGCCGACCAGCGACAGATCACCGGCCGTTTTGCCGTTGAAATAGTCCGACAGATGCACCCGATCGTAAGCCTGCTGGCGCTCCTCGCCGTAAACTACGATGTGATAGTGCTGATGCAGTTCGCGGGCAACCAGCTGTTCAAGAAAGTGGTGACTGACCATGCCGTGACCAATGACGGCTAAAACCGGTTTACTCATCTCAGGACTCTCTGCAGCCTGTGGCTGCGGTTCAGGTTGATCGTGATCGAACAGGGTATCGAGCGTGACAGGCTCAGCGCGCTGCAGGCGTTCCAGCCACGCCGCGCCCTGCCGGGTGTCGCCAGAGAGCAGCACGCCACAGAGGCGGCCCTGACGGAGAAAAAGGCGGCGATAGTCGCCGGAGAGGGGATCGAAACTGCTGATGGACGGCGCCTCGCTGACGTCACCGGCGCTGAACAGCGAAATGCCGCTGACTTTGAGACGCGTCGCCAGTGGCTGGCTGACAAAATCTGCCAGCGGCGATCCCGCCAGCTGCGCCGCCAGAATCTGTGCCTGCGCCAGGCAGGGCGCGACCAGGCCAAAGGTTTCACCCGCGATTTCACAGCACTCGCCTACGGCGTAAACATCGGGAATGGCGCTGCGCAGCTGACCATCGACCAGAATGCCGCGCTGACACGGCAGCCCCGCCGTCTGCGCCAGCGTTATCTCCGGCTGCACGCCGATGGCAATCACCACCTGCGTGGCGGCGCAGTGGCGGCCGCTGGTGAGCATTACGCCCGCCTCGTCAATCGCCGACAGTCCGCTGTTGAGTTCACAGCGGATACCGCGCTGCGCTAAAGCCGTCAGCAACAGCTCGCCCGCTTTTGCATCCAGCTGGCGATCCAGCAGCCAGGGTTTATGGTGCACCAGCGTGACCTCACGGCCACGGGCGCGGAGTGCCGCCGCCGCTTCAATGCCGAGAAAGCCGCCGCCCAGTATCACCACCGGTCCCTGGCCCGCCAGCAGTCGCCGGACGTCGGCGATGCTGCGAAAACTCATCACGCACTCCGCATCGATACCCGGAATCGCAGGCAGACGAGGCTGTGAGCCGGTGGCAAACACCAGCCGATCCCAGCCGAGCTGGCGCTGATCGGTCTGCACCGTGCGTGCAGCCAGATCGACCTGCTGCACGGTTTCGCCGGTCAGCAGCGTGACGCCGTGCCGCTGATACCAGTCGCGATCGTGGATCAGGGTGTCACTGAAGGACTTTTCACCCGCCAGCACCGGCGACAGCAGCACGCGGTTGTAGTTGCCGTGCGGCTCGCGGCCAATGACCGTGATGGCGTAACGCAGCGGCGCACGCTGCAGCAGGCTCTCCACCATCTGCATCCCCGCCATGCCATTACCTATCACCAGCAACCGTTGCCTCATGGTCTGCTCCTTATGCCGCCGTGGTCTGTTTTTCATAGAGAAAATGCAGCACTTTCTGGCGAAGCTGGTGGTAGCGCGGCTCATCCGCCAGCGCCACCCGCGAGCGCGGACGCGGCAGATCGACGGTGAGGATTTCGCCGACCTTTGCCGCCGGGCCGTTGGTCATCATCAGCACCCGATCGGAGAGCAGCACTGCTTCATCCACGTCATGGGTGATCAGTACGATGGTGGTGTTCAGCTCCTGCTGAATGCGCATTACGCTGTCCTGCAGGTGAGCGCGGGTTAAGGCATCCAGCGCGCCAAATGGCTCATCCAGCAGCAGCACGCGCGGCTTCATCGCCAGCGCCCGGGCGATGCCGACGCGCTGCTTCATGCCGCCTGAGATCTCGCCAGGCCGCTTGTGCATGGCGTGACTCATCTGCACCCGATTAAGGTTGTGCTCGATCCAGTCCCGCATCTCCGCTTTGCTGAAGCGTCCTTTAAAGACCTGCTGCACCGCCAGTTCGACGTTCTGAAACGCCGTCAGCCACGGCAGCAGCGAATGGTTCTGAAACACCACCGCGCGCTCCGGGCCCGGCCCGGTGATTTCGCGGTTATCACACAGCAGCACGCCGCTGCTGGGACGGGTGAGTCCGGCAATCAGATTCAGCAGTGTCGATTTGCCGCAGCCGGAGTGACCAATCAGGCTCAGGGTTTCCCCTTCGTGAATATCAAAGCTGACGTTGTCCAGTGCCAGGAACTCGCCACTGGCGGTATTGAAACGCTGACTCACCTGCTGAACGCGAATAATGTGTTGCTGCATGATGTTCTCCTTATTTTTCCCAGCTGAAACGACGCGCCAGCAGCATCAGACCCTGCTCCAGCAGCAGCCCGACCACACCGATAATCAGAATGGCGATCAGAATGTTTGCCACGTTGAGGTTGTTCCACTCGTTCCAGATCCAGAAGCCGATCCCCAGCCCGCCCGTCAGCATTTCGGCGGCAACGATCACCAGCCACGCGATACCGATAGAGAGACGCACCCCGGTGAGCACCGCAGGCAGCACGGCGGGCAGCAGGATCCGGCGCATCACCGTCCATTCAGAGAGCTGTAACACGCGCGCCACGTTGAGGTAGTCCTGCGGAATGCGCTGCACTCCTTCGGCGGTGTTGATGATCATCGGCCAGATTGAACAGATGAAAATGGTCCAGCTGGCGGCCGGCTCGGCGCGCTGAAACAGCAGCAGGCCAATCGGCAGCCAGGCCAGCGGACTGACCGGACGCAGTAAGGCGATAATCGGATTGAACATCCGCGCCATAAAGGTGAAGCGCCCCAGCAGAAAACCGGCCGGAATGCCCACCAGCGCAGCCAGGCCGAAACCGATGGCAACGCGCTGCAGGGAGGCCAGCACATTCCAGCCGATGCCCTGATCATTGGGGCCATTGCTGTAGAACGGGTCAGCGAACAGCACCTGCGCGGCCTGCCAGGTCGCGTAAGGCGAAGGAAACGAGGGTTCGGACAGGGCGGCGATCTGCCACACCAGCAGCAGCAGCAGCAGGCCGCCCGCCGCCGGTATGCAGCGCTGCAGAAACGGACGCAGCCGCGCCGGACGAACGGCGGCTTTGGGGGTGACCTGTAACGGAATAACGGTGGCACTGCCGGGGGTTTGCACCGGCTGAGCCAGCGCGCGCGCGTCAGTTTTCATAACGACCTCTCTTAACGTTTGATAGCGAAACTGGCGGCGTAGGCGGCAGGATTGCTGCCATCCCAGACTTTGCCGTCGATCAGGGTGCTGCTGCGCATCTCACTGGCAGGCAATGCAATCTGCCCGACGGCGCTGGCAGCCTGTTTGTAGATGTCGATGCGGTTGATCTGGCGGGCCACGGCGACGTAATCGGGATCGCGGGTGAGCAGTCCCCAGCGTTTCATCTGCGTCAGGAACCACATGCCGTCGGAGAGCCACGGAAAACTGACGTTACCGTTGTCGAAGAAGCGCATCGGATGCGCGTCCTGCCACGACTGCCCCAGGCCGTTCTGATACTGGCCGAGCATTCGTCCCTGCAGCGTTTCCACTTTGGTATTGATCCAGGCGCGCCCGGCTAACACCTGCGCGGTTTCACGGCGGTTATCGTCTGAGGCGTCGATCCAGCGCGCGGCCTCCAGCACGGCGGCGGTCAGCGCACGGGCAGTATTAGGATTCTCTTTCACCCACTGCGCGCGGGTGCCGAGCACTTTTTCCGGATGCTCCGGCCAGATCTGCTGACTGGTGGCGGCGGTAAAGCCGATGTTGTCGCTGATGGCGCGCTGGTTCCACGGCTCGCCGACGCAGTAGCCGCTCATGTTGCCAATCTTCATGTTCATCACCATCTGCGGCGGCGGCACGACTACGGTGCGCACGTCGTCAAACGGATGAATCCCGGCATTGGCCAGCCAGTAGTAGAGCCACATGGCGTGCGTACTGGTGGGAAAGGTATGAGCGAAAGTCAGGCTGCCTTTAGGGCGGCTATCAACGGCTTTTTTCAGGCTGGCCGCATCGGTGACGCCACTGGCTTTCAGCTGGTTCGACAGGGTAATGGCCTGCCCGTTATGATTGAGCGTCATCAGGTTCGCCATGTCGTGCTGCGGTCCCGCCACGCCAAGCTGCAGCGCGTAGATCATGCCGTAGAGCACATGCGCCGCATCCAGTTCGCCGGAGGTCAGCTTGTCGCGCACCGCCGCCCAGCTCGCCTCTTTGCTGACCGCAAGCGTCAGGCCATACTTCTTATCGAAGCCTTTTACCGACGCCATAACCACCGGCGCACAGTCGGTGAGCGGAATAAAGCCCACCCGCACCTGCGCCTTTTCTGGCGCATCGGAACCTGCCGCCCAGACTGCATTTCGTAATCCCGGAACGATCCAGGCCGCACCCAGCGCAGCACCGGAGATCAGTGCCTGACGTCGTGTCAGTGAAAATGGCGTTTTGCTCATCAAGTTGCCCCTGAACAGAAATAAAAAAAGGCGTCCTCCGACAAGCCGAAGCCTGCGGATGGACGCCTTTATCCAAAGCACTGACCCCACCGCCATTGGCGGGAGCAATGCGTACTCTCTGTAGGGTTAAAGCAAAGGGTGTGCCAGATTGCTTAAGCCGCATGAATGCCAATCTGCGGGGACAGCCTGGTGAGAAATTAACCGTTTTTGCACGTTTCCGACGCAGATCACGCACAAAGGCTGTGCAGCTACCTCATCCGGGTTAGGTGTCCAGGGTCTTCGCCACCGCCAGCACCGCCTGTGCGATTTCCAGTACCCGCTTGTTCTGATTCATCGCACTTTTGCGCAGCGCCTGCCAGGCGGCCTCTTCGCTGAACCCCTGCTGCTGCATCAGCCAGTGCTTGGCCTGATCGATCACCCGTCGCTCGTCGAGTGAGGCCCGCATCGACGCCAGCTCATCCGCCTGCTGTTGCAGACGCTGCGACTGCTCACCAATCAGCGACAGCACCGAGCGCCCAAGCTGCGGGGCCAGGCCGTCACTGTTGAGTGCAGCCGCGCCGGGCAGCCAGTCAGCCCCGGAGACGTAGAGCGAGAAGTTGCTGTCGCCCCGAACAGCCGGAAAGGCTGCCTGCTGCTGCGCCTGAGCAATCGCCTCACGGCAGCGCTGCATCAGCGTGGCCGTCAGGGCATCTTCCAGCGTTTTCATCTGGTCCAGCCGCTCGGAGAGCAGAGAAAACCAGTGCAGCGCGCCGGTTTCATCATACCGGCCGCCGGTGCAGGCGATACGCCGCAGACGTTCGATGTCCCGACCGGGCTGAGCCAGCGGCTGCCAGCATTCACAGGCGGCGCTGTCGGCAAATTCCCGGAAGGTGGTAAAACTCTGCTCCTGGGCCGCAATCAGGGCCACCATCTGGCTGCGCTGGTCAGGCGTAAACTGCCCCGCCGCAAAGCCAGCAGAGCCGATGGCCCGCTCCTGTCCGGCCAGCTCTTTGCCCTGCATAAAGCTGAACAGGGCGATAAGCGCGCGGGAAATGCCGGGATAGCTGGCGGTGTCGGCCGCCTCAAACACCAGATTGAGTAAGGTGCGGATCACCTGATTAAAGGCGGCCATCGCCGCAGCCTGATCCCGCTCACCCTGGCTGATTTGCTGACGCAGCGCGGGCAGACCGTCCAGCGCCTGAAGAGCGGCCGCAATCAGGTTGCAGAAGCGACTGTAGCCGGGCTGCGCCACGGCGGGCGGCAGCGCCCGATAAAAGTGCTGCAAACCGTCGCTGACCTCCTGCTGGCGGGCGAGGCGTTCAGCGCTGAACAGCGCGCCGTCTGAGCAGATCCAGAGGTTGTTCGCGCCACGCTCACGCTGCAGCCGATGAACAAGTTCACTGACGGCGGCCATCAGCTCCCCGGTCTCAAGCAGCCGTTGCAGGCTGGCAATATCGCTGTCACGCGAGGCCTGTAGCCAGGTCATGGCATCACTCATTGCTCACCTCTGTGTGGTTAAAACCTTTCTGAAGCAAAAGGCGTGCCGCTTTCCGGAAAAAAGGGGCCACAACAGAGGCGTTAATTCTGATTTTGATGAGATTCTTAACACAAACTGATAAATTTTTTCGGCAACAAGTTATTAGTAAATCTTAATAGTTTCCAATCGGATTCATTGCATGTCAGAATGCGCGGCACTGTTCTCAATCAGTTTGTCTCTGCGATAATTCAGTTCGCTTTAACTATCACATTAGCTGGCGCTTTTCTGACACCGAAACCCGCCTGTAAAGCGCCCGCTATCACGCATCGGCAGTGGGTGCAATGGTTTGAATTCTCAAAAGTCTTAGGTAGACTGAACACGTTACTATCCTGATGTAAACTGACCTTTTTTTGAAAAACAGAATTTCGGCACGATGCGGCGCGACAAACAGCGCCTCCTGGCATCGGGCCCGGCAACATGCAGATACTTTGATGAGATCACGAGGAACATGGTGAAAAAGAGTCTTGCGTTAACACTGCTGGCGGTTCTTACCCTGGCAGGCTGTAAGGCCCCGCCGCCGCCCGTCACTGACGATACGCTGGTCACCAGCGAAATTAACGGCGTCAAACTGGTCCATCGACACGCTGTCGCGGCACCGACTGAATTTGAGCCGGTCAATCAGACCTGGCGCGCGCTCTATGGTGCCTCCGTCATGACCTCGCCGGATTACGGCGGTAAAGTCGTTCGCTATCTCGAAACGGGTAAGCCGTTTGAAGTATTAGGTAATGTGGAACACAGCTGGCTGGCGATTGCTGACCAGGCTGACGGCCCGCTGATCGGCTATGTGCCGCTTAAAGCAGGCGTGGCGAGCGATCGTTATGATGCGACGGTGCAGAGCGATCGTCCCCGTCCCCGCAAAACCAAACAGGTCTGTGTGGCCGTCGGCGGTGCCAGCAAAGCCTGCCGGACTAACGATACCGCGACCTGGATCTTAGACTGAATATGAAATCCGGCGCATATTGCCCGCAGCACCGTCCCGGGCTGTGGGTACAGGGATTGGCCATTGGCTGGAAGATCACTAATTAATGACTGTGGAATCCCCTGCGCGTGAGGCGACCCCCTCAGGCAATGAGAATCTATTACTTCAGGCTGCGGCGCCACTGCTGAACGCGGTGGTGCAAATTCGTCAGGCAGCCACCCACGACGACCCTGCGGGTCTGCGCCAGTCTCTGATCGATGAAATCCGCCAGTTTGAACAACGCTGTAAACAGGCAGGACTGCCGTTTGAGATGATTATCGGCGCGCGTTACTGCATCTGCAGCGCGCTGGATGAAGCGGCGGCGCAAACCCCCTGGGGCACGCGCGGCGTCTGGTCCGGCAACGGCATGCTGGTCACCTTCCACAATGAAAGCTGGGGCGGCGAAAAATTCTTTCAGCTGCTGTCGCGCATTTCCCAAAGCCCGCAACAGCACCTCTGGCTGCTGGAAGTGGTGCAGTACTGCCTGCTGCTGGGCTTTGAAGGCCGCTATCGCGGCAGTGAAAATGGTCGTGCTCAGTGCGACGGAATCCGTAAACGCCTGAAAACCCTGATAGATGAAACACGCGCCCAGCGTCAGACCCCGCAACCGCCACTGGTGGAGGTGCATCCGCTGGTGAGCACCCTCGCCCGGCCGATGGTGCCGCTCTGGGCCTGCGCCATGCTGGTCGCGCTGATTGGCTGCCTGATCTACAGCGGCCTGAACTGGCGGCTCGGCAACGCTGCCGAACCGCTGCTGCGCACTATCTATCAGACGCCGCTGCCGCAGATTACCGCTGGCCGCCGTCCCTCTTCCCCGCAGGCGCTGCTCGATCTGCGTCAGCGCCTGAATGATGTGATCGCCGCCGGACAACTCGAAGTCAGCGATGGTGCTTTTGGCAGCAAAGTGATTATTCCGGCGGACAAGCTGTTTGCCGAGCAAGGCACGGTGATCAATCCGGTAGGCCGCGCGCTGCTGGCCCGCGTCTCAAACGCCATGAAAGATGTTAAAGGCACCATTCTGGTCTCGGTGTTTACCGACGATCATCCGGTGGATAACAGCCGCTTTGCCTCCAGCTATGAGTTCTCTTTTGCCCGCGCCCGTGCGATTACCCAGCTGTTACAGGTTCAGCTGAATGACGGGCATACGGTTCGCTCTGAAGGCCGCGGCGACAGCGACCCGCTGCTGCCCAACGACAGCAGCGAAAACCGGACCCGCAACCGCCGCGTTGAAATCACCCTGTTTGCCGCGCCTGAAACGCTCAGTAATCATCAAGGAGCACAATGATGCGCGTCTCCCTTCGTCTGCTGCTAACGCACCGCCTGCTGTGGAGTTTTATCGGCGTCACGGCGCTGAGCTGTCTGGTCTGGATGCTGGGCGCGTTCTGGTCATGGGGCGAGTCACGCCCGCTGGAACCGGTTCTGCCTCGTCAGCTCACCGTGAGCGCCCTCTATTTTCTCTGGATCCTGTTCCAGCTGATCCCCTCGCTTTACCGTGCCTGGTTTAACAGCCGCCTGCTGACCCAGCTTGAACTGGCGGGCCACGAGGATTCGGCGGAACGGCAGATGACCGAAGAGCGGCTCAACCAGCGTTTCAGCGAAGCCGCGATGCAGCTGAAACGCACCCAGTTTGGCCGTCGTCACAGCGGCAGTCTGCTGTCACGCTTTAACGCTAATTATCTCTATCAGCTGCCCTGGTATCTGGTGATGGGTGCGCCCGGCGCCGGTAAAACGACCGCGCTGTTTAATGCGGGCCTTGAATTTCCGCTGACCGATACGCTCGGCAAACAGGCGATTCGTGGCGTCGGTGGCACCCGCAACTGCGACTGGTGGTTCACTGACAGCGCGGTGCTGATCGATACCGCCGGCCGTTATGCGCTGCAGGAGAGCCAGCGCGTGCGCGATGCGGCGGAGTGGCACAGCTTTATTAATCTGCTGAAACGCTATCGCACCCGCCAGCCGATTAACGGCGTGATTATGACGATCAGTGTCGCCGACCTGCTGAGTGATTCTGCCGAGGCGCGTTTCGCCCAGGCCAGCGCGCTGCGTGAGCGCATGGCGGAACTGCATCAGCAGACCGGCATTCACTTCCCGGTTTATGTGATGGTGACCAAAACCGATCTGCTGAAAGGCTTTATGAGCTACTTCGGCTCCATGGATAAAGCGCGGCGTGACGCCATCTGGGGCTTCACGTTTAACTGGGATCCCGGCAAGCCGCACAAAGATGACTGGCATCGCCATTTTGGTCAGCAGTTCCAGCGGCTGGAAGAAAATCTCCAGCAGGATCTGGCTGAGCAGATGACCCTTGAGCGCGACCTGAACGAGCGTGCGGAATGTTTCCTCTTCCCGCAGGAGTTTGCCTCGCTGCGTCCGCTGCTGAATGAATATCTGGATATCGTCTTTTCTGACCATCAGGATGCGGTTGCCTGGAGTCCGCGCGGCCTGTTCTTCACCAGCGGAACCCAGGAAGGTCTGCCGTTTGATCGGGTGATGGGTGAACTGAGCCGCAAGCTGCAGTTGCGCCAGGCAGGCGATCACTCGATTGCGGCCTGGGACAGCGTTAATCGCAATAGTCCGATTCCCGGCAACAAAGGCCAGAGCTTCTTTATTCGTGACCTGCTGAGCGATCTCATTTTCAAAGAGAGCGGTCTGGCGGGCAGTAATCGCCGCTGGGAGTACCGCAATCAGCTGTTCCACTGGATTGGCTACGGCGTGCTGGCCGGCGCGCTGCTGATCGCCTCCAGTCTGTGGGGCCTGAGTTACTACCAGAATCAACATTATCTGCAACAGGTTGCTGCGCGGGTACCCGCGATTCGTGAGCAGAGTCAGCAGGTGATTCATCAGCCTGCTGATAATATTTTTGATCTGCTACCCTTTCTGAATAACCTGGTGAAGCTGCCGCTATCGGAACGTTTTTCTCTCGATAATCCGCCGCTTACTATGCGGGCGGGCTTGTATCGCGGCAGTCAGGTCAGCGATGCTGCCTGGGTGCTTTATCAAAATGCGCTTAAGTCTTTGTTGCTGCCGCGCGTGGCGCAGCAGATCACCAACATTCTGCGCAACGATCCGGGTGATGATAACGCCTACAGCCGCAATGCGCTGCGCGCCTATCAGATGCTCTATCAACCACGTAATTATGACGGCGAGTTTTTACGGGCCTGGCTGCTGCAAAATCTCCAGCGCTCACTGCCCGATACGGTCAGTGCCCGCGATCTGCAGCAGCTCGACTGGCACCTCAGCCAGCTGCTGGATCAGCAGATTCAGTCGTCGCCTTATGCACGTGATAATGCACTGATGATGCGCAAGCTGGCGGATAATCTGAAAATTGCGGGCGAAGCGGGTTCTGTGCTGGCGGTAACGCCTCTGCACCCGGCCCCGCGGTCAAACTCGCATAGCGAGTAATGGTGAGGTGAACATGGCTGCTTACACGGCCCCCGGCTGGTATGGCAAGCTGCCGTCGACCGGTGACTTTCTGCACCATCGGCTGAGCGAGCAACAGATTAGCCCCTGGAATCACTGGTTCCAGCAGGGACTGATGCACTGGCATCAGCAGGCCTGGTCCTTCAGCGCCAACTTTCTTCACGCGCCGGTGTGGAATTTTGTTCTGCCGGTAACCGCGACCCGGCCACAGATACAGATGGGCTGTTTACTGCCCTCCTGCGACCGCGTGGGGCGCGCCTGGCCGCTGCTGGCCCTGCACAGCTTTCCGCTGGCGCAGTGGCATCCGGCGCAGCTGACCATCTCCGGCGACTGGTTTCAGGATCTGGGCGCGACGCTGTTACAGGCGGTTCAGACCCCGCTGAATGGCGAGCAGTTAGAGCAGCAGATTCAGGCATTGCCGCCGCTGCTGGTGCCCGCCCGGAAGCCCTCTGAAATTATGGATGTACTCGGTTTTCAGGATCTGCCCTGCACGCTGAGCTGGCGTGAGGTGGCGGAACGTTTCGATCCTCAGCAGCATATGAGCTACTGGTGGAGTAACCGCAGTGATGGGTTTGTCCATGCGACCCACAAGCACAGCGGCAACCTCACCGCGCAACTATTTTCGTTACTGTTTAACCCGGCGGCAGGTTCACAGCCGGGACGTAATGGCCTCTATCCTCCGATGTTCGAGTGAGGCCGGATGCGTTTGCCGTTTAATCTGGGATAACTCATGCAATTTACCATTGTGCAAAGCACTACGGATGTTCCGGTCAAAAGCGTCGCGTTTCTGCCGCCCGGCGGCACGATTGGCCGCAGTCAGGACAACGATCTGGTGCTGCCGGACGAGACACGGGCCATTTCGCGTCTGCAGGCGCTGGTTCACCTGTCGCACGACGGAGAGTGCCGTCTGACTAATCAGGGCAGCGTGACGCCGGTAGAACATAACGGGATTTCCCTGGGTCGCGGCATGCAGGTGCTGCTAAAGCATGGCGACGCGTTACGCATCGGTGACTATGCGCTGGAAGTGCGTGACCCCGCCTGCAATAACGTGCAGAACGATCCCCTGGCGCTGTTTGCAGGCGACAGCGCCGAGCCCGCGAATCCGCTGGGCATTCACGAACATCATGAGATTGATGACCGGCTGCTGGTCAATGAGGTCACCCCTTCACGCCACGAGCGCCACAACGATGCGCGGCTGGCGATTGATCCGCAGGCCAGTGAGCCGCGCCGGGCGCTGGTATCACAGCCGGTGGATCAGGATCGGCTGATCGCCGCCCTGCTCGACGGCATGGGGCTGAGCAACGGTCACGCTACGCCGGTGGATGAAGAGCAGATGTTCATTACCGGCCGGATGCTGAGCCTTTTCTCCCAGGGCACCGTCGCGCTGCTCTCGTCGCGATCCATTCTCAAGCGTGGCGTAAAAGCGGACATGACGATGATCCTGAACGAGGCCAATAATCCGTTCAAGATCCTGCCCTCCGGCAAAACCGTGCTGATGCAGATGTACCAGAGCCAGATGCCGGGTTTTATGCCGCCGGAACAGGCGGTTCGCGATGCGCTGGTCGATCTGCAGGCCCACCAGCTGGGCATGATTGCCGGTATCCGCGCCATTATCGCGGCGATGCTGCAATCCTTTAATCCGCAGCGGCTGGAAGAGCAGGCGCGCGCCGATGGTCTGGTGTCAAAGCTGCCCTTTTCCACCGCGAAGAAAGCGGCCCTGTGGGACTACTTCATGCGTAATTACCAGCGGACTGCCGGGGAGATCGAAGACGATTTTCATACGCTGTTTGGCGAGGCGTTTCTGCACGCGTATGACATGGAGGTGAATCAGTATAAGGACTCTCAGACGCGGGTAGATGAAGCATGAAAATCGTTTTTGCCAGCCGCTGTCAGCAGGGGCTACGTGATGAGAACCAGGATCGCACCGGCGCAGAGCTGGATGATCGTAAAGCCTGTTTTGTGGTCTGCGATGGCGTGGCCGGTCTGCCTGGCGGCGAGATGGCGGCACAGCTGGTGCGCGACACCCTGCTGAGTCAGATACAGGCGCATGACGACTTTACGCCGGAAATGACCCGTCAGGCGATTGAACAGTGCCGCTTAGCCTTGCAGGAGGCACAGGGTAAAAATCCGAAATATTCACGCATGAGTACTACCCTGGCGGCCCTGTTTATAGACCGTCATAAACAGCGTGCATGGTGGGCGCATGCCGGTGACAGCCGGGTTTACCACTTCCGCCGCGGCGCGCTCCATGAGGTGACCCGGGATCACAGTCTGGCCCAGCAGCTGAAAGATGCCGGCTATGAAAATACCGGCATTAACAGTAATTTACTCTATAATGCGCTCGGCGCTGAACCGTCTCGTTTAGTGAGCTTTTCGCAGGAGATAGGGCTGGAAGATGGCGACGCTTTTCTGGTCTGCACCGATGGCTTCTGGCTGAATCTCACCAGTGATGAAATGGAACAGGCGCTGCGCATGGTGAATGCCTGCGAAGAGTGGCTGGCACTGATGGAACAGGCGGTAAGCCGCAACGTAAAAAAAGATAATCTCAGCGCACTGGCGGTCTGGATTGGTGAGCCGGAAGAGGCAACATTGCTCTATTCACTGGCTGATTCGGCGCGCTTCCTGCCGCCTCGTTTTTGATTCCAAGGATCCTTATGAAACTGTGGTTGCCCGGCATCATCACCCTGCTGATGGCCTTTAACGCCCAGGCTGAAAATTATCGGGTGGTGTACTCCCCCAGCCTGGCGCTGGAGGTCTACATCGATAACGTGGTGAGTAAAGCGCCTGACGACTGGTGTAAAGAGACCCTGCCGCTGCGCATCGTCTCCGGCAAGAGTAAGGATTCGTCGGTGCTGACCACCTTTTTACCGCGCGTCGGCACCCTGCTCGCCAATCAGTGCGGATTACTGGACGAACTGCCGTGGCAGATGACCAATAAAGAGGGTGGCGTCCTGGCCAGCGGCAGCGCCAGCAAGTTGCAGAACTGGCGTCCTATCGTGATGGCCGATGCCACGGCCAGCGCCAGTGCCAGCAATGCCGTGCCGCTGGACCTGTCACGGCCCGCCAACAGCACGCCGCTGCAACATTTTGACCTCCCGAGCGGCTGCCATTTCCGCACCGCCTGGGATGAAAATGCCCAGACCCTGTTTATCCCGGACGTCAGTAAGCAGCAGTGCTCGCCCGACGGCTGGGCAGAAGGCAAGAGTGAACTGACGCTGGCGACGCCGGAGCACCCCACGCCGGTCGCGGTCACCTTTTATCAGGGCTACCCCATCGCCAATCTGACGATCCCGGACAGCAAGCTGGAAGTCATCGCTGCGAATAATCAGCGCATGATTGTGACGCGCCCGGATACGCCCGATAGCTGGCTGGTACTGCCCTTTGATGCCCGCCAGCATGTGTGGCGCTTCAATGGTGCGCTGTTGATAAAGATGGATAAGAATGCTGCGCAGCAGGATGCTGACGCTGTGAAATCGCGGGTCGATACGTTGCGCAGCCAGTGGGCGCCCTATTTCATGCCACAGCAAAAAGTGAATGTGTTACTCATCGACACCCTGCACGCGGATCTGGTCGATCCAGCCATTGGTGCCTGGCGTAACATCAATTAATTACCGCGCTGCCTGGCGATCAGGCCGTGTACAGAGAGTTCACTATGTCGGCAAATGATAATCCGAAAACTGTTCCGAATGCCCTGCCTGACGGCTATCGTTTCAATGAGTTTGAGATCAAGGAAGTGATCGGGGGCGGCGGCTTCGGCATCGTCTATCGCGCGTGGGATCACCAGTTAGAACGCACTATCGCCATCAAAGAGTATATGCCGGTGTCGCTGGCGGTCCGTGCCACCGATTTAACGCTGGAGCTGCGCGGTGAACGTTTTCAGAAACTGTTTAATGCCGGGCTGAACAGCTTTATTCAGGAAGCACGTCTGCTGGCCCGCTTTAACCATCCGGGACTGCTGCACGTGCTGCGCTTCTGGGAGCAGAACGGCACGGCCTATATGGGCACGCTCTACTACAGCGGCATGACTCTGAAAGAGTGGCAGGTCACCAGCCCGGCATCGATTTGTGAAGCCTGGATCCGTCGCCTGCTGCCGCCGCTGCTGGGTGCCATCAGCACCATTCATCAGGCCGGCTATCTGCATCGCGATATCTCGCTCGACAACATCCAGCTGCAGGATAATCAGCTGCCGGTGCTGCTGGACTTCGGCTCGGCGCGTAAAGAGATTGGCAACCTCTCTGACGAAACGGAAATCATGCTCAAACCGGGCTTTGCGCCGATTGAGCAGTACAGCGAAGAGGGTGAAGTCGAACAGGGACCGTGGACCGATATCTACGCTCTGGGCGCGGTGCTGCACAGCCTGATTACCGGTAATCCACCGCCGGTGAGTGTGGTGCGCTGCATTGAAGATAATTATCAGCCGCTGGTGGAACGTCAGCCAGAAGGCTACTCGCTGCCGCTGCTGCACGCCATTGACTGCGCGCTGGCCATGAAACCCGGCGATCGTCCGCAAACGATTGACGCCTTTGCGGCGCTGATCGATCTGCCGGTCAGTGATGTAGAGGCCGTGGTCAACAGCTTCCCGGTGCCGGGCGAACCGCCTGCTCTGCCGATCGAAGAGGTAGCTGAGGCGGCTCCGCCGGTGGTGATGGCGATGAATCACGCCGCCGCGTCGGCTGAACCGGTGACGCCGCGTACGGTGCGCAGACTGTCTCCTGGCCTGCTGAGTCTGGCGGCCGTGGCTATCCTGGCAGTGATCGTCACGGTATGGCTGACGAATCGCCACAGCGCGACGCCAGAGGGCGTGAGTAATCGTTCAGCCGTGACGAATGCGCCCGCATCGGCTCCGTCAGCCGCCGCCGTTCCGGCCGCGCTGGCGACGGTCTATCTCAAGCTGGAGAGTGGTGAGAGCGTGGTGCTGAACGGACAGCCGGTCGAGGTGAAACCGGGCAGCAGCGGCTTTGCCGCGCTGAATCTGGCGGCGGGCCAGTACAAAATTGACGTGAAGAATGGCAGTGAGATGCATAGCCAGTCTTTGACGATCGATAAGCCTGGCACCTGGCTGATTAATCCGGGTAACTAATCCCCGGATCGATCGTAAAAGGGCGCGACAATGTCGCGCCCTTTTCATTGCGGCTGAACCTGCTCAGGCCTGCCTGAGGCAGGATTGCTGCAGCGTCCGCACCTGATGTGCCAGTCGGCTCAGACTCTCATCCTCCATGCCGCGCCGGGTCAGTTCCTCTTCCAGCGCAAACAGATACTGCGCATTCGAGCCCAGTGGGCCGCTGGCGGCGGCGATAAGTGGCGCGATCGCCTCCGGGCAGGAGTCCGATTCATAGAGCGGATGACGCGGGTCCATAATAAACGTCAGCGCCGTCACGCTGCGTCCATCCTCCAGCTGTAACTCACACCAGGTGGGAAGATAGCAGCCGGTGATCATCTCACGCTTCCACAGCAGCGCCAGCTCTTCATGCAGGCGCTCTTCCGGCAGACGAAATGCCAGTCCGGTGGTGCGGCCGCCCTGCTTCAGCGCCAGCATACGGCCTGGATGCGTGGCGGTTCCACGTCCGGCAATCAGCCGCAGACAGAAAGCGCGGTGCCAGCCCTCCAGCGAACCGGAGGCGACTTCATCCGCCTCAAAAATCGGGTTCCACATCAGCGAGCCGTAGCCAAAGATCCATACCGGGCTGTGATCGGGACGGCAGGCCAGGGTGGCTGCCAGTGAGGCCGCGCGCTGCTCGCAACTCCAGAGTAGCGTCTCATCGATATCCCCGAACGACGTTTTACAATCCGCTTTTAATAGAAATTCCCGGGTAAGCAATGCGACCTCCTCAACGTCAACGGCGTCCTGCGGAATGGCTCCTGTAACATGATCTCCAAAACGGCACTGCGTTTCGTTCATTAAATTGACATTAATCTATTTCTGCGCAGGGTTACAAGCGTGATTCCGGTCGCAGGTTAAAAAAAACCAGATAAACCTGATAGCGCAGCCGTAAAAAAGGGCCAGATAATCCTGGCCCTTTGTCATGAACAGACTAGCGAGGGCATTATTTTTTAGGATGCCACTTATCGTCATCGCCTTTTTCATACTCTTTTTTCACGGCTGACCAGGCGACTTTGTGCGCCACTTCCTCCCGCGACTCATCGCCACGGCGATCTTCCGCCTTTTTATACTGTTCCCACGCACTGTTAAATGCCTGCTGATAGATATCCTGCGCATGCGCGGGCAGCACGTGTTTAACATTGTCTGGTAAGTCGTTTCGGTCAGAATAAGGCATAACCCCTCCGCAGTTAAGGAACACACGTTAAGCCTGGCTCAGCACGGCAAAAATACAAACAGCGACTTATCGACATTTCATAGTGAAAACCTCTGTGAACGCGCACAATTCATCATGAAGAGCGGGTTTTCCGGTGAAAAACTGCTGGATAGAGTGATATGTCAGAATTGTTGTAGGCTGATTAATATTGCAATATTTGAGATAACTTCAGGTTAATACCCCTTCGGGACTTTATTGCATTTTAGTAAAAAGCAGTAAATTTTTCCCGCTCGGGCAGGTGAAAAGATAAACTGCGCCCTGCCCTAAAACTGATTATATTTCTAACAGCAGCATGCGCTGTGTCCGGATAATCATTAACCAGAGAGGATGGTGAATGCCTTCACATGAAAAAACACGTCACAAGGAATTCTCGCTGATACTTCCCCTTATCACGCTGGGGATACTCTATTTTTTTGGTGCAACCACGTCATTTCCGATCGTCGTCGGGATCAACTTAGTGGCGCTGGTTGCCATTCTGAGCAGCGCGTTTAGCGTTGTACGACATGCAGACGTACTGGCCCACCGCCTGGGCGAGCCTTATGGCTCTCTGATCCTGAGTCTGTCCGTCGTGATTCTGGAAGTGAGCCTGATCTCGGCACTGATGGCGACCGGCGATGCCGCACCCGGCCTGATGCGCGATACGCTTTATTCAATCGTGATGATTGTCACCGGCGGCCTGGTCGGCTTTGCGCTCTTGCTGGGCGGGAATAAATTCGCGACGCAATACGTGAATCTGGCGGGCGTGAAGCAATATCTGATCGCTATCTTTCCCCTCGCGATTCTGGTGCTGGTGTTTCCCAACGCGCTGCCGGGCGGTAACTTCTCTGTTACCCAGGCGCTGCTCATCGCGGCAATTTCCGCAGCGATGTATGGCGTTTTCCTGCTGATCCAGACTAAAACGCACCAGAGCCTGTTTGTCTACGAGCACGAAGATGAGAGTGACGATGGGGATCCGCATCACGGCAAACCTTCGGCGCACAGCAGCGTCTGGCACACCATCTGGCTGCTCGTGCATCTGATTGCGGTGATTGCCGTGACCAAGATGAATGCGAATACGCTGGAAAGCCTGCTGACGGACCTGAATGCACCGGCGCAGTTCACCGGCTTCCTGGTCGCGCTGCTGATTCTCTCACCGGAGGGCCTGGGCGCGATAAAGGCGGTGCTGATGAATCAGGTGCAGCGTGCCATGAACCTGTTCTTTGGCTCGGTGCTGGCGACCATCTCCCTGACCGTACCGGCGGTGACCATTATCGCTACTCTGACCGGACAGGAGCTGATATTCGGTCTGGAGCCACCGCAGATGGTGATCATGATGGCGTCGCTGATTCTCTGTCAGCTCTCCTTCTCGACCGGACGCACCAATGTCCTGAACGGTGCCGCCCATCTGGCGTTGTTTATCGGTTATCTGATGACCATCATGCTGTAACGTCACCGGATGTCAGGCGAAAAAAAAGAGCGATTAATCGCTCTTTTTTTGTCATTAAAAACGCAGGTCAGGATGAATCTGACAGCCACTGATGAACTGAACGTGAAGGGAACAGGGGCAGAGGAGAAAAGCGTCCCGCGCCATGGACAAAAACGCCGGGAGCGTTTTTGAACAACGCAACGCGTTGGCCCGACTACGGGCGCACTTCAGGGATGAAGTGCGTAATCGCGCGGGCCGAGCGGCCATGGATGGCTTGAGCGTCTTTTCGATCTGGCCCTGTTCTCTGAACTGGCTCAATTTCACAGCGAATCAAGCAAGACTGTCCACTCAGTGCTCTTTTTACTTACCGCAAACTTACTTGCTGGTATCGAGTTCCGGGAAGCTTTTCACCAGATCGTCAATCGCTTTCATCTGTGCCAGGAACGGTTCCAGCTTATCCAGCGGTAACGCGGATGGGCCATCACACAGGGCGTGTTCCGGATCCGGATGCGCTTCGATAAACAGACCGGCAATGCCGACCGCCATACCCGCACGCGCCAGCTCAGCGACCTGGGCACGACGACCGCCGGAAGCTGCGCCAAACGGATCGCGCGTCTGCAGCGCATGGGTCACATCGAAAATCACCGGGCTGTTTTTGGTGACTTTCTTCATCACGTTAAAGCCCAGCATATCGACAACCAGATTGTCATAGCCAAAGTTGCTGCCGCGATCGCACAGGATAACCTGCTCGTTACCGCCTTCAGCGAACTTATCAACGATGTTGCCCATCTGACCGGGGCTGACGAACTGTGGCTTCTTCACGTTGATGACCGCGCCGGTTTTCGCCATGGCTTCTACCAGGTCAGTCTGACGCGCCAGGAAGGCCGGCAGCTGGATCACATCAACCACTTCAGAAACCGGCTGCGCCTGTGACGCTTCATGGACATCGGTGATGATCTTCACGCCGAAAGCCTGCTTCAGCTCCTGGAAAATCTTCATTCCCTCTTCCAGGCCTGGGCCACGATAAGAGTGAATAGAGGAGCGGTTCGCTTTATCAAACGACGCCTTAAACACGTAAGGAATACCGAGTTTACTGGTGACGGTGACGTAATGTTCGCAGATGCGCATCGCCAGGTCGCGCGACTCCAGCACGTTCATCCCGCCAAACAGTACAAATGGCAGATCGTTTGCAACCTTGATATCGCCAATACTCACGACTTTCTGTGTCATGCCCTTTCCTTTTCAGTGGGTCCGCTTAGTGCAGCGTGACCTGTTTTTGTTCGATTGCGTGAATCTGAACTTTGATCATTTCGCTGACCGGGTCTTCAGGACACTGCTCAACGAAGTAGGTTAAATCATTCAGGGCGATATGTTCGCACTGCAGCTGCGCGTAGATCAAACCGCGATCGCGGATTTCGTAGGGATCATCAGGATCGATACGCAACAGCACCTGACTGACGTTCAGCGCCAGTTCCATCTTCTGCTCTTCCATCAACGCGGCTTTCAGCGTGTCGAGCATCTTGCGCATCACGGTGACGGTTTTGGCTTCGTCCAGATCATCGTCATACAGACGCGCGGTCGGGCTGATATTGCCTTTGAGCCACACTTCCAGCGTGTGCCGATCCAGGGTTTCCCCATTGAACGGGTTAATCATCCACTTATCGCCATCAATCCAGTCGGCGCGCAGAATCAGCTGCGTCGGGAAAATCACCGGCATCAGCGGCAGTTCCAGCTCGGCGGCGATGTGCAGCAGAATCACACCCAGTGACACTGCGGTGCCCTGGCGGGTCTTCAGCACGTTATCGATCCACAGCGCATCGGAAAGTTTGTAGACGCCGCTGGCACCGCGAAAGCCCCACTGGCGATAAAACAGCTCCAGCAGCTTTTCGAGCTGCATATCCGCATCTTCGATGTCACTGACATACTCACGCGCTTCGGCGACTAACGCCGCAAGTTGCGTTTCCACCGACACCGCCGGGAAGTCGGCGCGGATGGCAAGCGTAGCGCCAATCACCGCTTCACACAGCGGCGTCTGGCTGAAATCTAATTGTTCGGTCGAGGTCATGCTATCCCCATAACGGCATTTTGGTCAGCGCCAGCTTAATGATGGTCACCAGTGCGATTAACGCCACCAGAAAAGCGATCCAGCGGGTGCGATCAGTACGTGGACGGCGACTCAATGCCACAAATCCTAAGGCGATGTAGATGATAACCGCTAAAAGCTTCTCCGTCAGCCAGCTTCCTTGCGGGGTGAAGGGATAGAAGTGGGTAATCATCACCAGCGAGACGCCGGTCACCAGTAACAGGGTGTCGTTAACGTGCGGCAGAATGCGGACCCAGCGTTTCGTCATCATCGCCGATCCACGGCGCAGCCAGTAAAAACGCAGCAGGAACAACGTCACGGTCAGCACGACCGTTAAGATGTGCAGATTTTTAATCAGGGGATAAAAGGCGTACATCATGAATCCTTTTCAAAGCGCTGTTAAGCGGGGAACTGACCTAAGGTCACACGTGGATTGCCGCCGTAATCGTCAACTGTTTCAACAGCGTGATAGCCAGTCTGCCGCATCAGCGCGGCCACTGCCTCGCCCTGCTGCCAGCCATGCTCCAGCAGCAGCCAGCCACCTGGCAGCAGCCACGCGGGCGCCTGCTCGATCAGCGTGCGCAGATCCGCCAGCCCCGCTTCATCGGCCACCAGCGCGCTGCGCGGTTCGAAACGCACGTCGCCCTGCTCCAGATGACTGTCGCTGGCATCAATATAGGGCGGGTTGCTGACGATGAGGGTAAAGCGCTGCGGAGGCAGTGCCTGGAACCAGTGACTGAGCAGAAAGGTGGTGTTAAGGAGGCTAAGATGCTGCGCATTGCTGCTCGCCAGTTCGACGGCGGCGTCAATGCGATCCACGCCGGTGACCTGACAGTCGGGCCGCTCGCTGGCCAGCGCCAGGGCAATTGCGCCGGTGCCGGTGCCCATATCCAGAATGGTCGCCGGTGTTGCGGGCAGATGTGCCAGCGCCTGTTCAACCAGTAACTCGGTATCCGGGCGCGGAATCAGCGTGGCGTCCGTGACGCGCAAAGGCAGCGACCAGAACTCACGTTCGCCCACCAGATGCGCCACTGGCTCACCCCGGGCGCGACGCGCCAGCAGGCTATCCAGCTGCGAGAGCTGCTCATCGCTGAGCAGCGTTTCATCAAAGGCGATTAACCAGCTGCGTGATTTGCCGGTCACAAAACCTAACAGGATCTCTGCGTCACGCTTCGGACTGTCACCACCGCACAGTGTGGCGACCGCCTGTTTCAGCCAGTGACGAATATCCATTAATCCTGACCAGCCAGCGCCGCCAGCTGATCCGCCTGGTACTCCTGCACAATCGGCTCGATCAGGCTGTCGATTTTGCCTTCCATCACTTCATCCAGACGGTAGATCGTCAGGTTGATGCGGTGATCGGTTACGCGGCCCTGCGGGAAGTTATAGGTGCGGTTACGGTCAGAACGATCGCCGCTGCCCAGCAGGTTGCGGCGGGTACTGGCTTCGGCGGCGTGACGGCGGGCCATCTCTGCCGCGTGAATACGCGAACCCAGCACCGCCAGCGCTTTGGCTTTGTTTTTATGCTGTGAACGTTCGTCCTGACACTCCACCACGATGCCGGTTGGCAGGTGGGTAATACGAATCGCGGAGTCGGTGGTGTTAACGTGCTGACCGCCTGCGCCGGATGAGCGGAAGGTATCGATCTTCAGGTCGCCGGCGTTGATTTCCGGCAGTTCCGCTTCCGGAATTTCCGGCATCACGGCCACGGTACAGGCTGAGGTATGAATACGACCCTGAGATTCGGTCTCCGGCACACGCTGCACGCGGTGACCGCCAGACTCAAACTTCAGGCGCCCATAGGCACCCTCGCCGGTCACGCGGGCAATGACTTCTTTGTAACCGCCATGCTCGCCTTCGTTGGCACTGATGATCTCCACGCGCCAGCGACGCGCTTCGGCATAGCGGCTGTACATGCGGAACAGATCGCCAGCGAAGATCGCGGCTTCATCGCCGCCGGTTCCGGCGCGCACTTCAATAAAGCAGGCGCGCTCATCGTCGGGATCTTTCGGCAGCAACAGAACCTGTAACTGCTGTTCCAGTACTTCACTCTTCTCACGCGCTTCCTGCAACTCTTCCTGCGCCATATCACGCATTTCAGGATCGTCGAGCATCTGCTGCGCCGTTTCGATATCTTCCTGAACCTGCTGCCAGTCGCGGAAGCAACGGGTCACATCGGTCAGTTGAGCATATTCGCGTGACAGCGCACGGAAACGCTCCTGATCGGCGATGACGCCAGCATCGCCCAGCATCGCTTCCACTTCTTCGTGGCGCTCCTGCAGGGCTTCCAGTTTGGCAACTATAGAGGTTTTCATTTAAATGTGGGATTCCCGTAACAGGTGGCGACAGCGGTGTGCCTAATCGAGACCCAGGCTGTCGCGTAAAATCTGCAGGCGTTCATTATCGCCATCGCGGGCGGCCTGCTGAAGTGATTTGGTTGGAGCGTGTATTAAACGGTTGGTCAGCTTGTGCGCCAGTTCCTGCATGACTTTCTGCGGATCGGCACCCTGCTGCAGCGCCTGCAGCGCACGGCCTTCCAGCTCAGCGCGGATCTCTTCCGCCTGAGAACGATATTCACGGATCGTATTCACCGCGCCCTGTGAGCGCAGCCACGCCATGAATTCGCTGCTTTCCTGAACCACGATGCTTTCGGCCTGAACCGCGGCCGCTTTGCGCTGCGCCAGGTTCTGCTCGATGATCGCCTGCAGGTCATCCACGCTGTAGAGATAGGCGTTAGGCAGGTCGCCCACTTCCGGCTCTACGTCGCGCGGTACGGCAATATCCACCAGCAGCATCGGTTTGTTGCGTCGCGCTTTCAGGGCGCGCTCCATCATCCCCTTGCCAATAATCGGCAGCGGACTGGAGGTTGAGGAGATGATAATGTCGGCTTCTGCCAGACGGGCATCGATCTCCGCCAGCGTGATCACTTCTGCACCGACTTCCGCCGCCAGCGTTTCGGCGCGCTCGCGGGTACGGTTGGCGATGATCAGATTTTTGACCTGATGTTCGCGCAGATGACGCGCGACCAGTTCGATGGTTTCGCCTGCGCCTACCAGCAGCACATTGACGGAAGAGAGAGATTCGAAGATTTGACGGGCCAGCGTACAGGCGGCAAAGGCCACCGAGACCGCGTTCGCACCGATATCGGTTTCCGTGCGCACGCGCTTGGCAACAGAGAAGGTTTTCTGGAACATGCGTTCCAGTTCACTGCTCAGCGCCTGACCGCGTGAGGAGTCGGCAAACGCTTTTTTTACCTGACCGAGGATCTGGGGTTCGCCCAGCACCAGTGAATCGAGGCCGCTGGCAACGCGCATCAGGTGGCTGACCGCCTCGTTATCCTGATGCCAGTAGAGGCTGTTCCGCACATCCTCTTCATCCAGCTGATGATAGTTACATAACCAGCTCACCAGACGCGCCTGTAAATCGGCCTGCTGCTCTACACTCAGGTAGAGTTCCGTCCGGTTACAGGTGGACAACACCACGCCGCTCTGCACCATTGGCTGTGATAACAGGCTGTTTAACGCCTGCTCAAGCGTCTCCGGCCCGAACGAGACGCGTTCGCGCAGAGCAATGGGGGCTGTCTTGTGATTGATTCCGAGAGCGAGCAGCGTCATGGTGGTTTTGGTTGGGATGTCCCAATAATGTCAGGGTTTTGTGAGGCGCATTCTACAAGATGCGGCAGATCAAGAAAAGCCATACAAAGGCTATGACTGTAATAAGATTAACCCGATCGTGCTCAATTTGCTGCATAACAGCATTGACGGTTAAAACCGGGACGGTTAGCGTTATCCGTTACGAATAATAAATGTGTCCGAGGAGATGACCACTTGATGCTTAATACACCACGCAATCTGTTGCGCCTTTTGCCCCTCGCCAGCGTTCTGCTGGCGGCCTGTAGCGTCAACAAACCGCAAGGCCCGGGCCCCAGCGTTACCGCGCCACAGTGGCAACAGCATCAGCAGGCGGTCTCAAAGGTCACGCACTACCAGACCCGCGGCGCCTTTGCCTACCTTTCTGACAAGCAGAAAGTCTATGCCCGCTTCAACTGGCAGCAGACCGCGCCCGATCGCTATCGCCTGCTGCTGACCAATCCGCTGGGCAGCACTGAACTGCAGCTCGATGCGCAGGGCTCTGTGGTGCAGATCGTCGACAACAAGGGCAAGCGTTATGTCAGCAACGACGCGCAGAAAATGATTTCCCAGCTGACCGGCATGAATATTCCGCTGGCGAATCTGCGTCAGTGGATGATGGGTCTGCCGGGCGATGCCACCGACTATCAGCTTAACGATAGCTATCAGCTGAGCAGCCTGAACTACAGCCGCGACGGCCAGACCTGGCAGGTCTCTGTCGCAGGCTACGACAGCAAAGTCACCCCGCCGCTGCCATCCAGTCTGGAGCTGAAAGAGGGCGATCAGCGGATTAAACTGCGTATGGACGGCTGGACCGTTCAATGATCACCCACTGGCCTGCCCCGGCAAAACTGAATCTTTTTCTCTACATCACCGGCCGTCGTCCTGACGGCTATCATAACCTGCAGACGCTGTTTCAGTTTCTGGATTACGGTGACCAGTTGCAGATTACCGTTGATGACAGCGATTCGATTCAGCTGTTAACGCCCGTGCCAGGCGTCGCGGATGCGGACAACCTGATTGTGAGTGCTGCGACCATGCTGAAGCAGGCGGCGCAGGACAAACATTGCCTGCCTGCCCGCGCCGGCGTGCAGATTGCCATCGAGAAACACCTGCCCATGGGCGGTGGTCTCGGCGGCGGCTCTTCTGATGCAGCCACCGTGCTGGTTGCGCTGAATCATCTGTGGCAAACCGGTTTCACACCGGATGAGCTGGCGGCGATAGGCGTGAAGCTGGGTGCGGATGTGCCGGTCTTCGTGAAGGGCTTCGCAGCCTTTGCGCAGGGCGTAGGTGAACAACTTCAGCCCGCAGAGCCGGAAGAAAAGTGGTATCTTGTCGCCCATCCCGGCGTGAACATCAGCACCCCAGTGGTATTCAACGACCCCGAACTGACGCGTGACACGCCATCGCGCAGTTTATCGACGCTTTTAGCCGCCCCCTTCACCAATGATTGTGAAGCAGTGGTAAGAAAACGTTTTCGCGAGGTTGATGAGCTTGTTTCCTGGCTGCTAGAATACGCGCCGTCACGCCTGACTGGTACGGGCGCTTGTGTGTTTGCTGAATTCGACACCGAGTCTGCTGCCCGTCAGGTGCTGGAGCTTGCCCCGAATGGGGTGCGCGGATTTGTAGCGCGGGGCGTAAATGTTTCGCCGCTACAGCGTACCCTGCGAGGCGATTAGCGAATGCGTGACAGTGTCACCCCGTTCCAGGCACTGCACGTTTCGCATCAACACACCCGTGTGAACGCACATGACCGTACGCGCCGGTTACAGTCATGCCGTTCATTCTCTGGACGCAAAGCCTGAGGTTCTTCTCGTGCCTGATATGAAGCTATTTGCTGGTAACGCCACCCCGGAACTAGCACAACGTATTGCCAACCGCCTTTACACCAGCCTGGGAGACGCCGCTGTAGGACGTTTCAGTGATGGTGAAGTGAGCGTACAGATCAACGAAAATGTACGCGGTGGTGATATTTTCATCATCCAGTCCACCTGTGCCCCCACCAACGATAATCTGATGGAACTGGTTGTGATGGTCGACGCGCTGCGTCGTGCTTCTGCTGGTCGTATTACCGCAGTCATCCCCTACTTTGGTTATGCCCGTCAGGATCGCCGCGTGCGTTCCGCGCGTGTACCTATCACCGCTAAAGTAGTGGCAGACTTCCTTTCCAGCGTCGGTGTTGACCGTGTTCTGACGGTTGACCTGCACGCCGAGCAGATCCAGGGCTTCTTCGACGTCCCGGTTGATAACGTATTTGGCAGTCCGATCCTGCTGGAAGATATGATGCAGATCGGTCTGGAAAACCCGATTGTTGTTTCTCCCGATATTGGTGGCGTAGTACGTGCCCGTGCTATCGCTAAACTGCTGAACGACACCGATATGGCCATCATCGATAAACGCCGCCCTCGCGCGAACGTTTCTCAGGTGATGCACATCATTGGTGACGTTGCTGGCCGCGACTGCGTGCTGGTCGACGACATGATCGACACCGGCGGCACGCTGTGCAAAGCGGCTGAAGCGCTGAAAGAGCGTGGTGCAAAGCGCGTGTTTGCTTACGCGACGCACCCGATCTTCTCCGGCAATGCGGTTGAAAACCTGCGTAAATCTGTACTCGACCAGGTTATCGTCTGCGATACCATCCCCCTCTCTGACGAGATTAAGTCACTGCCGAATGTGCGCACGCTGACCTTATCTGGCATGCTGGCCGAAGCCATTCGCCGCATCAGTAACGAAGAATCTATCTCGGCGATGTTCGAGCATTAATCTTCGCGGAACCGGGCCCAGTGCCCGGTTTTTTTAACCCTGCCGACTCCCCGATTAACGCGCTTCTTTTTCTGGTTTTTCCGCGAAAAACGTCCCCAAAACCCTCTATTTTCAACGCCACTCACTCTTTTACTCAAACACTGCGCTCACCGCTTCTGCCCTGTGCCATAAAGTGGTAATTTGCTGCGCACTTTCCCTGAGAACCTGACCGCCATGAGCCTGGATATCTATACGTTATTTGTCTGCGAGCTCTATGTGCTGGGTTTTCTGAGTATCATCATGATTTTTGCCTGGATCGGATCGCAGTATGACCGCGTCCTTGGCTTCACCTGCCTGTCGCTGATTTTAACCCTGATTGCGGTGTTCTTAAGTAGCCTGCGCAGCAGTGGTCTGCATTTCCTGCCGGTCGCGGTGGGCAATGTGATGATGATGCTGGCTTATGGCGGATTATTAAATGCGTTCCGGCGCCTCTGCGACAAACCCCTGGGCACCCACTGGCTGCTGGGCGCCCTGCTCTGGGCACTGCTCTGCTGCTTTCCGGCGTTTTATTACAGCTTACCCAAACGGGTCATGGTGCTTTGCATCGCCTGCATTGCCTACACGGCGGCTCTGATTCAGCTGGTCTGGCAGGCGCGTGACACGCTGAAGGCGAGCTTCTGGCCTGCGCAGTTGCTGCTGTGGATCCATCTGCTGTTTCACCTGGCGCGCCTGTTTCTGGACACGGCGATTCCCAGCACTCAGCCGGGCGCGATTGGGGGATCGAACTTCTCGGTTTACGTCATCCTGGAATCGATTCTGTTTGTCATCGGCCTGACCTTTACCCTTCTGGCCATGGTCAATGAACGGATGCAGGTCAGCTTAAAACATGCCTCCCTGCATGACCCGCTGACCAGCGTCTGGAATCGTCGCGCCCTGTTTAATGAAGCAGAGAAAATTGTGGCGCGATGCCGCCGTCAGAACCGGCCCTTCAGCGCGGTCCTGTTCGACCTTGATCATTTCAAAAGCATTAACGATCAGTATGGTCATCATCAGGGCGACCTGGTGCTGATCCACTTTTGCGACGTGGTCAGTTCGCTACTGCCGGCTGAGGGGCGTTTTGCGCGACTGGGCGGAGAAGAGTTTGCGGCGATTATCCCGGGAGCGGCTGAGGAAGCAGAAACGTGGTGTGAGTCCATCCGGCTGGCGGTCTGCGCATCGCAGCCGAATGCGATACCCTATTCGGTCAGCATTGGCTTTGCCACGGCAACGGGCCACCGGCAGGGTTTTGAGGATTTGCTGGCGCAGGCCGATGCAGCGCTCTATCACGCGAAGGCCAGCGGCCGGAACCGCACAGCGCAGCATCCAGTCACTGCAGCCCTCAGTTAATGGTGTGAATTGTGAGACCGGCGGCAGCGATTGTCATAGCGACGATGCCAGTAATAACGATCTTCCACTTTTTCACGACCACTCAGGCCCGCCCCCACCAGCCACAGCAGTGCACCGATAAAGATGCCTAACATCGCACCCTGCGCCAGCAGTTGCGGCATGTCGAGTGAGGGGAGCTGATTAATAATAGAAAAACCAACGCCCAGCACCATTGTGACTAATCCCAGTACCATCAAGCTGTTACCCGCTAAGCGGGAATGTTGATGTTTCATGCTGCACCTCCATCCATATGAGTCAATAACCGCACACAATGTTAAGTGCCATAAGTTTAGGCAATGGATAGCGGCTACGTTGCGTACTGGATCACACATCAGTCATAAACAATTTACTGGCCCTGATTGCAGCCTGTTGATTTAGATAGAAAATGACTAATCACTCTCCTGAACCATTTCGATGCATGTGCTTTGTCATCCTGGCTGTGGCGAAGTAAACTAACGCCCTTTCGCGATAACAGCAGGATAATCATTGTGAGCAGCATTAAACTGATTGTGGGCCTTGCCAATCCGGGCGCTGAATATGCCGCCACGCGCCACAATGCGGGTGCCTGGTATCTGGATCTACTGGCTGAGCGCCACAATCAGTCACTGAAAGAGGAAGGCAAATTCTATGGCTACACCGCCCGTCTGGCGATAGCCGGAGAGGATGTGCGCCTGCTGGTGCCGACCACCTTTATGAACCTGAGCGGTAAAGCGGTGGCGGCAATGGCGACCTTTTATCGCATTGCACCGGAAGAGATTCTGGTGGCGCACGATGAACTCGACTTGCCACCCGGCGTAGCGAAGTTCAAGCAAGGCGGCGGGCATGGCGGCCATAACGGGCTGAAAGACATCATCAGCAAACTGGGCAATAACAATAATTTCCACCGTCTGCGCATCGGTATCGGGCATCCCGGCGATCGCAACAAGGTGACGGGATTTGTACTGGGCAAGCCGCCTGCCAGTGAGCAGAAGCTGATTGATGATGCCATTGATGAAGCGGCGCGCTGCACCGAACTGTGGCTGAAAGAGGATCGCATTAAGGCGATGAACCGGCTGCATGCCTTCAGGCCTGCTTAAACGCCCGAATCGTCGCGATTCCGTGTATAATGCGCGAAATTTTTCTATTCGTCTCCGACAGCCCGCTTACTGGCGCGCTGTCCATCCAGTTATAAAGGGTATCAAACCATGGGATTCAAATGCGGTATCGTGGGCCTGCCGAACGTCGGTAAATCCACTCTGTTTAACGCGCTGACTAAAGCGGGCATCGAAGCGGCTAACTTCCCCTTCTGCACCATTGAGCCAAACACGGGCGTGGTGCCAATGCCTGACCTGCGCCTCGACCAGCTTTCTGAGATTGTTAAGCCGCAGCGCGTGGTGCCGACTACCATGGAATTCGTCGATATCGCGGGTCTGGTAAAAGGCGCGTCAAAAGGTGAAGGCCTGGGCAACCAGTTCCTGACCAACATCCGCGAAACCGAAGCGATCGGCCACGTGGTGCGCTGCTTTGAAAATGACAACATCATTCACGTTGCGGGTAAAGTTAACCCGGCTGAAGATATTGATGTCATCAACACCGAACTGGCGCTGTCCGATCTTGAGACCTGTGAACGTGCCATTCAGCGTGTGCAGAAGAAAGCCAAAGGCGGTGACAAAGATGCCAAAGCTGAGCTGGCTGCGCTGGAGAAGTGCCTGCCGCATCTTTCTGAAGCGGGCATGCTGCGCTCACTGGACCTGGATGCGGACGACAAAGCGGCCATCCGCTATCTGAGCTTCCTGACGCTGAAACCAACGATGTACATTGCGAACGTCAATGAAGATGGTTTCGAGAACAACCCGTACCTGGATCAGGTTCGCGCTATTGCTGAAGCAGAAGGTTCCGTCGTGGTGCCTGTATGCGCCGCTGTCGAGTCAGACATTGCCGAGCTGGAAGATGAAGACCGTGACGAGTTCATGGCTGAGCTGGGTTTGGAAGAGCCGGGTCTAAACCGCGTGATCCGCGCCGGTTACTCCCTGCTGAACCTGCAGACCTATTTCACCGCTGGCGTGAAAGAAGTGCGTGCATGGACTATCCCGGTTGGCGCAACGGCCCCACAGGCAGCCGGTAAAATCCATACCGACTTCGAGAAAGGCTTTATCCGCGCCCAGACCATCGCGTTTGAAGACTTCATCGCTTACAAAGGCGAGCAAGGCGCGAAAGAAGCCGGCAAGATGCGTTCAGAAGGTAAAGAGTACATCGTGAAAGATGGCGATGTGATGAACTTCCTGTTCAACGTCTGATTTAACTTTGCTGGCTTATGGGGTTTCAGCAATCCCATGAAGTCAGACAGACTCCCTGAAATCCACGCCATTGCGTGGATTTTTTATTTCATAATGTCTGACTTAACCCCGCAACAACGACACTCCGGCCTCTTCCTGAAGCCATTTTTGTACAGCCCCTCACTAAGCAAATTACCCTACTCCGCCAGCATTGATCTCAACCGGTTGAGCCAGGAATCTGTATCGTTCAGCAACTCACAACTGAGATTTTCAATGGTCATGTGCTGCGCCATTGAGGCACGGCGCAGCAGGCTGTAGGCATCATCTTCCTCCAGCCGAAGCGCAGACATCACCCGCAGCTGCGCGGAAAACAGAAACTTCCGTGCGCGAAGTCGCTCCTCCTGCCGCCGGAGTTGCGCTTCAAGCTGGTTGATGTGTGCAGCATGGTAGAGCGCCAGCGTAAAAGCAGTCATCACACCATCAAAGCGCACCGGTTTACGCATATAGCTGTCGATCTTCTGTTCGGCAATCCACTGTAAACGCGACGGCGTTTCAATGGCGGTCAGCGCAATCTTTGGCAGCGCGGGCCAGGGAAGCGGATTCGTGGGGTGAAACAGGGTGGAGTTATCGCCGTCGAACACCAACAGCTGCTGGTCAGCCAGCTGGTTCTCGTCCGGAAACGCCGCACAGAACAGGCCCTCTATTCCTATGCGGCTAAACTGCTGCGCCAGATGGTGGTTATCACGGTCGGAACAGCCGATCACACAGACTTTTAATCCGCGCATCTGGACGTTTTTTCGGCTCATGCGGGACCTCCGCGCTGCATGAGGCTCGCGAGATCCACCCAGGCCAGCCAGGGATCGGGTTCCACCGGCGCATCAGCCTGCCAGAAACTCTCCAGCCTGCCGTTGTGGCAACGCGCCAGATGCGGGGTCAGCCAGCAGTGATTATTCCCGGCGTTAAGGCGGATCCGCCCGGCTGGCGAATCCATTTCATCCTGTAATACCGCATTGCGCACACCTTCGACGTCATCATTGCCGTGGCGCGCAATGGCTCTCGCCAGCAAATGTCCGGCCAGCCAGGCACTCTCGCTGTCCACTGACGGCGAAACATGCTCACCAAAGCGTTGGTGATAGCTGCTCAGAAAACGCCGGTTGGCGATGCTGTCTATCGACTGAAACCAGCTTGCCGAAACCAGATATCCCTCTAACGCTTCTGCGCCAATTAACTTAACTTCCGGTTCACACAATGTCAGGCTGAGCTTCAGCACCTCGTTTAACCACGGCTGCTGCTGGCAGGCCTGATGCCAGGCGCGATAAAAACTGTAGGCGCTTTTCCCGACCAGGGTATTCAGGAGGACTTTCGGCCGGCAGGCGATGATATCGGCGATTAACGTCTCGACATCTTCTTCGCCCATCGGCAGTAATTTACTTTGCAGCACGCTGCCGCCCGCAGGGATAACGGCTTCACGGGTGATGCGATCCATCTCCCAGGACCAGACATAGTTTGAACCGATGTGATAGATCTCCGCCGCCTGCTGCTGCAGGAGCCAGCTAAGCATCGGCAAAATATGCTGATTAGGGGTGGCACCCAGATAAATCACGCTATTGCTGCTCTCAAACCCCTCATAGCGTGCGGAGTGCCACAGCAGCGCGTTGGACCCTTCGATCAACGGCAGAATGGTCTTACGCGCCGCGGACGTATAGCAGCCGATCACATGACGCACACCGTGGCGATAGAGTAAGTCGTGGCAGTATTCGTAGTAGAGATCCAGCGAACCCTGCGGATCGCGGATTACAGGCGCAAGGGTGAATTGATGGGCGGGATTGGCGTTTATCTCCTCAATTGCCAGCAGAATGCCGTTGAGCATCTCACGCCCGATAACCGCATAATCGCCAGAAACAGAATAGAGAATACCGACAGGAATAACGCGTTTAGGCAGCGGCTGAGTGACAGACATAATAGCTCCTGAATCAACGCGGCCCACCACAGGCCGCGTCTTGGGGTCATCGCGGTGGTTTAGCAACCAGCGCCGTGTAGTAATGCGGCTGACGCATCAGCACCAGGTCTTTACGTCTGACAACATGATCGGGATATGACGTACCGGCTGACCCCGTGGAGATATCAAGCACCGCCAGCCCCTTCGCACCGGTCGCTTTCGCTTCCTGACGCGGAAAAGCAAACGTATCGGGGCCAAATATCCCGCTCAGACCAAAGCTTTCGCCTTCCGCGGCTGGCCAGTTAGCAAACGCCAGCCAGACGTTGTTCTCACCCGCACGAACGCGCGGCAGCAGCCAGTGGTAAGGATCGGCGCCGCGCGGAATCGGCCAGACGTGGGGAATCGCCGTGCCCGCGTGCGCCATGGGCGCAGGTGAATGAAGCTGCGCCGGACAGGCAATGATGTCGCAGCCTTCCAGCGCCAGAATCCGTGCGGCTTCCGGCACCAGCAGATCCTCACCCAGCAAAATACCGACCCGCCCGCAAGGCAGATCGCACGTCACCCATTGATTGCCTGCGCTGGCCCAGTGCCGATCCTGGTCACTGACATGAATCTGCCGATAGTGGGCACTCAACCCCTCACTACTCACCAGCACCGCGCTGTTATAGCACTGCTCCCCTTCCTGTTCGGCGAACCCCACCAGCAGCGCGATATCCAGTTCCATTGCCAGCGCGATCAGCGCCTGTACAGGCGCATCATCCCGTTTAAGTGCACAGCGGCTACCGTCACCACCGGTCAGCGCGCGTTCCGGCAATACCAGCAGCTCTGCGCCGCCCGATTTCGCCTCTTCGGCCTTCTGCCGAATCTGTGCCAGATTGGCATTAATATCGTTTTGCGGACGAAACTGCGCCACCGCAAGGCGTGAAGCTTTACCGTCGGGCAAGGGATTACGGCCATATAAGCCAAAAAAGTCCCCTGGATTCCAGAGGAACGTGTTGGTCATCAAACGCTGATACAGCTCAGGCCGACGTTTATTCAGTTGCGGATTCTGCTCTGGAAGGGGTAATTCAGCAGTGAGTATTCGATCGCCGCTGTCGCAACTGGCCAGCAGATGTCCGTGGCTATCCACGATACAACTGCCGCCGCTGAACTGCACGCCCCGCTCCCATCCCCAGCGGTTACTTTCAATCAGCGCACAGCCATTCTCCCAGACGCGCGTAAGCCAGTAAGGCGCTGGCGTGCGTTCAGCCAGCCAGTTGCTGATGTGGCAGATCATGTGCGCCCCACCCAGCGCGGCCAGCCGGGCGGTTTCAATAAAGTGAATATCCATACAGATCAACAGCGCGATATTGCCGATCTCCGTCTGAAATACCTGATGACCGCTATCACCATTCGCCGCCCATTTCGGTTCTGAAATATAGGGGTGAGTTTTACGGTGAACGCCGATTACGCCCTGCGGCCCGACCAGAATGGCGCTGTTATAGTAGAGCTCGGTGACCGTGTCCCGCTCCGGCATGCCAAAGACCAGAAAGCAGTTAAACTCCCGCGCAATGGCAGTAAATGCCTGGCTGGTGGCACCGTCCGCCGTTTCGACATAGGGGGCGACTTCCGCGCGATCCAGCCAGCAGTAGCCGGTGGTGGCCATTTCCGGCATAACGATCAATCGCGCGCCACCCCGCGCGGCCTGGGTGGCCAGTGCCAGCAGGCGAGCGACGTTCTCCTCTTTTCTGAACTGTGTGGGTTCAAACTGGATGGTTGCAACATTGATGCGCATTATTCTGCCTCCTTGCTCAGTAACGGATTAAAGACCGGTTTCGGTCCCTGGTAAGCATCGGAGGGTTTCCAGTTGGTTTGCATATCCTCAGGAAAGGTTTTGAAGTAATAGCTGCCGCGGGTAGCCACGCTGATCGCGACATGCAGCACAGGGCCAACCAGCATGGCAATAAACGAGGCGTACACCATCGGATAGAGGCCCAGCACGCCCGCCGCGCCTATCGCAACAGCGACGCACAACGCAATGACGCCGGACGGGTTCCACATACGCAGATACGCTTTGCGGAACTCCACGAAATCAGAGGGCGCAAGGTGCAGTACTTTGCGGCAGATAAAGTAATCAGCAAGGATAATAAATACCCAGGTATTGGTGAGAATGCCGGTAATGGACAGGAAAGTGCCGGTGTACTGCAGGATATTGCAGATATAGAACACCACGCCGAGCAGCCAGACCAGTAACATCCACCACTGACGCCCAGGCCGATAGTTAAACGCCATATCCATGGTATTCGACAGTGCAATTGAACCCGAGTAGAGATTGAGCACGTTAATGCGGATCTGGGTAATCACCGCAAATAACACGCCGGTCAGGCCAATAATCAGCGGGAAGACGAAGCCCGGATCGAGCGCCAGCGACCAGACATCTTCGCCCTGAATATGCGGCATCAGGGTATAGGCCATAAAGGCGCCAAACAGCATGACCACGACAATCGGGATCAGCATCCCCAGCATGATCGTTGCGGTGCCTTTATGACTGATGCCCGGACGGGCAAAACGACCGTAATCGGTGGCCATCAGGCCCTGAAAAACAATCTGCCCGTTGGCCATATTCATCACCAGCCACAACGCGTTACTGTCGACCTCCCCTTTTGGCTGCCAGCCGCTGAAGCTGACCGCCGGATAGTGGTGCGTTAATTGCCAGATACAAAAGCCAAACAGCACAATGAAAATGGGAACGCCCCAGGTTTGCAGAAATTGCATTGATGACATGCCTTTCCAGACAAACCAGATGGCGGCCAGCCCCATCAGCGCAAAGATGGCGATACCGATCGGGGAGTTGACCGGCACGCCCGCATAGTTGGCGATGGCGTGGGAAACAATGGTGCCTTCGAACAGGAAATAGAAAATGAAGTTCACCGCGTAAATCAGCGAGGTGACGGCTGAGCCCATATAGCCAAACCCCAGACCGCGCGTCATCAGATTGAGTGAAAGTCCCTCTTTGCTCGCCATCTTCATAATGCATGAGCCAATCAGGGTGGCGAACACCACCATGTAACCTATCGGCAGCAGCAACATTGGCCAGCCGACCTGGTAGCTCATGTCCGCGCCAAGGCTGAACCAGAACATGGCGGTAGAGTTGCCAAGCAACACCAGAATAATGGCCGGGATGGGCCAGCGATAGTGCGACGGCACGCGGCCAACCGCGTAATCCTCAACGGCCTCTGCTTCGGTGATATCCTGCGGCCCCTGAAACCAAGCTTTCAACTTATTCATAGATTTACTCCAAAAAAAAGCCCCGCCGACAGCATTGCCGGTAGGGCTTCTTCGCCTGAAATCGATGTTGTGGAGTGGCAGGTCGCCACAAGCCGCTTACCAGGCTACGGTGCCTGTTCCTGCCAGGCAGGATGCGGTAACTTTCAGAAAGCAATTACTGCGCCAACTGTTAAAACAGCGGAGTATGGCGGTGCAGAGGCCTGATGGGGAGATGAATGCGCATGATGTCAGTGCAGCGCGCACCATTGTGATACAGACGCTCTGAGCGTGATTTCACGCCACACCGGGGTCAATAACTGGTCGAACTTAAAGCAAAATGCCTCCGCAGGCACCTGCTCAGCCATGGATAAACTGCGTTTCACACTGCCGGGCGATCTCCCACAGTCTGTTACGGATGACCTGCTTAAGTTGCAGAGTGGACTGCGACTGAGGCTGGTCACGACGACTGATCAGCATCACTTCAAACGGCAGGGGCTGCGCGATAGGCAGCAGTTTTAACTGTTCGGCATAGCGACAGGCAGTGAAGAGATCCACGACGCCCGCGCCGCCGCCTGCCAGCACCATATCCGCAATGACCGAGTAGGTTTTGATCGACAGCGAGACGGCCGGGTTCAGTTTTTTATCGCGCAGCGCACGATGCAGTACGCGCCCCAGCGGATCCTGCGCCTGCATCATCAGTAAATTATTGTTGCACAACCACTCCAGCGTAACGGGTTCATGCCGGGGATGATGGAGCGGTAACAGCGCCACCATCGAGGACTGGAACAGAGGTTCAGCCAGCAGATCCGCATCGACCTGCTGACCAAAAACCAGCGCGAAGTCGAGCTGATTCTCCAGAATCATCTGGCATAAGGTACTGAAGTGCTCGGTGACCAGTTCCACACTGACGGAGGCCATCTGTTGCCGCCAGGTGACCAGCGCAGGAGCCATCACCATCTGACCAAACGCGTGCGCCGCCCCGACGCGGACTAATTGCCCTTCGCCACGCCGTAGCTGCTCGGTGAGCTGGGTGATAGATTGCAGGCGCTGGCAGAGATCCTCTATTTCAGGCAGCAGGCGTCGCCCTTCTGCCGTCACACTCATTCCCTGTAGCCGTCGCTCAAACAGCGCAAATCCCAGCTGCTGCTCAGCGTGATTCAGCACACGGCTGATATTCGGCTGCGACACATTCAGCAGGCGCGCCGCTGCGCTGATGCTGCCGGTCTGTACGATGGCCTGAAAGACCTCTATATGGCGGAGCCGCATGGTGATTTACCCTGGATGGAATAGCGAACACGGAGGCCTCTCCGACCAGCTGCACCGGCGGAGAGTGAAAGAGCCATCATGATCATGAAGCAAAAACTGTACCGCAAAACCGGCGCAGTCACCCAGGGATAATGCCGCTACGACTGGGTACTCGCCAGATAAGAGAATGCGCTGAGTAAGCTGATTAACGTCTCCATCTTCTCCGCCTGGTACGCCAAGGTAACGGCATCGAGGCGCGTGACGCCGGGGATCAGGCTGAAAAGATCGGCCAGCACCGGTTTAGTGGCCTGAAGCTGCATCGCGTAAGGTGCCGTCAGGCGGGTTGTGCTCACCCGAGGGGGATGTTGCAGTGCGGCGCTGGCGGCGGCGGCGATGGCACGCTGGGCCGCCTGCGGACTGATGGATTCCGCGCTGGTGTGTGAAATGGCGCGTTTCACACAGACGTAATCGACTGACGGGTAGTGTTCCGCTATCCAGTTCTGTAACTGATCGTCGCCGGTGACCAGCAGCAATGGCGTGCCCTGTTCAGCGGCGGCGGCGGCATAAATATCGGTTTCTCCCATCACCAGACCATTGATATGGATACGCCAGAATGCCCGGCCGTTGATGGTATGCGCCAGTACGCCGGATTCACCTGCTGCGCTGTGAAATCCCACCAGAAACAGCCCGTCGAACGTCTGCTGTTCTATCCCCTCCACCATCGACAGGCAGCGGGGTTTTCCCTGCACCAGTCGGGCGCGGGGATCGATATTTTCCGCACGTAAATTGGTCATCTGAGCATGGCTGTCTGCCACAACCACTTCCGTTGCCCCGCCTGCGAAAGCCCCTTCGATCGCGGCATTCACCTCCTGCTCCATCAGTCCGCGGGCTAGCTGATGTTCCGGGAGACCAGGTGTACATTGCTCCGGGCGCATGACCCCCGCGATACCTTCAATGTCGGCCGAGATAAAAATTTTCATGAGGTTAATTTATCCAGAATCTGCGTCAGTGAGGGGCGATGATGACCGCGAAAGCCGGTAACCGCCTCTGCGCTCAACAAGGCATCCAGTACAGCCTGTTCCGTTGCATCCGCCGCCGCCGCAAGCAGCGGCTCCAGCATGTCGTCCTGTGGCGGCTGAGGCAGCGGTTGTGTTGAAAATGCCACCGCAATATCGCCGGAGCCGTGGCCCCAGTAACTGCCCAGCCGTCCCAGACCAGCACCGGCCCGCTTCGCAATGCGCTTCAGCTGACGGGCGTCCAGCGGGGCATCCGTCGCCATGATGATGATGACAGAACCGGCATCGAGCTGTGGCGCATCTCCCGCCAGCAGCGGCGCAATCATCTCACCCGCCCGCACGCCATCCAGCGTTAACGCCTCCAGCGCGCCGAAATTGGCCAGCACCAGCACGCCAAGCGTGGCGTTGAGCGAGGGAATCACGCGTGAGGCGGTTCCGATGCCCCCTTTCAGGCTGAAACAGCTCATCCCGCGTCCCGCGCCAACGCTGCCGCGCGCAAAGTCGGCAGAGGCCGTCTGCAGCGCCGCCTGCGCCATCGCCTCACTGATAGCCAGCGCCTGGATATCATTCAGCCAGCCATCGTTGCACTCCAGCGCCAGTGGGTTGACCGTGGGCAACGTGCGGCCCAGTTCCGGGTTGCGACGGATGGCATCCCGCACCAGCGTGGTAAACAGCGTGCCGACCGCCAGCGTGTTACTGAGCAGGATCGGCGTCTGAAGCACGCCCAGCGCCTCTATCTGGACCAGTCCGACGGGTTTCGCAAAGCCGTTCAGCACCTCAGCGCCACACGGCAGCGGCGTGAGAAACAGATTGTCGCCCGGCGGTACGATCGCGGTGACGCCAGTCTGCTTTTCGCCTTCATTCAGCGTGTAATGTCCGACACGTACGCCCGCAACATCACTGATGCGATTAGTGGGGCCGCATGCGCTTCGCGGCTGCCCAAGCTGACGTCTGTCACGCCAGCGATCCAGCAGCAGGTCGCGCTGCCGTTGTTGGAAATCCATAGTCAGCCCTTGAGTTTGGGATCGAGCGTGTCGCGCAGCGCGTCTCCAAGCAGATTGAATGCCAGCACGGTGATAAAGATCGCCAGCCCCGGAAATACGCTCATATGCCAGGATCCGGCCATCATCATGCTGCGGCTCATCGCCAGAATGTTGCCCCATTCCGGCACGTCTGGCTCCGGACCCAGTCCGATAAAACTCAGGCCCGCCGCGGTCAGAATACTGGTGCCGATGCGCATGGTGAAGTAGACAATCACGCTGGAGAGCGTGCCGGGCAGAATATGCCGCAGAATAATCACCCGGTCTGGCGCACCGGCACAGCGCACGGCTTCAACATAGGCAGCCTGCTTCAGAGAGAGCGTTGACGCCCGCACGATACGCGCAAATACCGGTACGCTGAATACTGCGACCGCGATAATGACATTGTTCAGGCCCGTGCCCAGCAGCGCCACCACCGCAATGGCCAGCAACATGCCCGGAAAGGCAAATAATACGTCGGCACCGCGCATGATCAGCATATCGACCCAGCCGCCGTAATAGCCCGCCAGTAAACCCAGCATGACCCCAACCAACATACCGATCGTCACCGACAGCACGCCGATATAGAGCGAGATACGCGCGCCATAGATAATGCGACTGAGCAGATCGCGCCCCAGTTCGTCGGTCCCCATCCAGTGTGCCGCCGTGGGTGGCGATGATAACGCCATCCAGTCCGGGGCCATGGGATCCCAGGGCGCCAGCCAGGGTGCAAAGATCGCCACCACAATTAATAACAGGACGAACCCGCCTGAAACCAGCGCCAGAGGGTTACGTACAAAGGCATGCAGGAAGTCACGCCACGGCGAACGAATGATCTGAGGCGGGTTTTCAGTCAGCGATTGAATACTCATTTCGGCTCCTGTCGCAGACGAATAGCCGGATTGACCACCGCGTATAGCAGATCGACCAGCAGATTAATCACGATAAACTCAAACACGAACAGCATCACCAGCGCCTGAATCACCGGCTGATCCTGCGCTTTGATCGACTCAATCAATAACCAGCCTAAGCCGGGCCAGTTGAAAACACTCTCCACGACGATGGATCCGCCCAGCAGAAAACCGAACTGCAGGCCCAGCATGGTAATCACCGGGATGAGCGCATTGCGCATCACATGTTTCCACGTGACCAGGCGGTTACGCAGCCCTTTTGCCCTGGCGGTCCGCACGTAGTCTTCCTGCGCGACCTCCAGGAAGGCCGAGCGGGTAAAACGCGCCATGACCGCCGCAACCGACGCACCCAGCGTGATGGCGGGCAGGACAATATCGCTGGCCTGGTTAAAGCCGCTGACTGAGAACAGCCCGAAAGGCATCGCGACGAACTGGATGAGCAACAGTCCCAGCCAGAAGGCCGGCATTGAAATGCCGCCTACCGCCGCGCTCATCAGCGTCCAGTCCTGCCATCGTCCCCGTTTCAGTGCAGCCATCACGCCGAATAACAAACCGAGAATGACGGACCAGGTAAAACCCGCCAGGGCGAGCCACAGCGTCGGCATGAAGCCTTCCCTGATCACCGTCAGCACGGGTTGCTGGGTGCGATACGTGGTGCCCAGATCGCCCTGCAACAGGCTGCCGATCCAGTGAACATACTGCTGCGGCAGCGGATCGTTAAGCCCGAGATGCTGACGCGCCGCTTCGATCGCCTCAACCGGCGCATCCGGCCCGGCATAAATGCGCGCCGGGTCGCCCGGCATGAGCTTGATAAAACCGAAAACCAGCAACGAGACCACCAGCAAAACCGGGATCATCTCCAGCAATCGGCGAATGATGTATGCAAACATGCCATTCCCTGAAATGAGGTGCGACTGGCCTCCTCACGCCCCCGACCCGTTGCGGACAGGGGGCGAGAAAGAAGAAACCGTCTTATTTAAAGGACGCCTGAGTGAACAGTAAATTGCCATCAGGCAGCATCGAAACGCCGCCGAGCGTGTTGCGCTTGCCCACCAGATTGTCTGGCGTGCCAAGGAACGCCACCGGGGCTTCTTTCCACAACACCTTCTGCGCCTGGGCATAGGCGATGCCACGCTTTGCCGGATCGGCCGTCGCCAGCCCGGCCGCTATCGCTTTGTCTGCGTCAGGGTTGCTGAAGTAAGAGACGTTATAGGAGGTCGGCACCCAGGATTCGGTGGCAAACAGCGGACGCAGCGCCCAGTCGGCATCACCGGTTGAGGTCGACCAGCCGCCATAATAGAGGTCAAACTCCGCCTTTTTCGGGTCCTGAACGCCCCACAATTTTGCATTGCGCGTGCCGGAATCCATCGGGGTTACCGTGACACGAATGCCCGCCGTGGCCAGTTGTGCTTTCAGCACCTGAGCGGCACGGACGCTGGCCGTGGCATTCGTTACCCAGAGCTTCAGATCCAGCCCGTCCGGATAGCCCGCCGCTTTCAGCAAGGCTCTGGCCTTATCCGGCGCATAACTGTACTCAGGATCGCCCTGTTTCTGATAGAACTGTACGCCTTCCGGTATCGCGGAGGTGGCCGGTTTGCCCAGACCGGCAAAGGCCACTTTCAGCCACAGATTACGGTCGATCGCGTAGTTGATTGCCTGACGCACCCGAACATCGGCCAGCGGTTTGTGCTGCGTGTTGATCGCCATGTAATAAAGATAAATGCTCGGATCGCGCTGAATGGAGAGATGGCTGTCCTGCTTCACGGCCGCGATCAGGTCTGACGGCAGCGGCCAGATGGCATCCACCTGACCCGATTTCAGCGCCGCTACTCGTGTCGCATCTTCCGGACTCGGCGAGAAAATAACATGGTCGACTTTAGGCCATCCCTTCTGCCAGTAGCCTGCATATCTGGCCAGGGTAACGGCTTTGCCCGGTTTCCAGTCAACAAAGGTAAACGGACCGGTTCCCACCGGATGCAGCCGCAACTGCGCTTCGTCCGGATATTGCTTAAGAATGGATGGGCTCCACATCACGGCGGAAGGATGCGCCAGCGTGTTGATAAAGGCCCCGAACGACTGATTGAGATCGATTTTCACCTGGTCGGGTGCCAGCACCGTGACCTTATCGATCATTTTGTAGAGGCTGTTACGCTTCAGCCCTTTTTTCTGGTCTGCCAGACGCTCAAGGTTAGCTTTGACGGCTTCGGCATCAAAAGGGGTACCGTCCTGGAAAGTGACGCCTTTGCGCAGCGTCAGCGTAAATTCGGTGGCACTGTCATTGGAGGTATAACCGGTCGCCAGCCAGGGCTGCAGCTTCATCTGAGGATCAAACTGGAACAGGCGCTCGAAGATGCCGCTCTGAACCGAATAGCTGACATTATCCGAGGTGTCGTGCGGATCCAGCCCCGTGATATCGGCATACATTGAAATGCGCAGATCCTGTGCCTGCGCAGTCATGACCAGCGTCGTCGTCAGTGCGAGGGCTAGCGTAGTGCGGCGAAAAAGCGTTTTCATACATTCTCCTGGTCGTTGAGGATTACTGCAATGCAATGCCGTCAGCGACCCAGTGCTGGGGCGCAACCTGGCGATAACGGGGTTTAGTGACCGTTTCGCCCACCTTACGCAACGGCGAGGGAATTTCGCTGTCATCGAAAAGTCGGGGCTGACGGTTCTCTGGATCTGCGACCGGCACGGAGGCCAGCAGACGTTGTGTATAGGGATGTTGCGGCTGATTAAAGACGGACTGGCGCGGTCCAAGCTCGACTATCTGGCCGAGGTACATCACCGCGACGCGATTCGCAATACGCTCGACGACCGCCATGTCGTGAGAGATGAAAATCCATGCCACGCCCGTTTGCTGCTGCAGGTCCATCATCAGATTCACCACCTGCGCCTGAATTGAGACATCGAGCGCCGACACCGCTTCATCCGCAATAATCACTTTCGGTTTCAGCGCCATGGCGCGGGCAATGGCAATACGCTGACGCTGACCGCCAGAAAATTCGTGCGGATAACGACGCGCGTGCTCTGGCAGGAGGCCGACGCTTTTCAGCAGCGCATCGATCTGTGGAGAGGCCTGTTCCAGTGAAGAGACCATGCCATGTAACAGCAACGGCTCGGCAATGGTGAAACCTACTGTCAGGCGGGGATTCAGAGACGCATAGGGATCCTGAAACACCATCTGGATTTCACGCCGGAGCGGCTGGAACTCCGCCTCTTTCAGGTCAGAGATTTCCTTTCCTTCAAAATGAATGCTTTCAGCCTCACTGTTGATGAGGCGCATCAGCGCCCGTCCGGTTGTCGATTTGCCACAGCCGCTTTCGCCCACGATCGCCAGGGTTTCACCTGGCCACAGACTGAAATCAACCTGCTCCACCGCATGCACATGATGCGTCAGGCCCGATAAGATGCCGCTGCGGATGGGGTAATAGACTTTCAACCCGCGTACATCCAGCAGCGGCGCCTCGTCATAGCGCGCGGTTTGCTGCTCGCTTTGCACAGAGCCCCGCGCACCGGGCAGAGGAAAGCGGTGCGGCCACGCGTGTTCCCGCATATCGCCGAGTCTGGGTACGGCAGCCAGTAACGCCTGGGTATAAGCGTGCTGCGGGGCGGCAAAAATCTCAGACACGGTTCCCTGCTCGACCACTTCGCCTCGCAGCATGACCACCACGCGATCGGCGATTTCCGCAACCACGCCCATATCATGGGTGATAAACAGCACCGCCATCTGTTTCTCGCGTTGCAGGTCACGCAGTATGTGAAGAATGCGCGCCTGCACGGTGACATCCAGGGCCGTGGTAGGCTCATCAGCAATCAGGAGTTGCGGATCACAGGCAAGGGCCTGCGCAATCATCACACGCTGCCGCATGCCGCCTGACAGCGAGTGCGGATAGCTTTTCATGACGCGGTCCACATCGGCGATACGCACCTGTCGCAGCAGTTCACGTACGCGCGCATGTGCCTGCTTTCTGTCGCACAGATGATGATCGCGTAATGCCTCGGTAAGTTGATCATCAATGCGCAGCACCGGATTCAGCGAGGTCATGGGTTCCTGAAAGATCATCGCCATTTCACGTCCACGCAACGTGCGGCGCTGAGCGTCATCCAGCGTTTCTAACGCATGCACTTTTCCGCTGCGGTCGCGAAACTGCATGCTGCCACGATCGACACGGCCGTTGTTTGCCAGCAGGCCCATCACCGCCAGTGACGTGACCGATTTACCCGATCCGCTTTCACCCACCACGGCGACAATTTCACCCGGATTAATGGCAAAACTGATGCCTTTGAGTGCCTGATTCTCACCGCTGCGGCCATGAAATGAGACGCTGAGATCCTGAATCGCCAGCACGGGAGATGGCGAAGCCGCGCGGGTTGCCGGGGAAGTACGTTGTGTGTCCGTCATCGTCGCCTCGCAGAGTTATAGCCAGATACGGCCTTCGGAGTAGCTCAGGAAAGGAGAACTGTCGGCGGCAAGCCAGATAGGCCCATCCAGATCGACGAACTCAGCGTTAACCGCGACGGGCAATGCGGCCTCCATGGCCAGTGACGATCCCAGCATGCAACCGACCATGATGCGCATATTCAGCATCCGGGCTTCCTCCACCATCGCCAGCGCTTCGGTCAGGCCACCGCACTTATCCAGTTTGATGTTGACCATCTCGTAACGATCGCGTAATCCGGCAATGTCTGCCCGCGTATGGCAGCTCTCATCAGCACAGACCGGTATCGGATGCTTAAAGCGTTGCAGGTCATGATCCTGTCCGGCGGGAAGGGGTTGCTCCACCATCGCGATGTTGAAGGCCTTCAGTGCCACCAGCAGGCTTTCCAGGTCCAGCCCCGACCAGGCTTCATTGGCATCGATAATGAGCGTGGCATGCGGTGCCGCCGCACGAATCGCCGCCACTTTTTCCAGAATCTCCCTGCGGTCGAGCTTAATTTTGAGCAGGATGGCGCCACGTGACACAGCATCCGCCGCCGCGAGAGCCATCAATTCCTGTGTATCCAGGCTGAGGGTTTCTGCCGTCACCACCGACACTGGCTGAGAGCACGCACTCATTTGCCACAGCGTCTGATTTCCCCGTGCGGCATCAAGTCGCCATAGCGCACTGTCCAGCACGTTGCGCGCTGAACCTGCGGGTAAACGGTGTTGCAGATCATGACGGCTGAGACCCGACTCCACGTCAGTGCGTACCGCTTCGAGCAGGGCCTGAACGCTGTCGGGCGTCTCATCGTAGCGGGCCGTCGGGGTACATTCGCCCTGCCCGATGAACCCTTCCTGCTCCAGCGTGACCCGGACAACCGTCACGGCGGTACGGGTTCCGCGTGCGATAGCAAAAGGCCGGGCCAGCGGCAGCTCCACCACCTCAATCTGCAACTGTCTCATTTCAGCCACGCTCCTGAAGCAGTGCGGCGATATCATCAATACCAAAACGCACAGGATCTGTGGCCGGTAAGCCGAACTCAGCGCTGATTTCGGCGCAATAAGCGAGCGCCTCTTCTTCACTGTAATTTGAGGTGTTGATAGCAAAACCCGCCAGCTGAACCGACTCACTGGTCACCTGCGCGGCACGCAGATTGGCTTCAACGCACGCCTGCAGGCTGACCATCGGCTGGTGTGGCAGGTGACGCATATGAGGACGTCCCATTTCATGGCACATGACCAGCCAGTGTGGTTGCGCACCGTGCATCAGCCCCATACTCACGCCCGCATAAGAGGGATGGAACAGAGAGCCCTGACCTTCGACGATATCCCAGTGGTCCTCGTCATTCGCCGGTGACAGCGCTTCTGCTGCACCAGCAATAAAATCAGCGATGACCGCATCGACAGCAATGCCCTCACCTGCGACCAGAATGCCGGTCTGCCCCGTGGCACGAAAATCAGCTTTCATGCCACGCGCACGCATTGCCGCTTCCAGCGCCAGTGAGGTGTACATTTTGCCCACTGAGCAGTCCGTACCCACCGTCAGTATCCGCTTACCTGAACGCTTCTTACCGCTGCCCACACTAAGCGCTGGTCGCATATGACGCAGGTCAAAAAGCTCAACACCCGAAGCCTGCGCAAGCGCTACCAGTTCCGGCTCATCCACCAGCCGATGGTGCAGACCACTGGCAACATTCATGCCTGCTTTAATGGCACTTTTGATGGTTTCAAGCCAGTGTGCAGGCAGATAGCCGCCGGCATTGGCTGTGCCAAGCACCAGCGTTTTTGCGCCGCGCGCTATGGCACCGGGAATATCCAGTTCATCCAGACCCAGGCTGACCGTACAGCCCGGCAGTTTGATTTCGCCAACGCACTGCTCCGGCCGCCAGATATGAACGCCGCGCGCCGTTTTTGCCGCGAGGGGATCGGTTACATCGCCAAGAAAGAGTAAATAGGGTTGTGGGATTAGCATGTTGTCTCTCGTTTCAGCCAAAAGATCAGGTTCTGAAACCACTATTTCATGCGTTATGAAAGGTGACGAATGCTTGTTTAGCAGGAGGGTATAACGGCAGGTTATAGCCAGAGGTAATAGTGATGATAGGTGGGTTTTTCAGGGGGTTTGGGACAGGGAAAGGAGTAAAAGAAGAGGTGGGTCATAGGGAAAAGATTGTGTTCGGGAAGGAGGGAGGGATATGGGTAAGGGGAGGAAATGGCTTATCCAGCACTTAATGCCACTGTTAGATTTGAAAAGTCGAACTCAAGAAATATACTTTGGCAGCTTTTGGAGTTAGTGAAATCACAAAAGTAATCAGTTCACTGCTAGCAGTTTATTTTATCTCTGACTTGAGTACGTATAATTACTTCATAAGCGTCTTGTTCGCTAAGCGTGGCTTTATTAAATTCTTCTTCGCTTACCTCAGATTTAACATCTTTATTAATTGTTCCACCAGCATCATAGTTGATATAATACTTTCCATTTTCTTGAGTAATAAACATGCCGTAGCCAAGAAAGAGAATTTTTTCCATCATATAATCCTTTCTTTAAATTAATAAACGATCTATTTACTGGCTTTTTGACCTAAAATTTTTCCTGGGATTCATTCAGATTTATATGCCCCAGGCAGCCAAAAATTATTTGCACCCGTCTCATAGCCATATGGCATACGCTGGTTCTGCTGAACTACTGACTTCCTCTGGCTGGACTCGCGATTGAGCGGGTTGCCTGCGCCATACCAGCGTCATTGTTCCTTACCTGTCTGCAAACCTTCCTGTGACAATAACCAACTGCAGTTATCGTATTTCTATAATTTCTGGCTGAACGGATACTGTCACGATCTTCACGGCTCAGGTCGTTACCGTAATTGAAGTTGCGCCAAAGAAACCTCAATGTTGCATGGCTATCCTCATTATTGAAATCCATTAGCGACAGGTTTTAGAGAAAAATAGAAGAGAGTCGCGGAAGAGGTATTCCGCGATAACAGCACTAAAGACCACGATGGGTTATTTCATGCGACGCCGCCGGGCCACACTGGCGAGGCGTTGGGTCCGGCAGTAAATGGCAAACAGGATGAAAGCCTGCCCATTGAGTATCCAGCGAGCACCCACCAAAGCAGCGAGTGCCAGAAGTAACCACAAGCCCGAGTGGCTGCCCGTAACAACGCTGTAGCTTAAGAGTAAAACGGTCGATATAACCAACATTGCCCAGATGTAAACCAGCCCCTGAACACCCGCTGTATGGCCTCGCGCAAGCAGATAACTGGCGGTGAGAATCGCGCCAAGAATGACGATTGAGGGAACAAAAAAACTCAACGCATGTATCTGTGGAGTAAGAGGAGTTAAAGCGTGCAGAAACGTCAACAAGTTAAATGCAAATGCGACCAGTAACAGCATCTGCACTAGTGCAACCGGGAAGCCGTTCTGCCGGGAAAGCGACTCAGAAGGCTGTTTAAAAGAACGCTCAAGCTCTGTAGTAGAACGGGCAAGTATCGAATTATCCTGCCGTGCAATCACCTGATCTATTTCGCGACCATGCTGCAGTAGTTCAGAGATATTACGCCCAACAAGCCATGATAAAAATTGCATTAAAATACCACCAGCGATTGAATTGTTCCCACTATATAACGCCCGGTGCGCGGCACGTTACCTGGAGCAGCAATAATACCACTGACAGCACTGCCTGCCACAGCTGCTGCGCTCGTGACGACCTGAGACAGTTGCTTAACAAGTTCTTTTTGCACCGATGCTACAGGGAACCGCTTTGGATAAAGTCCTGCACGGATGGCGGCTTTTAGCTCTTTATTACTTATACCAGGGTTTTGTGCCTTAATAATTAGTTCAGTCAGACGCGCGCGATCCTGCCTTGGATAGTTCCTGAGCCACTCCGTTGCTTTTAAATAAGAGACCGATTTCATCGCTCGCCATGTTGCCAGGGCTTCTTTTAACGCACCGCCCACACTGGCTAGTGAAATTAGGTCAAGGGACGTTGAAGTGGCAACGTACCAATCCTGAGAGTCCAGCCACGCTACGTTTTGACCACCGTTTTCGACAAGATGATAAACGCGGCAAATACCATTGACACATTGCACGCCTGTTGCGGCAGCGCCGGCATAACCAATAGCAACAAGCACCCCGCTACTACCAGCGGTTATAGGTGTTGCTGAAGCGCCGATAACCGCCACACCAGCTGTGATAATCATTGCGCCACAGGAAAGCACGGTTGAGGCAATCTCCGTTCCCATTGAGGTTGCGCTTACTGCTTCACTAAGTGACTTGCCCGTATCAGACGCTGTGGCTTGCTTAGGCGTTTTGGTCACAATAAGATGTGTGACGATACCACTTTGACCATTAGGATGACGCTGACCGTCTAGGTTTGACCATAATGATGATAAATGGTTTATCCACGATTAATTTATGATTATCCTGACGAATATTTTGCTTATCATCCGCTGCAACCATTCTGTCTGGGTCAGAAAGTCAAATCCCAAGATGGATATTTTTATATGCGCCAATGACAATGATTTTGACTGATCGATGTGTTAAATGTGTTAGTTTTATCAGTTTTTGAGCAAATACAATATTCGAGTAATTATTCATATTAAAAAATCCAAATTTTCATTTTTAAATGAGCTACCGGAAATATATTTCCCACCCATAAATAACCATGCACACTATACATATAAATAAATTTATTTTAAAAGCACAAGATTTAACACTTAAGAATACTATTCAGTTACGTTCCAAACGATATAAATCCCGTGATCGAATGATCTTGTCTCGTATGAGACTGAAACTCGTCCCCAATCGAAAATCCATCTGACCATCTCAGTCTCTTTTATATCAGGATCACCTAAACTTAAAGATTTTTTTAACCAATCAGAAAGGTTTTTCACTGATTCATTCAACATATCGATATCGGTTCGAGCATCCCAATCTGTTAAAGATCTGAAATATTGACTGTTTTTATCAACGAGTTGAACCCTAAAAGGAAAGCCAAAGCATATTGGATTTAAACTAACCTCAAACTCTTTATCATAAAAAGTCGCTAAATCGACAAGGTAGCTATGAGGTATATTACTCTTTATACAACCACGATTAATTAATAACTCGTAAAGCTTACTATTACAAAAACCTTCTTCTGTATCAATCTCCAAAGGAATATCATCAAAACTTAACTTGCCCGCGATTGAATTAAATCTTAAATTTATCATATATCTATTATCTTTCCTGGAATTAAAAGGTGTCTCGACTCCTCAGGGATAAAGAACTGAAGACCGCCTCCGCCACCATATTTACTACTAGCTACTGCTCGACCATAATCAACATCTATGTCTTCACTTACGTAGAAAGCTCTTAATTTTGTACGAACCGGCCATTTAGGGTCTAATTTAACTTGTAACGCCTGATGATATCCAAATGGATTGCCCCTATATTGTCTGACTGTAGGGAATGTCACTGTATAAGAAGGTTGTTGGTTCCCATTCTGATATAGCGCATAAAGAATGTTACCGTAATCGAAGTCGCGCCGGCGGGACCAGACGCGCGGTGCAGGACGCTGCGAGTCGCCCCTGAACAGGTCACGGCGGCGCAGTCTGCCTGACCGGTCATATTCACTGCGCATGGTCAGGCCGCCCTGCGTGCGGCTCAGTTCCCGGTGCAGCGTGTCACGGGTAAACTCGGTGACCGGCAGGTTGTCTAATGCGATGCTCAGTAAATGGCCGCTGCCGTAATAAAGCTGCTTCAGGTTACGGCCATCCGGCAGGGTTAAGGCAGTACAGTTACCCAGCGCATCATACTCCCACACCAGTTCGCCCTGCTCCCCCTGTTCAGCAACAATGCGGCCCAGCACATCATACTCAAAGGTAATCTCCTGCTCGCCCTGCTGGCTCCACGCTTAAACAGCCTTACAATTTTGTTATTCTGTACATTCGAGAAAGAAATTCTAAATAAATGATATTTTATTTCTTTAAGAAACTGATCAGCTGCAACACCTTTTGATATTCTTCTTCATCAAACTTACCATGAGTCAAGTATCCACAGAAGTTTCTGTATAAAATCTCTAAATCAATAATTGAAAAACTTTCATTATTTAAAATATCTAATGCTGATTTGTACAACTCCTTTCCCTGTGACTTGTTTCTTTTTTCTACTAAGGCGATTAGTTCAATTAAAAATTCAATAGCTTTGTTTATATTCATTCTATTTAAAAAAACCAATTTAATTTTTTCTAATTATAAGGGGTGACTTTAATAATAATGAACCATGTAACTGTCAAATAAAAACGCCAATAATAAATAATGTTTTACATTGGGGATTCCGCCGCTTAACAAATCATCATTGCCATGCATTAAGTAAATTTTCCCAAATTTCCTCTTCTTCAGTAGTAGGTACAGTATAATCCTGAAACTTTTCCCTGTAATTCATAAAGAATTGATCTATAGCCCTGATTGTGACTGTTTTATGTTCCCGGCACAATTGTAACATTAGCAGCATTTCTTTTAAGCTGTAAGGGTCTTTAATTTCCTTTTTAAAGAAAATCTCAAGATAATCTAAAACTTCATTGTACGAAAAATAATCTATCACTCCTCCGGTAATATGTTTACTTCGTCGAAATCAACCATTCTATTTTCTGCATGCATTTGTTCTACTCCACCCTTACCAAATTTTGGGTAAGCTGCGGTGAATGGCTCCAATGGAGCACCTATTTCATCGCCATACATTCTAGGATGTCTTACTTGTGGCACTCCATTTTCATATAATTGTAAGGTATCAAAATCTCCGCGCAAACGTGCATCACTCCAAGAATTTTCTCTAAGATCTAATCTGCAGACAACAAAGGCGGAAGAATCTTTTTGATAGCTTCCGCATATTCTTATGGCATTGTATTTTTCACCAAGATTGCATCATTGACGACGTTATCTAATAGTGATTCCTCTAGTAGAGAGAAATTGGCATATTGAGACATAGCCCTGCAAGTTGACAGAGTATCAATTATTTCACTTGGTACCTTATCACCATACTTTATTATCTCATTATAGCGAACCGTAAAAAAAAGTGCTGCTTCTTTTTTACCGTTACCATTTAGCTCCGATATTAGTCTTTCGAGTGATTTCATTAAATTACTTAATCCATTCACCAAGGAACCCTCATAGTTTTAATGACCCACGTTTTGGTAAGGTTAGATACCACTGCCTGGTATCCCAACCCAGGATACCCAGCCCCCTGTGCAGCTGCCGGACCTTCACTTAACCATGTTCCTTTTGGAACGTTAAACTCTGATACATTAGTGATATTTACACCCCAATCATGGCGTATCGCCAATTTCTCGCGTAAAACTTGCTCTGACTCATATTTCTCATTCGTTAGCCAAGAGATCTTTCTTCCTGTTCTATTATCTAATCCATGATATTTGTAGAAAGTTTCGTCTCTAGTGAGCTGCCTGTTTTTATATAGTTCTTTGTCGAAGGTTTCAGCAATTCCTTTAGGAAGCTGTGGGCCCGGTTTTATTTCGGAGCTACATTTACTTAATCCTAAAGGATCCACCCAACCCAGCGCATTCGGCGCATACTGGTAGAGGTTGATCCCGCCCGCCAGCCCTATCGGGTCCTGCTGGGTAAACCGTCCGCTGTCCGGGTCATAATAACGAAACAGATTGTAGTGCAGTCCGGTTTCCCGGTCCAGATACTGGCCCTGCATACGCAGGTTCTGCTGAACGACAGGCATCCTCTGGCTGGACTCGCGCAGCAGTTTGCCCCACGGGCTGTTTATGCCTTCCCAGGCTTTTTGCCCTTCAGCGTCAGTCAGCAGCTCCGGCATTCCATTGGCCGCATTATGGAACCAGTAAATCTCCGGACTTTCCACGCCATCAATACGCGCCAGCGGTTCATAACTCTGGCTGTCGCTGTAAACGTAGGTCAGCGGAGTGCCGTCGTGGATCTCCTGCAGCAGACGGTAACCTTCCCAGACAAAACGCGTCGTGACGGTGTTCCCAGATGGTCTCCCCTGTAACAGCTGCTGGCTGGTTTTACTGATGCGACGTCCCAGCGGATCGTAGCGGAAGCTCACCTTAGTGCGCGGCTTGTTACGGTCCCGCGGCTCGCTGAGCACCTCCGTCAGGTGATGCTCCCCATCGTAGCGATATCGCCAGCGGGTCTGGCCGTCATCTTTCTCAGTGGTGCGGCCATGGATATCGTACTGCCAGCGGATACCGTTCAGTTCAGTGACACGGTTGTGCAGGACATGGGCGTTACTATGGCGATCCAGCGGGTTGCCTGCGCCATCCCAGCGCCATTGTTCATTACCGGGCTGCGCGCCGTCCTGAGACAACAGCCGGCCGGCGTTATCGTAGTTCCATAATGTCTGGCTGAACGGATTATCGTCACGCTCTTCACGGATCAGGTTGTTGCCGTAATCGAAGTCGCGCCGGCGGGACCAGACGCGCGGTGCAGGACGCTGCGAGTCCCCCCTGAACACGTCACGGCGGCGCAGTCTGCCTGACCGGTCATATTCACTGCGCATGGTCAGGCCGCCCTGCGTGCGGCTCATTTCCCGGTGCAGCGTGTCACGGGTAAACTCGGTGACCGGCAGGTTGTCTAATGCGATGCTCAGTAAATGGCCGCTGCCGTAATAAAGCTGCTTCAGGTTGCAGCCATCAGGCAGCACGTCAGGGCAGTACAGTTACCCAGCGCGTCATACTCCCACGCCAGCTCGCCCTGCTAGATTTATTGGGTATCAGAAAACTGCAAAGGCTACGACACTTTACCCAGCTATCCCCGATAGCTGTAGTGGCTGTTTATGCCATATTCTCATAGAACCTTTCCAGGCTCTTTGCATTTCTGAAATTCATCATGTTATCTACCGGAAAAATGATGCTTAATTTGCATCAAATTTAATGAATTTAACTATCACTGCCAAACGTTAAATAACTGCTTCCAGATTTCCATCTCTTCATCTGTAGGCAGGCTATAATCACCCGTAACCTTACGATAATTCATGAAACAAACATCTATGGCACGTATTGAAACTGTTTTATTTTTACGACTTCCATCAATGATAACTTTCATTTCCTCGTGACAGGCATCATCTTTAATCATTATTTGAAAGAATACTTCAATAAAATCTAAAACTTCATTGTAGGAAAATAAATCCATCATTCTCTCCACGGTAAAATATCGACTTTATCGTACTCTATCATCCTATTAACAGGATACATCTATTGGATATTTCCAGCACAGTACTCTGGGTGCGCTTTGCTAAATAATTAAAGAGAGGTTACGTCTTTATCACTAAACACTCTTGGATGACACACCTGTAGCACGCTGTTTCCTAAAGTTGTAAAGTATCAAATCCCCCTCTAAGGCCGACATCACTTCATGATTTATCTAGAGGACTAAAGTAAATTACTTACAATTGCAACTAATCTGTATGTTAACAGAAGGAATGATTATTAAGTGTTTTAAAGTTTTAATAATCAAAATTGAGGCCGTCCCCGTCCTTCTCTGGATTGGGTAGCCATAATAACCTCATAAGCATCATTTTCACTTTTTTGAGCCTTCATTACTTCATCAAAGGTTATTTTTGATTCTTTTTCAAACATAGCCACGGTACCATCGTCATATCGAATATAGTAATCATCGTTTTTCTTAACTATATCGATCCCATAACCTGTAAATATCAATTCACTCATAACAAATCCCTCATGCGTTTATTTAAAAACGGGATAAATATTTGCATCACTCAAAGGCGTTTGATCAATAACAGCTTCAATCACTCCCCCGGATGTTTTTCCTCCAGGCACCCAATGATCATTTGCTCCTGCCTCCCTTCCGGACGGCATCCTAAGCCCACTGGGCTTGAGTATGTCAATTCTTACTGGCGAATTACCTAAATCACCTGGATCAAGTCCCAGTAAATGCTCCAACTTTGACACATCACCACCAGATTTAGCAATAATCTTGTCCGCTATAGCTTTTGGCATAACAAAATGTCCAGATGGAGGGCCAATCTCTGCTCTGTTTACACCCCAAGCGATTTTTGAAATTCCCTCATCAAACATAGCAAGATGCTGTTTAACATAGGAGGGTTCTAAATAAGTTTCAGCATCTGGGCGTGCCTTTTGTTCAACACCTTTTAAAGCATTATAAGCCTTTGCTGCCCATTTTCTATTAGAGAACACCCCTTTAGTCTGGCTCTGGAATTTATTCCATTTATTTATATTATTACAACTCAACCCCCACGGATCCACCCAACCCAGCGCGTTCGGCGCATACTGGTAAAGGTTGATCCCGCCCGCCAGCCCTATCGGGTCCTGCTGGGTAAACCGTCCGCTGTCCGGGTCATAATAACGAAACAGATTGTAGTGCAGTCCGGTTGATTAGGCACCCGCGGTGCCTCACCCCTCTGGGGCCATCGCTGAAGCGATGTTCTAATTTGCTTAAGCAAATTAGTCCCGGTCCAGGTACTGGCCCTGCATACGCAGGTTCTGCTGAACGACAGGCATCCGCTGGCTGGACTCGCGCAGCAGTTTGCCACACGGGCTATTGATCCCTTGCCAGGCTTTTTGCCCTTCCCTGTCAGTCAGCAGCTCCGGCATCCCGTTGGCTGCATTATGGAACCAGTAGATCTCCGGGCTTTCCACGTCATCAATACGGGCCAGAGGCTCATAGCTCTGGCTGTCACTATAAACGTAAGTCAGCGGAGTGCCGTCGTGGATCTCCTGCAGCAGACGAAAACCTTCCCACACGAAGCGCGTCGTTACGGCGTTCCCCGACGGCCTGCCCTGTAACAGCTGCTGGCTGGTTTTACTGATGCAGCGCCCAAGCGGATCGTAGCGGAAACTCACCTTAGTGCGCGGCTTGTTACGGTCCCGCGGCTCGCTGATGACATCCGTCAGGCGATGCTCCCCATCATAGCGATATCGCCAGCGGGTCTGGACGTCATCTTTCTCAGTGGTGCGGCCATGAATATCGTACTGCCAGCGGATACCGTTCAGTCCGGTGACGCGGTTATGCAGGACATGGGCGGCAGTATGGCGATCCAGCGGGATGCCTGCGCCATCTCAGCGCCATTGTTCATTACCCGGCTGCGCACCCTCCTGTGACAACAGCCGACCGGCGTTATCGTAGTTCCATAATGTCTGGCTCAACGGATTATCATCACGCTCTTCACGGATCAGGTTATTGCCGTAATCGAAGTCGCGCCGGCGGGACCAGACGCGCGGTGCAGGACGCTGCGAGTCACCCCTGAACACGTCACGGCGGCGCAGTCTGCCTGACCGGTCATATTCACTGCGCATGGTCAGGCCGCCCTGCGTGCGGCTCAGTTCCCGGTGCAGCGTGTCACGGGTAAACTCGGTGACCGGCAGGTTGTCTAATGCGATGCTCAGTAAATGGCCGCTGCCGTAATAAAGCTGCTTCAGGTTACGGCCATCCGGCAGGGTTAAGGCTGTGCAGTTACCCAGCGCGTCATACTCCCACGCCAGCTCGCCCTGCTCCCCCTGCTCAGCAACAATGCGGCCCAGCGCATCATACTCAAAGGTAATCTCCTGCTCGGCCTGCTGGCTCCACGCTTAAACAGCCTTACAATTTGCTTATATGTATATTTTGATAAGGAAAGTCCATAAAAATTATATTTTATTTCTTTAAGAAACTTATCAGTTGCAACACCTTTTGATACTCTTCTTCATCAAACTCACCATGAGCCAAGTACCCGCAAAAATTCCTATATAAAAGTTTCACGTCAATGATTGAAAAACTTTCATCTTTTAAAATATCTAATGCTGATTTGTAAAGCTCCTTTCCTTGTGTCTTGTTTTTTCTCTCTACTAAAGCGATCAGTTCAATTAAAATTTCAATAGCTTTATGAATGCTCATTTTATTAAAAACTCACTTTATCTGTTCTAATTATTGTGGATTTTGCTAACTCCTTAATACTTATAAGCCCCTGGTAGCCGCCACCTTCCAACACTTCCAATCGGTTAGTACTTATTTGCGGAGCAGCAGTGCCCTCGGTGATCCAGGTTCCTTTTTGAGGTTTAAAAGACGTAACCTTATCTATTTTGACGCCCCATTCTTTTAGAATGGCTAGATCTTTCCTTAATTCCACCTCAGAAGTATATTTCTTCTTAGTGACGTAATTAAAACCCCTACCTAATCTGTTTGTTTTACCGTGGTATTTATAAAAGATTTCATCGCCACTAACCTGTCTATTAGAGATTATACCATCTGTAAAGTTTACTTTATGAAGGTCGGGTATGCTTTGACCTTTTTTCTAAAGCGAACACTTACTTAACCCCCACGGATCCACCCACCCCAGCGCGTTCGGCGCATACTGGTCGAGTTCGGCGCATACTGGTAGAGGTTGATGCCGCCCGCCAGCCCTATCGGGTCCTGCTGGGTAAACCGTCCGCTGTCCGGGTCATAATAACGAAACAGATTGTAGTGCAGTCCGGTTGATTCGGCACCTGCGGTGCCTCACCCCTTTGGGGCCATCGCTGAAGCGATGTTCTAATTTGCTTAAGCAAATTAGTCCCGGTCCGGGCACTAGTCCTGAATACGCAGGTTCTGCTGAACAACTGGCATCCGCTGGCTGGACTCGCTTAGCAGTTTGCCCCACGGGCTGATGATGCCTTGCCGATTTTTTTCACTTCACGGTCATTCAGTTAGTAAACACATTAATCCATAATAATTATTTAACATCTTCGAGCCACAGTCTTTGTCGAAGAAAAAATTCATGTTCAATCTTTAAAATAAAATTTAAAAATCAACTGGTTATCAGCTCGTTTATTTATGTTCAATGATTTCATAATCAATGGGGGATCGCCACATAATTTCCTTATATGGGAATTTAATCCTCCCTTGCTCTTTTAAATAAACCATAACCTGAGAGGGTGCCCAGCCTTGCCCATAAGAAAACAACGCCCCCAACTCAACAAGTTTCTCTATCAAAAAAAATTGTTCTTTTTCATCTTCAAAATTAACATTATAAGAACCCCCTTTTTTAGAAAAACCAATTTTTTTTAAATTAGACTCTTCATTAACTACCCCTTTGAATTGAACTACAATTCTCTTAGGTTCTAAAATTGTCACTATTATGCAATTTAACATTTCATTCTTTTCCTACATTAACTTTTAAGATTGTATTAACTACAGAATTATCAGTAGTAGACTGGGAGTTTATCACCATCTCAGGCGCTCCGCCTGGTAAATGCTGGCTTGGCCGTCTAAAGTAATCATTCCCGCCCAGAGAACTACGTGGTTCAAGGTCTCGAATACCACTTATTCTTCTGACTTTAAAACCGCCTAATAACGAGTCTTTATAAAGCTCTATATCCCTTTCGATTAATCAAGCTTTAGCTCTTGTTATTGTAATTTCTTTGACATTTCCGGCATGAGGAAAATATTTCATTACACCTTGTTTATTGCTAATGAAAGTTCCGTCTCTACCTATTGCAGGATAAGCATCCCAGGATTTAGGACTTATATTGTAACCTTCATTAGAATTTTTTAGCATATCATGCTGGCGTTTACGGGCCTGATTAACACCACACCGACTCAACCCCCACGGATCCACCGTCCCAGCGCCATTGTTCCTTACCTGCCTACACACCTTCCTCTGACAATAACCAACTGCAGTTATCTTATTTCTATAATGTCTGGCTGAACGGATACCGTCACGATCTTCACGGCTCAGGTCGTTACCGTAATCGAAGTCGCGCCAAAGAAGCCTGAATATTGCAAGGCTTTCCACGTTATCAATATTCACCAGTAACAGCTGGCACCTGGTTTGAGGTTTGGTGAGGTGGATGGCATGACAGGAGTCGCGGAATGGGTATTCCGCGGTAACAGCATTGCAAACCAGTATGGGTTATTTAATGCGACGTTTCCGGGCCACACTGGCGAGGCGTTGGGTCCGGCAGTAAATGGCAAACAGGATGAAAGCCTGCCCATTGAGTATCCAGCGAGCACCCACCAAAGCAACAAGTGCCAGAAGTAACCACAAGCCCGAGTGGCTGCCCGTAACAACGCTGTGGCTTAAGAGTAAAACGGTCGATATAACCAACATTGCCCAGATGTAAACCAGCCCCTGAACACCCGCTGTATGGCCTCGCGCAAGCAGATAACTGGCGGTGAGAATCGCGCCAAGAATGACGATTGAGGGAACAAAAAAACTCAACGCATGTATCTGTGGAGTAAGAGGAGTTAAAGCGTGCAGAAACGTCAACAAGTTAAATGCAAATGCGACCAGTAACAGCATCTGCACTAGTGCAACCGGGAAGCCGTTCTGCCGGGAAAGCGACTCAGAAGGCTGTTTAAAAGAACGCTCAAGCTCTGTAGTAGAACGGGCAAGTATCGAATTATCCTGCCGTGCAATCACCTGATCTATTTCGCGACCATGTTGCAGTAGTTCAGAGATATTACACCCAACAAGCCATGATAAAAATTGCATTAAAATACCGCCAGCGATTGAATTGTTCCCACTATATAACGCCCGGTGCGCGGCACGTTACCTTGAGCAGAAATAATACCACTGACAGCACTGCCTGCCACAGCAACTGCGCTCGTGACGACCTGCGCGAGTTGCTTAACAAGTTCTTTTTGCACCGACTCTACAGGGAACCGCTTTTGATAAAGTCCTGCACGGATGGCGGCTTTTAGCTCTTTATTACTTATACCAGGGTTTTGTGCCCTAATAATTAATTCAGTCAGGCGCGCGCGATCCTGCCTTGGATAGTTCCTTAGCCACTCCGTTGCTTTTAAAGAAGAGACCGATTTCATTGCTAGCCATGTTGCCAGGGCTTCTTTTAACGCACCGCCCACACTGGCTAGTGAATTAGGTCAAGGGACGTTGAAGTGGCAACGTACCAATCCTGAGAGTCCAGCCACGCTACGTTTTGACCACCGTTTTCGACAAGATGATAAACGCGGCAAATACCATTGACACATTGCAGACATTTTTCGGGCTTAATTTCTCAGAGTTTTACTTTCTTGAAAAGACGCTGTGTATTTAAGTTATCGCACAAGATAAAGACCAAAAAAGCAGCTTGTAGAGGACGGTGATTAACAATTTCAGACATCAGGATTTTTATTTTTTAATACCCAAGACGTCACGCGCCCAGCGTATTTCTTCTTCGGTTTTTCTTCTTAACTCTAGAATCACATACCCTAATAGCTCATGCAATTCTTTGTTAAAGTACAATTTGAAAAAATACTTCTCATTTTTTATGTTAATAAGAAAGACCACGTCATCATTTTTTTCCTTCAGTCCGATAATTAGGTTTTCTAAGCCTATCGCATTTAGCCCTGAACGTTTAGCATTCTCATAATGAACTTCCATCAACCGCAATTCGTTTTCTCTACTGCATTCAAAGGCAGCAATTTTATTATTACCATTTTCGTTCAATAAGTGCTTATAGACTTCAGGAAAATGCTTATCTATTAGCTTAGACACTTTTAAGTCAATCATGGCAAAAATACCTCCACATCGCCAAACCGAACTCCTTTCATTAATATCTCACGCTCGATCCATTCACCAAAGGAATACTCCCACGACCAAGCATCTCCTGGTTTAAGTGCGCCCGTTTTCACTCTAAGCACAACACCGTCTGCTCCGGCAAATCCTCGCGCTACAGCAGGATCATCAGTCCATGAAGGCACGGCGAGTGACAGAACAGACCCGAAAGCAGGCGCTGGCGCGGCTGGCTCAGGTCAGCGGTTAAAATAATAAAGCCAGAAGGACCATCGAGATGCCTTCAGCATCTTATCAGCAAAAGTGAAAATAAATATCGCTGATTAATTCACCATCATGCTCTTCGACAGTGAGTATTTTTACTCTATTAAAATCTGCCAAAATGCCTTTAACAGGTACATCCTCCCTTGAAATAAGCTCATAAAAAGGCTCTCTTTCACCTTCTGGCACATACTTATCTATTAAATAGACAAGTTTTTCTCTTAACTCTTTCTCTGTCATAGGATTTACTCTGGGATAATATCGACTTTGTCGAAGAGTACTGAGTAACCTTTCTCAGTCGGCAATAATTGCAGTGCACCACCTCTACCATATTGTGGATATGCACTTGTGAAAAGCTCATATCCCGGTCCCTTGTCGCCATTGGCCAGCGGAACTTTAACCTGTGGAACACCATTTTTGTAAAGCTGTAAAGTATCAAATTCTCCTAATAATCGGGCATCGCTCCACGATTCAGGATTACCTTTTTCATAGAAGATTTGATAAGCATCCCTAGCCTCACTGCCAGTTTTATATTTTGTATAACCAAAATAACTTAATGGAGCTGACTTACTTTCCATAGTTTGCTTAGCAAACTTAGTGTTCATATAACGATAGGCAGTAGAAGGCATGGTCGCACTTGGTCCATCTGGGCCCACATAAAAATCAGGTTTACACCTACTCAACCCCCACGGATCCACCCAACCCAGCGCATTCGGCGCATACTGGTAAAGGTTGATCCCGCCCGCCAGCCCTATCGGGTCCTGCTGGGTAAACCGTCCGCTGTCAGGGTCATAATAACGAAACAGATTGTAGTGCAGTCCGGTTTCCCGGTCCAGGTACTGGCCCTGCATACGCAGGTTCTGCTGAACGACAGGCATCCGCTGGCTGGACTCACGCAGCGGTTTTCCCCACGGGCTGTTGATCCCTTCCCAGGCTTTTTGCCCTTCACTGTCAGTCAGCAGCTCCGGCATCCCGTTGGCCGCATTATGGAACCAGTAAATTTCCGGGCTTTCCACGCCATCAATACGCGCCAGCGGTTCATAACTCTGGCTGTCGCTGTAAACGTAGGTCAGCGAAGTGCCGTCGTGGATCTCCTGCAGCAGGCGGTAACCTTCCCACACATAGCGCGTCGTGACGGCGTTCACCGACGGCCTGCCCTGCAACAGCTGCTGGCTGGTTTTACTGATGCGACGTCCCAGCGGATCGTAGCGGAAACTCACCTTTGTGCGCGGCTTGTTACGATCACGCGGCTCGCTGAGCACCTCCGTCAGGCGATGCTCACCATCGTAGCGATATCGCCAGCGGGTCTGGCCGTCATCTTTTTCGGTGGTGCGGCCATGAATATCGTACTGCCAGCGGATACCGTTCAGTTCAGTGACACGGTTGTGCAGGACATGGGCGTTACTATGGCGATCCAGCGGGTTGCCTGCGCCATCCCAGCGCCACTGTTCATTACCGGGCTGCGCACCCTCCTGCGACAACAGCCGGCCGGCGTTATCGTAGTTCCATAATGTCTGGCTGAACGGATTATCATCACGCTCTTCACGGATCAGGTTGTTGCCGTAATCGAAGTCGCGCCGGCGGGACCAGACGCGCGGTGCAGGACGCTGCGAGTCACCCCTGAACACATCACGGCGGCGCAGTCTGCCTGACCGGTCATATTCACTGCGCATGGTCAGGCCGCCCTGCGTGCGGCTCAGTTCCCGGTGCAGCGTGTCACGGGTAAATTCCGTGACCAGCAGGTTGTCTAATGCGATGCTCAGTAAATGGCCGCTGCCGTAATAAAGCTGCTTCAGGTTACGGCCATCCGGCAGGGTTAAGGCTGTGCAGTTACCCAGCGCGTCATACTCCCACGCCAGTTCGCCCTGCTCCCCCTGCTCAGCAACAATGCGCCCCAGCGCATCATACTCAAAGGTAATCTCCTGCTCGGCCTGCTGGCTCCACTCGGTGTCAGACAGCGGCAGATGCTGCGACACTTTACCCAGCTGACCGCCACCGCTGTAGTGATAGCGCGTCTGGCCTTCCGGCGTGCTCCGCGCCAGCAGTTGTCCCGCACGGCTCCAGTGGTAACGATGGGTAATGGACTGAGGATGCCCGGCGGCAAAGGTGCGTGATACCGTGCGGCCCGCCGCGTCATAGCCGTATCGCGTGGCAACGCCATCCAGCCCCACCTGAGCCAGCAACAGGGAATCTGCGCCCCACTCGAAGTGATACTGCTCGCCGTTCTCGTTTTGCAGCGCCGTCAACCGGCCACGGCTGTCCCAGCTTCGCTGAACCGTCTCACCCTGCGCATTGCGGCTGGCGATCAGTCGCCCGACACTGTCGTAACGGAATTCACTGCGCTTACCATCAGCCGACTCATAGGCCAGCGGCAGCCCGTTTTCACTCCAGTGCAGCCGCTCTTCCCATCCCTCTGCGCGTTCAAGCTGAAGGGGACGGCCTGCTGCGTCATAGTGATAACGGGTTTCTTCACCATCCGGCGCGGTGACAGAGCTGAGCCAGCCCAGGGGATGATAACGGTAGCGCGTGGTCAGCCCTGAACAGTCGGTTTCACGGATAACCTGCCCGGCATCGTTAAACTCCCGGCGATAGCTGTTACCCGCTGCGTCGATCTCCCCGACAACCAGCCCGGACTCATCCCGCTTATAGATCGTGCTTTGCCCGAGCGCATCAACGACGCGCTCAAGACCATGATGGGGATCGTAATAGTATTTCGTTGTGGAACCATCAGCTCCGGCAACCACCGTGGGCAGCGACCGGTGTGACAGCCACTGCACCGCCTGCACACCGCCGTCAGCATCTTTCTCTTCAACGCGGTTACCCAGATCGTCATAGGTGAAGCTCACTGCGTTGCCCAGCGGATCGATGCGGCGCGTCAGAAGTTCGTTTTCATCCCACTCATAGCGCCACTTCTGGCCCCGCTCATCAATGAAACAGGTGATGAGGCCCGCGGCATTCCAGTGGTGTTCGCGCTGCTGACCGTCATAGGTCGATACGCGCGTGATGCCCGCCTCGAGATCGTAATGCATGTGGCAGCCGTCACCGGTATTGGTGCGGTTCTCCACCACGCGCCAGTGATCCAGCTTCTGCCAGCGATATTCGCTTTCCAGCCCGCCGGGCAGCTGATGCCAGACCATCAATCCGTCGTCGTTGTAACGGAAGCGCCGGGAGACAACGCCTGCGGCATCGGTGACGCTGGCAAGCTGGCCCTGGTCGCTGTAGGTCCAGCGCGTCAGAGGCCAGTGCTTTTCGCCATCAAAATGGCTGGCGGATGTCGGGCGCCGCGCATGCTGTTTGTCGTCGTAATGCAGCGTGACATCAATCGCCAGCGGCGCGTCATGAATACGCACCAGACGAGCCTGTTCATCCCAGCCCATCTCCAGCGCATTGCCGTACTCGTCGCTCAGTGAAGCCAGGCGAAGCACCTGCGGATCGGCAGCCGTGCGCCGGTATAGACGCCAGACCGCACCATCGTCATCGGCAATGGCGATATCGCCAGACTCGTTGCGCCGCACCATCAGCCCTTCGCTGATGCTGTAGAGCACCTCTTTTTCACCGGGAACGTCAAAGCTCAGTTCACGCCCGTTGTCATCAAACCAGGTCGCCCGATTCCCTTCCAGCGTCAGATAGCTGTCAAACACCGTGGCCCAGCCCTGACCAAACAGGCCAGCGCGCTGAGTCAGGCTGTTATAGCTGCGCTGAAAACTCAGCGGGAAACGTCCGGGAAGGGAAAAATCGCGCTCGGCATCATCATTCAGGACTTTGACGCCGGTTGCCGCATGAACCGGGAACAGCGACGAGAAGGCCGCGTTAATAGCCATGTCCGCCGCCATACCGCCCACGGCACTGGCCAGCGCGCAGGGCATGTTTTTAATGATCTGACCGGGGCGACCACGAAGGAGTGAAAGACCGATCATCATCACGGCCAGACCCGGGAACTTGCCACTTTTGATCTCTCTGACCGTGACGGTTTCACCACCAATGATGACGTTCGGGGAAACATCGTCACTCACGGTGGCATCACAGGTGGTTTTATCCTTTGCGCGTACTGCAGGCTGGCCATTAATAAAGACGCTTTTCGAACCCTGTGCCAGATATTGCGGTGCACTGTGCTTTTCACAGGCCACTTTGTCCTGCTCCAGCGGAGAGGTTCCCGCATCGGCAGAGGCGACCGTGGGCTGCCACATTGCACTGCCAAACTGGCCGACCGCAGACAGCAGCATGCCGCCGTAGTCCGCAAAGCTCTGTGGCGATTGCGGTTCCGGTGGCGGTGTCTCACCGGGCGTGAGCATCCCGGCCGCGCGTGCGGCTGAAAAACCATTAACATAGACATTCTCTGACCCGCTGGATATCACACCGGCTGGAGAAGGCGGGAATATCATATTACCCAGCTCATCCGCCGCTTTGCTGATCTCCTGTGACAGACCCACGGCATTGGCCAGGATACCCCCCAGAATCCCGCTGAGCAGGCAACTGTTACCCACGGCTGCGACACTCGCCGCTGCCACTCCTGTACCCAACAGGGGCGCTGCCGAGACGATAGCGGCACCCACTGCGGCACCAATAACGGCATAGGCCGCACCTTCCGCCACAATACTCGTGATATCAGCGAAAATGCTGGAGTGAATGATCTCGTCGCCCACGCGGGCCGCATGGTTATCCATAGGTTATGCTTTCCGTGGATTGTTCAGACTCAGGCTTTGTTTAAAAGCACTCCAGCGCTGTCCGTCTTCTTCATTGAATGGGCGCATCGCGGAGAGCGTAAAAATCATAAAGATGTTCGAATCAGGCACCTGTGTAGCCAGCTGTTTCTGCCACACCGCTTGTCCGTTACGGTCAAATACGGTTTCAACTTCTACCGCGTGTAATGTGTTATTCACACCGGCCATCGAACGTACAAATTCACTCTGCTGGATGTGGCCCATCTGACTCCGCAACGTGTCCCACTGACGCCGGAATTCTTTTTCCGCATCACTGCCCTCAGAAATAACACCACGGCTCACAACCCATGCCAGTCCACTGGCTTCATCGCGAAGAATATTCATGGTGGTGTCCTGCCAGTCAGCAGGAAAAAGCGCAAAGGCGCCCTCATTGAAGTGGTAATTCATATTGGGTGTCCGTTTTATTAATGGTTTATGGCGGGTGGAATCAGGTTATGGAATTCGCCATCGACGTTATCGGCATTGGTGAGTAGCTGTGTATTATCACGCGCAACTTTAATTTCAAAAAGTCGATGCGTAATATCAGGATCGCCACCACAACTGCGGTCGTGATTATCTTCACGAACCGTAATGATAAAGAAACGTTTATCACTACTGTCGTCGAGATCGTACCGCAGGCATTTATCATCGAGGCTGGTCAGGTGCCAGGTATGAATCGCTTCCGTTGCGGCGCTGATAGCCTGATCAGCACTAATTTCGCTTTGCTCTTCACCCAGGTCTGTTTTTAACATGATGCAGCTGACCTTCCCCTGGTCAATCTGGAACATTAACTGTTTCCCGCCCGACTGATAGACAAGCCAGTGCTGATTATCACTGTTATCTTCTTTGCCGGGTCCATAGGCTTGCTGAACCTGTTCCAGACTATCGCCTACCTTTATATTTCGGGCTGTCGGCACGCTGGCACTTCCCAGAAGGATCTCAGCCAGAACCGGGTGGCTGGCATCTCCAACCGCTGCCGCGCTAAACAACTCAAAGCCGTCATAACTATGCTGGTAGTAGTTGTACTGCTGATTGTTGATGTCCACTTCTCCGGCCAGAACTGAACTCAGAGCTTTACCTGCGCGTACAAAATTTTCGTTGCTCCACGTGTCACCGGGAGTGAAAGCATAGTCGTTCAGCAGAACGGAAAAATCGCCCTTGTTAAGAGCAGGAACAGACGATTCCGTGGCGGATTCAGCCCTGGCAATACAGGATAAAAACAGGAGTACAGGTACAAGTATAAGGCTGGTAAAAAAACGATTTACAATCATTGTGTTTATCGGAGTAAAGGCATTGAAGCCTCAAATATGAGGCAATGGATTCAACATCACGTTCTTTTACTCATCGGCAGTGATAATGATTTTACTCAGGCAATCAGGACTTTTGGCAGAGAATGAAAACGTGATGAACTGTCCATTACCATCGGGGGATGATGTGTAGCTGGTCACTTCATTTTCAGACTGTCCCCGTGGATAATCGGTTAACTTCACACTCTGATAGTGCTCTTTGACTTCATTGAGCGAGATGCATTTTCCCTGGGGAGTAAAGCTAAGAAAAGGAGCCATCCCATCAGACGTTTTACTTAAACGCAACTCTATATCCGTAATCGTCGACGCATCTTGCAGCTTTACCGGATTAGCCTGATAGAAGTTGATATATTCATTTTGATTTTTTAATGTAAACGTCAATGGTGCCTGATGAATACTTTCCACAGACAGAGTCTTTATGGAGGCACTCATTTGCGTGACAAAAACCCACATATCTTCTTTTTGCATCTTCGCTTCCACTATTCCGCTTAACATAAAACCAGCCATTAATAAAATAAACATCTTACTTTGTCGGATAATTTTTATCATACCAGCCCCCATAGTAATCTTCGTAAAGCTGATTGGTAGTGGAGGTTTTTTCACCTTTACCGAATATACGACCAAACGGAAATATCAACCATGTTAAAGGCGGGATCTGACAATTCTGTACTGGATTCAGCCCTGGCAATTCAGGATAAAAACATGAGAAAAGGCACAAATAGAATGCTGGCAAAAAAGGGTTTACATGACAGTGCACAAAAATGACGCACTGTCACACAGGGATTTAACTATTCGGAAAGTTTCTTCCACTTCCCGTCTTCAGATAATACTATTTTATTATTAACAACAACGGTAAGGTTACTAATTACATTGTTGATAATATAGGTTGCATCATGATTGCGAAATTTATAACTCAGCACCGAGCAGGATGCTTGACCACAATCACTTCTCATGGCTTTGCCTTTTAACCTGACAACTGCCCCATCTGATTTTCTTACACCCTCATAACTAACGTCATTACACTCCGAATCCATAGCGCAGAGCGACATTATTCTGATTTTGAATTTCGCCGTCTCGAAAACTTTCTCGCCATTGCCTTGAACATCTTTTTGGTTTATGGCGGGGGCAGTTGACTGTTCTTTATCAAAACGTTTTGCCCAACTTCCAATATCTTCCTGCATCTTATTAATTGCACGATCATTGCTTACATAATGTATCTTATTATCTTCAGGCAGCATCCATGCAGCATAGACTTTACCGTCAGGCTGTATAACAAATGCTGAAGCCTGCTCAAGATAAAGATCTTTTAACCAGCCCTCAACGAATATACCACCGTTCGCTGTTTTGTGAGGCTCGCCAAAAATATCAAAATTCTGGCTAAAGTTATTGTACTCGTTACCTAAAACAGATTTTAAAGCGGAAACAACTTTCTGGTCATTAAAAGTAGTTGAGACATTATTCAGGCTATTATACTGAGAATAAGCCGACTGGGTATCCGATGCTGTTGCAACACCTATTGAGCCAATTATAAAAACAACCAGAAAAATTAAATTAATAAGTGAATTCATTTCACCCCCCCGGAAATCTTAAAAATTCAGCAGCTTATTTTTCATAGCATCTGGCCAGGTCATTTGATGATTTCCAGGCAGGAACAGGTATTCTACGGCTTTACTTATAGTTTGTTTACAACAGGTTGCAGGTAAGCCCAAGCCCGCTTTATCGACATCCTCGTTCAGGTTTTTAAACGGATCAGTTAGGGTTATTGTAGTCAGGAGCTAAACCCTTATGCGTTTCAATTAATCTGTTTTTTTTGACCCACCCCATTATTTGATCACCATCATTAGAGAGGTACATGACGCGGTAAAATCCATTCAGTTCAACATAAGCATAAAGATCATCATTGGGTATAACAAAAGTCCCCTTCAACAAACATTTGTCATCAGGCGCTGAATAAAACTGCAAATGCCCTTCCCCTCCAACTTTGTATAAATTATCAGTATTATCAAACCGAACCCCATTAGTAATACCTGATTTATCTAACTTTTCGCAAAAATCATTAGCTGAGACTGACAGAGGAAAGACAATCATCATCACTGTTAAAAACCTTATCATATCAGACCTCTACCTTTCATAATTCCGATAAGTTTTTTAGCATAATTTGGATCTGTTGCATAGCCTTTCTCTTGAAGCCCCTTCGCCCATTCAATAGGATCTGAAGATTGAAAAAGACTGCTATAGCGCTTGTTGTCCATCAAAAATTGACCATGTTGCTCAATACTCTCTTCAACTGAACTATAAGTGGCAAAACTGTCAACAATTTTTATTTTCTTACCGTTAACAAACTCATGAGTTACAGTTTCAGCACCATTTTCAGAACCAAATGACTTGATTCCAAAGATATTGTTACTGCTGGTATTCGTTTTCTTATCAATAGGAACCAAATCCCCCCAGCTTGACTCAAGGATCGCCTGAGCTGTGGTAACTTCCGCCGGAACGCCTGTTTTCTTTTCACTAACCTTAGCTGCGGCATAAACTTTATCAAAGAAAGCTTGTTTATCCGCGGGCAACGGACGCGCTTTGCTAACTGGGCGACTTGCTACAGGTGCAGCGGTCGACTTAGCCGCAGCAGAGATAGTGGCTTTCGGCGCAGCGGGTGCCCCCTGCCCTTTCTGCTTCGGCGGGAACAGGTTATCTACGGCCTGACTGATGTTCTGTTTATGACTGGATCCCGGTGCACTTGTGCCCGGTTTCGCGCCATCCGTGTTCAGATTCAGTTTGCCGCCAGAGGTGGTGATGTGACCATCGCCCTGCACGAAAATATTGAACCCCTTGCCCACAATATTAATCTGACCATTCGCATTCAGTTCGATAGCACTCTCTCCGCATTCAAGGCGAAGTTTGGTGCCCGACCCTACAACATAGGTATCGACCACCGCATCGAGTTTGCCCTTGCCGGTCAGCCGTTCTTCACCCCCTTTTACACCGTGGACGCGGTTGGTTTCGACACGGTAGAGCTCATTGCCACCTGCGTAGTGGCTGTGATTGTTGGCGACTGAATGGCTGGCGTCATTTTTAACATGCGTATCCATGTTCTTCTGCGCCTGAATCCACAGGTGCTCCTCACCCGCCTTATCCTCAAACCTTAACGCGTTCGCGGTGTCCGCCGTGCCATCCTTTGACCGGCTCAGAAAGCCCATCTGCGTCGCTGCCGCCGGCAGCACCCACGGCGGCATGCTCGCCTCGTTATACACGCGGCCGATGATCAGCGGACGATCCGGATCGCCGTTGATGAAGTCCACCACCACTTCGTCGTTAACCCGCGGGATCTGCACGCCGCCGAATCCCTGACCGGCCCAGGCGCTGGAGACGCGCACCCAGCAGGAGCTGGTGTCGTCGCCCTTCGCCAGCCGGTCCCAGTGAAACTTCACCTTCACCCGGCCGTAGCGGTCGGTCCAGATCGACTCGCCTTTCGGGCCGACCACCTTCGCGGTCTGCGGGCCGTGCGTTTTCGGCCACGGCGTCTCCGGCGGCGTGCGGTACGTCACCGACGACGGCAGTACCGTGAAGTGGATGTTGTGCCGGCTGTCGCCGGTGTCGCCGCTGGCGTAACTGTTCTCGGCGAAGTCATAGGTCGCCGAGGTCACCAGATATTCGCCGTTGTCGCTGAAGTGCGGCGCGTTGATGATCGAGAAGGTAAAGCCCGGCGCGATGCCGGTTGCCGTGCCCGACCCGCTGACGCTGTGGTGCTCGGCCTGCCACACCTCCTGACGGATGCGCGCGTAGGACTCGCCGTGGCTGTGGTCGACAAAATGGCCCGGCCAGTCGTAGACGTCCACCGAGCCCGGTACCGGCGACGCCGGGTTCTGGCGGGCCTGCAGCATCCACGCGTTCGGCTTGCGGAAGTCGTAGTCGTCGGTGCTGTAGATGCCCGGCGTCACGCTCTCCGCCAGCGACCACTGGCTGATGCCCTCTTCCGTCACCACGCCGCCCGACGGGGTGACGTGATAGGCGATGGTCTCATAGCCGGGAAACGCCTGATGCTGGTCCGGCGCGTCGCACAGCACCAGCGTGTGCCTGTCCGCCTCGTGGCGGAAGAAGTAGTAAATCCCCTCCAGCTCCATCAGGCGGCTGATAAAGTCCAGGCTGCTCTCCTGATACTGCACGCAGTACTCCCACACCCGGTAGTTGCCCGCCAGCCGCGTCTCAACGTTAACCGCGTACTCCTTCAGCAGCGTCTGCACAATCTGCGGCACCGTCTGGCTCTGGAAGATGCGCAGGTTGCGGTCGCGCTGCATCGGCCACAGGTCTGGCTCGACCGTCAGCTGATAGACCGCGTAGCGGGTGCCGCTCAGCTCCTGGCTGCGCACCGCTATCCGGGTGATTTTGCCATTGAGGTAGCGCGGGCTGAGCGCGTTCATCAGGCCATCGGTCGGCAGCGTAAACGTCACCGGCTTGCCCAGCAGGGCGTGGCGGTCGATGCGCGCGTCGGTGGCCAGCAGTTCAGCAGTGAGCACAAACGGACGGGACAGCGTCTCAGTACCCGTGAGCGTATGGAACAGCAGACCGTCCGCCGGCAGCTGTGCAGTAATGCGTGAGAACATAATTAGTTTCCGTACTTATATTAGAGAATGGGTACCAGTGCGTCATGGCGCTGTCATCCGGCGTATCAATGTGCACCAGCGGCTACCCGCGGTCTGCAGGTACTACATGGAGCGCTGCTGCTTAAACCCACCGTTTGCAACCCGCTCCACAGGCAGCGCACCGTGCTGGTTTAGCTCCCATGGTGGTGCAGGACTTTTTCGCCCATAATGATTAACAGCCGGATTCCCTTTTTAATTTAATTCGCCAGCCAGATACCGTAATAAATCACTACAGACCCAAGAGACAGAATGACCTTTGAAAAAATGAACAGACCAGGCGCCAGTTTATTGATAGCTGGTGCAAACTTCCTGTAATTTTCAGAATTGTATTTCTTGTGAAAATCCATAATAGTGCCAAACATATTGCACAATCCAACAAGTATAAACCTCATCCCCCATATAAAAAATAATGACGCGCCTAACGCCTCC
>Ga0308171_1000541_pt1 | contig 76928 bp, 74 predicted proteins | sample PhyGR1_FD_202135 | JGI IMG/M metagenome (GOLD analysis project Ga0308171, IMG submission 202135) | Phyllosphere microbial communities from UC Gill Tract Community Farm, Albany, California, United States - DLSLSG.R1 | ecosystem: Host-associated > Plants > Phyllosphere > Unclassified | place: USA...
CAGCATGTCTTCGACCAGGAAGGGCACCACGTCAGTCAGGCCGACGCCGGCTTCCTCGGTGTTGGTGAAGCCAGTGACCTTCCTGCCCTGGACCAGCGGGGCGCCCTCGGCGCTTTTGACGTGACGCAGCACGCCGGGGGCATGGCAGACCAGCGCAACCGGCTTGCCGGCGGCGATGAAGGCCTCGATCAGCGCGATCGAGTGGCTGTCTTCGGCCAGGTCCCACAGCGGGCCATGACCGCCGGGATAGAACACGGTATCGAAGTCGGCCTGCGAGACGCTGTCCAGGCGCACGGTGTCGGCGAGCTGTGCGTTGGCGTCCGCATCGGCTTCGAAACGACGGGTGGCGTCGGTCTTGAAGTCGGGCTCGTTGCTCTTGGGATCCAGCGGCGGCTGCCCGCCCTTGGGCGAGGCCAGCACGATCTCGGCGCCGGCATCCTTGAAGGTGTAGTAGGGCGCCGCCAGCTCTTCCAGCCAGAAGCCGGTCTTCTTGCCGGTGGTGCCGAGTTCGTCGTGGGACGTCAATACGATGAGGACTTTCATGGGTGATACTCCTGTGGGTGCTTGATTAGACTGGTCGTCTAGTGATGGGGCCGAGAAAGACACGCCGATGCCGGCGTGCGTGACACATCCCGTTGTCAGGGGGCGGTATGCAGAAGGCGGCGGGTCAACGCCACGGCATCGTTGAAGGGGCGGGTCGTGCGGGCGATCTTGACCATGATGCTGGTGCCCAGCCACAGCTGGTACAGGCGCCGCGCCACCGCATCGGGCGGGTCCTGGAGCGTCACCGATCCGTCGGCGACGCCTGCGTCAAGCGCCCGCGCCAGACAATCGGTGATCCCGGTGGTGCCGCGCTGCAGGGCGGCCCGCATCGGCTCGGACAGGTCGGCGACTTCCGCGCCGAGCTTCACCGCCAGGCACTTGCCCTGGCAATCCTCGAACGACTGGCTGTCCTGCCACGCAGCGAAATACGCCTCCAGCTGCTCCGCCTTGGTCTGGCCCGGCTGCCGGAAGATGCGGTCCATGTCCGCGAGGTACGCGCTGAAGTAGTCCTCCAGCAGCGCCTCCCCGAACGCCTCCTTGGAGGCGAAGTAATGGTAGAACGAGCCCTTGGGGACGCCTGCCGCTGCGAGCACTTCATTGAGGCCGACGGCGGAGAAGCCCTTGGCGCCCATGATCCGCTGGCCGGTGGCCAGGATCGTGTCGCGGACGGGGGAGGTGGCGGAGGCGGGGGTCATGGGAGGGACTGTACGCCTGATTAGACCGGTCGTCTAGTATTGGCTCAATAGTGTGAGGGGGAGCCGGCCAGCGGCCGGCACTACCGGATCACGGTATATTCCCCGGCCCCATTTCATCGCCAGATCCAGACCCCGCCATGAGCACGCCCCGGAAATACTACAAACACCCCGCGGAATCCGAGATCGGCAACGGCACGATCTACCTCGAGGCGCAGGGCGATGTGATCGTCCGCCAGGTCGAGAGCTATCGCAGCGTGCTGGTCTGGGCCGACAAGTCGGGGCAGGCCGACGAACGCTTCCCGTTGTCCGATCAGCCCCTGTCCTGGCTGGACCTGGATTCGGATGACAGCATCGCCGCCAGTCAGTTTGAAGCGGTCTGGAAGCAAGCCAAGGCCGTGTCCGGCTGAGGTTGCCGGGGCGCGGGACTCAGACCGTCCAGCCCGGGCGTTCCGCCGCCGCCACATGCATCAGCTGATCCAGCTGGCGCAGCGCCCGGTGCAGTTCCTGCCGGTGGGCGGCCGCACCCAATGAAATCCGCACCGCATCGTTGATCGCCACGCCTTCGGGCGTGAAGGCCGACGACGGTGCGATGCCCAGGCCCTGCAGCCGCGCGGCGTGGGTCAGGCTGGCATCGGTCCAGTGCGCGGGCAGCCGGCACCATGCGTGCACGCCCGCGCAGTGCTGCAGGAAGCGCGGCGACAACGCCGACTGCGCCAGGTAGCGGCGCTCGGCGGCTTCTTCCTGCACCAGCGTCAGCATCGCCTGCGCGGAGCCATCCAGGATCAGCTGCGTCACCAGGGCGTTCATCAGCGGCGGCGCCATCAGGTTGACCGCGCGCAGGGCATCGAGCACCGGTTGCCGGTCCATCCCGTCAGGCAGGCGCACGAAACCGGTGTGCAGTCCCGGGCTCAGGCACTTGGAGAGGGTGGAGATGTAGCAGGTGTGCCGTGGCGCCAGCAGCGCGAGCGGGGCTGGGGCGTCGTCGACCAGCAGCCAGTACGGATCGTCTTCGATCAGTCTCAGGTCCTGCGCGCGGATCACCTGGGCCAGCGCCTCGCGGCGTGCCTGCGGCATCGTGTGGGCGGTCGGATTCTGCGCGGTCGGGTTGAGGTAGATCAGCCGTGCGCGCTTCTGTTTCGCGATGCGCGCCAGTGCGTCCGGACGCATGCCGTGCGCGTCGCACTCGACCACGTGCAGCCGTCGCTCCAGCACCCGCGCGGCGTGCAGCAGGCCCGGGTAGACCAGGGGCCCGCAGAGGATCGTGTCGCCGGCGTCGGTCAACGCCAGCAGCAGCGCCGACAGCGCCGCCTGCGCGCCTTCGGTGACGACCAGCGTATCGGCATCGACCTTGCCGAGGATCGGCTTGAGCCACTGCTGGGCCGCCCGGTGATCGGCGCGGCTGCCACCGCCCACGTGATACGTCATCAGGTTGTCCGCATCGCTGCGGGTGAGCACGGACGACAGGCCACGCCGCAACACGTCGGCGACCTGCCCGCCGCCGGGGCTGGGCGGCAGGTTCATGCTCAGGTCGACCAGCTGGGTGAGCTCCACCTGCGGAGGTGCGACGAACGAGCCGAGCGGGCCGCGCGCATCGATCAATCCGCGTTTGCGTGCCTCGGTGAAGGCGCGGGTGATGGTGGTCAGGTCCACACCCAGTTCGGCGGCGAGCGCGCGCTGTGCGGGCAGGCGCGCACCGGGGCGCAGCGCACCCGACCAGACCGCACGTTCCAGCGCCTGCACGATGCGCAGGTAGACCGGCCCGTGGCCGTCGGCGATGAGGGGGCTCCATTCCATGCGCGCATGGTACGCGCGGCGCTGGGCCGGGCTGCGACAGTGTGTCGCATCATGTATGGATCATGTCGTTGCCTAACGTACGCGGCTGCGGCGGGCACCCCCCATGCATATCGGTCATGCAGGGGGGTGTTCGCCACTTTTCATGATCCGGGCCGCCCGGCCCGGCACTGCGTTGGAAGGGCCGTCACGCATGAACCCCGCTACACATCCCGCTCGCCGCGCCAGCCCGGCCGGTCGAGCCCGCGCCGGACGCTGGTTCGGCCTGGCAGCGCTGCTGCCACTGCTCACAGGGTGCAAGAACCTGGAGCTGTTCAATCCCATGGGCAGCATCGCCGAGCAGGAAATGCAGCTGATCCTGGTCTGCACCGGCCTGATGCTGCTGGTGGTGATCCCGGTGATCATCCTCACGCTGTACTTCGCGTGGCACTACCGCGAGTCCAACAAGGAGGCCACCTACGCGCCGACCTGGTCGCATTCCACCGCGATCGAAGTGGTGGTGTGGACGATTCCGTGCCTGATCGTGGTCGTGCTCGGCGTGTTGATCTGGAAGAGCACCCACGCACTGGATCCCTACCGCCCGATCGCGTCGGACAAGTCCGCGCTGCGCGTGGAAGTGGTCTCGCTCAACTGGAAATGGCTGTTCATCTACCCGGACCACAACGTGGCCACGGTCAATGAGCTGGTGATGCCGGTCGATACGCCGGTGGCGTTCAAGCTGACCTCCGAGTCGATGATGAATGCCTTCTTCGTGCCGCAGCTGGGCAGCATGGTCTACACCATGCCGGCGATGCAGACCCGCCTGCACCTGATCGGCCATACGCCGGGCACCTATGCCGGGATGTCGTCCGCCTACAGCGGTTCGGGCTTCTCGGACATGAAGTTCGATGCGCGGGTGATGACCGAGGCGGACTTCGTGCAGTGGCTGGCGCAGTCGCGTGGCACCGCCGAGCACCTGGACCAGGCCCGCCTGGCCGAACTGGAGAAGCCGACCCACGGTGCGCCGATGCAGCGCTTCGCCAGCGTGGATACCGGACTGTTCGACAGCATCCTGCGCCGTTACGGCGGCATGCCCGATGACGAGATCTGCCTGCCCGGCGAAGAACCCGGCGCGAAATCCCAACTCGTAAGCCTGGCCGCGTCTGCCAGCCGTACCGCGGAGAACTGATTGTGCTTGGAAAGTTGAACCTCGAAGCGATTCCCTACCACGACCCGATCATCATGTCGGCGCTGGTGGGCTCGCTGCTGCTGGGCGTGGCGATCGTCGCGGCCATCACGTATTACAAGAAGTGGGGCTATATCTGGACCGAGTGGATCACCTCGGTGGACCACAAGAAGATCGGCGTGATGTACATCATCCTGGCCCTGGTCATGCTGGTGCGCGGCTTCGCCGACGCGCTGATGATGCGTGCCCAGCAGGCCATCGCCGCCAATGACAGTGCCGGCTACCTGCCGCCGGAACACTACGACCAGATCTTCACCGCGCATGGCGTGATCATGATCTTCTTCGTGGCCACGCCGCTGATCGTGGGCCTGATGAACGTCGTGGTGCCGCTGCAGATCGGCGCGCGCGACGTCGCCTTCCCGTTCGTCAACTCGCTCAGCTTCTGGCTGTCGGCGGTGGGCGCGGCGCTGGTGATGCTGTCGATGTTCGTCGGTGATTTCGCCGCGACCGGCTGGGTCGCCTATCCGCCGCTGTCCGGGATCGAGTACAGCCCCACGGTGGGCGTGGATTACTACATCTGGTCACTTCAGGTCTCCGGCATCGGCACCACGCTGACCGGCCTGAACTTCATCGTCACCATCCTCAAGATGCGTGCACCGGGCATGGACCTGATGAAGATGCCGGTGTTCACCTGGACCGCGCTGATCACCAACATCCTGATCGTGGCGATCTTCCCGGTGCTGACCGCGACCCTGGCGCTGCTGACCATGGACCGCTACTTCGGGATGCACTTCTTCACCAATGACGCCGGCGGCAACGCCATGATGTACGTCAACCTGATCTGGATCTGGGGCCATCCGGAAGTCTACGTGCTGATCCTGCCGTGCTTCGGCGCGTTCTCGGAGATTATCGCCACCTTCTCGGGCAAGCCGCTGTTCGGCTACCGCTCGATGGTCTACGCGACCTCGTCGATCGGCATTCTGTCGTTCTTCGTGTGGCTCCATCACTTCTTCACCATGGGCTCGGGCGCGAACGTGAATGCCTTCTTCGGCATCATGACCTCGATCATCTCGATCCCCACCGGCGTGAAGCTGTTCAACTGGCTGTTCACCATGTATCGCGGCCGGATCCGCTACCACTCCTCGACGTTGTGGACGATCGGCTTCATGGTCACCTTCGCCCTCGGCGGCATGACCGGCGTCATGCTGGCGATCCCGGGTGCGGACTTCGTGCTGCACAACAGCCTGTTCCTGATCGCGCACTTCCATAACGTGATCATCGGTGGCGTGGTGTTCGGCTGCCTGGCCGGCATCAGCTTCTGGTTCCCGAAAGCCTTTGGTTTCACCCTCAACGAGCGCTGGGGCAAGATTTCGTTCTGGTGCTGGCTGGTCGGTTTCTACCTGGCCTTCATGCCGCTGTACGTGCTCGGCTTCAAGGGCATGACCCGCCGCATGAACCACTACGGCGTGGAGGGCTACCAGCCCTGGCTGATCGTGGCCGCGATCGGTGCGCTGGTGATCGCCGCCGGCATCGCCGCGATGTTCATCCAGTTCTACGTCAGCGTGCGTGACCGCAAGGCCAACATGGATCTCACCGGCGACCCGTGGAATGCGCGCAGCCTGGAATGGGCCACGTCCTCGCCGCCGCCGTTCTACAACTTCGCCACGCTGCCCGCGATCACCTCGCTGGAACAGCATTGGGACGACAAGCAGCACGGCCGGGCCTGGCAGCGCCAGGACAGCTACGAGGACATCCACATGCCGCGCAATACCGCGGCGGGTGTGGTGATCTCGGTGTTCAGCCTGGTCCTGTGCTTCGCCCTGGTCTGGCACATGTGGGTGCTGGCCGGCATCGGCCTGATCGGTGTGATCGCCACCTTCGTGCTGCGTTCGTACGACCGTGACGTGGACTATTACGTGCCCGCCGCCGAGGTGAAGCGTATCGAAGACGCGCACTTCGCGCAGATGGAAGGAGCCAAGGCATGAGCGGCGATACCCTGACCGCTGCTTCGCAGCACGGGCAGCTCGCGGCCGGTCATCACGACCACGCCCACGAGCACCACGACGACGGCAACAAGACCGTCGTCGGGTTCTGGATGTACCTGATGGGCGACTGCCTGATCTTCGCGGTGCTGTTCGCCACCTTCGGCGTGCTGCTCAACGGCACGGCCGGTGGCCCCAGCGGGAAAGAGCTGTTCAAGCTGGGCTTCGTGCTCTCCGAAACGGTGGTGCTGCTGCTCAGCAGCTTCACCTTCGGCCTGGCGATGCTCGGCATGCAGGCTGGCAGGCGCAACCAGGTGGTGGGCTGGCTGGCCGTGACCGGCGTGCTCGGTGCGGTGTTCATCGGCATGGAACTGTATGAGTTCGCGGAGCTGATCCATGAAGGCGCCACCCCGGACGTGAGCGCGTATCTGTCGGCGTACTTCACGCTGGTGGCCACGCACGGCCTGCACGTCACCTTCGGCCTGCTGTGGCTGGCCATCATGATCCACCAGGTGCTGAAGTTCGGCCTGGACGGGATCGTGCGCCGCCGCCTGGCCTGCCTGAGCCTGTTCTGGCACTTCCTGGATCTGATCTGGATCTGTGTGTTCACCTTCGTCTACCTGCGGGAGTTCGTATGAGCGGCCACGCCACCCTGAAGGGCTACATCCTCGGCCTGCTGCTGTGCCTGGTGCTGACCGGCGCCTCGTTCGCCGTGGTCATGACCGGGCTGGTACCGCAGCCGCTGCGGCTGACCGCGATCGTGGTGCTGTGCGTGGTGCAGCTGGTCGCGCAGCTGGTGCTGTTCCTGCATATCGGGGCAGGGCGCAGCCAGCGCGAGAACACCGGCATCTTCCTGTGTACCGCCTTCCTGATCGCCATCGTGGTGGCCGGCTCGCTGTGGGTGATGCACAACGCCAACCTCAACATGATGCCGATGCAGATGTCGGGCACGCCATGAGCAGGTCCCGCGCCGGCGCCCTGTGGGTCGGACTGCTGTTGACGAGCCCCCTGATGCCGGTGGTGGCTGCGGCCGCGCCGACCCACGCCGCGGCAACGGTGTCGGTCAGCGATCCGTGGATCCGGCTGCCACCACCGGCGGCGAGCGTGGCGGCCGGCTATGTCCAGCTGCATAACGGTGGCGGGCCGGACCGGCTCCTGTCCGCCTCGTCCGCGGCGTTCGCCGAGGTGCAGATCCATGCCATGCGCATGGACGGTGAAGTGATGCGCATGGAAGCGCTGCCCGATGGCCTGGCCTTGCCGGAAGGCCAGACCGTGGCGCTGCAGCCCGGCGGCTATCACCTCATGCTGTTGAAGCCCAAGCGGCCGTTGTCGGCCGGGCAGACGGTGCGGATCAGACTCCGGTTTGCCCACGGTGCCGAACAGGCGGTGGACTTCAGCGTGCGCGACGGGCTGGTCGCGCAGGGAGTGGCGAAGTGAGCCGTCGGCTAGCCGCGGGCCTGCTGGCACTGATGCTGCTGGCCGGCTGCGCCGACGGGCAGGCACCGGTAATGGGCCAGGCGGCCTTTGCGGCCGTGACGCTGGAGAGCAGCGACGGCCGCACGCTGACCCTCCGGGATCTGCAGGGCAGGCCGACCCTGCTGTTCTTCGGCTTCACCCATTGCCCCGAGGTGTGCCCGCTGAGCCTGGTCAAGGCGGTGCAGATCAAGCGCCTCCTGGGCCCGGCGGCAGAGCGACTGCAGGTCGTCTTCGTGACGGTCGACCCGCAGCGCGACACACCGACGCACCTGCGCGAGTACCTGGCCGCCTTCGATCCGGGCTTCCTCGGCCTGGCCGGTGACGGGGCGGGCACGCGTGCCATCGCCGAAAGCCTGGGCGTGAGCTATCGCCGGGTCGGCGAGGGCGACACCGCGACCTTCGAGCACACCGCGTCGTGGTTCCTGCTCGGCACCGACGGACAGCTGCAGGATGTGTACGGCTATGCGATGAGCGAGCAGGCGATCGTGGAGAAGCTGCGCGGTCGGCTGGCGGCGGCCGGCACGTGAGGCCGTTGACGGCCACGTTCCGGGGGCGGGCACTGCGATGAGCCGTACTGCGCCCAACCGCTCCGACGCCGTGCTGCTGCTCGGCTCGGCCGGCTGCGCGCTCACCGTGCTCGACACCAATGTGGTCGGTGTGGTGCTGCCGACCATCGCGCGCGATCTGTCGGCCTCCTTCGCGGACATCGAGTGGGTGGTCAGCGCCTACGTACTGTGCTTCGCCGCGTTGCTGCTGCCGGCGGGCACCCTGGCCGACCGCATCGGTCGCCGGCGCCTGTTCCTGGTCGGCCTGAGCCTGTTCGCGCTGACCTCGGTGGCGTGTGGCATCGCCGGTACTGCGATGGCCTTGTACCTGGCACGGGCCGGGCAGGGCGCGGCGGCCGCGTTCATGCTGGCACCGGCACTGTCGTTGATCGGGCATGCGCACCAGACCGCCCCCTCGCGTGCGCGTGCCTGGGCGATCTGGGGCGCGATCATGGGCTTGACCATGGTGCTCGCGCCCTTGATCGGCGGCGCCATCGCCACCTGGTTCGGCTGGCGCTGGGCCTTCCATATCAACCTGCCCCTGTGCCTGCTGCTGGCGGGTCTGGCGTGGATCTTCGTGCCGGAATCGCGTGATCCGGTCAGCCGTCGCATCGACGTGCCGGGCGTACTACTATTCGCGGGCAGCATGCTGTCGTGGACCTGGGCGCTGACCCGCGGGCCGGTGGAAGGCTGGGGCAGCGCGGCGGTGCTGCCGTGGCTGCTGGCCGGGACGGTGCTGGGCGCTGGCTTCATCGTGGTCGAACAGCGCCGCGCCCAGCCCATGCTCGACCTGCGCCTGTTCCGCGCGCCGGCGCTGGTGGGCGCAGTGCTGGCGATGTTCGCCTACGCCGCCTGCGTACAGGTGATGGCCTCGTTGCTGCCGCTGCTGCTGCAGAACGCCCGCAGCGACAGCGTGCTGCAGGCCGGCGTGCACATGCTGCCGTTCGCGCTGGCGATGCTGCTGCTGCCGTTCTTCGGTCGCCGCCTCGGCACGCGATGGGCCTCCGGTCGGATCCTGGCGCTCGGCCTGGGCGTGGCCGTGATCGGCAACCTCGGCATCGCCGTGGCGCTGTGGCAGCACAGCAGTGCGGGCCTGCTGCTGGCGATGGCCGTGCTCGGCAGTGGCGGTGGGCTGCTCAATGGCGAAACGCAGAAGGCGATCATGAGCGTGATCCCGCCGGACCGCGCCGGCATGGCCTCGGGCATCAGTACCACCGCGCGCTTCACCGGCATCCTGATCGGGTTCGCAACGCTGGGCGCGGTGCTGTCCAGCCATGTACGTGACGCCGCCCGCGACGCGCTGACCCAGGCCGGGCAGGCGTGGACGCCGGCGCTGATCGAGCGCGTGGTGGTGGGCGAGCTGTCCGTGCAGGGCGGGGCCAGCGACGGCCTCACGCAGCTGGCCCGCCACGCCTACGCGGAGGGGGCCGCCTACGCCTTCGTGACGGCCGCCGTGATCGCACTGGTGGCGATGTTGCTGACGAACGCGCTGATGGCGAGGCGCTGTTCGCAAGGGTAGAGCGCTGGCGGGTCGCATCCGCGCGTGGCGTGGATCTACCAGGCGCGGGCGCGCACATCCCAGCAGGCGGCGGTGAACGTCACCGCATCGCCGTCAACGAACGGCGCAAAGGCCTGCAGTACCGCGTCCCTCACCTGCGACCGTGCCGCCGCATCGAGTGGCGCATTCCGTAACGCGCTTCCGACCGGTCCCAGCAAGGTCACGTAGGTCGCCAGGTCCGCACGGTCGATCCGGCAGACCACGTCCAGCGGCAGGATCTCGACATCCTCCCAGCCCGCGGCTGTCAGGATCCGCTCGACCTGCGCACGGTCGGCGAACGCGAACTGCCCCGGTCCCCCGGGCTGGCGCGCGGGCAGGGTCAACCACGGTGCGGCCGCGCGCTCGGCCGTGGTCATGAAGGCATTGTCGTCGGGGCCGCGCCAGGCCAGGGCATGCAGCACGCCGCCGCGTTTCGCCGCCCGCTGCAGCTGTCCGAAGGCCTGCGCTGGATCATCGAAGAACATCACCCCGAAGCGCGACACGATCCGGTCCAGAGTTCCCGGCAGGAACGCGTGCTGCTGCGCGTCGGCGACGATGAACTCCACGGCCAGCCCGGCACGCTGCGCGCGCTCGCGCGCCAGCGCGATCATCGGGGCCGAGATGTCGACCCCGCTGACATGCCCGCCAGGCTCCAGACGCCCGGCAAGGGCCAGCGCCACCGCGCCGGTCCCGCAGCCCACATCCAGCACGTGCAGTTCTTCGCCGGGCGCGAGCGCCTCGACCAGATGGGTGGCAAGCGGCGCGAACATCTGGTCGAGGATGCGCTGCGCCTCCACCCACGCCTCACCGGCGGGGCCATTCCATAACGCGTGCTGCGAGGTGTCGGTCATTGCGTGGCTCGATCTGGGCTTGCCAGTGGGGTAAGGAGCTCGCACTGTGCCACCTCAACCATCGTTGAGGTCAAGTGGGGATGCTCAGCCCCGCCACACATCCACCAGCAGTTTCACGTTCAAGACGATGATCAGGCCGCCGATCAGCCATGACAGCGCGATCAGCCAGCGCGGCGCGACCAGGGCCCCCATCTTGGCCTTGTCCGACACGAACCGCACCAGCGGCACCACCGCGAACGGCAGCTGCATCGACAGCAGCACCTGGCTCAGCACCAGCAACCGCGCAGTGCCTTGCTCGCCGTAGATCGCGGTGACCACGACCACCGGCACGATCGCGATGCCACGGGTGATCAGGCGCCGTGCCCACGGCGCGATCCGCAGCCGCAGGAAACCTTCCATCACGATCTGCCCGGCCAGCGTCGCGGTCACCGTCGAGTTGATCCCCGAGGCGAGCAGGGCGACCGCGAACAGGGTGGAGGCCAGCCCTACGCCGAGCATCGGCGCCAGCAGCTCGTAGGCCTGCTCGATCTCCTGCACGTCGGTACGGCCGTGCGCATGGAACACCGCTGCCGCCAGGATCAGGATCGAGGCGTTGATGAAGAGCGCCAGCATCAGGGCGATGGTGCTGTCGGTCACCGCCCAGCGCAGCGCACTGCGGCGCCCGGCATCGGTGCGCGGGTAAGCCCGGGTCTGCACGATGGAGGAGTGCAGGTAGAGGTTGTGTGGCATCACGGTGGCACCGATGATGCCGATCGCCAGGTACAGCGCCTTGGGGTCGGTGACCACCTGCGCGTGCGGGATGAAGCCGGCCAGCACGGCCTGCAGCGGCGGGGCGGCGATGAAGATCTGGATCGCGAAGCAGCCGAAGATCACCAGCAGCAGCGCGATCACGAAGGCTTCCAGCGCGCGGAAGCCGCGGTTCATCAACAGCAGTACCAGCACCACGTCCACCGCGGTGATGATCGCGCCGGCCAGCAGCGGGATGCCGAACAGCAGCTTCAGCGCGATCGCGGTGCCGATCACCTCGGCCAGATCGCAGGCGATGATCGCGATCTCGCACAGCAGCCACAGGCCCAGGTTCACCGGCCGCGAATAGTGATCGCGGCACGCCTGCGCCAGATCGCGCCCGGTCGCGATGCCCAGCCGCGCGGACAGCCCCTGCAGCACGATCGCCATCAGATTCGAAAGCAGGATCACCGACAGCAGCAGATAGCCGAACTGCGCGCCGCCGGCGATGTCCGTGGCCCAGTTGCCCGGGTCCATGTAGCCGACCGAGATCATGTAGCCAGGGCCGAGGAAGGCCAGCAGCCGGAACCACCAGTGGCCGCCGTTGGGCACCGCCACGCTGGCGTTCATTTCACCCAGGCTGGGCGCGTGCCCGTCCGAGGAAGGCCAGGCAGGGGAGTTCCCGGGGCGGCGTTGGATGTCCACGGCCGCAATATAGCAGAGGCTATGTTAGTAAGTCTTTGCAATTTCGGGTCATGCGACCTGCGTCCGATCAGCGCGGCGGCGGGAGGCGTCGCATCCCATGGGTATGTGGCAGGGAGGCCTTCATCGCGTCGATGAAGGCACGCAGCCGACTTGGCATCTGGCGAGTCGACGGATAGACGAGGTGCACCGGCAAGGGGGGCGCTTCCCGTTCCGGCACGAGGCGGATCAGCCGACCCGTTCGCAGCGCGTCCTCCACCAGCCAGGCGGACACGACGGCGGCGCCCAGGCCCGCCAACGCCGCCTCGCGCACCACGAACAGATTGTCGGTGAACAGGCGGGGCTGGATCGCGATCTGCAGGGACGGTCCACCGTCGTTGGGCAGCAGCGTGACGCGGTCACGGTAGTAGGTGGTGAGCGCGATCCAGGGCACGGTGGTCAACAGGGCGGGATCGCGTGGGTCCGCTTCACCGATCAGCTGTGGAGAGGCAATGACGATGCGAGGCACCTCGGCCAAGGGCACTGCAACGAGGTGTGGCGCGTCCACCGTGCCGACCCGGATCGCACAATCGATGCCCTCGGCGATGAAGTCCGGATGGCGATCTTCGAGGATCCACTCCAGATTGATTTGGGGATGGCGCGCCAGGAACTGCAGCATCGGGGCCAGCAACTGCGCCTGCCCGAACGCGTGCGGCACCAGCACCCGCAGCCGCCCGCGCGGCACGTTCACCTCGCCGCGCAGGTCGGCCTGGATCGCGTCCCAATCGGCGACCAGCGCCTCGCATGGGCGAAGCACCGTTCGCCGTCTTCGGTGAGGGTCATGCGGTGCGTCGAGCGCTTGAGCAGTTGCAGGCCGAACAGGCGCTCCAGGGCCTGAAGACGCCGGCTCACGGTTGGCTGCGTGGTGCCGAGCTGGGCCGCAGCGGCTGAAAGGCTGCCGCTTTCCACGATGCGCACGAAGGTCCGCAGCAGATCGATACGGTCGGCGCTGGGGACGGGACTGAGGCTGGTCATGCGCTGGACGTATGAAGAATATGCGGGGAAGCCTACTACACGCCGCGTCATCGGAGGATGATGCTGGCCCCACTTTCCCCGTGGTTGGAGTTGCCCATGTCTGCCCTGCATATACCTGCCAGCGCGCCGCCGACGCACACGCTGGCACCGCGATTGATCCTGGCGATGGCCGCGGCGACCGGTTTTTCGGTTGCTTCCATCTACTACAGCCAGCCCATGCTCGGGGTAATGGGGCCCAGCCTGTCCGCGGCGCCCGCCGCCATCGGCCTGGTGCCTACGCTGACGCAGCTGGGTTACGCGCTGGGCATTCTGCTGCTGGCGCCATTGGGCGACCGCTTCGATCGCCGCCGGCTGATCCTGGTCAAGGCCGCGCTGCTCGCGCTGGCGCTTGGCGGGGCGGCACTGGCCGGCAGTCTGCCGACGCTGCTGCTGGCCAGTCTGCTGGTGGGCCTGACCGCGACGGTCGCCCAGGATGTCGTACCCGCGGCAGCCAGCCTTGCACCTGAGGCAAGCCGGGGTGCCGTGGTCGGGAAGGTCATGACCGGGCTCCTGCTCGGCATCCTGCTCTCACGCGTCGCCAGCGGGCTGGTTGCTGAATGGCTCGGCTGGCGCACGATGTTCGGGCTCGCGGCGCTTTCGGTCGGGCTGATGGCGGTGGCCCTGGGACGGGAGCTGCCGCGCTTCGCGCCGAGTACCACACTGCGCTATCCGGCGTTGTTGGGTTCGCTGGTGGCGCTGTGGCGCGGGCAACCGGCGCTGCGCCGCGCTGTGTTCGCGCAGGGGCTGCTGGCGGTCGGGTTCAGTGCGTTCTGGTCGACCCTGGCCCTGATGCTGCACAGTCGCTATCAACTGGGCAGTGCGGTGGCCGGCGCCTTCGGCATCGCCGGTGCGGCGGGTGCGCTGGCGGCACCGCTGGCCGGGCGGTGGGCCGACCGGCTCGGCAGCCATGCGGTGGCCCGGATCGCGATTCTGGTCGCGCTGTGCGGGTTTGCGATGCTCCTGCTGGATCCGTGGCTGCCGCGGGTCGCGGTGGTGCCGCTGCTGGCGGTGAGTGCTGTGGTGTTCGATTTCGGCTTCCAGTCGGCCCTGGTCTCGCACCAGACCCTGGTCTACGGACTGGTGCCGGAGGCCCGCAGCCGGCTCAACGCTCTGCTGTTCACCGGCGTCTTCCTCGGCATGGCCGCGGGCGGCGCGCTGGGAAGCCTGGCGCTCGCAGAGTGGGGCTGGATGGGCGTGGCCGCGCTGGCGACCGCGGCAGCGGCACTGAGCCTGTTCGTGCGCCGCCCGCACCCCCTCCCAACGTCTTAACCCTGAACCGCGTATTGTCACCGCTCTTTTCAGCTGGAGTGGATGCATGCGTTGGATTGTGTTGTTGGCCGCATTGGCGATGCCCGTAGTGGCGTGGCTCTCACAGACCGGCATGTTCGGCCCGACCAACGGCGCAGTGTCCGACCAGTATCCGACGCTGCTGGTGGCGGCCGGGTACGCCTTCGCGATCTGGGGCGTTATCTTCCTGTGGGACGTGCTGTTCGGGTTCTGGCAGCTGCGCCTCCGCAAGCCGGACATCACCGGGGTGCGCCCGTGGGCCGCGGCCGGTTTCGCGCTCACCGCCGCCTGGATGCCGGTGTTCTCCAGCCAGTGGTTCCTGCCGGCGTTGGCGATCATCTGGGCCGCCTTGCTCTGCCTGATCGTGGCGGCCTATCGCGCCTCGCCGATCACCGCCCCGGGCGGTCAACGCGCCTGGGCCGCCTATCCGCTCGGTCTGCATGCGGGCTGGCTGTCGCTGGCGGCCTACCTCAACACTGCGCAGGTGATCGTCGCCTACCGCTGGTTGCCGACCGACAACATGCTCGGCTGGAGCCTGGTGCTGCTGGTCCTGGCCACGCTGCTGGTGCTGGTGGTCAACCAGCTGCTGCGCGGGCATTTCGCCTATCCGGCGGCCGTGATCTGGGCGCTGGCCGGCATGTACGTCAAGCAGTCCGGCTGGGATCTGCCGGGGGCGGGCAACATCGCCACCCTGGCCCTGGTGCTGATCATCATCGTGGTGATCCAGACCGTGTGGCTGCGCGTACGCGCGTACCGCCAGCCGCGCGCGATCGCCGCCGCCCACCGTCATCGTCGTTGATTCCCGTTGCAGGAGACCCCCATGAATATCGTGAAGAAGGAGCGTTGCTGATGCGCGCTGCGATCCATACCACCTTTGGTGACCCCACCCAGGTACTGCACGGCGGCGATGTGCCGGAGCCGACCCCGGCGGCCGGCGAGGTGCGCATCCGCACCGTGCTGGCGCCCATCCACAACCACGACCTGTGGACCGTGCGCGGCCAGTACGGCTACAAGCCCGAGCTGCCGGCCATCGGTGGCAGCGAAGGGACCGGCGTGATCGACGCGCTGGGCGAGGGCGTCGAAGGCCTGAAGATCGGCCAGCGCGTCAGCGCCGCCTCGGTGCATGGCACCTGGGCCGCGTCCTTCATCGCGCCGGCACGAATGGTCATTCCGATGCCGGACAGCATCGATGACAAGACTGCCGCGCAGCTGATCGCCATGCCGCTGAGCGCGCTGATGCTGCTGGAATTCCTGCAGGTGAAGGAAGGGCAGTGGATCCTCCAGAACGCGGCGAACGGCGCGGTCGGCAAGGCGCTGGCGATGCTGGCCAAGGCGCGCGGCGTGCACTGCATCAACCTGGTGCGGCGCGACGCGGGCGTGGCCGAGATGAGCGGGCTCGGCATCGAGCACACCATCTCCACCGCGCAGTCGGACTGGATGGCGCAGGTGCAGGCCGCGACCGGCGGCGCCTCGATCGCCGCCGCGGTGGATTCGGTCGGCGGCCGCGCCAGCAGCGAGCTGATGACGCTGCTCGGCGATGGCGGCACGCTGGTCTCGTTCGGCTCGATGACCGGCGAGCCGATGCAGCTCAGCTCGGGCGACGTGATCTTCAAGCAGGCCACGGTGAAGGGCTTCTGGGGCAGCAAGGTCAGCCAGGCGATGGCCCCGGAGGACAAGCGTCGCCTGGTCGGTGAACTGCTGCAGCTGGCCGCCCGCGGTGGATTGAGCCTGCCGGTGGACGGCGTGTTCGGGCTGGATGAGGTCGGCGATGCCGCCAAGGCCAGCCTGGAGCCGGGCCGCAACGGCAAGGTGCTGCTGCGTCCCTGACAGCTACGGTAGAGCCGACCCATGGTCGGCTGTCGCGGTGCCTCCGGACATGCAGCCGACCCTTGGTCGGCTCTACCGGGTCCACGCGCACGTTATCGCCGGCCTCGGTCATCAGCGACCGCCTGATCCATTGATGAGCTGGGCTCATGACTGCATGCCGGTTGTGGCGGCTAGTCCCGGTGCGGCCGCGCGTCTACAGTGAGGGTCCGCGGCGAGCTGCGCCGTTCCTTCAGGAGATCGCGCCATGCCCACCGACACCGCGCCCATCCGCATCACCAGCGCGGGCACCAACGCCTCGGCGGCCGGTCCGGAGGACTATTTCACCGGCAAGGTGCGCATCGATGCACCGTTCCAGACCGACGCGCCTGCACGGGTCGGCGGAGCCACTGTCACCTTCGAGCCCGGTGCACGCACCGCGTGGCATACCCATCCGCTGGGCCAGACCCTGATCGTCACCGCGGGCGTGGGCAGCGTGCAGGAATGGGGCAAGCCCGCGCGCGAGATCCGACCCGGCGACATCGTCTGGATCCCGCCGGGCGTCAAGCACTGGCATGGCGCGAAGGCCGCTACCGCGATGACGCATATCGCGATCGCCGAAGCGGTCGACGGTTCGCCGGTGACGTGGATGGAGCAGGTCAGCGACGCGCAGTACAGCGGTGGCTGAACGCCGGCGCGTGTCGGGACGGTCGTGTCACATCCGCCTGCGTACCCTTGCAGGTCGATTGAAACAGGAGAACCGTCTTGAGCACTGTCTTCATCGTCGGCGCGGCCGGCAAGGTCGGCCGTCACCTGGTCAAGCAGCTGGCCGACAAACAACATCGCGTGCTCGCACTGCATCGCCGCGCCGGGCAGGGCGCTGAACTGGAGGCCCTGGGCGCTACGCCGGTCACCGGTGATCTCACCAGCACCGACGTGGCTGCACTGGCCGGGCAGATGGCCGGCAGTGACCTGGTGGTGTTCACCGCCGGTGCGGGCGGCGCAGGCGTGGAAGTGACCAACGCCATCGATGGCCGCGGCCTTGAGCTTGCCGTCGATGCCGCCCGGCAGGCAGGCGTGCGCCGTTTCCTGCTGGTCTCGGCATTCCCGGAAGCGGGCCGCAACAAGGGCATGGGCGAGGGCTTCGAGAATTACATGACGGTCAAGAAGCGTGCCGATGTGTATCTGGCCGCCACCGATCTGGATTGGGTGATCCTGCGCCCGGGCACCTTGAGTGATGCGCCGGGCACGGGCCGCGTCAGCGCCGGCCCGGCGATTGCGTACGGCGATATCCCACGCGCCGATGTGGCTGCCACGCTGGTCGCGCTGGTCGAGCACCCCGAGGTGCGCCGCACGATCATCGAGGTCACCGAAGGCGACCGGCCGGTGGAGGACGCCGTCGCGCAGCTTGCCCGGACGTAAGCGGCCAGCCCTGCACGGCGATGCTGAAGGCGATGGTAAAATCGCCGTTCCACACCGCAACACAGACGAGCACGCCATGAACGACGCCTCCTTCTATCCCATCGGCACCCCCGGCCAGCCGTGGGGCGCAGCGGAGAAGGCGCAGTGGCGTGCCCGCCAGGTGCCGCAGCGGCGCTACGCCGATGATGTCCTGCCAGCGGTCGACGCGCTGCGCGATGCGTTCGATGTGAGCCAGTACGGCACGCTGGACTACGCGCCGGACCAGTACCCGCTGTTCGCAGTGCGCAGCCGCGACTGGAATGCGGCGCTGCCGACGATGCTGGTCACCGGCGGCATCCATGGTTACGAAACCAGCGGCGTGCAGGGCGCACTGCAGTTCCTGCAGACCCGCGCAGCGGAGTATGCCGGCCGCGCCAATCTGCTGGTGGTGCCCTGCGTCAGCCCCTGGGGTTACGAGCGCATCCAGCGCTGGAACGCCGATGCGATCGACCCGAACCGCTCGTTCATGGCCAACAGCCCGGCGGCCGAATCCGCGGCGCTGATGGCCCTGGTCGCGCCGCTGCGCGGCAGCATCGCGATGCATATCGACCTGCACGAAACCACCGACACGGATGAGACCGAATTCCGTCCGGCCCTGGCCGCACGCGACGGCAAGCCGTTCGAACCGGGGCTGATTCCCGATGGTTTCTATCTGGTCGATGACAGCGAGAACCCACAGCCCGCGTTCCAGACCGCGGTCAATGCGGCGGTCGAGCGGGTGACCCACATCGCCCCGGCCGACGACAGGGGCGAGATCATCGGCTCGCCGGTGGTGGCGCCGGGGGTGATCGAGTATCCGCTGGAGAAACTGGGCCTGTGCGCCAGTGTCAGTGGCGCGAGGTATACCACCACCACCGAGGTGTACCCGGACAGTCCGCGTGCCACCCCGCAGCAGTGCAACGACGCCCAGGTGGCGGCGATCTGCGCGGCAATCGATTACGCGCTCGCACACTGACACACCGCCCGGGTAGTGCCGGCCGCTGGCCGGCTCCTCGCAATGCATGCCGACACGCAGAGCTGGCCAGCGGCCTTCAGCCTCGGTAGTGCCGGCCGCTGGCCGGCATTCGAGGTGTCTGCAGAGCCGGCCAGCGGCCGGCACTACTGGTCTGGTGCGCCGCCGGTGTTAGCGGTCCGGTGCGGCGGTCGGCAGCAGGAATTGATCCAGCAGCCATAGCGCCGCCGGCCCCAGCGGCGTGCCCTTGTGCCATACCGCATCGGTGGAGACCAGTCGCGGCCAGCCGGGCAGCGGCAGTTCGACCAGCATGCCCCGGCCATAGCGCGTCACCAGCGAGCGCGGCAACGCCGCCCAGCCGAACCCGTCCTCGGCCATCTCCAGCACCATCAGGTAATCCGACGCCGACCAGGTGCGGCCGCGTGCGTGGCCCTCGCGCTCCGCATCGCCGCTCAGGCAGATCTGGCGGTGGCGGGCCAGATGCGATTCGTCGGGCCCAGGCAGCGCCGCCAACGGGTGGCCGCTGGCGACGAAGATGGCCATGTCCGCGCGCAGGGGCAGGGCGCGCACGGACAGTTCGGACGGGTACGCCGGCTGGTGCGGGATCAGCCCGAGATGGGCGCGCCCACGTTGCACCACGTCCAACACGTCGCTGCCTTCGGCGTCCAGCCATTCCAGCTCGATATCCGGGAAGCGCTGCTCGAAGCGGCGCAGCAGATGCTGGTCGGGGTTGAGCTGGTAGATATCCGAGAACACCAGGCTGAGGCGCGGTTCGACCTCGTCGGCCAGCCGGATGCTGAGCTGCTCCAGGCGGTCGGCGGCGGCGAGGATTTCCTGCGCATGGCCGAGCACTTTGCGGCCGTCTTCGGTCAGGACCGGGTAGCGGCCGCTGCGATCGAACAGGGTGAGGCCCAGGTCGGCCTCCAGCGTGGCGATCGCGGTGCTGATCGTCGATTGGGTCTTCTGCAGGCGGCGGGCGGCGGCGGAGAACGAGCCGAGTGCGGCGGCTTCGACGAAGGCGTGCAGGGATTCGGGGCCGTAGCGCATGGATGTATCGCCTTTGTCGATGTATTCCATCTTTGGAGTGATGGAAAAGGCGATGATAATGTGCGCGCCGCTCGGGTGTCATCCCCGGCCGCAATCAAGGAGCTTTCCATGCACACACAGGTGCATTCGCAACCCCGTGCCCGTGGCGGTCTGATCGCCTGGGTCTGCCTGACCGTGGCGATCGTCGCCGAAGTGGTCGGTACCTCTTTCATGGCCGATGCCGCCCGTCATGGTGGCCATCTCGGCTATGTCGTCATGGCCGTCGCCTTGGCCATTTCGTATTACTTCCTGGCACTGTCGGTGCGTGGCATCGCGGTCGGTGTGGCCTACGCGGTGTGGGAGGGCCTCGGCCTGACCCTGCTCACGCTGGTCGGCATGTTCGTGTTCAAGGACAGCCTCTCGGTGCAGCAGATGATCGGGCTGGTGATGGCGGCGGCCGGCATCGTCTGCGTCACCCTCGGCGAGGAGCACACGTCATGACGGTCACCGCGTTCCTGTTCGTGCTGTGCTCGGCGCTGATCGACATCGCCGCCAACATGATGGTCGCCAAGTCCGATGGCTTCCGTAAGCCGGCGTGGGGCGTCGCCGCGATCGGGCTGGTCTGGATTGCCTTCGCGTTGCTCGGCCAGGCGGTCAAGACCATGGACCTGGCCACGGCCTATGCGATGTGGGGTGCCATCGGGGTGATCGGCACGGCCCTCTGCGGGCGCGTGCTGTTCGGCAACCGCCTGCGCCCGATCGGCTGGGTGGGGATCGCGCTGGTCACCAGTGCGGTGGTGGTGCTGTCCAGCCATTAATGGCGGCGAAGGCCGCCATCAATGGCTGGGTGATGCGAACTACTTTGCGATGGCGCGATCCACCCAGGCAGACAAGTTTCGGGAAATCTCGCCGTACGCGTCCTGCGACGCTGGGTCATACACCGGAGGTACGAAGGCGCGGCCATCCCGAGTCAATCCAAGGCCTTCGAAAGGATTCTTCCCTTTGACGCCGATGCCATTGTTGGGACACTTGAGATTGTGGATGTTGATGCCGAACAGCCCGCGTCCCTCCGCGCTGGCCTTTTGAATCTCGTACTTTACCCAAGGACGGGCATGGGTATCACTTCCGATCAGTACAATGACGCAGCGCTTGTAGGCCATGTTGGCGTCGATCCATTCTTCTACGCCTCGGTGCTTTCGTTTGATGGTCTCCCACTCATTGGCCGAGACCGCGGGATTTCCTTCGATTGCGCCCATCTGCCGCACCTGCTGTACGCGCATGACGTCGTTGCCGAAGTGGAAGCTGTAGAAAACTGGCTGTCTCAAGGGGTGACTCCTTTCACTTGTTGATAAGGTCGAGCGTTGAAATCAGGTGCGAGACGAGGTCTTCTCGACGAAACTCATCGTCTGCCATGCGACTTACTTTGTCCCATACGTCCAGCCTTCCGGGATAGTAGAGCTCCGGATTCGGGGATATCTGGTCGTATATTTCCTTCGAAGCGTAGCCCGTCGCGGCGACAGGAATGGGGACTGCGCCGTTCCCGTGCGCGATCTCGAATTCTCTAACCACCCCATTCGCCGAGATGACGTTCCCTTCTTCATCCTTTTTGTTGCCAAAGATGAAGATCGACACTCCGCTCAGTGCGATCATTCGCTGGCGGTACTCTTCCCACAACACCTTTAAATTCTGCTTCTTGGTGGCGAACTGAGGAAATGGCCGTACGATCAATTGATCCTCCGAGTGCTTTTCGGGATGTCGATACACCATGTCCAGAGCACCATTGATGACCGCGCTGCCGATGCCCCAGCCGAAGCCATTGACAATTCGGTACCCCTTGCCGACTAGTGCCGCTGCGAGTTCGTGGACGAATCCCGTGGCCTGATCCTTCGGCCATTCGCCAAATTCTTCAGCGCTACCCGAAATGAAGACGGTTTTCTTAAGGAACCGCGCCCGGATTTCGTTCAAGATCTTGGGGATATCCTCGTACTCATCTACAACCAATGTCTCGATCTTGAATCGCTGCAGGTCTTCGATTCGTAGCTTCTGCTTGCGCTTCTGGTAGTTATAGTCGTCATCATCAATGTCGGCGGTCTTCTTCACGTCGCGCATGAAGCAGTAATGAGTGCGCCCCTTTCCAGCTGTGGTCAGGTGTAGGCGACTCAGTACGTAATCCAGATTTGGGTCAGTAAAACTAAATCCGATGAAGAGGAACGTCTTTGAAATCAGATCTCCGCTTAGGGCGGTGACGAAGGCCTCATGCTCCCGGTGATATCTCTCGTACTGCTGTTTGTACAGTACGGCCTCGCCCGGATCGCTGATGTCACCATGCATCTTGTAAACAACCGCATCTCGCTTTGGGCGCGTATTGTTGAGTTGTGAATCCTTGTGCTTGACGTCGGGAATTCGAAATGCCTTTCTCAGGGCATCCTCGATCAACGTGTCGTAGTTCGTGGTCCAGTACGTCCTGATGGGCAGCTGTGCAAGGATTTCATGGGTCTCGGACGGCTCTGCATCGTGCGAGAATTCTTCGAGGATTTTTCTCGCCAGCTTGTCTGCACCCTTTTTCTTGTTCACGTGGAACTGGGCCAGTGAGATAAGGTCATGCTCTAGCCTGACGTCCAACTCAAGGTCGGTGGCTATATCGCGAAGAAGCTCGCGCCAATCTACATATCCGCAGGTGCGAGACATGCCGGCGCCTGCGAAGATGGCAACATTTTCTTCGCGAAGGTCGTCTACGAAGTCTTTAATGAAACTCTCTATCTCGTTTCCAAATTGCACGGCCCAACTCCTTCTGGATGCGGACGGGTTGACTTCTTGTTCGCGTTACTAGAATGAATGCCATCGCGGCTGTCCGGACGCAAACGCTGATAGCGAGGAGATGCCGCGGCCTGGAGACTTGATGAAGACTGTCGTACTACCACTGTAGGTCCGACTATTCTCGACCAAGGGATAGAGGCCAAGGTACTCAAGGCCTCTGAACTCTTCATTGGCCGTGTCAGTCAATGGGAGGATGGCGACGTTCTCGTTGCGCAGACCATCGAAGTAGCCCAACTCCCAAGGCATCCAAAGAGACGATGCGGAGTTTGTAGTCGCCACGTAAATCAAGGATGTGCACTGGCGCATTCGTCCACGGAGGTGCTTGGCCGTCTCCTTGGTCACGCGATTGCGATCCAGCTGAGGATCTACTATCCAATCTACGTAGACCGATAGATCCTGCTGTTCCAACAGCTTCTTTACCCCGTTGATGAGTTCCGCATCGCGACTACTATGTGACAAGAACACGTCAAAGGTGTCTGACTCTTTGATCGACTCCATTGACTCGGTCAGGATGCTTGCATGGCTGCGCCAGCCGTAGGTCGAATCCCTCGCGGCCGCGCGCGCATCTGTCTTGGTAAAAAAGGCCATCAACATCTCCGTAATAAACGATGCCCATCACAACTGGGCGCTTCCATTCGTAGACTCTTCTGCGATCTGATTGCCAAGATCGTCATGGAATCAAGACGACGGTCAGTTTGACTCGGCGGGGTGGATACCCGCAACGGTGTTTCTGTAGCGATCATCATTGAGGCACTCACCTCGCACAAGAGGTGAGTGGCAAGGTTCAAGACGTTTGGGTCAAGTGCGACAGTTTCGTGACCTAATCGAACAGCTTGTTCAACACCGCCCCGGAGGCCGCGTCGGCGAACCCGTCGAAGCGGCCCTCGTCCATCAGCAACTGCGAGGCGCGCATCATCCCGCCCCAGGCGGTGCGCGCCATCGCACCGCCCACGCTGACCCGGCGCACGCCCATGCCGGCGATGTCCTGCAGGGTGAAGGGCAGTGCGCTGCCGACCAGCAGGTTGACTGGCCGCGGCGCCACCGCAGCCACGACGGCCTCGATCTGCTCGCGCGTGCTGATGCCCGGCGCGTACAGACAGTCCGCGCCGGCGTCGGCATAGGCCCGCAGGCGGGTGATCGCATCGTCCAGATCCGGGCGGCCGACGAAGAAGTTCTCGGCGCGGCCGATCAGCAGCACGTCCTCGCCGGAGGCGTCGATCGCATGGCGTGCGGCGCGTACCCGTGCGACGGCATCCTCCAGCGTGCGCAGCGGATGAGCAGGATCGGGGCCGGCGTCTTCGATGGAAATGCCCGCTACCCCGGTGGCGATGGCGCGGGTGACGTTGCCGCCTACGTCGTCCAGAGTGCCGAAACCATCGCCGAAATCGGCATTCAACGGGAGCGGCGTCGCGGCGGCCAGGTTGTGCAGATGCGCGAGCGTTTCGTCCAGGGTCAGCGTGCCATCGGCCTGCGCCTGGCTCCACGCATGGCCGGAGCTGGTCGAGGCCAGCGCCTGGAAGCCGAGGCTGTGCAGATAGCGTGCGCTGCCGGCATCCCACGGATTGGGCAGCACGAAGCAGCCGTCCTCATGCAGTGCGCGGAAGGCCGCGCGGCGCGGGCGGGGATCGAAGGGCAGGGCCGTCATGGTGCGCATCCGGTGGGCAGTGGAGCGATGGTAACGCCATCGTCCGGCACGCCCGTCAGGCCTTTACCCACCGTGCGCCCAGCCCCACCAGCACCAGCGTCACCGCCACCGCGCTGAAGGCGAACACCAGGCTGCTGGCCTGCGCAACGAAACCGATCAGCGCCGGGCCGGCCAACACGCCTGCATAGCCGAGCGTGGTGATCGCCGGGATGGCCAGGCTTTCCGGCATGACCTTCTGGTTGCCCGCCATCGAGAACAGCGCCGGGACGATGTTCGCGCAGCCGAGGCCGACCAACGCGTACCCGCACAGGGCCAGCGGCATCCAGGTCGCAAACGTCGCCAGGGCGAAGCCCGACGCCGCCACCAGGCTGCCGATCAGGATCGAACGGTGGCGGCCGAGCCGGGCCACCACGCCGTCGCCGACCAGTCGGGTCACGGTCATCGCGATAGCGAAGGCCAGATACCCCAGGCCGGCGCGGGAGGGGGCGACCTGCTGCACTTCATGCAGGAACACCGCGCTCCAGTCGAGCACCGAGCCCTCGGCCAGGAACGCCACGAAACACAGCACGCCGATCGCCAGCACCACCCCGTGCGGCACCGCGAACATCGGCGCATCGCTGGGGGCCTTGTCGGTCCGCCAGTACGGCAGCGAGATCGCCAGCAGCGCCGCCATCACCGCCGAGGCCAGCAGGCACACCAGCCACGGCGGCAGGTGGACCGCGAGCAGGCCGGTCATCGCGCCGGCACCGATCGCGCCGCCGATGCTGTAGAAGGCGTGGAAGCCGGACATCATTGGCCGGCCGCTGTCGCGCTCGACCATGATCGCCTGCATGTTCATCACGCAATCGCAGGCGCCCACGCCGGCACCGAACACGAACAGCACCGCCCCCAACGTCAGCGGCGAGGGCGCGATGGAGAGCAGGGGCAGGGTGGCGATCACCATCACCAGCGTGGCGATCATCACCGCACGGCAGCCGTGGCGTGCGGCGAGCATCCCGGCGATCGGCATCGCCAGCAGCGAACCGGCGCCCAGGCACAGCAGCACCAGGCCCAGCGAGCCTTCATCCAGGCCCGTGCGGTTCTTGGCGAACGGTACCAGCGGCGCCCAGGCAGCGGTGGCGAAGCCGGGCAGGAAGAACGCGGCGCGGGTGGCGTGCTGCTGGCCACGGGCGAGGAGCGACGAAGAAGCAGAACGCGTCGACATGGATTCCGGACCTCAGTGCTGCGCGGCGTGCTGGAGGGCGACACCGCGGCGCTCGAACGCCGCGACCTGTGCCGCCGGCGCGTCCGCTTCCACGACCAGCAGGTCGATCTGGTCCACATCGCCGATCCGGTGCGAGGCCTGCGCGCCCAGCTTGTCGTTGGTGGCCACGACCACGCAGCGGCTGCTGGCGGCAATCAGGGCGCGCTTGAGTGACGCCTCCTCGCCATCCACGGCCCAGATGCCCGCCTCGGCATCCACCGCGCAGGTACCGACAAAGCACACGTCCACGCGCAGCGCACGGATCGCGTCCAGTGCCTGCGCGCCCACGGTCGCGCCGATGCGCGGGTCCATGCGCCCGCCGATCAGCGTGACCTCGATGCCCGGGCGGCTCATCAATACCAGCGCGATATCCGGGGCGTTGGTCACCACGCGAATGCCCTGATGCTCGGGCAGGCAGGTGGCGATCACCGTATTGGTCGAGCCGGCGTCGAGGAAGACCAGCTCGCCGGGCAGCACCTGGGCGGCCGCGATCCGCGCCAGGGCGCGCTTGCGCTCGTGGTCTTTTTCGTGGCGCTCGGCCAGCGCCGGGAACGTCGGCGTCGCCGGCAGCGCACCGCCATGCACCTTGCGGCACAGGCCCTGCGCAGCCAGTTCGCGCAGGTCGCGGCGGATCGAGTCTTCCGAAACCTGCAGCTCGACGGCGAGCTGCGCCGACATCACGCGGCCGTGTTCGCGCAGCAGGCGCAGGATGGTCTGTTGGCGTTCGCCCGGCAGGGCGTCCTGGGTGGTCATGGGTAACCTCGGGTCAGGGCGGAGGCAGTCCATCGCGCTGCATGAACGTGCAGCTATGTGCGTTGGAGTGCCTGTATGTGGTGCGCACTGTAGCAGAGGTCGGCGGTTTGTGTGCATGTATATGCAGGTATATGCCGATATGTGCCGGGTCGTTAAGGCGCCACCCGTGTCTCCCCTTCATGCCACCGGCAACAGCTCCGGCCGGATCACCGCCGCCGCCCAGTCCATGAACGCGGCCACCCGGCGCGGCAGATGACGGCGCTGGGCATACAGCAGCGTGACCGGCATGGGCTCGGCCTTCACCCCGCTGAGAATCTCCACCAGCGTGCCCGCCGCCAAGGCCTGGCGGACGCCCAGTCGTGGCACCTGGATGATGCCCAGCCCGGCCAGCGCCGCCGCGGTGTATCCATCGCCGCTATTGACCGTCACCGCGCCCCCCATCGGCAGGCTGCGATAGACCTCACCGTCGGGGTACTCGAACCCGGGTGAGCGCTGGCCCAGGGTGCCGACGTAGTGGATCAGGGCGTGGCCGGCCAGGTCGTCCAGCGTCGCGGGTGCACCGCGCGCGGCCAGATACGCTGGGCTGGCGCAGTTGATGATCGCCAGATGCCCGAGCGGGCGGGCAACCAGGGTGTTGTCATCCAGCGGGCCGACCCGCAGCACGCAGTCGAAGCCTTCGCGGATCAGATCAACCCGGCGGTCGGTACCGCTCAGCTCGATCTCCACCCCCGGATGCCGGGCTAGGAACTCCGGCAGCTGCGGAATCACCAGCTGCCGGGCCAGCCCACTGGACATGTCCACGCGCAGGCGGCCCTTCAACTGGCTCGTATCGATCCGGAACATGCCCTGCAGATCGTCCATCTCGTGCAGCAGATCGTGCGCGCGCGCCTGGAACTGGGCGCCATCGGCGGTCAGCTGCACCCGGCGCGTGGTCCGGTGCAGCAGCTGCACGCCCACTTCCGCTTCCAGCCGTTGCACGGCGAGGGACACACTGGCCTTGGGCAGGCCGAGGCTCTCGGCCGCGCCGGTGAACGAGCCCAGTTCGGCGACCCGCAGGAAGCACCGCAGTTGATCGAGTCGATCCATGGATTGTTCGCGAAGTATGGACAGTCAAATCAGCATCCGCTGATTTATGCCGGTCTGCAATGCCAATACGCTGGCCTTCCTTATCCAAGCAGGTGACTGACATGCGCAACGCACGCCGAATCGTTCTGATCACCGGCGGCAGCCGTGGCCTCGGCCGCAATGCCGCCCTCGCGCTGGCCGCCGATGGCGCCGACATCGTGCTCACCTACCGCAGCCAGGCCGAGGCCGCCCAGGAGGTGGTCGCCAGGATCGAGGCGCTGGGGCGTCGCGCTGCGGCCGTTCCCCTGGACATGGCCGACAGCGCCGGGTTTGCTGCCTTCGCCGGCCAGGTCCGCACCGTGCTGGACGGGTGGGGCGAGACCCACCTGCAGGGGCTGCTCAACAACGCCGGAGAAGGGCTGCACGCGATGATTGCCGACACCACGGTCGCGCAGTTCGACGCGCTGGTCGCCGTGCATCTGAAGGGCCCGTACTTCCTGACGCAGGCGTTGTTGCCGCTGCTCGCCGACGGCGGCCGCATCCTCAATGTCTCCAGCGGGTTGGCGCGTTTCTCGCTGCCGGGCAGCTCGGCCTACGCGATGATGAAGGGCGGCATCGAAGTGTTCACCCGCTACCTCGCGAAGGAGCTTGGCGCACGTGGCATCAGCGCCAACACACTCGCGCCGGGCGCGATCGAAACCGACTTCGGTGGCGGCCGCGTGCGCGACGATGCGCAGGTCAACGCGATGGTGTCCTCGGTCACCGCGATGGGCCGGCCGGGCAAGCCCGATGACATCGGCCCGGTGGCGGTCGCACTGCTGTCGCCGCAGACCGCATGGGTCAACGCGCAGCGGGTGGAGGCATCGGGCGGCATGTTTGTCTGAGGGTCGTGCGGCGGCGCTGCGACCGGCCGCGCCGACGTCGCGCGTCCAACGGTAGGTCACGACCGTTGGTCGTGACGCCGTCATGCATGGCTGAGAATGATTCGCATCACTTGCCGTCACTGGCTTATGATGCGGGTCCTTTCCGTTACGACCCCGAGCTCCTCTTGAAGCATGCGTCGCCAATCAGCCCCATGGGCCGCGTATTCGCCACGGTCGCCTTCGTTGAAGCCTTGACCTGGGCCGGCCTGTTGATCGGCATGTACTTCAAGTACCAGGCGGCCGATCCGACGCCGGTCGGGGTCAAGATCTTCGGGCCCGTGCACGGCGTGGCCTTCATGGTCTATGTCGTTGTGTCGGTGCTCGCCGCCATCCGTCTGCGCTGGCCCTGGTGGGCGGCACTGCTGGCGCTGGCCGCGGCGGTACCGCCGCTGGTCACGCTGCCGCTGGAGTGGTGGTTCAAGCGTTGCGGGCTGTTGTCGGCGCCGATCGCACGCACGCGCTGAAGCCCGCACCAGACGCTCCCCTGCGCTCGTTACCCAGCGTCACCCAGCCCCGAGCACGCCGAGAATCTGCTTCGGCGACTGGAATCCCGCCAGCCGCGCGGTTTCGTGACCGTCGCGGACCACCAGCAACGTGGGGGTCTGGCGCAGCCCGAGCTCGTGGAACAATCCCTCTCCAACCGTTTCGAGTCTCACCTTCAGCAGGGTCATGCCCGCGTCTTGAATCGCGCCGGCAACACTCGCCAGCGACATCTCCAGCATCCGGCATCCCGGGCAGTCGTCCTTGTGGAAGTCCACCAGCAGGGCGGAATGTTCGCGCAGGGCGGCGTGGTAATCTTCGGGGGTCTGGGCGTGCAGGGTCAGCATGTCGTCGTGCTCGTGGTAGGGGCCAACACGGTGTCGGTCCAGTGGTGGATGGCGTGGGTATCTTCGGCGCCGTGCGGCATCTGCTCGATCTCCAGCACCGGGCAGGACGAACTGAAGAACCGCGCCAGCCGATGCGCGGCGCCGCAGTAGTACTCCTCGCCCCATTGGGTCTCGCCGGTGCCGAACACCGCCACCGGGAAGGGCAGCGGCAACCCGAAGCGGTCACGCAGCGCGGCGACACAGTCCTTCATCTCCGCCGGCGTGCGGCCGGCGTTGTCGGTCCAGGAGCCGAGCAGGCAGAGGGTGGGTGCCGCGTCCGTCAGTACGGCAGCCACGTCGCCGGCATCGACGTCGAGCCAGTCCACGTGATGCCCCAGCGCTTCGCAGCGCGCCCGGATCAGCGTCGCCACCTCCCGGGTGTTGCCGCTCAGGGAGGCGAAAGCCAGCAGGATCTGCATCTGCCCGGACCCCTTACAGATCGTCGAACCCATTGTCCGAATTGGTCTTCTTGTAGCTGGCGTTGCGCATCTCGAAGAAGTCGGTCTTGGTTTCGGTGAAATTGTCGGCGTACGCCTTGATCCACGGCATCACGTTGACGTTGGTCTCGCTGTACAGCTTCTCGATGCCGAGCATCCCGGCCATCTTGTTGGCCCGGTACTTCACGTAGCGGATCATCTCGTCCACGTCGATGCCGTCGATGCCATCGAGCACTTCACCGGTCCAGCGCGTCTCCAGCTGGATGGCGTGCTCGAAGGCTTCATGCACATAGGCGGTCAGCTGCTCGCCCTGCAGGGCCGGGTTCTCGCCGATGATCGCGCGGATCAGCTCGCTGATGAACTTGGTGTGGGCCAGCTCGTCGCGGTTGATGAAGCTGATGATCTTGCCGGTGCCGGTCATGCGGTTCTGGCGGACCAGGTTGTAGAAGAACGCGAAGCCGGAATAGAAGTTGATCCCTTCCAGGATCGAGGACTGGATCAGCGCACGGATCAGCGTCTCAGCGGTCTTCTCGCGCATGAAGTCGTCGTAGGACTGCATGATCGGCGCGTTGCGGGCGAGGATGGTCGGGTGGGTGCGGGCGATCTCGAACACGCGGTTCTGGTCGGCCAGGCCGGCGATCGAGGCCAGCACGTAGCTGTAGCTCTCGTTGTGGATCACCTCCTGCTGGCCGATGATCGCGGCGTTGGCGTGCGCGGCGGGATCGGTAATGTACTCGGCGACGTTGTAGATGAAGCGCGTCTGCGGCGAGTCCAGCGTGGCGAGCAGGCCGATGATGGAGTCGTAGGCGTTCTTCTCGCGGGCGTTGAGCTCACCGTACTGGCGCGCGTCGCCCTTCATGTCGACTTCGTCGGGAATCCAGAAGTTGGTCGAGAGCTCCTTGTACGCCCGGTAGAAGGACGGGTAGGGGATGTCGTTCCAGTTGAGGATGCCGCTGGTGCGCCCGTTGATGATGCCGGTGGAGCGGTTGGGGTGGCGCGGTTCGAGGATCTTGATGCGTTCCAGGGGGATGGCCATGGGGGGTGTCCTTGGTTCTATGCGATTGCATGGGTTGGCGGGGTTGCCGGCCAGCGGCCGGCACTACCGGTCAGGGGGGCTGACGACCAACGGTCGTCAGCTACCGGGCTGACCGGGTCAGCTGCCGCACCATTCGCACTCGCTTATGTCGATGTCGTTCGAGCGCACGTAGTAGGTCGTCTTCAGGCCTTCGCGCCAGGCGCTCATGTGCAGCGCGAGCAGGGTGCTGGCGCGGATGGTGCTGGGCACGTAGAGGTTGAAGCTGATCGACTGGTCCACGTGGCGCTGGCGACGGGCGTTCTGGCGGATGCTGGCGAACTGGTCGACCCGGTACGCGCCTTTCTCGTAGTACGGGTAGGTGTCCAGCGACAGCCCCGGTGCGGCGACCGGGCGGCGGAAGTCCTTCTTTTCTTCGTAGTAGAACGCGCCGTATACCGGGTCGATCGAGGCCGTGGAGCCGGCGATCTGGGCGGTGCTCATGTTCGGGGCGACCGCCATCAGCCAGCCATTGCGCAGGCCGTTGACCCCCACCTGCGCCGCCAGTTCGCGCCAGGCCGGGCTGTCGTAGCCACGGGCGCGGAAGTACTCGCCGTTCTGCCAGTCGCTGCCGACGAAGGCGCTGTAGCGGCCCTTTTCCTTGGCCAACGTCATGCTCGCCTGGATGGTCAGGTAGTTGATGCGCTCGTACAGGCTGTCCGCATAGTCCTCGGCCTGGGTGGAGTTCCACTCGATCTGCTGCAGGGCCAGCAGGTGATGCCAGCCGAACGTACCCAGGCCGATCGCGCGGTACTTGCGGTTGGTGATGGTCGCCTGCGGCACCGGCAGCTGGTTGAGGTCGATTACGTTGTCCAGCATCCGCACCTGGATCGGCACCAGGCGCTCCAGCACGTCGCTGGTCAGCAGGTCCGGGGCGGCCGTGACCGCGCGGCCCAGGTTGATCGAGGACAGGTTGCACACCACGAAATCGCCGGCCTGTTTGGTCGTCACGATCTGGTCGCCGCTGATCATCTCCTGGATCATGCGGGTGGGGCTCATGTTCTGCAGGATCTCCGTGCAAAGGTTGCTGGAGTAGATGCTGCCGGCATGCTTGTTCGGGTTCATCCGGTTCACTTCGTCCCGGTAGAACATGAAGGGATTGCCGGTCTCCAGCTGGCTGACCATGATCCGCTTGAACAGGTCGATGGCCTTGATCGTGCGCCGGCTGATGCGCTCGTCGGCCACCACCTCCTCGTACTTCTCACGGAAGCTGCCCTGGCCGCGCTGCTCATCGTGGAAGTCCTGCAGGTACCAGCCCTTGATCCGCTTCACCTCATACGGATCGAACAGATACCAGTCACCCCGCCGCTCCACCGCCTCCATGAACAGGTCCGGCAGGCACACCGAGGTGAACACATCGTGCGCGCGCAGGCGCTGGTCGCCGTTGTTCAGGCGCAGATCGAGGAAGGCTTCGATGTCGCGGTGCCAGACATCCAGATACACCGCGATCGCGCCCTTGCGCTGGCCCAGCTGATCCACGCTCACCGCGGTGTTGTTGAGCTGTTTAATCCACGGCACCACGCCGCCGGAGGAATTGGCCACGCCGCGGATCGCCGAACCGGCCGAGCGCACATAGCCGAGGTAGGCGCCCACGCCGCCGCCGTGCTTGGAGACGCGCGCCACGTCGGTGTTGGAGTCGTAGATGCCCTGCAGGCTGTCGTCCACCGTATCGATGAAGCACGACGACAGCTGGCCGCCCACCTTGCCGGCATTGGCCAGCGTCGGCGTCGCCACCGTCATGTACAGGTTGGACAGCGCCCAGTACGCCTCGCGCACCAGCAGCATGCGCCGCCGCCGTGAGCGCTCGCCGTGCTCGTGTTCGTGCTGCATCAGGTACAGCGCGATGGTCAGCCAGCGTTCCTGCGGCAGCTCATACACCGCACGCGAATGATCGGTGGCGAGATAGCGGGTGGCGAGCAGATACAGGCCGTTGTAGGCGAACAGGGTGTCGCGCTCGGGCTCGATCATCTGCCCGGCTTCCTCCAGTTCGTCCTTGGAATAGGCCTTGAGGATGTCGATCGAGTACACGTTGCGGTCGGCCAGGCTCTCCTGCAGACCCACGTAGGAGCCGTACTTCAGCGTGGCGTCGTAGAAGCGGTTCTTGCTGGCGCGCTTGTACAGGCGGCGCAGGTAGAGACGGGCGGCGAAGTGCTCCCAGTCCGGCGCGGTCAGGTCGATGCGCGATTCCGCCTCGCGGATCAGCAGGTCCACCATCTCATCGGCGCTGAGCTGCTGCCGGCGCGCGATCTGCCCGAGCACGCTGCGCAGGTAGTCGCCCGCGTCCAGCTGCGGGAACTCGGCGTGCACGCTGTGCACGGTCCGCTCCAGTCGCCCCTGGTCGAACGGCATGCGCCGGTTGCCGCCCTCCTTGGTGATCCACAGCGTTTCATTGGCGGTGGCCGCATCAAAGGCGGTATCGGTGGGCGGGGTGAGGGTCGAGGCGACGGTGTCGTCGATGTTCATGGGATCTCCTTGCATGGCGCAGTGCCCAGCAGGCGGCGCGGCAGAGCCGAGCGGCAGCCGGACAGAAGGCGTGTTGGGTGGGCAGGCCCTGCGTGTGCAGGAATACGTCGCCAGAGGCTCACATCGGTGGCGACGGGCCTTGCTTCCAGGCGCCGGTCAGGTGGCACGACGGGGCGTTGAAGAGCAACGCGGCGTCGAGACGGTGCACCGGGCCTGGCGGAAGCGGGGAGCCGATGGACACAACATAGTGGGGTATGTGGGGATCGTCAACCGAAGATGTAGTGCTTTTTTGTCGCAGGGGTAGAGCGCAGGGCAGATGAACATCCGGTACAGCCTGCACTATCAAACGCAAATGCGAGCCGTTATCATTTGATGGATCACAGGGCGGTGATGCGTTGTGGTTCAACTTCTTATTGGCTGTGGTGTTCAATGTCTTCACGTCCCGTCGTTTCCGGTTTGCCCGCCCTCGTATCCGCCGCTCTGCTCGGCACCATGGCGATGATGGCGTTCGTGTCCGTGATCGGCCCGGTGGTGCGGGTGCTGGGCCTGGCCGAGTGGCACGCCGGCCTGTCGGTCACCGCCGCGGGTGTGTTGTGGATGCTGTCGGCACGCCGATGGGGCGCGCTCAGCGATCGCATCGGCCGCAAGCGCGTGCTGCTGATCGCACTGGCGGCCTATGCCATGATCTATGTGGCGCTGGCGGTGTTCGTCGATGTGGCGCTGACTTCACCGCCGGCGATCTGGATGTCCGTGCTGGTCCTGGTCGGCACCCGTGCGCTGGTTGGGTTGTTCTACGCCGCCGTGCCGCCGACCGCCGCCGCCATCGTCGCCGATCAGGCCGCCCCGGGGCAGCGCGGCAGCGTGATGGCCAAGCTCGGTACCGCCAACGCGCTGGGCATGGTGCTCGGTCCGGCCGCCGCCGGTTGGATCGCTTACAAGAATCTTTCGCTCACACTGTATGTGGCCGCGTTGTTGCCGTTGCTGTCGCTGCTGATGATCTGGTGGCGGTTGCCGAATACGCCTCCCGTCGCGCCGACGCATACCGGCCCCAAGCCGACGCTCGGGCTGGGCGATGCACGCCTGCGCCTGCCGTTGCTGGCGGTGTTCGCCGCGATGATCTCGGTCACCATCGCGCAGGTGACGGTCGGCTTCTTCGCGATCGACCGCCTTCGCCTGTCGCCGGCAGATGGCGCGCGCATGGCCGGGCTGGCCCTGACCGCCGTCGGCGTGGGCCTGATCTTCGCGCAGGGCCTGGTGATGAAGCTCAAGGACATCCGCCCGACGCGCTGGATCCTGGTCGGCGCACTGATCTCCGGTCTGGGCTTCGCGTCGGTCGCGCTGGTCAGCGTGCCGTGGCAGCTGCTGGCCAGCTATGCGATCGCTGCGTTCGGCATGGGCTTCGTGTTCCCCAATTTCCAGGCGCTGGCCGCCGATTCGGTGGAGGCGCACGAGCAGGGCGCTGCGGCGGGCACGGTCGCCTCGGTGCAGGGCATGGGCATGGTGGTCGGGCCGATGATCGGCACGCTGCTGTACCGCTGGTCGCCGAGCGCGCCGTACCTGCTGGTCGGCGTGGTGCTGCTGATCCTGGCCATCTCTGCAGCGGTGCACCGCGAGCGGGGTGGGGCATGAACGAGATGCTCGCCACCGGTGTGGCCGAGGAGATGAGCGACACCACCGCCCTCGACGCCGCCGATGCGCCGTACTTCCTGCTGCGCAGCCCGCAGCAGGCGATGGAAGCCCAGGGTGTGCGCGCGCGGCTGCCGTCCGGCGCCACCGCCACACTGGCCGAGCGCGTCGCTGCGTTCTTCGCCGCGCCGCGCTCCGGCCCGCGCTTGCTGGTGGGTGCGGTGCCGTTCGATCCCGAGCAGGGCGATGCGCTGTATCAGCCGGACCAGGTGTCCGGCCAGCCCACGGTGGTCCGTGTGGAAACGCCAACGCTGGTCGGTGATGTGGTCGCTGAACCGTCTGCGGATGCGTATGCGCAGGCAGTGGCAACGGCCGTCACCGAACTGCAGCGCAGCGACAGCCCGCTGGAGAAAGTCGTGCTCGCCCGCAGCCTGCGCGTCACCACCGCGCAGCCGCTGCATCCGCGCGTGCTGGCCGCGCGCCTGGGCAAGGATCCCAGCGTGGCCACCTACGTGGTGCCGGTGCCCGCCGCGGACGCGGCCGACCCGGCCTGGCTGGTCGGTGCCACCCCGGAACTGCTGGTCTCCAAGCGCGGTGACCGCGTGCTGTCGCACCCCCTCGCAGGCTCGGCCCGTCGTTCGGCCGATCCCGCCGAAGATGCGCGCGCCGCCGAAACGCTCCTGGCCTCGGCCAAGGATCATGACGAACACCGCCACGTGGTCGAGGCCATCGTCGCCGCGCTCGCCCCGCTGTGCCACCACGTCGAAGCGCAGCCGCGCCCGACGCTGCATGCCACCGCGACCATGTGGCACCTCGGTACCCGCATCCATGGCACGTTGAAGGACGCCTCGGTGTCCTCGGCCGCCCTGGTCGCATTGCTGCATCCCACCCCGGCGGTGTGCGGTACGCCGCGCCAGCAGGCGCTGGCGCTGATCCGCCAGGCCGAACCGGTCGCGCGGGGTTTCTACGCCGGCGCCGTCGGCTGGACCGATGCCCAGGGGGATGGCGACTGGTACGTGGCGATCCGCTGCGCACGGGTGCAGGGCACCGAAGTGCGCCTGTATGCCGGTGCCGGCATCGTCGCGGACTCACACCCCGATCTCGAGGTAGCCGAAACGGCTGCCAAGTTCATGGCCCTGCTGACCGCGCTCGGCGTCCATGACGTTCGTTCTTTCTGATGTGCGGGAGCTGTCCATGAACGCATCCTTCTCTTCCTCCCGGGTGCCGCTGCGCCAGGCCTGGCCACCAGCCCTGGTCGCGCGCTACCGCGCTGCCGGGCACTGGCGCGGCGAGACCTTCCCGGGTTTCCTGCGCGAGCGCGCCGAGCGCTTCGCCGGTGACATCGCCGTGGTCGGTGGCGATACGCGCCTGACCTATGCGCAGCTGTGGCAGGAGGCCGGCCGCATCGGCGCCGGCCTGCTGGCCCAGGGACTGGCACCGGGTGACCGGGTGGTGGTCCAGCTCGGCAACGTGCCCGAGTTCGTCACCGTGGTCTGTGGCCTGTTCCGTGCCGGCCTGATTCCCGTGTATGCGCTGCCCGCGCACCGCATCACCGAAGTCACGCATTTCGCGCGCAAGGCCGAAGCCAGTGCGTACATCGCCGCCGCGAACCATGACGGCTTCGACTACCGCACGCTGGCGCGCGAGCTGCAGTCGCAGGTGCCGGACGTGCAGCACGTCGTCATCGCCGGTGACGCGGCCGGGTTCACCGCGCTCGATACGCTGGCCGGTGACCTCGAACAGCTGCCGGCCGATCCGGACCCGCAGTCGGTCGCGTTCCTGCAGATTTCCGGCGGCAGTACCGGCCTGTCCAAGCTGATCCCGCGCACGCATGACGACTATCTGTATTCGTTCCGCGCCAGCAACGCGATCTGCGGCATCACCCGGGAGAGCGTGTATCTGGTCGCGCTGCCGGCCGCGCACAACTTCCCGATGAGCTCGCCGGGGTTCTTCGGCACGCTGTACGCCGGGGGACGCGTGGTGCTCAGCCCGGGTGCGGGCCCGGACGCCGCGTTTCCCTTGATCGCGCGCGAGCGGGTCACCTGTGTCGGCCTGGTCCCGCCGCTGGCGCTGCTATGGGCGCAGGCCGCCGCGACCACAGCCCACGATCTCTGCAGCCTGCAGGTGGTGCAGGTCGGCGGCGCCAAGCTGGTGCCGGAAGCTGCGCGCCGCGTGATCGCCGGGCTGGGCTGCACCCTGCAGCAGGTGTTCGGCATGGCCGAGGGCCTGGTCAACTACACGCGCCTGCACGACAGCGACGACCTCATCGTCTCCACCCAGGGTCGCCCGATCAGCGAAGACGACGAGGTGCTGGTGGTCGATGACCACGGCAACCCGGTCGCAGAAGGTGAAACCGGGCATCTGCTCACCCGCGGCCCGTACACCATCCGCGGCTACCACAACGATCCGGCCGCCAATGCGCGTGCCTTCACCGAAGATGGCTTCTACCGCACCGGCGACATGGTCCAGCGTCTGCCGGGCGGCTATCTGGTGGTGCAGGGCAGGGCCAGCGACCACATCAACCGCGCCGGCGAAAAGATCTCCGCCGAAGAAATCGAGGACCACCTGCTGGCGCACCCAAGTGTGTTCGATGCCGCCGTGGTCTCGATCCCCGATGACTACCTGGGTGAGCGCAGCTGCGCCTTCATCATTGCCCAGGGCGAGCCGACCAAGGCCGCCAGCCTCAAGGCCTGGGTCCGCAGCCGCGGCCTGGCTGTGTTCAAAGTGCCGGACCAGATCGTGTTCATCGATGCCTTCGGCACCACCGCGGTCGGCAAGATCAGCCGCCGCGAGCTGCGTGCCCAGCTGCGCGAACGTTTCATGCAACAGACAGGAGAAACGCGCTGATGGCGCTGCCCAAGATCCAACCGTATCCGCTGCCCACCCAGGCCGAGCTGCCGACCCCGCGGGGCGCCTGGCAACCGGACACCGCGCGCGTGGCGCTGCTGGTGCATGACATGCAGCGCTACTTCCTGGCCGCCTTCGCGCCGGATGCGGCACCGCTGGCCCCGGCCGTCGCCAACATCGCGCGCCTGCTCACGCACTGCCGTGCGCGCGGGATTCCGGTGTTCTACACCGCCCAGCGCGGCAACCAGGACCGGCGTGACCGTGGCCTGCAGGCCGATCTGTGGGGCCCGGGCATGTCCGCCACCGAAGAACACGAAGCCATCATCGAGGCCGTGGCCCCGGTGGAGGGCGACCATATCCTGGTCAAACACCGCTACAGCGCGTTCCAGCGCAGCAATCTGGAGACGATGATGCGCGCCCGCGGCCGCGACCAGCTGCTGGTCACCGGCGTGTACGCGCATATCGGCTGCACCGCCACGGTCGCCGAAGGCTTCCAGCGCGACATCGAGAGTTTCATCGCCGCCGACGCGGTCGCCGATTTCTCGCGGGCCGACCATGACCTGGCCCTGCACTGGATCGCCCGCACCTGTGGCGTGCCGATGACCACCGATCACCTGCTGGAGACGCTGGCATGACCGCACTGACCCTGGAGCGCATGCGCGCCGATGTCGCCGGGATGCTCGGCGAAGCCCCCGAGGACATCCAGGACGACGAGAACCTGATGGACCTGGGCCTGGATTCGATGCGCGTGCTCGGCCTTGTACTCGCCTGGGGCAACACCGGCATCCCGCTGGAATTCAGTCATCTGGCCGAACACGCCACGCTGGGTGGCTGGTGGACCGTGGTGCAGCGGCTGCAGGCCGAGGCGGCGGCCAGCGCATGACTGCCCGTGCGGTGCCGGGCGCGGCCGGGCCCATCGTCGGCGGGCTGAGCGAGGCCCAGGCGGGCCTGTGGTATGCCCAGCGGCTGGCGCCGGACAATCCCGCGTTCAACACCGCCCACGCCGTCTGGATCGAGGGTGCGCTGGATGTCGCCGCCTTCGCGCGCGCCGCCGACCAGGCCGCGCAGGAAGCGGAGGCGCTGGCCCTGCGCATCGTCGAGGACGCGCAGGGCGCGCCCGGCCAGTGGCTCGACCCGCAGCACTTGCCGACGTTGCAGCTGCTGGATCTGTCCGATCAGCCGGACCCCGCCGCCGCCGCGCGCGAGGCCATGCAGCGCGACCGGCTCAGCCCGGTCGATCCCGCCCGCGATCGGCTCAGCCAGCAGCGTCTGTTCCTGCTCGGCCCGGCGCGTAGCGTCTGGTACCTGCGCGTGCATCACCTGGCCACCGATGGCTACGGCATGGGGCTGTTGACCGAGCGCGTCTGCGCGCTGTATGCAGGTCATCCGCAGCAGGCAGCGGTGGCACCGTTGCTGCCCGTGCTGGAGGAAGACGCCCAGTACCGTGACAGCGAGCGCCGCACGCGCGATGCCGCTTACTGGCGCGAGGCCATGGCCGGTGCGCCGGCCGCCACCGGCCTGCAGGCGGGCGTGGCGCCGGCGGCAGCGGATGCGCTGCGCCACAGGCAGCCGATCAACCCGGCCCTGCGCGAGCGCCTGCACGCGGCGGCAGCCGCGATCGGCCAGCCCTGGCCGGACCTGCTGACCGCGCTCGGCGCAGAGTACTGCCGCCGGATCAGTGGGGAAGCGGAGGCGGTGATCGGCGTGCCCTTCATGGGCCGCCTCGGCAGCGTCTCCGCCCGCGTCCCGGCGATGGTGATGAACGTCCTGCCGCTGCGGGTCGCGGCCACGCACGACAGCGTGGATGCCTATGTGCGCGATATCGCCATGCGCCTGATGCGGGGTCGGCGCCATGGTCGCTACCGGGGTGAGCAGCTGCGGCGCGACCTCGGCCTGATCGGCGGCCAGCGTCGCCTGCACGGTCCGCTGGTCAATGTGCAGCCGTTCTATCGGCCGCTGCAGCTGGCTGGCGTCACTGCGACGCTCGAGGTGCTCTCCACCGGTCCAGTCGATGACGTGACGCTCGGCTTCCGCGGGGATGGCACGGCCGTGCTCGATCTGGAGATCGAGGCCAATCCCACGCTGTACACCCCCACACAGGTGCAGGCGCATGCCGCGCGCCTGCTGCATTTCGTGTCGGCCGCGCTGGACGTCCAGGCCAGCGGTGGCACGATCGCTTCGGTGCGGCTGTGCACGCCCGCCGAAGCGCAGCGCTATCTGCACGACATCAACGCCACGACGCATCCGGTGCCCGAGCTCAGCCTGGCCGCACTGATCACCGCACGGATGGCGGCGACGCCGGCGGCCACCGCAGTGGTGTTCGGCGCGGATCGCCTGAGCTTCGCCGAGCTGGAGCAGCGCAGCCGTGCGCTGGCCCTGCAGCTGCAGGCGCAGGGCGTGGGCCGCGAGGCGAGGGTGGTGGTGGCGCTGCCGCGCTCGCTGGAGCTGATCATCGCGCTGGTCGCGGTGCTGCGTGCCGGTGGCGCCTACCTCCCGGTGGACCTGGCCCATCCGGACGAACGCCTGGCCCGGATCCTGCGCTCGGCGCAGCCGGTCTGCGTTCTGGCGCTGGCACAGGATCGCGCGCGGTTCCCGGACACACCCGTGCTGGACCCGGCCCAGTGGCAGCGTCACAGCGACGCCGCGCTGACCACCGTGCCGCAGCCGGACGATGCGGCCTATGTCATCTATACCTCCGGCTCCACCGGCGAACCCAAGGGCGTGCTGATCGAGCACCGCGCCATCGTCAACCGGCTGGAGTGGATGCGCGAGCAGTACGCGATCCAGCCCGACGACCGCATCCTGCAGAAGACCCCGGCTACCTTCGATGTCTCGGTGTGGGAGTTCTTCCTGCCGCTGATCAGCGGCGCCACCCTGGTGGTGGCCCCGCCCGAGGCGCATCGCGATCCGCTGGCGCTGGCCGCACTGATCCGCCAGCACGCGATCACCACCCTGCATTTCGTGCCGTCCATGCTGGCCGCATTCCTGGCCGCCCCGGTCGCGAGCGGGCTGCAGCTGCGCCGCGTGTTCACCAGTGGCGAAGCACTGGATGCCGCGCTGCGTGACCGCTTCCATGCCACGGTCAAGGCCGAGCTGCACAATCTCTATGGCCCCACCGAGGCAGCCGTGGATGTCAGCTTCTGGCCCGCCAGCCAGGACGACACCTCCGCACCGGTGCCGATCGGCCATCCGGTCTGGAACACCCGCCTGTACGTGCTCGATGCCGCCATGCAACCGTTGCCGCCCGGCGTCGCCGGCGATCTGTATCTCGGCGGGGTGCAGCTGGCACGCGGCTATCTGGGGCGCGACGATCTGACCGCCGAGCGCTTCCTGCCCGATCCGTTCGTTGCCGGCGGACGCCTGTATCGCACCGGCGACGTGGCGCGCTGGCGTGAAGACGGGGCAGTGGAGTATCTCGGCCGCAGCGATCACCAGGTCAAGCTGCGTGGCCTCCGCATCGAGCTCGGCGAAATCGACGCCGCACTGCGTTCGGCTTCCGGCGTCACCCGCGCCGAAGTGCTGCTGCGCGAAGACCGCCCCGGCGAGCCGCGGCTGGTGGCCTACCTCAACGCGGGTGGCCCGTCGCTGGAGACGCTGCGGGCTCATCTGGCCAGCCGGCTGCCGGACTACATGGTGCCCGCTGCTTTCGTGGAACTGGACCACTGGCCGGTCACGGCCAACGGCAAACTGGATCGCGCCGCGCTGCCCGCACCGGCGCAGGCGTCCAGCTCGGGTGTTGCGCCGCACACCGCGACCGAGCAGGCGCTGGCCGCGTTGTTCGCGGAGACGCTGGGGCTGAGCACACCGGTCAGTGCCGATGCCGATTTCTTCGCCCTGGGCGGCGACTCGCTCAGTGCCGTGCACCTGCTGCTGGCGATCCAGCAGCAGTGGCGCTGCGAGCTGGGCCTGGGCGCGGTCTTCGCCGCACCGACGGTCGCCGCACTCGCGGCTCGGATCGATGCGCCCCCGGCCGCCACCGATCATGGGCTGGCCCCGATGATCCGGCTGGCCAGCGGAGATGCGGCGCTCGCCCCGCTGTATGTGATCCATCCTGCCGGCGGCATCGCCTGGAATTACCGGGACCTGGCCCGCGCACTCTCACCCGCGCGTGAGGTGCAGGGCCTGCAGTCGCCGGTCCTCGATCCCGCCCGGCCACTGCCGGCGAGCATCGAAGCGCTGGCGGCCGACTACGCGGAGCGCATCCTCGCATTGGGCCGGCCCGGCCCGGTGCATCTGCTCGGCTGGTCGGTGGGCGGCATCCTCGCCCAGGCCATGGCGGTGCATCTGCGTGGGCGCGGCCACGAGGTCGGCGTGCTGGCGCTGCTCGATGCCTATCCCAGTGAGTGCTGGCGGGCCGAACCCGAGCCGGACCCGATCGCCGCGCTGCGCGCTCTGCTTGCCATCGCCGGGCATGATCCGGAGGCGCATCCCGAGCTGGACAGTCGCGCGCGCATCCTGGCCTTCCTGCGCCGGGGCGACAGCGCACTGGGCAACCTGCCGGATGTCGTCCTTGATGGCGTGGTCCGCGCCGTCACCGGCACCAACCGCCTGATCCGCGCCCATCACCACACGCACTACGACGGGCCGCTGCTGCACGTGCGTGCCGGTCGCGACCATCTCGCCCGCCCGCAGCTGCAGTCCGCGTTGTGGCAGGCCCATGCCGCCCACGTGGAGGCGATCGACCTTCCTTACCTGCACGCCGAGCTCACCGGCCGCGACGCCGTGGCGCAGATCGCGCCCTGGCTCGATGCGCACCTTCGGCGGCACGACATACACAGGACATCAGCATGAAACTCACCGGATTCGACGGCACCATCGCGCTGGTCACCGGCGCGGGCGGCGGCATCGGGGCGGCACTGGTCGAGCAGCTGCGCGAGAGCGGCTGCATCGTGGTCGCGACCGACGTAGTGGCGCCCGAGCGTGTGGCCGGGGCAGGGCAGTCGACCGTGCATGCCAGAGCCCTGGACGTGACCGACCCCGTCGCGGTGGATGCACTGGTGGCCGAGGTGGAAAACGGGATCGGGCCGATCGGGTTTGGCATCAACGTCGCCGGCGTGCTGCAGACCGGCACCGTCGTCGACACCGACGACGCGCAATGGCGCCGGGTGTTCGCGGTCAACACGGATGGCGTCTTCCACGTCTCCCGTGCGCTGGCGCGGGTGATGTCGCCGCGGCGCAGGGGCGCGATCGTCACCGTCAGTTCCAACGCGGCGGGCGTCCCGCGCCACGGCATGGCCGCCTACGCCGCCTCGAAGGCCGCCTCGACCATGTTCACCCGCTGCCTCGGCCTGGAGCTGGCGCCGCTGGGCATCCGCTGCAACATCGTCGCCCCGGGCTCGACCCTGACGCCCATGCAGACCGGCATGTGGGTGGACGAGCAGGGTGCCGAGCGGGTGATCCAGGGCAGTCCGGAGATGTACAAGGCGGGCATACCGCTGCAGAAGCTGGCGAGCCCGGAAGACATTGCCAACGCCGTGATGTTCCTGCTCTCCGATCAGGCTGGTCATATTGCGATGAGCAATCTGTATGTGGATGGTGGCGCCACGCTGCGCGGGTGAGAAATCTGGACTGCAGGCCTGCCGCTCCCTGAACGGGCGGGCGATTGACGGCCTTTTCGTACTTGTTGCATAGCCAGTCAGCGAATCATCCGGAGAATGCGCCGTCCACGCGGCCCGGCGCCGCAGCTTCTGGACGTTCCCATGCCCCTTCATTCTGCACGCAGCAATGCGCTGTGCCTTGCTGTCGCCTTGGCGCTGGCAGCCGCTCCGGTTGCAGCCGACCCTTACAGGGATGTCTACCATGACGTGGACCTGGAAGAGGTACCTTGGGGAACCCGCCGGCATATTGAAATCTATGACTCAAGGGTCAACAGCACCAAGGATGCCGACCACGGGACAGAGACAGCGCTTACAGCCAGTCAGAGCTCGTTGATCATGGAGCGGACCCAGGTCGCGACGCGCGGCAAGGGAATGGGCGGAGTGAGTGTCTACGGTCCCGGCGATTCCGCCCTGCTGGACTCGAGTGTGGTTACCCATGGTGAGAATGCCACCGGCATAGACGCCAGTGCACGTCTGTATCTTCAGAGCGGAGGCGTTGCGCCTTCCGGTGCGGTTGTCATTAACCGAACCAGCATCGAGACCTTTGGGCAGCGTTCGCTCGGCGTCACCCACGCCCTGGGTGGGATCATGACGCTGCGGAACAGTCAGATTGCGACCCACGGTGACGCATCCCACGCCCTGAACACGCATGCCGGCCCAGTGGAAGTGTTCGGCAGCGAAATTCTCACCACCGGCGCAGGCTCTGACGGGGTGAGCGGCCGCTCGTTTTGGCTGGTAGGGCTGTCAGGAGAGAGGATCGCATTCAATGCGCGCGTGGGCATGACCGATGTCGCCGTGGAAACGCGCGGTACGGGAAGTGTCGGATTGCTCGCCTACTACCTGGGCAGCGTTCACGAGACGATCGGCACCAATTTCAATCTCCGCGGCTCCTCTGTGCGTTCTGCGCAGAGTCACGCCGTAAAGTTCGACGGCGGCGACGCCAACGTGCTGTCACTAAGCGAGGGCAGTGTGCTCGACGGCGGGGATGCCGTGCTGTACTCCGGCCGCACCGGCACCATAAGTCGTGTGGACGCCACCGATTCGACCTTGATCGGACGTGGGGAGCAGGCAGTGGTAGCGGACAACGGTGCCATTATCCACCTCGGCCTCGACAACAGTGATTTCGTCTTGGAGGCTGGCAAAGGCCTGGCGTGGGCATCCAACGGCGGCCGTATCGATCTGCAGGCCAAGGGTTCCCGGCTGCAGGGCAGTGCCTTCGCCGACGACGCATCACGACTGGACGTGGCGCTGGATGGCAGCCGCTGGGATGCCTGGGGCAAGTCGCAGGTCGATGCACTCAGCCTGCGCAACGGCAGCACGCTGCTGCTCGGCGCGGGCAGCGTGGGCGACCAGCTGATCGTGCGCGGGGATTTCGATATCGAGGACAGCACGCTGGTGTTCGACAGCACCTTGGGCGATGACCGCTCGCCTACCGATTACCTGTGGGTGCAGGGCAACACCCGCGGCCAGGGCAACATTGCCGTCAATAACGCAGGCGGCCGTGGCGCTCAGACCAACGACGGCATCCGGCTGATCGCCGTTGACGGGGAATCGAACGCGGCGTTCACGCTGCAGGGTCGTGCGGTGGGTGGGGTATACGAGTACTTCCTGCACAAGGGCACCAAGAGCGATCCGGCCGATGGGGGCTGGTACCTGCGCTCCGAGTTGAATGAGGAGCCCGATCCGTGCGGCGAGGAAGGCGCCTGCGATCGTCCCCCGCCGCGACCGGTGCCCTGCGGCGTGGACGGCGGTCAAACGCATTGCGAGCCGGGCGTGGTCGAGCCGCCGCCGCGCCCATTGCCCTGCAGCGTCGATGCCGGCCAGCCGCACTGCGAACCGGAGGTGATCGTGCCGCCGCCGGCGCCGGTGCTGCGGCCGGAGACCGGCGCCTACCTTGCGAACCAGTCCGCCGCTGCGGGCATGTTCGGCACCCGTCGGCAGGATCGCAGCGGCAGCGATCACGGCGTGTCCGGGCGGGGGGCATGGGCACGCGTGGCGCGGCACCAGGCCGATTACGGCGTAATCGGCGATCAGCTCCGCGTCAGCGGCGGTACCGATGTCCTGCAGATCGGCACGGACCTGTTCTCCTGGGGCGAGGAAAGCCGCAGCCAGCTGGGCGTGATGCTGGGCAGCGGCCGCGCCAACAGCACCGTGACCTCGCGACTTACCGGGTACTCGACAAGGGGGAAGGTGGAAGGGCAGGCGTTGGGTGTCTATGCCACCTGGGTGCAGGATCCTTCCGTCAGCACTGGCCTGTATATGGATGCGTCGGCCAACCATGCATCGTTCAAGAACAGTGTGCAGGGCGATGCGCTGGGCAGGGAACGCTACAACAGCAAGGCCACCAGCGTATCGATCGAGGCCGGGTACGGCCTCCGGATCATCAATGGCGAGCGTGTCGCGATGTTTGTCGAGCCGCAGGCGCAGCTGGGCTACACCCGCTTCAGTGCAGAGCGTCATGTCGAATCCAATGGCACGGTGATCGACGGCAGTGACGACGGTGGCCTCAGCAGCCGCGTTGGGGTGCACGTGTTCGGCCACGCCTCGACCACGCCAGGCGTCCGGGTGCAGCCCTTCCTGGCGGTCAACTGGATCCGCGAGTCCAGCGACAACGGCCTGCGCTTCGATGGTGAGCGGCTGGCGGGTGGCGTGCCACGGGACCGCTACGAACTCAGCGGCGGTGCAGAGGTCCAGTTGAGCCAGCGCTGGAGCGCCCGCGGTGATCTGGGGTGGCAGCGCGGTGGCGGCTATCGCGAAGTGACGGGGCAGCTGGCCATGCGCGCGAGCTGGTGAGGGGAGTGCGGTCACATGATCTTCACCGCCTCGTGTGCATCCGTACAGCATGGTCCACCACAAGCGCCGGAGCGTTGTCATGAAAGGGGCTGTTCCGAATCCTTCCGGGGCGTGGAACCCGGGTCGGGCCCTGAGGGGGGCGCCGCTGGCGCTCGCGGTCATGGCCGGACTGTCCGCAGGCGTCGCCAGTGCCGCAGATGAGTGCGGCACGGGTGCGGTCATCATCTGCGACGCGCCCGGCAACCCCTATGCGACCGGCATCACCTATAGCGCTCCTTCAGTGGCACTGACGCTGCGCAGCGGCACGGTGGTCGACACCAGCAGCGTTATTCCCGTGCCGAACAACGTGCAGACCACGCTGGGCATCGGGGTCCGGGCCGGCACCGGTTCGGCGACCCCGGCAGGTGCCTTGGCGGTCACGGTGGAGGCTGGTGCCAGCATCATCGCCCCGCACAACTTGCAGAGCGGCGTGCTGGTGCGCGACTGGAACGCCGGCAGCGATGCACGGGTGGTTCATGCCGGGCTGATCCAGGTCGGCGGCGTTGGCAGTTATGGCATCGATGTCCGCGCGGGTGGCACGGTGCAGATCGAATCCAGCGGCCGCATCGAAGTGAGCGGCGCTGCAGGAGGGATCCAGGCAGCCGATCCAGATCCGCGTGGCGGAGCGTTGTCGATACAGAACAGCGGCGTGATCCAAGGCGATGTTGGCAGCAGCGGTATCGGCATTCTCGTGCAGCGACAGGGGGGCGGGCAGGTAGATATCGTCCAGCAAGGCGTCATCGCCCGGGTCGACACCGGCATCTCTGCGATTGCCTTTGGCAGCAATGATGTCGACTTCAGGTTCGACAACCAGCACCAGATCACCGCCACCTACACGGGCGTGTATGCCACCGGGGGGCGTGATGCATTGCTGCACAACAGCGGTCTGCTCGAGGCAAGCGCAGGTACTGCAGCCATGCTGCTCGGTATGCAGCGTGCGGAAGTAAACAATAGTGGGCAGTTGATGGGCGCTCAGAACGGCCTCTATCTGGATGCCACCCAATCGACAGTCGAAAATACAGGCAGCATTCTCGCCACCACCGGCGCTGGCCTAAGGAACACATCGGGAACACTGCTGCTGGACAATCGCGGCCTGATCGAGGGAACGCTGGCCGTGGATGCCACCGGCGACGGCATTCGCTTGTACAACGCCGGTGCCCTGACGGGCAGCGCCGGTACCGCCGTGCGGATCAACGGCAATGACGCGCTGCTGACCCTCGACACCGGCTCGGCGCTGAGCGGCGACGCGCTCAGCAACGGCGTCAACAATCGTGTGCTGCTGCAGGGCGTGGGGCACGAAGATGCTGCGTTGCTGGGCTGGACCTCGCTGCGCATGGCCGGGGTCGACTGGCGGCTGGCGGGCGATGCGGCCTTCACCGACCCGCTCGCGGTGGACCAGGGCCGGTTGTGGCTGCTGGGCGCGACGCTGCAGGCACCCTCTTTTGAGGTGGCCAGCGGCGCCGGGCTGGGCGGTAGCGGCTACCTGCAGGGGGCGGTGCAGGTCGCCGATGGCGGGCGATTGAGCGGTACGGCGGGCGCAGCACTCCGCATGGCATCACTGCAGCTGGCCGGTACCGCCATCACCGAGGTGGGGTTGGGGGCGCCCAACACGGGCGCGGTGTTCCAGATCGACGGCGATGTGCGTCTCGACGGCGTGCTGCAGATCACGGACGAAGGCGGCTTCGGGCCGGGTCTGTACCGGATGATCGACTACGGCGGTGTCCTCGATGACCAGGGCTGGGAAATCGCGCCGTTGCCGATCGGCAGCCCGCCGACACAGTTGTCGCTGCAGACCAGCGTGCCCGGCCAGGTGAACCTGATCAATGCCGCTGGCGTCGCGTTGGGGTTCTGGGATGGGCCGGGCGCGCCGGCCAATACGGTGGTGGACGGCGGTGACGGCGTGTGGGATCTGGGCCAGCCCCACTGGACGGGTGCTGACGGTGCCGCCAATGATCGCTGGCACAGCGGTTTCGCGGTGTTCCAGGGGCGCCCGGGCACTGTGCGGGTGGACAACGCACTGGGTGCTGTCGCGGCGACCGGCCTCCAGTTCGTTACCGATGGCTATCGACTGATCGGTGATGCGCTGCTGCTGGAGGGCGCGGTCAACATCATCCGGGTGGGCGATGGCAGTGTGCGGGGTGCCGGGATGCAGGCCGAGCTCGATGTCGTGCTGACCGGCAGCGGTGCGCTGGTCAAGACCGACCACGGCCGGCTGGTGCTCGGCGCGGACTCGTCCGGCTTCGGCCAGGACGCCACGGTGCGCGATGGCGCATTGCAGGTCAACGGCCGGCTCGGCAGCCACGTTCGGGTGGAGACCGGCGCACGTCTGGAAGGCACCGGCACGGTCGGCAGCGTCACCCTGGGTCCGGGCGCGCTGCTCGCGCCGGGTACGTCCGAGGGCACGCTGGGCACGTTCACCGTGGACGGCGACTTCATTGCCGACGGTGGCGAACTGGCGATGGACGTGGTGCTGGCCGGCGATGATGCGGCCAGTGACCGCCTGCACATCCGCGGCGACAGCGAGGGCCATGCGCGCCTGCGCGTCAACCAGGCGGGCGGCAATGGCGCGCAGACCGTCGATGGCCTCCGTCTGGTCCAGATCGATGGCCAGTCCAATGCACAGTTTGAGCTGGTCGGTCGTGTGGTGGGCGGTGCGCACGAGTACTTCCTGTTCAACGGCAGCCCACGGCAACCCGGGGATGGGGATTGGTACCTGCGCTCGCAGGTGCTGCGGCCGGAGGATCCGTGTCTGGCTGACCCGACCCTGCCCGAGTGCGAGGCGCCGCCACCGGTGTTGCGGGCCGAGGCGGGTGCGTATCTGGCCAATCAGGCTGCGGCGACCGGGATGTTCGGCATCGCGTTGCACGACCGCAACGGTGGAACCGCGCGAGGGCTCTCCGAACGCGGCACGTGGGTGCGGGTGTCACGGAATCAGGCTGACTACGGCGTGATAGGTGATCAGCTGACGGTGAACGGTGATACATCGGTGATGCAGATCGGTACCGATCTGCTGAGCTGGGGCGCAGACGATCGCGGCCAGTTCGGCGTCATGCTCGGGGGAGGGCGTGCCAACAACACCGTGACCTCGCGCGAGACTGGCTATTCGGCCAAGGGCAAGGTGGAGGGCGAGGCGGTGGGCGTGTACGCCAGCTGGCTGCAGGATCCGGCGCAGACCACCGGGGTGTATCTCGACGCCTGGGCGCAGTACGCGCAGTTCAAGAACAGCGTGCAGGGGGATGCGTTGTCGAAGGAACGTTACGACAGCGACGCCAGAACGGCCTCCGTTGAAGCGGGTTACAGCTTCAGGCTGCTGGACAGCACCAGAACCGCGATGTTCCTCGAACCGCAACTGCAGCTGAGCTACACCGATTTCAGCGCGGATCGCCATGTGGAAACAAATGGCACGGTCATCGACGGCAGCGATAGCGGTGGGCTGACCAGCCGAGTGGGCGTGCGTTTGTTCGGCCATGCCAACAGTTCCGTCGGCAACCGCGTGCAGCCGTTCGTGGCGGTGAACTGGGTTCATGGCGCCGACGACAACAGCCTGCGCTTCGATGGCGAGCGTCTGGAGGGTGGGCTGCCGAAGGATCGCTACGAAGCGAAGGCTGGCGTATCCCTACAGCTTGGCCAGCGCTGGACCGCCTGGGGCGATATGGGGTTGCAGAAGGGGCGCGCCGGCTACCGTGACGTGGCCGGGCAGCTCGGGCTGCGTGCGAGCTGGTAGGTGTGCTTCAAGGCGTCGCGTCGGCCGCCGCCTCAGCCTTGATGTCTCCACTCTCCCGCTTGTACGCATGGAAAGCGCAGGGGGCAGGACCGATGCGCGACGCTGGAACCACGTCCCCATCGGCAAGCGCTGAGCCTGTCCGCACACGAGTGCCTGAGTTACAGCTACTGGGCCGGTGGCGATGCCTGGCATGGCGAAATCCGTGATCAACAGGTCCGCCGGCGTCCGTTCCAGAGCGAACGCAAGGGACTCGGGGCTGTCGACCTCTCCCACGATTCGATAGTCGCCTTGCCGTTCCAGTATGGCGCGCAGGCCAAGGCGGACCACGGGGTGGTCATCAGCAATGATGAGGCGGGTATTCATGATGTGGAAGTCCATTGAAGTAGCGCGGCGCGCAGCAGGGAAAACGCCGCGCCGGGCGCCATGAAAACGTTTCCATATAGTGTGGGCTGTCGTCCATGAGCCTCCAAGCCAATGTTCTGGATTGCCACCGCGGCACTGATTGGAGAGTGGTCAATCGCGTCAATGGGGTCATGGCCGCGCAGGGGCGGCGCATCTGCCCCATTCCCGTGCGGCGCTACTGCCACTAGCGCCATCGTTGGCGCGAATCCATCTTTGCTGGATCAGCGGTACATCAGCTGGCGTGAAGGTCGCGTCATCGGTTGGTTGCCTGCCATTCAGGTGTTGCGCGGACTTCGCCGCGCTGCAGCAGAGTCCGCGCTTTCCGCTCCTGCAACACCATGTGGTTGCAGTTGCAATGAGTTGCAAAGTGCGGTTTTGAAAGGGGTTTTACAAATTCTTGCATGGCTCGGCCCGGAGCCCGGTGGTCTCATGTTCGGCACGTGGACAGCGCCAATCGTCCATCTCTCCTGAACATCAAGGGCCTCCCATGAAACGCTCGATCCAACCGCGTCACCTGTCCAGCCGCCAAGGCGGCTTCAGCCTCATCGAATTGATGGTCGTCGTCGCGATCATCGCCATCCTCGCGGCCGTCGCGCTGCCGCAGTATCAGAACTATGTCGCCAAGGCGCAGACCGCTGCGGCCCTGGCGGAAATCACCCCGGGCAAAGTCGGCGTTGAGACCATCTATGCCGAGGGCGCATCGGATGCCGAGCTGGCAAAAGTGGACGTAGGGGCGCTCGGTCTGAAGAAAACCAGTTCTCGCTGTTCGGATATTGCAGCGAAGTTGGCGACCAGCGGCGTTGCGTCCTTGACCTGCAAGATGACCGGCGGGTCAAAAGTCAGCGGCGAACTAGTGCTGGCCCGCGACATGGATGGTATCTGGACCTGCACCAGCACGATGACCGATCAGACCCTGCTGCCGTCCATGTGCCGCACCACGTCCACGACCTGACTCCTTACAACGGATGCGCGCCCGGGGTGACCCGGGCCGCATGACTGGCCACTGCGGCCCGCAACCCCCGTCTGCATCGCCTATCGATGCCGCATCGACCCAACCAGGTAACCATGACCCGCTTTCGCCGCCTTCCTTTCAGCCTTGCTGAGCCCGTTGCGCCTGCCTTGGCGCCAACCGGGTTCGTCGAGCAGTTGAACCACCGCCTGAGCGTGGGTCCGCTGCTGCACCAGCGGCTGCAGTACGCCGCGGTCAGCCTGGGCGGGGAAACGCTGTGCTGGTTGGACCTGCAGAACGGTCGCGTGCTGGTGGCCGAGCCGGCAGAGACGATGATGGTGCGGCTGCAGGTGGCGATGTCGGCGCAGCGGTCCAGCCTGGCCTTCTCGGCACTGGATCCGGATGCGTTCGAGCGGCAGGCGCAGTACACCCGTCCCGCGCCGCTGCGGCCGACGCTGTGGCAGGCAGGGCTGAACGCCTGCACGGCCAATGCACCGTTGCCGCCGCTGACGTCACACAGCAGCCTGCAGCTGCGCCGCTGGCCGGACTTCCGGGTGCTCGCACACCGTCACGGCGACTTCCGCATCTGCGCGTTGTTGATCAAGCGTGCCATGGACGTGGAAGCCTGCAGCCTGGCCTTGAGCCTGCCGCGCGCGGAAGTGCAGTCGTTCTTCAATGCCGCCTACCTCAGCGGTTATGCCTACCTGGTGCAGACCCAGACCCAGCCGGTGCTGCGCCAGAGCAGCGGGCGCGGACTGGTCCAACTGTGGCGGGACGTTCGCGCCCGCTGGAGTGCTTGATGATGCGTGAGTACAAGATTGTCGTGCTGGGGCCGATGGGCGCAGGCAAATCGACCCTGGTGCAGGCCCTGGCCCAGGGCCGCGCGGTGAGCACCGAGGTCTGCAACACCGATCCGGGCGTCGACAAGCCGCTGACCACGGTCGCGATGGACTACGGCGATATCGATCTGCCCGGTGGCAGCCGGCTGCGCCTGTATGGTACGCCGGGCCAGATCCGCTTCGCGTTCTTGTGGCCGATCCTGCTGGAAGGGGCGAGCGGGGCGATCCTGCTGGTCAATGCCAGCGAGGGGGAGCCGGCAGCACAGGTCAGTGCGCATCTGGAAGCACTGGAGCACTACAGCGCGCACCTGCCGGTGGTGATCTGCCTGACCCGGCTGGACTCGGCCTCGGCGGAGCATGTCGCGGCGTGCGAGGCATGGCTGCACGCCTACCCGGAGCCGCTACCGGCGCTGGCGCTGGATCCGCGCGATCCACAGCAGGTGCTGACCGTAATGGATGTACTGATGAGCCAGATCGAATGCCTGGCCCTGGTGGAAGACGATGCATAGCGCCGCGGTGATTCCCTTGCGTACCCCCCCCAATCCGCTGCTGGAGCAGCATCTGAACAGTCTGGTGGCTGCGGTGGACGGACTGTCCGGCGTCGTGGTGGCCAGTCTCGATGGCTTTGCACTTGCCCAGGTGGGGCGTGCCGACGGTGCTGCCGAACGGCTGGCGGCCATGACCAGCTCGATGCTGGGCCTGGCCAACGCCCTCGGCCGTGACCTGGATATCGGGGTGCTGGACACGCTGATGCTCGATGCCGAACACGGCAAGGTGCTGATGCTGACCATTCCCTCGCAGCCCATGCGCGTGCTGATGGCGGCCTGCAACCAGGACTGCGTGATGGGCCAGATTCTGTGGCATGCAAAACAGACCGTACCTGCCATCGCAACGGCGATGGATACACCTCCCAATTCCTGAAGACACCCAATGAACAATACGATCGAAAAATCGCTGGCCACGCTGATGCAGATCAACGGCGCCCAAGCCGTTGCCCTGGTGGACTATGAAAGCGGCATGCTGCTCGGCGAAGCCGGTTCCGGCGTGGACATGGAGCTGGCGGCTGCCGGCAACACCGAAGTGCTGCGCGCCAAGATGAAGACGGCCGAGGCACTGAACCTCAACGACACCATCGAAGACGTGCTGATCACGCTCGGCCGCGCGTATCACGTACTGCGGCCGGTGGCGGCACGCAAGGGCCTGTTCTTCTACGTCGTGCTCGACCGCCAGAAGGGCAACCTCGCCTTGGCACGCCGGATGGTGCTGGACGTGGAAGGCGCACTCTCGATCTGACAACGGGGCGCACGCGCCCTGCAACGCCTGGGGATGGGGTAGCCGTGGTCGCCGGGGAAGGGCGGTCACGGCGTTTTGCTGCGCGGCGCGTGGTGGTTGCCTGACAGGAAGGGATGAACATGAAACACTCTGACGCTGCACGGCCTATGGACGACGCTCGCGTAATGGGCGGCATTACCTTGGTGGGACTGATCGCCGCACTGGGCACCCTGGCGGTAAGTCTGGCCATCGCCGTTGCGTACTACCAGAACCATGCCACCCGGGCGTCGGCCAGCGAAGTGCTCGCCGAGGTGCCCGGTGCCATGAGCGGCGCCGACACGTCACCTCTTGCGCGGCCCTGCAGGCCGCCGCTCTCGCCGTGAATCCCACAATGCCGTTGCCCAACTTTGACGCGGCAGGGTGTATTCGCCTTCCCGCGCCTGGTTCCGCTCGCGTCCCCAAGGGCGTCACCACCGCCTGGATGCAGCTGCGCGGCACGTCGACCGTGCAGTGCCAGGAGGGAACCTTCCTGCTCAGGCGAGGTAACTGGATTCTGCTCGATGGCGCCTCCCAGCCGCGCCTCCAGACAGATCATCTCGCCATCTGCATGGGTCTGTATCTTCCGTCAAACCACGCCTTTTACCCTGGCCGCGGGCGCATGTATCTGGACGAGATGCAGATCGCGGTGCGCCTTTGGCGCCGCACGGGAGTGGTGCCGGATGGCAAGGTCATGGGGCGGGAGGACCTGCGTCCGCTAGTGCTCCTGATGGCAGATCTCCAGCGTGATATCGGCATCGCAGCGAACCGCTGCCCGGGGCGATCGATCAAGCAGCGGGCACCATTGATGACGGCGTTGCAGCGGACCCGCCTGTACCTGGAAGGTCACACGCTGCTCGATCACAGGGTTGACGACCTGGCCGCCTTCGCGGGACTTCCGGCGCGCTACCTTTCCAGGGTGTTTCATGCCGTCTATGGCCTGTCCCCGCTATCGTTCGCCGGGCGCGTGCGGTTGGATCACGCTGTGCGCCTGCTTCGCGAGGGAGAGATGACGGTGGACCAGATTGCCGTGACCGTCGGGTACAAGCATCGTGGGACGCTTCTGTCGGCGCTGCGCGCTCATCTGGGGTTGGGGCGGATGGACAGGATTGCGGATGTGGTCGGTCCGGAATCGCGGCAGGGATTGAGGCCTCGCTCCTCGTGAGGCGCCATCACCTCGAAAGACTGACAGACCAGACAAGCAGCCCGATCCAGGCAGGCGAGAGGGTCAGCGCCATCACCCGGTGCCATCGTCGTACAGCGCCTCGGCTCAGCATCACCATGGCGGTGTACATGGGAAGCATCAGCCCCAGCTCGATGACCAGGTTCCTCCACAGATAGTAGTTGCCGATCTTCAACGCACCCGCACTCGGAAGTACGCCCACCGGCATCTGGATCTCTGCAGGGAGCGGCCATAGCAGCGGCACGGTGTGCGCACCCACCAGCAGATCAAGCATTCCGTGCGAGGCCGCCGCAGCAATGAGCCAGATCGCCGGGAATCTGGCCGTCCTGCTGCTACGCGTGGCAGCGTGCACGGCCACGGCGGCAACGAGGGCGAGAAGCAGGCTATGCGTGAATCTCGGATGGGGGACGTAGTCGAACCACCAGACGGCCACGTAGTCGAAGTCCGGGCAGATGGCCAGAAACACGAAGGGCGTCAGTGCCCACCGGGACCGTTTATCCACCCATGTGTTGCTGCACAGGTAGGCGGTGATGCCGGCGGCCGCGTGAGCCAGGACGGAGGACATGGGAGTGGCCCGGAACGTGTCGAACGCAGAGCATGGGTCCGGCCCATGGGGCGAACGTGGTGCGACTGTGTCGCGAAGGTGAAGCGGCGCGCGTGCCGCGTGAGTGCCATCATCCGCCCGCTGCACTCACGTTGCCGATCCCGTCCCGATTCAGCGCTTCCACCAGTGCCCAGATCTTCGCATCGGCGGGATTGCCGTTGATGGCATGCGCTTTCAGGCACAGCTGCAGCTCACACAGCACCGCCACCGCCTCTGCATCGGCGACCATCGAAGCCGCCCCCTGCATGCGATGCGCCATCGCCAAGGCGCCGCGCCAGTTCTGGACGCGTAGGGACACTTCCAGTCCGGCCTGGTCGAGACGCATCTGCTGGCGATAGGTCTCCATCATGCTCAATCCTTCCTCCATCGCCGTGGCAGGGGGCGGCGCATCGCGCCTGGTCCTACCACTCGCCGCGTCGAAGGCAGCCCAGTCGATGGGCTTTCCCAGGTAGATATCCACGCCGGCGCGCGCATAGGCGTTGCGGTCGATGCTGTCCGGGGAGGCTGAGATGGACAGAATGCGTGCCGGTGGCCAGTCCCGACGGCGCTCGATGGCCCGGATTTCCAGTGCGACGTCGCTCCCGTCGGCATCCAGGAGGTCACCATCCACGGTGATGATGCCAAACGGGCCGTGCTGCTCCATCGTCCGCACGGCGGCAGCACCCGAGCTGGCGATCAGGGCGTCCAGGCCGAGGCCACAGAGACGGCGGACCATGACCCGCGCGATGGTCGGCTGATCCTCGATCACCAGCGCGTGCGCGACGGATGGAGCAGCGGCCGGTTCGGCCTGTGAACCGATGCCGGTCTCGGCTCCGGTGAGCTCGGCACGCAGGACAGCCACGAACGTTGCGCCCATCCGCGGCGTGCTGGTGACCGTGACATCCCCGCCATGGGCACGGGCGATCCGCTGGCACAGCGACAGCCCGATCCCTGCGCCGTGCTTGAGGCGACCGATGCGGGTCGCGCTGAACGGCTCGAAGATGTGGGGGAGGTCCTCCTGTGGAATACCCGGCCCGACGTCGGTGACCCTGAGCACAAGGGAGCCAGCCAGGCCCACGCCGGTGATGAAGCGCAGGGTGATGGTCACATCGCCATGGTCGCTGAACTTGATCGCGTTCGAGATCAGATTGCTCGCGATGTGATGCAGGGCACGCGCGTCGCACAACGCCTGCGTGGTCCGCGGGCCCTCTGTGTGCAGCAGCAGGCGCAATCCCTTGCAGCGCGCCAAGGGGCGCATGGCGGACACGCATTCCTCCACAACCTCACTGGCATTCTTGAGGAACGCGGTATCGGCCTGGTCCGGTTTGTTGCGGAACATGAACTCCAGCGCGTTGGTGAGCGTGTGCTTGAGCGCATCGGCAGCCGAGCGCGCCGAGCGCAGCAGCCGCTCGCGCTCGGCCGCGTCCGCTTCGGCCTCGAGCAGGTCGATGGCGGAAATGACCGACGCCGCGCCATTGCGGACTTCATGGTTGACCAGGGTGAGAATCCGCGCCGCGCTGGCCTGGCGCGAGGCCAGGGCCCGTGCCCTGCGCTGGGCGCGGGCGACGGCAAGAAGGACCCCGAGCACGGCAAGACAGAGAACGGTGATCTGGAGGCGGTAATGGCTCAGCACCGCACGCAGGGTAGGGGGAGAGCGGTACAGGGCATTCAACCACCGCTCGAGAATGTCCTGCCGGGTATCCAGTGGCAGCGACAGGAACGTCTGGTGGGCGAGGTTGATGTCGGCCGCGCGGTGCGGCAACGACGCAACGCGCATCTCCACCGGGGGCGCATCGGGCGCGGCCTGCACAGCCAATCGCGCGTCGAAGCGCTTGCGCGTCAGGGGCGCCAGCACGGCGTCCACCCCCAGCGCGGCATCGATCGCGCCCCGGTCCACGGCGTCCAGCATCTCGTCCACATTGGCCATCTGGTAGATGTCGATGTCGGGAAAGTTCCGGGCCAGGAAGGCCCGGTACTCGCCATTGCCGATCACTCCGACCCGCATGCCGCCCATCGACGAGAGCGCCCGTGGTGCCGCCGTCCGGCGCGTGACCATCACGGTGCTTCCACTGTAGAACGAGGGAGACAGGGTTGCCGTGGCAGGCAGCATCGCTGCCGTGGAGGGCAGGGAGAAGGCAAGGCCATCCACTTCTTCGTTCTTGAGCAGCAGCGCGGCGCGCTCGATCGAAGGGGCGCGCACCAGCTTCAGCTTGAGCCCCGACAGCGCCTGCACCGCCTCCAGATAGGCGCTGGCGCCGCCCTTGGCGGGATCCCCGGACAGCCCATGCTGGGTCGCCAGCTGGGGGCCGATCGCCAGCGTGAACGGCACGCGCTGCGCCGTGGTCGGCGCCAGTGCAAGCCAAAGCAGGGTGCCGCCGCTGACGAGCATGGCGGCAAGCCACGCCATGCGTCGCGCACGCTGTCGTCCATCGATAGCAGAGGTCACAGGGTCATCCATGAGGGCGGGGCGGCGCCGGCGGCGGTCATTCGGTCGGGGATTGGTACGGGCTTGCACGACAGAAATACACGCGGCATCGCGAGGGCGGTATGCAACAAGTACGAAATATGGTGCGGCAATTGCGAAGTGAGGCACCGGACAGCTTCGTTCCCACGTCAGCGCGAGACAACGACGGGCTCTGACAGGACGCGGATCCGTCCGGTGTGGGTCCGGGACCGCCGCGCACTCTCGCTGTCGTCACGGTGATTGCACGCCTTGCTGCGTGGACGGACCCTAAGCTGGAACTCCCATCGCGACGTTGTTCTCCCCATGACCACAGCACTGCATGATCTCGACGCACTTGAGCCCATCGATATCGACGGACTGAAAGCGCAGGGCGTGCCTCCGGTCGCCCAGTATCTCGTCGACCAGGAAAAGTTCGTCCTGCTCGGCGGCAAGCGCGGCATCTATCGCCTGGCCGGGACGGATACCGTGTGCTACTTCACCAGCCTGGATCAGATCCGGCTGCATCTGCTGGGGCAGTCATTGACCCGACTGACGGTTGAGTTGGCGTAAGGATCGTTGCTGATGAAATCCGCACGCGATTTTCGTACTTGTTGTATGGCCCTGACGGGACGACCTGCATAGCGTGGAGGGTCGGCACAGGCGGTGATCACGATGATCCCGTACCTGCCGCTCCTTCTCTGGCAGGACATCGCGATGCATCTGGCAAGACGTTTTTCCCGTGGGGTGATCGGCGTGGGTGCGCTCGTCTGCACGGCTTCGGCCCAGGCGAGCCCGGTGGCTGCCATTGCGCCGATGGTGCCCGATGGGCTTGCGTGGGTGCTGGCCATGGCATTGCTGGGCGGGGTCGTGCTGAACCTGATGCCCTGCGTTCTGCCGGTCTTGTCGTTGAAGGTGCTGTCCGTGCTGGGCACGGGCGCGGACCCGGTGCAGTTGCGGCGGCACGCGCTGTCGTACACCGCAGGCGTCCTGCTCTCGTTCCTTGCCATCGGCGCGTTGATTCTGGTCCTGCGGTCCACCGGCAGCGTGCTGGGGTGGGGTTTCCAGCTGCAGCAGCCCGCGTTTGTCGCGGTGCTGGCCTGGGTGATGGTGCTGGTCGGCCTGAGCCTGGCAGGCATGTTCACGCTGGGCGGCGCGGTAGGCAGCACGGGCCAGAAGCTGCTGGGCAGGCAGGGCTACGCCGGTGACTTCTGGGCCGGTGTGCTGGCCTGCGTGGTGGCGAGCCCTTGCGTAGCCCCTTTCATGGGGCCTGCACTGGCGTATGCATTCAGCGCCTCATGGCTGGCTGCGTTGCTGGTCTTCGTGATGCTGGGCCTTGGTCTGGCATTGCCCTTCCTGTTGATCGGATTCTTTCCGGTACTGGGACGCTGGCTGCCCCGGCCCGGCGCGTGGATGGAGACGCTGAAGACCCTGTTGGCGTTCCCGATGCTGCTGACCGCTGTCTGGCTCGTGTGGTTGCTGGGCAACCAGAAGGGCATGAACGCCGTCGCCATCATCCTGTCCGCCTGCGTCGTGCTGGCGCTGGGCCTGTGGTTGTTCGAGCAGGGCCGCTGGCGCAGCCAGACCTGGCGCAAGGTGCTGGGTGGGGTGGTGATCGTCGCCAGTCTGGCGTCCGTGGGGGCCATCCACCGCCTGCCAAATACGGATGGCAATGCAACGCGTCCCTCGAAGATGATCGGCGCGACGGCCTATTCTGCGCGTGACCTGGCCCATGCCCGTAGCGAAGGCCGCCAGGTCCTGCTGACGGTGACCGCCGATTGGTGTGCATCACCTGCATCGCCAACGAGCAGACGGTGCTGGCCACGGACCGCTTCCAGTCGCTGTTGCTGAGCACCGAGACGCTCTACATGAAAGCGGACTGGACCCACAGCGATCCGCTGGTCGGCGCGTTGTTGAAGGAGCAGGGCGCCCCCGGTGTGCCGCTGTATGTGCTCTATCGGCCGAGTCAGGAGGGTGACGTGCTGCCGCAGGTCCTCACCCAGGAGACGATGCGCGAGGCGCTGAGTCCAGCACGGCCTGAGTAGTCAGATGCCGCCGTGGCGCGGCAATGGCGCGGGTACGTTCAACTGCCCGCCCGCCGCCACGTAGGCTGCCAACGCCTCGCCCTGGCTGAGCAGATGCCGGTTCATCATCTGCTCGGCGGCTTCGGCATCGCGGTTGCGGATGCACTCCATCAGGGCACGATGCTCGGCCAGTGACTGCGCCATGCGGCCCGGGGTCAGCAGCTGACGGCCGCGATGCATCTTCAGGATGCGGTGCAGGTCATGGGTGACGCGGATCAGCCACGGGTTGCCGGCGTGCGTCTGCAGGCTCTCGTGGATCAGGTAGTTGTTGCGGTAGTACTCGGCCAGATCGCCCGCGGCGGCGGCCACTTCCATCGCATCGTGCAGGGCCTGCAGCTGCACCACGCCTTCGTCATCGACTCGCTTTACCGCTTCATGCACGCAGCGGCCTTCCAGCATTGCCATCACCGGGAACAGCTGGTTGAGGTCTTCCAGGGTGAGGCGGGTGACCCGGCTGCCACGGCCGGCGTCCAGCTGGACCAACCCTTCGGCCGCCAGCAGCTTCAGGCTCTCGCGCAGCGGGGTACGGCTGATTCCCAGCTCCTCGGCCAGCATCGGCTCGTCGATCCATTCGCCCGGTGGCAGCTCGTAGTCGTAGATCTTCTGGCGCAGCCGCTCGGCCACTTCTTCGTAGAGCGGCACGCGTTTCTTCGACAGGCGGGGACCAGGGGCCAGGGGCATGGCAGGGCTTCATGGGCAGGTGTGGAGCATTCTACCGGGTCATGGCGGGCCTGCCGGCGCAGGCCCGCCATCGGCTCACATCCAGCCCGGCACCACGAACAGCAGCCACGCCAGCAGCGGTCCGAAGGCCACCACCAGGCCGCTGTAGACCAGGAAGCGGCGGAACAGCGCCTCGCGCTCTTCCTTCGCGGCCGAGGCCACCACCAGCGCACCGTTGGTCGAGAACGGGCTCACGTCCACCACGGTGGAAGAGATCGCCAGCGCGCAGATCACGCCGGCCGCGCTCAGATGCCCCTGCATCAGGAACGGCACGGCCAGCGGAATGGTGGCGCCCAGCACCGCGGCGGAGGAAGCGAAGGCCGAGACGATGCCGCCGACATAGCAGACCAGCAGCGCGCCCAGCAGCGGAATGCCGATCGCACCCACGCCATGACCGATGTAATCCACCGCGCCGGCCTGCTGCAGCACAGCCACGTAGGTCACCACGCCGCTGATCAGCAGCACGGTCGACCAGCTGATGCCATCCACCGCGCCTTTCTGCGAGTTCGGCGAGAGCAGGGCCAGCACCACCGCGACGGTGATCGAGACGAGGCCGACGTTGAGGTTGTAGACCAGTGCGGCGATGCCCAGGCCCAGCAGGCCGATCAGGGTGAACACGCGCTCGCGGTTGATGCGCACGTCATCCAGCGCGTCCGGATCGTTCGAGAGCGTGCCGCCACCGGCCGAGACCAGCGCGCCGTGGCCTTCGATCGCGAACTGGCGCGAGGAGGCCTGGCTGCCGGCCACCAGCGGCTCGGTCGTGGTCGGTGCGCGGCGCATCAAGGCCAGCCCACCAAAGGCGAAGAAACAGATGATCCCCATCAGCAGGTTGAAGCCCAGGCTGGTCAGGAACACGGCCATTTCCGTGACTTCCAGTCCGGCTTTCTGCACGACCTGGTTGGTGATGCCGCCATAGACGCTGATCGGCGAGAAGCCGCCGGCCTGCGCGCCATGGATCACCAGCAGGCCCATCATCAACGGATTGATCTTGTACTGTTTGGCAAAGCGCAGTGCGACCGGGCCGATGATCGCCACCGCCGCCGGGCCGAGCGCGCCGAACGCGGTGAGTACCGCGGTGACCACGAACATCACCCATGGAATGGCCACGATGTGTCCGCGCACGGCCTTGACCGCCCAATGCACGAGCAGATCGATGGTGCCGTTCTTCTGCGCGATGGCGAACAGGTAGGTGATGCCGACCAGGGTCAGGAACAGGTCGCCCGGGAAACCGGCCAACACCTCCTTGCCCTCCATCCCGACGAACAGGCCGCCGATGATGAAGGCCAGCGCGAAGGCCACGGCACCCATGTTGATGGGCAGCGCGGTGGCCACGATGAACATGATCACCAAGCCGATGATCGTTGCGATTTGCGGACTCATGCGCCCTCCCGAGACACTTGATACGCGTGCAGCATGATGGCGACCCGCCATCGTGGGTTACGGGGTGCAGCGATTACCGGTGGCCCCTCATGCGCGTGCGCATGCGCGGTCCACCCACTCCAGGACGCCCTCCAGCGCTTGGAAATCCTCGACGGAACGCGCTTCCAGCTGCGGGTGCAGTTCGCGGACCCGGCGGCTGAGCGCCGCGCCCGGGCCCAGCTCCAGGAAGACGCGCCCGCCGCGCTCGACTGCCTGTTGCAGTACGGCCTGCCATTGCACCGGCTGGGCGATCTGCGCCGACAACGTCGCCACGACACGGGTTGCGTCGCTGACCAGGCGGCCATCGATGCCGGCCAGCAGGCGCAGCCGCGGTGCCTGCAATGGCAGTGCGCGCAATGGATCCTCGAAGCCCTGCGCCGCTGCGGCCAGCAACGGGGTATGCGCGGGCACATCCACCGGCAGCGGGACGGTCCGAGCACCGTGGGCCGCCACGTCGGCGGCGACGGCCTCCAGCGCAGGGCGCAGGCCGCCAAGGACCACGTGGTCGGGTCCATTGACGATGGCCAGGAACACCCCGTGCGTCGCGCAGATTCTTGCGATGCGAGGTTCGTTCAGCCCGATCACCGCCAGCAGGCCGGCATCGGCCGGCGCTGCAGCGTCCATCAACCGGGCACGCTCGCGCGACAGCGCCAGACAGGTGGCCGTGTCGAAGCTGCCCGCCACCGCGTGCGCGGCCAGCTCGCCGGCGCTGTAGCCGGCGACGGCGGTGATGGGCGGCAGCTGCGTCTGCAACGCCGCCCAATGTGCCAGCGCCGCGGCGCAGACCAGCGGCTGGGCCACGGCGTTGTGGAAGCGTGACGCATCTGCCGCCATCTGTTCGACCGGAGCGCCGAGCACCGTGCTGGCCAGATCGAGCACCGGCTGCGCCTGCGCATTCCCGCGCACCCGCTTGAACATGTCCGGATGCTGGCCGCCTTGGCCGGGGCAGAGCAGGACCAGGCTCATGCGCGCTCCTGCAGGTGCAGGAACCACGCGCAGGCCAGCAGATCGGCACTGCCGCCCGGGCTGAGCCGACGTGCTTCGAACGCGTCGCATACCGGGCCGAGGCGTGCCCGCCAACCGGGTTCCAGCGCGCCGCCCTCGGCGAGGAAGCGACGCGCGTGCTGCTGGGCAAAGGCCAGCCCGCGTTCGCCGCCGCGATGCAGGAGGTTGAGATCGGTGGTAACCGCGACGAGCGACATCAGCGTCTGCACCATCGCGGCCTGCTGGTCAGCGGTGGCGCGCAAGGTGGCCTGCAGCGTGGGCAGGGCGACCTCGCGCAGCAGCGGGAATCCCTGCGCCGCCTGTTCGCGCACGCCGGGCACGCCATGCCGCTGACGGGCGCGCTGGCCGGGGCTGCCGCTGTTCAACGGCGCGGCGAGCAGCGCGGACGCCCAGTACCCGCGCACCGCATCACAGACCGCAGTGGCAGGGGGCGCAGCCTGCTCGACATGGCGCAGACGCGCGGACGCGGCGACCAGCACGCCGAGACTGAAGATCGCGCCGCGATGGGTGTTGATGCCACCCGTCGCCCGCAGCATGGCGGTTTCCGCCTCGATGCCGAGCATGCGCAGATGATCGAACGGCGCGTTGTGCGCACCGGCGGCGGCGACCGCCACGAAGTAGCCACGCAGCGCGAACAGGCTGCGCAGGAAGGTGGCCGCGTCCATGTCATCGTGGCTGCCGCGGCTCCACGGTGTGACCAACCCTGGTTTGGGGGCGCAGGCGAGCTCGGCATGCAGGCTGGTGATCGCCATCCGGGCCAGCCGATGCGCAGCCGCGGTGGGGGAGGGCGGTGGCAACGGGGCGGGGCGCGGCACGGCGTTCATGCGGCCACCGGCTGCGTGTGCAGGGCATCGCGGGTGGACAACCAGCAGGCGTCATCCGATTTGACGAGCAGGCGGGCGGCATCGCCGGCGTACTCGCGCCAGCTCACGGAACGCCCGCCGGGGAAGCGCAGCTCGCCATCGATGCGCAGGCCGTGCTCGCGTTCCCAGCGCCGCATGCGTTCGGTGAGCGCCGCGGCGTGCGCGTGATCGGCGATCTCCCACAGCAGGTCCAGGTCGGAGCCGGCGTGCAGATACGGCAGGCCGGTCAGGCTCTGCCAGGCGAAGCTGCCGAACACGCGGGGCGGTCGGGTGGATGCGGGCAGATCGGCCAGCAAGGGACGCAGTGCATCGCGCCACGGGGCGGCGAGTGCTTCGGCGACCTCGGCCAGCAACGGCGGCGGGGCGGTGCGCTGCACGTGGGCACGTTCGATCCGCAGGGACAGCCGCTGGCGCTGCTCGGCCAAGGGCAAGGGCACGCCCAGCCGCAGCTGATCGCCGTCAGTGACCGGGTCGCGTCGCGCCACGACAAAGGGCAGGCGCGCTTGGGCCCACGCCCGCAGGCGCGCATCCGCGCCCGGGCTCAACACCTGCCACGGTGCCTGCGGAGCGAGCCAGACCAGGTCGTGACGGCGCATGCTTCAGGCCTCGCCTGCGGCCACGGCAGCAGCGACATCGCGCGCCAACAGGCGGCCACCGCGCTCGGCGCCACGCGCACGACGTGGGTCGCCGGTGACCCGAGCGTGGAGCGCATCGACCAGGGCCTGTGCGAGGTCGCCCTCCCAGACGGCCTCGACGGCGCCCATGCGGACGTAGTTCTCCACGCCCGGCGCGAACACCGGCGAGCTCTGGCTCAGGGCCTGCAGTTTCTCCAGCGGTTGTTTGGTGACGCGGGCCATGGCGCGCAGATCCATCACCCGCACCTGCGCTTCGGGCAGGGCGAAGATCCGATCAGCCATCAGCCCGAACGACAGGAAACCGCCGCTGACGGATTCACCGTAGACCAGGCTGACCAGCGGCGCACCGCGGCGGCGGGCCAGATCCAGCGTGCGGGCCAGGTGCGCGAAGTAACCGTTGATGCCGAGCATCTCATCGCGCCGCGCCAAGCGCTGGCCGGCCGTGTCCACCAGCATTACGATCGGTCGCTGCGGGTGCGCGCGGGTGCTGGCGAGCACGGTGGCTGCCAGCGCGAGCGCGTGGTCGACGCCCACCTCCAGCTTGTTGGCGGTGCCGATGACGGTGACTTCGCCGGCAGCGGTGGTGGCCGTGCCGCCCAGCACATCGTCATCCCGGGTGACCGCATGGCCGAGCGGGAACAGGGCATCCAGCAGCGGGGTCAGTTCCATGGCAGGCTCCGATCCTTGACGGCGTCAAGGAAGTCAGCGGTGTCCAGCAGGGACAGCTGCCCGGCATCGGCGATGCCCTGCAGCGTCCAGACCTCCAGACCGTCGCGGCAGCCGCCATAGGCCTGCAGCCGCGCGCCCAGCTGGGCGTGTGCCTGATCGAGTGCCTGCAACGGGTCTTCGGTCTCTGTGTGGGCGTCGATGAGTGACAGTGCTGCCTCGGCAAACGCGTCGATGCGGTCGGGCACCAACCGCACGGCATCGCCGATCAGATAGCGGTGCTTGCCGCCGGTGACGCGCCAGACCAGGGCGCGGTCGCGTGAGTCGAACTCTTCTACGCCGCGCACGGTCTCGATCACTTCCGGGCCGGACAGCGAGAGCCGACCCTCTTCGGACATCACCACCGCCGTACAACAGCGGGCCACGATGCCCATGCCGCCGAACGCGCCGTTGCCACTGCCGATCAGCGCGAAAACGGGCACGCCGGCGGCGCGCGTGGCCAACACTGCACGCATGATCTCGGAGATCGCGATCAGGCCTGCGTTGGCTTCATGCAGGCGCACGCCGCCACTGTCGAGCAGCAGCAGCACCGCCTCCGGACGCACCTCGATCGCACGTTCCAGCAGGCCGGTAAGCTTGGCACCGTGCACTTCGCCGACGCCACCGCCCATGAACTGACCCTGCTGCGCGGCGATCAGAACGGTGCGTCCATCCAGCGTGCCGGCACCGACTACGATGCCGTCGTCGAACGCGCCGGGCTGATCGAGCTGGGCCAGGTGCGGGCTGATGATGCGTCGGGCGGGGCCGACGAATTCGCGGAAGCTGCCGCCATCGAGCAGACCGCGGATGCGTTCGCGGGCATCGGCTTCGTAGAAACTGTGACTGCTCACGGCGCGTCTCCTTCCTGCAGCGTTTCCAGTGCCTGCTGCAGGCGGAGGCTGACCACCGCCGGTGTGGCACCGGCATCGTTGATCGACAGCCGCACGTTGCGCAGCGGATGGCGCGCGGCGAAGTCGGCCAGCACGGCCTGCCAGATCGTGTCGAAGCCGGTGGCCGAGGTGATCACCTCGATCTCCATCGCGCCCTCCAGCGGGGTGGGTTCGATCAGGACTTCCAGATTGCCCGAGGCGACCACGCCGACCAGCGCATGGTGATCGCGCTCGGTGAGATCGTGCTGCCCGGGGAAGCGATAACGCAGGGTTTCCATGGCGTGCCCCTTACCAGTTGCGGAAGCGTTTGGGCGGGTTGTACAACCCACCGGACCAACGCACCAGATCCTTGACCGAGCGCGCGGCGAGCAGGTCGCGGCTGGCATCGCGGGTGCGGATGCCGAGGTCGTCGGGGCGGCGGATGATGCCGCGGTCGCGCAGGTTCTCCACCATCGCGCGGTCGCGGCCCAGGCCGACGGCGGTGTAGCCGGCCACGCCGCGGATCGCCTGTTCGCGTTCCTCCCGGCTGCGGCACAGCAGCAGGTTCGCGATGCCCTCTTCGGTCAGCACGTGGGTGACGTCATCGCCGTAGATCATCACCGGCGGCAGCGGCATCTTCGCGCGCTCGGCCAGGTCCCAGGCGTCCAGGCGCTCGACGAAGGCCGGCGCCATGTGCTCGCGGAAGGTTTCCACCATCTGCACGACCAGCTTGCGTCCGCGCGGCATCTGCCCGGGCAGTGCAGCCTCCTGGCCCGCCTTGAGCCAGGCCGGGCTGGCGTGGCGGCGGCCGCGTGCATCCGAGCCCATGTTGGGCGCGCCGCCGAAGCCGGCGATGCGGTCGCGGGTGGCGGTGGAACTGTTGCCCTGCAGATCGATCTGCAGCGTGGAGCCGATGAACATGTCGCACGCATACAGACCTGCGGTCTGCGAGAACGCGCGGTTGGAGCGCATGCTGCCGTCGCTGCCGGTGAAGAAGACATCGGAGCGCGCCTCGATGTAGCGCTCCATGCCCAGCTCGGAGCCGAACGAATGCACGGACTGCACGAAGCCGGACTCGATCGCCGGGATCAGTGCCGGATGCGGATTGAGCGCCCAATGCGTCCCGATCCTGCCCTTGAGACCCAGCGATTCGGCATAGGTGGGCAGCAGCAGTTCGATCGCCGCGGTATCGAAGCCGATGCCGTGGTTGAGGCGCTGCACGCCGTACTCGGCGTAGATGCCCTTGATGGCCATCATCGCCATCAGCACCTGGATCTCGGAGATCTGCGCCGGGTCGCGGGTGAACAACGGCTCGATGTAGTTCGGGCGCGACGCCTCGGTGACGAAGTTGACCCAATCGGCCGGGATATCGACGCGGGGGAGGGTGTCGACGATCTCGTTGACCTGGGCGATCACGATGCCGCCCCGGAACGCGGTGGCTTCGACGATCACGGGGGTGTCTTCGGTGTTGGGGCCGGTATAGAGGTTGCCGTGGCGGTCGGCAGCCTGGGCAGCGATCAGTGCGACCTGCGGGGTGAGATCGATGAAGTAGCGGCCGAACAGTTCGAGGTACGTGTGGATGGCCCCGATCTCGATCCGGCCCTCGGCGACCAGATTGGCCAGCCGGCCGCTCTGCGGACCCGAGAAGGAGAAGTCCAGGCGCTGGGCGATGCCGCGCTCGAAGACATCCAGGTGCGAGGGCAGGGAGAGCACGGATTGGACCATGTGCAGGCCGTGGACCTGCGCGGGATCGAGCTGGGCCAGGCACTCGGCGAGGAAATCGGCCTGCTTCTGGTTGTTGCCTTCCAGGCAGACCCGGTCGCCGGGTTCGAGCACGGTATGCAGGAGCCGCGGCACCTCGGCATGCGGCACCAGGCGCCCAAGCCCGGCATCCGTGGCCCGCCGCAGCCTTGCCTGGCGGCGGGTCGCCAGCGTGTTCCAGTCTCGAGCCATCTGCCGTCTCTTCATAATTACGCTGTAATTACACGCTACCACCGTGGATTCTGGGCGGCAAGAGGGGGCGTGGAGCGCAAGGCTGGGGCAGACGCATTCAGGTAGAGTGGCGCGAGAACGGGATGAACGGGGGCTTCAATCCATGTGGCGACAACTTGGGGCTTTGCTTCTGGTGCTGGCATTGGTATTCGGGGCCGCGTACTTCCTGGGCATCTCAGTGGTGGCGCGAAGTAATTTTGCATTCGACACGAGCGACGTGCTGTCCTCGGCTGCCGGCATGTGGTTCGCGCTGTTTGGCGGGCTTATCGCAAGGCAGTACCGGTTCGCGATCATCGTCGGCGTGCTGTACGTCTGTCTCTGGGGAATGGCGACTTACTTCGTCAACGCGGGAACCCAGGCAGGTTTCCTGCCAATCTTCCGCATCAATGCGCCGAACATCGTGGTGTCCGTCCTGAGTGGCATGGCGGGCGCATGTGTTGGCGTGTTTGTTCGACGTGGTCAACGCCGCTCTGACGCAAGCGTCGCCTAGCGTTGATCGTTCGACGGACAAAAACCCCACATATGCCAATGTACGCAGAATTGATCATTGCGCGATCTCTGAAGCTTGCAGCGATTGCGGCAGCGTTTGTTGCCTGCTTCGCACTTGCGCGCAACCTGGTTAGCATGAGTTGCCCGCTCGACGCCTACCCGCCGAGCGTACTGGCGGCGATGTATGTGGCTGTATTGATGCTGATGGTGTACTCGAGGTTCAAGTTTGCATCGAGGGGCCTGGTGAGGCTGCCTGCATCATGGGTTGGACGCGTGCTCGGTGCGGTGGTCGCGGTTGAACTGGTCGGTGTCGGCGTGCTGCTTGCGTGGAACCGTGACTGTGGGAGCATCGTCCGCGCACTCCCGGTCCCGGCAGCGCTTCTGATCTTCTATACGACGGTAGGATTCTCGTTGCTCTTTGGTGATGCCCATCTGGGCATACTGAGGAGCGTGATTCGCCTGGGCGTCAAACCGAAGGACTTCCTCCGGGACGGTGATTTGAGATGATTGCACTCAGGTACGTCGTGTTGGTTGCAGGAGCGTTGTTGGCAGCGTGTGGCGCAGATAATGCGCTGACACTGAAGCTCGAGGACGTCCAGTTCTTCAAGGCCCAACAGAGCCGACCAGGGGAGCTGTTGCTGTCGGGCCTTGCCTTTCATAGCGCGCTCGCCGTTGAGCGGATCGACAGCGTGCGTCAGGAGGACGCGATTCAAGTCAACGTGATGCTGGTGCCCGCGAAGGCGGGCATGTCTGGCAGTTTCACTTACGCGCTTCCCCTGGACGACAAGGTGGATCGGGTTACATTCGGCGACGCGGAGACGCTTGTCTGGCGTCGCGACGGCGGCGTGGTTCGACGACCATGAGCTGAAGGGACAGCTGTCCATGCAGTGGCGCTGACCCTTTCCCGCCGCGCATGGAGGCGCAGACGTACATAGGGCGTTCTCGACGCTTCGATCAGCCCGGCGCCTTGCCCGCACGCGGCCGCCGCGGCTTCGCCCCCCGCGGCACGACCTTCGGCGTCGCCACCAGCACGCCCCACTGATGCAGGTGCTCCATGCCCGACAGCGCATCCAGGTACGCCATGAAGTGCGTCAGGTAACCGGGTGAGGTCTCTTTCATCAGCGTCAGGGCGCGATGGACCAGTACACCGGAGTTCAACGGCCCACCATTGGTGGGCATCTGGGCCAGCGATTGCTTGAGCTGGCTGGCATTGCGAAGCCTGGCCCACGTCGCCCGGACCTCGCCCAGCACCGGCAATTCCGGATACGCAGCACTGTGCTGCCGGGTCAATTCCGTGACCAGCGCCTGCAGGCCGATGCGACCCGCTGACAGGCCCGGCTCGGATGTCAGCGACGCCGACGCATCGGCAACCCGCTCAGCGTAACCCGCGACCAACGCGTCCAGTTTCCGTTGCAACAGCGCCCGCACCTCACCGTCATGCGCCTGCATGCGGGCATGCAACGCCTCGATCACGGCAAAGCGCGTGCGGTCCAGGTCGTCGAGTTTGTCTGCTCGCCAACGCTGGAGAATCTCAGCGGTTGCGACTGGGTTACGGGGCATCCGCGGCCTTGCTCGCCTTGGGTTTCGGGATCGGGGCGATTTCGACGCGGCGGTTCTTTGCGCGGCCATCCTCGTCGGCGTTGGAACTCACCGGCTGCTCAGAGCCAAACGCCGCGGCAAACACCGCATCCGACGGCACGCCTTCGGCGATCAGGGTGCGGGTCACGGTCAATGCACGCTCGGCGGAGAGCTCCCAGTTGTCGGCGAAGCGCCAGTTGCCATCGCGCACCTGCTGGTCGTCGGTGAAGCCGCTGACCATGAGGATTTCCTCGCGCGAGGCCAGGTAGCCCTTCAGCGGCCCGGCCAGGCTCTTGAGAACGTCGACGCCCTCGGGTTGCAGTGTGTCGGAGTTCAAGGCGAACAGCACATTGCCGCGGATGCCGATGCGGCCATCCACCAGCGTCACGCGCCCGGCCGCGAGCGGGCCGGCCAGTGCCTGCTCCAGCGTCTGGCGGCGCTGCACTTCGGCCTGGCGCTGCTTGACCTCTTCATCCAGCCGGTTGGTCAGCTCCAGCTGCAGTGCGACCACGCCGACCAGGATCAGTACGAACGCACCGAGCAGCACCGACATCAGGTCGCCGAAGGCGGCCCAGATCGGGGCGCCTCCGTCGGCCTCGACTTCGATCTCGTCGCTCATGCCGAGGCGGCTCCGGCCTTGCTGCTGCGGCGGCCGGCCAGCTGCTGCAGCTCATCGATCATCTGCTTCTGCGAAAGCACGCTGAGGTCGATGACCTCGCGCGCCTGGGCAACATAGTAGGCAAGCTGCTCGTCACTGCGGGCCAGCGAGCCGTCCAGCGAGGCGGCGATCTGGGCCAGCCGCTCGTTGAGGCCATCGCTGGCCGTCCCGAAGGACTGCACGGCGCTGCCCAGCGCATCGGCCAGGCTCGCCACTTCCACCGCGCTGCCGGTGACCTGCGCGGCCACGCTGCCCAGCTTGCCGGTCTCGGCTTCGATGTGATCGGTGAAGCGCGTGCCGACCCGGTCCAGCAGCTCGGCCGAGGTCGATACCAGTGCATCGACGGCGACGCGCTGTTCGTTGGCGGCATGGTTGACCGCATCCAGCAGGGTCTCCACGGTCGCCAGCAGGCGGCTGCGTTCTTCCAGCGTGGCGGTGTCGCGGACCAGGCTGTCGGAGAGTTTGCTGCGGAGTTCGGCAACGACGTCGGCCGCGGCCTTGGGCGCTTCAGACGCCGCCTGGACCAGGCGCGAGATCTCGCTGATCGTCTCGCTGGCGTGCGCCTGGGCCTGCTGGGTGATGTCGTTGGCGGTACGGGCGAGGGTGTCGCAGATGTCCTGCTGGCGGCGGGCCACGCTGTCGCCGGTCTGCTCCCAGCGCTCGCCGAGGCTGGCGCTCATGCCGGTGAAGGCCTCGGTCCACGCGCTCAGACGCTGCTGATCGCGTGCTTCCAGGGCGTCCTGGAGCTGGGCATGCGACTGCTGCATCGCCTCGCCGAGCGACACTGCCTGCGCCTGCAGCGTTGTGGCGGCGGCATCCAGGGCCTGTTGGTGACGCTCGCTCAGTGCCGTTGCGGCCGCATCCTGGCGCGCCAGCGCGTGCTGCCATGCCTCGGCGATCTGCGCGGTGGTGGCCTCCAGGCGGCTGCCGACCGAGTCGATCAGGCCGGTGGCGCGCGCCTCGTGCGTTTCGGTGAAGCTGGACAGTGCGCTGCGCAGATCGGCAGTCAGCGCGGCATGGGTCTGCTGCTGCGCTGCCTGGGCATCCTGCCAGCGCGTCGCGGTCGTGTTGAGCTCGGCCGAGACCGCCTCAAGCAAGGCGCTGGAGCGCTCGCCATGCTGCTCGGCGAACTTGGCCAGCGCACTGCGCAGCTCGGTCGCCATGGCTTCATTCGTCTGCTGCTGTGCGGACTGGGCCGCCTGCCAACCGTCAGCGGTGCTGACCAGCTTCGCGGAGACCGCGTCGAGCAGGCCAAGCGCGCGTTGATCGTGCTGCGTGGCGAATCCGTCCAGCGCGGCGCGCAGGTCGGCGGTCAACGCGGTATTCGTCTGCTGCTGGCTGTCCAGCGCGGCCTGCCAAGAGGCGGCGGTGGCGACGCGGCTGGCGTCGAAACCTTCGGTCAGACCGGCCAGCTGGCGCTGCACTGCCTCGGTCACCGTCTCGTGCATGGCGGCGTTGGCGCGGGCGATGCCGGCCAGGGTGGTGTCCATCACCGGTTGCAAGGCCGCGCCAACCGCGCGTGCGCTTTCGGCGACGCTGTCCTTGAGTGACTGCTCGATCGCGGCGGTCAGGCGTGCGTACTCTTCGTCGGCCTTGGCATGGAAGTTCTGCTGGTTGGCCAGCAGGCGCTCGCCCGAGGCGCTGCTCTGCTGCTCGATCGCGGCCGTCATGGCCTGCAGCCGATCCACGAGCGCGGGCATGAGCTCGGCCTGCTGCTGCAGCAGCCGGAAGGCTTCATTGCGCTGCCAGGACTGAGAGTGCGTGTGCAGGGTGGTCGCGATCTCCACGTCCAGCCGCTGCACCGCCTCCAGGCGCTCACGCCGGCACAGGGCCGAGAGCAGGCCGAGCATGGCGGAGGTGGCGACACCGGCGATCGAGGTGCCGAACGCCACCGCGAGACCTTCCACCGGCGCGCCCAGCGAACCACGGATGGCCTGCAGGTCGGTCGCGCTCTCCAGTGCCAGGCCGGTGCCGCGCAGGGTGGCCATCATGCCGAGCAGGGTGCCGAGCATGCCCAGCAGCACCAGCAGGCCGACCAGGTAAGGCGTCAGCACCGGACCGGGCAGGGCGACCCGTTCGCCTTCCACGCGCAGCCGCACCGCGTTGCGCAGGCTGGGATGCAGCTGGCCGAGCCAGGCGGCGAGCCCTGCGCCTGCCGTGCCCGCACTGGCGCTGGCCGACGCAAGCGAGGCGGTCGCCTGCCGGTAGCGATACAGCTCGAGGCCACCGGCGAGGTAGCAGACGGCGATCAGCAGGGCGACCGCGAAGCCGACCGGATGGGTGCTGGCATACCCCGCCCCGATCCAGCACACCGCCACAAGGCCAAGCAGGAAAACAACGTAGAGAAGACTGGTTCTGAACATGACGTCCCGGTTAGTGGGTGCGAAGCGCTGCAAGCAGGCCTTCGATCGGTTGAAAACGGATATCCAGCTCGGCCAGCAGCAGGCTCTGCATGTCGCGGCGGAACACCTCGCGCCAGGCATCATCGCTGCCGGCATCGCGCAGGCGTTCGAAATGCACCCCGAGCAGCACCGGCACCTTGGCCAGCAGGCTGTGCTCGCGCGCGCTCAGGGTCTGCTCCATCAGCGCATCGACTTCGGCGAGCCTGGCCATCTCGGGCGAGGTGCGGGTCAACATGTCGCGCAGACGGCCACGCAGACGGCTGGTGGCGCCGAGCATCGAGCGCTGCAGGGTGATGTAGCGCTCGCGGAACACGGTGTAATCGCTGGACGCTTCGGCACCGCCGGCGTCGACCATCCGGCGAGGGGGCTTGGCAGGCTCAGGTTCCTGAACAATGCTGGCCTCCAGCGTCGCGCGGATCCGCTGGACCTCGGCGTCCTCGTCGGCGTCGAAATCCGGGCCTTCCACCGCAGGCGGGAGCCGGCCATCGAGCGCCTTGGACAGGGTGACCGCGCGCGTCCAGTCCACCCACTCGCTGAGCCGGTCGGACAGGGCAGGGCCCGCCGAGGACAGGTTGCTTTCGGCGAGGCGGGCCAGCAGCCGGATGAAGGCCGGGCCCGGGACAGGCGTCCGTTGCGCGGTTTTGGCCATTGTTCCGGTTAAAACGATGAATTTTACACCGTAATGACCGCCTGTCGCCGGGGAACCGGGTTCAGTCTCGGCCATGCGCCCCCTGGCCGGGGCGCATGGCGAACCGGATGAGTCGATAGGATTCCAGCCCGGCTGCATAGCGTCTGCGGTGAGGCAACGATTATTCTGTGACCCGATCTCACAGGGAGTGCAGAAGATGGGGTGGACCGGGAAACTCGCGCCGATGGCGCTGTGGTTGGCCGCCAGCGGGACCGCCATGGCGGCCACGCCCGCACCTTCAGCCACGGAGGGCGTGCGGAACGTCCCCGGATTTGCCTTACCGCTCTCGCCCTATCTGAGCGCTGAAGCACAGGCGGCGATGCGCGGCGCCGTGGTCAACGGCGATCCGGTCGCAAAGATGGACAACGCCACCGTGCTCAAGGAACTGGCAGCGATCCGCAAGGGCGCGGACGCGTGGGCCTACGGAGAAATCCAGGCGCTGCGCGAGCGCTATCCGGTGGAGCTGCACCATGAACGCTGGAACGGCGTGCCGGTGGTGCGGGTCGAGCCGCACAGTGCACCCGCCGACCCGGCGCAGCGGCGCCTGCTGATCGAGCTGCATGGCGGTGCTTTCGTGTTCGGACGTGCCGACAGCCTCGGCCTGCTCGAGGCGATCCCGGTGGCGTCAATGACCGGTGCCACGGTGGTGGCGGTGGAGTATCGACAGGCGCCCGAGCACCGCTTCCCGGCCGCCAGCGAGGATGTCGCGGCGGTATATCGCGCCGCGTTGGAGAAAATGCCCGCGCAGCACATCGGCCTGTTCGGCTGCTCGGCCGGCGGCGTGCTGACCGGCGAATCGCTGGCGTGGTTCGACAAGGAGAAGCTGCCGATGCCGGCCGCGGCCGGGTTGTTCTGCGCCGGCGGCGATGCCCGTTACGGTGGTGACTCGCGCTATGTGGCCGCGGCGGTGACCGATGCCCTGCTGCCGCATGCCGATGGCACGCTGCCGATCATGGAAGACCTGTACTACGGCAAGGTCGATTTCCGCGATCCGCTGGTGTCGCCGGTGTTTTCCGATGCGGTGTTGGCCCGGTTTCCGCCCACGCTGTTCATCACCGCCACCCGCGCAGCCGAGCTGAGCAACGTCGCCTACACCCATTCCCGGCTGGTGGACCTCGGCCGCGCGTCGGACCTGCATGTCTGGGACGGCCTGGGCCACGCCTTCCACCTGGACGCGCGCTTGCCGGAAAGCCAGCAGGCCTACCGGGTGATGGCGCGCTTCTTCGCCAGGCACCTGCGGATGCCGCTGCCGGCATCCCCGGGAGAGTAGGGCGCACAGGGACTGCATACGCTGTGCATACATCCGTATGCACGGTGCTTACATGCCGTTGCCTACGGTGGAACCCGAGTGCACCCGCGCTCGGTTTTCCCCATAAGGAGTAGATGATGAGTCAGCAGATTCCCGAAGGTACCCTGGTCGTTGTAGCCGATGGCGGCTCGGCCCGCGTGTTCACCAACGTCGGCACCGCGCACAAGCTGCAACTCAAGCAGGAGGGGGAACTGCAGCTGCAGGCCGTCAGCGATACCGGCGCGTCCGGGCAGGGGCCGTCCGGCTCGGTGCCGCAGGAGATGAGCATCTCCCAGCTCAACGAGGCGACCTTCGCCAAGCAGGTGGCCGCGCAGTTGAACGAAGATGCGCTGAAGAACCGCTACGCACACCTGATCCTGATCGCCGATCCGCAGACCCTGGGCCGCATCCGTCCGCTGCTGCACAAGGAAACCCAGGAGCGCCTGATCAAGGATCTGGCCAAGGACTTCACCAACGCGCCGCTGGAGGATATCCAGCGCGCTCTTTCCTCCTGAGGGAAGCGCCCATGGCCTTCGTTCGTGAGTACAGCCCTGCCGACATCCCCCGCGCCGAGCTCGATGCAGCAAGCGGCTGGGTGCTGCTGGAATTCGGCACGGGCTGGTGTGGCCACTGCAGCGCCGCGCAACCGCTGCTGCAGAAGTTCCTCGGTGGCTACGACACCACGCATCTGAAGGTGGAAGACGGGAAGGGGCGGCCACTCGGCCGCTCCTTCGCGGTGAAGCTGTGGCCGACCGTGGTCCTGCTACGGAACGGCCAGGAAATCGCGCGGGCGGTACGGCCGCAGGAGAGGGAAGATCTTGCGCCCTTGATCGATGCGCTGGAGCGCGATCCGTAAGTCATTGCATGTATTGAAACAGCTTGAAACACGCTGTTCCACGCCGTCCGCAGGCAGGGTGGGAGGATCGAGAGCGCCATTTGTAGTAACATGGCGCGCTTGATCACCCCCGGGCCATTGCCCGCTTCCCTGGTCATCCATCCCGCAGCGTCGCTGAGTCCACGCGGCCGTCCGGGATCGTCTGTTGCAACCCCTCGTCGCGCATCGCGCTGTGTCATCAGAGGCGGTATTTCCTGTGCCGTGCGCGGGACCTCGGGCGCCGCGATGGCCTGCTTCCAGGAGAAAGCAGATGCAGGACCTGCATGCCGCACATGCCCATTTCGGCTGGTTCAAACGCCGCCGCCAGATGCACGTCGACGAAGTCACCGTCGTTGACCGTCCGATGTTGAAGAAGGCCGTCGGCGCCGCCGCGCTCGGCAACGCGATGGAATGGTTCGATTTCGGTGTCTACGGTTACCTCGCCGTGACCCTCGGCCAGGTGTTCTTCCCCGACAGCAGCCCGACCGCGCAGCTGATCGCGACCTTCGCGACCTTCACCGTCGCCTTCCTGGTGCGCCCGCTGGGCGGCCTGGTGTTCGGGCCGTTGGGTGACAAGTACGGCCGCCAGAAAGTGCTTGCCTTCACCATGATCCTGATGGCCGCCGGCACCTTCAGCATCGGCCTGATCCCCTCCTATGACCGCATCGGGATATGGGCGCCGGCACTGCTGCTGCTCGCCCGCATCGTGCAGGGCTTCTCCACCGGCGGTGAGTACGGCGGCGCGGCAACCTTCATCGCCGAGTACTCGACCGACCGCAATCGCGGCCTGATGGGCAGCTGGTTGGAGTTCGGCACGCTGGGCGGCTACATCGCCGGTGCCGGCACCGTCACCGCGCTGCACATGGCCCTGAGCGGCACCCAGATGCTGGACTGGGGTTGGCGCATTCCGTTCCTCGTGGCCGGCCCGCTGGGCCTGCTCGGCCTGTACATGCGCATGAAGCTGGAAGAAACCCCGGCCTTCCGCGCCTATGCCGAAGAAGCCGAAAAGCGCGACCACGAACGTCCTGGCCTGGGCGCATTGTTCCGCGTGCATTGGGCGCAGCTGCTGATCTGCGTCGGCCTGGTGCTCGTGTTCAACGTGACCGACTACATGCTGCTCACCTACATGCCCAGCTATCTGAGCGTCACGATGGGCTACGCCGAGAGCAAGGGCCTGCTGCTGATCATCATCGTGATGCTGGTGATGATGCCGCTTAACGTGCTGGGCGGGTTGTTCAGTGATCGCCTGGGCCGCCGCCCAATGATCATCGGTGCCTGCATCGCGTTGTTCCTGCTGGCGATCCCATGCCTGAAACTGGTTGGTAGTGGCAATGACTGGCTGATCTTCCTCGGGCTGATGCTGCTCGGCGTGGCGCTGGTGTGCTTCACCAGCTCGATGCCGTCCACGCTGCCGGCGCTGTTCTATACGCCGGTGCGCTACAGCGCGCTG
>Ga0308171_1000542_pt1 | contig 76456 bp, 67 predicted proteins | sample PhyGR1_FD_202135 | JGI IMG/M metagenome (GOLD analysis project Ga0308171, IMG submission 202135) | Phyllosphere microbial communities from UC Gill Tract Community Farm, Albany, California, United States - DLSLSG.R1 | ecosystem: Host-associated > Plants > Phyllosphere > Unclassified | place: USA...
ATAATAATTCACATGAGGTTGTGGTCATGAACCATAAAAACCTGTTTGCAAAGTCAGCCGTGGCGGCTGCAGTGGCGCTTGTCTCTTCACACGTTTACGCAGCTGGATTTCAGTTAAATGAATTCTCAACGATTGGTTTAGGTCGCGCATATTCAGGCGAAGGGGCAATGGGTGATACGGCGGCGTCAGCCAGCCGTAACCCGGCCACGATGGCGTTAATGGATCGCCCGGAATTTTCACTCGGGGCGGTGTATATTGCGCCGGATGTCAACATCAGTGGTCGCAGTCCCAGTGGCCGCAGTCTGGATGCCAATAATATTGCCCCGAATCAGTGGGTCCCCAATATTCATTACGTTCAGCCTATCAACGATCAGTGGTGGATTGGGGCGTCCGCAACGTCAAATTACGGCTTAGCAACAGAGTTTAATAATGGTTATACCGCAGGCGGCTATGGCGGTAAAACCGACCTGATGACCGGCAATTTAAATCTCAGTACCGCCTACCGCTTTAATGAACATTTTAGTGTGGGTGTCGGTTTTGATGCCGTTTATGCCAAAGCCAAGATTGAACGCTATGCGGGTGAGTCAGGTGCAAGGCTGGGGGTTCCGGCTGATACCCAGGTTGCTCATCTGAAAGGTGATGAATGGGGCTACGGCTGGAATGCTGGCATCCTGTATGAAGTGGATGAAAATAACCGCTTCGGCTTTACCTATCGTTCAGAAGTGAAAGTCGATTTCGATGGCGATTACAAAAGTAATCTCTCCTCCCGGCTGAATGCGGTGAATAATCCGCAAGTGTCAGGCGTACCTTTTGGCACCAACGGCACTACCGTTCCGGGCGCGTTAACCCTGAATCTGCCAGAGATGTGGGAAGTGTCGGGCTGGCATAAAGTGGCACCGCAGTGGGCGGTTCACTACAGCATGGCGTACACCAGCTGGAGCCAGTTCCAGGAGCTGAAAGCGACCGGTTCAAACGGCCAGACGCTGTTCTATAAAGATGAAAGCTTCCACGATGCATACCGCATCGCGCTGGGCACCACCTATTCCTACGACAAGAACTGGACGTTCCGTACCGGTATTGCGTTTGATGACAGCCCGGTGCCGGCTGATAAGCGTTCAATCTCTATTCCTGACCAGGATCGTTTATGGCTGAGTGCCGGTACGTCTTATGCCTTTAACGATGATGCTTCGGTCGATTTAGGTGTTTCTTATATGCATGGTCAGAAAGTAACGGTGAAAGAAGGTCCTTATACCTTTACCTCTGAAGGCAAAGCCTGGCTCTACGGCGCGAACTTTAACTACAAGTTCTGACTGGCGAGCAGGATCAAAAAGGGCGACTCGGTTGAGTCGCCCTTTTTCGTGGCTGCGGACGCTGGCTGGCTCAGAGAGCATGCATTTACTGCGCGTCGATATCTTTCAGGTCATCCTGAATAGCAGCGGCGTTAGGATTGTCTTCCGGCTTGAGCTTACCGCCGCGCGCCAGGAAGTCGTGACGCTGGAAGTAGGCGTTTCGGATAAAGGCGTACGGATCGCTCTGCTGTTTCAGGATCGCATCGGAATCCAGCAGCTGCGCGCGGGTCTCGATCCCTTCAAGCGTCCACTTACCGATCGACATCGGCCAGGTCAGCCAGCCGAGGATGGGATAGAGGGTATCAACGTAGTCGCCGCCATCCTGACGCACCGTGAAGCTACCGTAAGCAGGCAACTCAACGTAAGGCCCGTAGCCGACGCCATAGTGACCCAGCGTCGTACCGAAACGGTGCGGTTCTTCACGCGCCAGTTCCGGATTCGCTTTACCAGCAACGTCAATGAAACCGCCCAGGCCCAGCACGCTGTTCAGGAAGAAACGGGTGAAGTGAATACCCGCGTCACGTCCGTCACCGACCAGGATGGCATTGACCATGCTGGCAGGCTCTTCCAGGTTGCCGAGGAAATTGCTCAGGCCGGTGCGTGCCGGGACCGGCACATAATCACGCCAGGCCACAGCGACCGGACGCAATACATACGGATCCAGCACGTTATAGTTAAAGTTAAACATCGTGCGGTTAAAGCCTTCGAACGGATCGCTGCGCTGAGCAGGATCGCTATTCGCCGGCTTTGAACTGGCACAACCCACCAGAAGGACGCTGGCCACAGCCAGGCTGGTCAGGCGATAATTCATTCCAATCTCCCTGTGCGGATGAAAAAGGTCTACCCATCGTTCAGGTCACAGCCCGGTGTCGAACCGGCTTACCCGATGAGCATAGCTGACTTTGTGCCAGAGGCAGGAGGCAATGGCACGCATCATTATTAACGTTATCAATTTTTACGTTCAGGGAAGCTGCTTATTGATCTCTACCGCGATTGACTGATGCCCATCCCAGGGCGTTACGGCGCTCAGCCCCAGCCAGTCATCCGGCTGCGGATTGGCGCTGCCATCGCGGGAGATTCGCACCCGAACCTCCACCTGATGCTGCGCCGAAAGCAGACGATCCGGCATCATGGCGTTACTGTCATCCAGCGTCAGCGACAGCGGGAAGTGGCTAAGCGGCATCCGCTTAACCGCCACCGGCACGGGTGAATTTCCGTCAGAAACCGAAATATACAACACTCCGTCCGGCGGTAACATTTTTTCTGCCTTAGGTGTCAGCGTTACGGTCAGCGCCAGCTGACGACTCTGCTGCCCTGCCTCACTTTTTGCCTTTTCAATGCTGCGGGCGATCATCGCGTGCCGCTTATCATCGGCAGGCAACAGTCTTAAAAGAGTCTGCCATGCGTCGATAGCCTGATCGTATTGCTGCTGGCCATAGGCATTAAATGCCAGCAGGCTCAGCGTCCGCAGATTTTGCGGATCGGCTTTCAGCAATGATTGCAGCAGCAGTGACGCCTGACGGTTATCCTGCGGATCAGGGGATCGCGTCAGGACTTCTGCATAATCCTGCTTCAGCGCCAGATCGTTGGGGGCCAGCTGTAAGGCATGCTCAAACGCCTGGCTAGCGATCTCCGCATTATTCAGCACCATGCCGAGCCGCCCAAGCATCGTCCAGTCGGCCAGATTATCCGGTTCAGTCTGCAACGCGGTACGCAATCCGAGCTGTAAACGTGCCAGCTCTTCCCTGCTAAGCGGTTTAGCACCAGGGTCCATCAGTCGGGCACGCAGCTCAGGATACGCCTGCTGCACCTGCATCCAGCCGGTAAATTGTGCCAGTCCTCCGGTTTTCAGATAAGTCCCCAGCGATACCGCAATCAGCACGATCAGGCCTGGCAGCAAAATCCAGCGGCTGCTGCTGTGTGGCTGCATCGTCTGTGCCGGCGGAATATCTGCCAACAGCGTCTGCTGTAATTCCTGCTCCATCAGCGGTCGCTCAGTGACAACGCCCTGCTCTTCATCCTGCGCCAGCTCCTCTACACGCTGATGGTAGAAACGCTGATTAAGGCGATCGCGATCACCTGCGCTGGCCTGACGTTGCCGCCATCCCGACGCCAGAAAGAGTGTGCAGGCGGCCAGAAGTAACAGAAAAAGGGTGATCCAAAATGCACTCATTACGGCTTCCTGTCTGACTTCAGTAGCGCATTAAGACGCTGTTGCTCATCTTCATCCAGCTCACTGCGGGTTTTACGCTGACGGCTGCGCAGGATGATTACCACGCCGCCCAGCAGCGCAAACAGCGCCGGGCCAGCCCAAAGAATCACGGTTGAAGGCGTCACCGGTGGCGAGTAGCTGACGAAGTTGCCATAGCGCGCCACCATGTAGTCAACAATCTGCTGGCGACTCTGCCCCTGCTTCATCAGTTGATAGACTTTCAACCGCATGTCGGCCGCAATCATGGCGTTCGAGTCGGCGATGCTGTTGTTCTGGCATTTCGGACAGCGCAGCGAAGCCGTCAGATCGCGGTATTGCTCTTCCTGCGCCACCGAGTCAAATTGCAGCGTGTCGATAGTCGCCCACAGGTTGATGCTGAACAGCAGACCGCAGAGCAGTAACAGCGTTCTCATGATCCCGCCTCCGCACTGTATTTGATCCACAAGGGTTTCACTTCCTGATCCCAGACGCGCGCATTCAGATCGCCCGCGTGGCGATAACGGATAATCCCTTTACCGTCGATGAGGAAGGTTTCCGGCGCGCCATAGACGCCGAGATCCAGGCCCAGCATGCCGTTGCCATCATAAAGGCTCAGCGCGTAGGGGTTGCCCAGTGTGTTCAGCCAGTTCACTGCTTTTTGACGATCGTCTTTGTAGTTCAGTCCGACCACGCGAATGCCCTGCTCCGCCAGCGTATTCAGATACTGATGTTCGGCGCGGCAGGTCGGGCACCAGGTCGCCCAGACGTTCAGCAGTATCGGTTTGCCATCGGTCAGTACGCGCTGGTCGTAGATTTTGCCTGGCTGATCCAGTGCTTCCAGCCGGAACAACGGCACCGGTTTGCCAATCAGCGCGGATTCGAGACGGGTCGGATCGTCACCATCGGCATTACGGGTCAGCTGCCACAGCAGCGCCGCCGCCAGCAGCAGAAACAGCATCAGAGGTATAAACAGGATTTTCTTGTTCATGACCGCGCCTCCGGTTCCGCTTTTTTACGCGAACGGTAGCGGGGATCACACAGGCAGAAGAGCCCGCCCAGCGCCATCAGCGCGCCGCCAAACCAAATCCAGCGGACAAAAGGTTTGTAGTAAATGCGCACGGCCCAGCCACCATCCTCCAGCTCTTCGCCCAGCGCCGCGTAGAGATCGCGGCTGAAACCGCCATCGATCGCTGCTTCGGTCATCATGGTACGGGCAGCCGTATAAAAGCGTTTTTCTGCCTGCAGCGTCGCTTCATGTTTGCCGTTGCGGGTCACATCAATAATGCCCATACCACCGCTGTAATTAGGCCCCTGCAGATTCTGCACGCCGCGGAAGACAAAGTGATAGTGATGAATATCGACGCTATCGCCCGCCTTCATCCTTACATCGCGTTCCACGCTGTACTGCGTGCTGAACGCTATCCCAATCACCGTTACACCCACCCCCAGATGGCCCAGCACCATGCCCCAGTGGCTGCGTGACAGGTGACGTAAACCGGCAAAGAACGGATGACGATGGGTGGCGCGCTCATGCAGTTCCAGCAGCGTCAGCACGATAATCCAGAGTGACATCAGCAGGCCAACTACGGTCATTGCTTCAATGCGATCCTGCAGCCACCAGGGAATGATGACGGAACAGGCCAGGGTCACGATCAGCGCCAGCGCCAGCCGTTTTGCCAGCTTCTGCGGCTCATCACGACGCCAGCGCACCAGCGGACCGATTCCCATCAGCAGCGCAAACGGCGCCATCAGCCAGCTGAACATCGTGTTGAAGAACGGCTCGCCCACCGAAATGCTGCCCAGGCCCAGCTGCTTGTGAATCAGCGGCAACAGCGTGCCGAGCAGGACCACCAGCATCGCAGCAATCAGCAGCACATTATTGCCCAGCAAAAACGATTCGCGCGACCAGGTTTCATTCTGTACCCGGCCACGCACCTGCCCACCTTTGATGGCGTAGAGCAGCAGCGAGCTGCCGATGACAATCACCAGAAACGCGAGGATGAACATGCCTCGCGCCGGATCGGAAGCAAAGGAATGCACCGACACCAGTACCCCGGATCGCACCAGGAACGTCCCCAGCAGGCTCAGCGAAAAGGCGGTAATCGCCAGCAGCACGGTCCATGCCTTAAAGGTGCCACGCTTTTCAGTGACCGCCAGCGAGTGCATCAGGGCGGTACCCGCCAGCCACGGCATGAACGACGCATTTTCAACCGGATCCCAGAACCACCAGCCGCCCCAGCCCAGTTCGTAATAGGCCCACGCAGAGCCAAGTACGATACCGATGGTCAGAAAGACCCAGGCCGCAGTCGTCCAGGGACGTGACCAGCGCGCCCAGGCGGTATCCAGCCGGCCAGCCATCAGTGAGGCGATGGCAAAGGCGAACGCCACTGAAAAACCGACGTAACCCATATAGAGCAGCGGTGGATGGAAAATCAGGCCGATATCCTGCAGCATCGGATTCAGGTCATGGCCGTCTATCGGGAAGTCCGGCAGCGTGCGGCCAAACGGATTAGAGGTCAGCAGGATAAACAGCAGGAAGCCGAGATTGATCATTCCCATCACCGCCAGCACACGGGCCAGCGCATCCTGCGGCATACCGCGACTGAATATCGCCACTGCCAGTGTCCAGGTGCTCAGCAGCAACACCCACAACAGCAACGATCCTTCATGCGCGCCCCAGGTGGCGGCGATGCGATAATAAACCGGCAGCAGACTGTTGGAGTTTGTGACGACATAGGCAACGGTAAAGTCGTTACTGATAAAGGCCCAGATCAGCAGCGCAAAAGCCGCCGCAATACAGACAAACAGACCGCTGGCCAGCGGACGCGCCATCGCCATCAGGCGGGCATCCTGGCGCACTGCGCCCCACAGCGGATAGCTGCTCAGCAACAGGGAGAGGCCCAGCGCCAGGCAGAGCAGAAAGGTACCAATTTCGGGCATCATGATGATTTATTTCCCGCCTGATAAAGCGACTGCGGTCCGGTGTGATTACTCTTCATCGCATCTTCAATCTCCGGCGGCGTATATTTCTCATCATGTTTCGCCAGCACTTCTTTGGCGATCACCTGATTGCCCGCCGCCAGCACGCCCTGCGCCACGACACCCTGCCCTTCACGGAACAGGTCTGGCAGGATGCCTTCGAAACTGACGCTGACCACGCCACGCGCATCATAAAGTTTGAACGAGACCGCCAGCGTTTTCGGATCGCGCCGGACACTGCCCGGCATGACCATGCCACCCACGCGCAGCCGCTGTCCCGCTTCAGGCTTCTCGTGCGCCTGACCTTTGCCGTAGAGGATTTCGCCAGGGGTATAGAAGAGATCGATGTTTGAGCGCAGTGCATACATCACCAGCGCGGTGGCCAGGCCGAGGCCGAGCAGAATGGCCACTGCGGCATAGAGGCGGTTGCGTCGACGGGTATTCACACTCTCTCTCCTGCCGCTTCAGCCGCGGCTTTTTTAGATTTCGCCGCCCGGATACGGCGTTCCCGCGCATCGCGCTGGCGGATCTCAGCCAGCAGGCGGCGGCGCAGCAACAGGGTATGCAGCGTCAGGCCGACAAGTGGAAGCAACGTGCAGGTAACCGCAAGCCAGACGTAGAAGGCGTAGCCTCCCATCGCAAAGAAGGCGTGCCAGGAGGAAAAGGCTGGAGTCATGCCTGCTCCCCCCGCTTCGCCACATCAATCGCCCAGGGACGATGGCGTTCGGTTAACAGAATCAGGTTGCGCAACCGCATCAGGGTCAGCGTGACAAACAGCAGCAGATAACCGAGGATTGCCCAGCGCAGCGGCGTGCGCATGACCGGCGCAATCGCCTGCTGGAGAATGCCTGACGAGCCCTGATGGAGGGTGTTCCACCACTGTACTGAAAAGTGAATGATCGGCAGATTGACCACGCCGACCAGAATCAGAATACCCGCGGCCCGGCCTGCGGTGCGGCGGTCATCAAAAGCGTGATAAAGCGCAATCACGCCCATATAGAGGAACAGCAGCACCAGCTCTGACGTGAGTCGGGCATCCCAGATCCACCAGGTACCCCACATCGGCTTGCCCCATGCAGAGCCGGTGACCAGCGCAATAAAGGTAAAGACCGCGCCCACCGGAGCCATGGCGGCAGAGATCAGATCGGCCATTTTCATCTGCCACACCAGGCCGATAAAGGCGGCGATAGCCATCGAAGCATAGATGCCCATCGACCACATCGCGGCGGGTACATGAATGTACATGATGCGGAAACTGTCGCCCTGCTGATAGTCAGCGGGGGCAAAGCCAAATCCCCAGACCCAGCCCAGCAGCAACGCCGCCAGCCCGGCGATGGCGAACCACGGAACCAGTCGCCCCGAAAACTGATAGAGCCGTTCGGGCCTGGCCAGCTGATGTAACGCTTTCCACATATCAAATGCTCACATTAACGATAAAAGAGTGTTGCCGCGTCTTTTACGCGCGGTTACTGCAACGTAATTCTTAGCGCCGCGGCCGTGGCAAACGGCGCGAGCGTAGCGCTGCCCACCAGCATAGCGCCGAGAATTGCCAGATAGCCGCCAATCGGAAGCCCCTGACTGGCCGCCTCCATCGCCGCACTGGCGAAGATCAATACCGGAATAGCCAGCGGTAATACCAGCAGGCTCAGCAGCACGCCGCCGCGCCGTAATCCCACTGTCAGACCCACGCCAATCGCACCGAGGAAACTCAGCGTTGGCGTGCCGAGCAGCAGCGTCAGAGCCATTGCCCGCCAGCCGTTAAAATCCAGCGACAGCAGCAGCGCGGCCAACGGTGACAGGATAATCAGCGGCACACCCGTGACCAGCCAGTGCGCCACCACCTTGCCGATAACTGTCACCGGCAGCGGCGTCGGCAGCAACACCAGCTGCTCCAGCGAGCCATCGCTGAAGTCATCACGAAACAGCCGCTCCAGCGCCAGCAGCGACGCAAGCAGTGCGGCAACCCAGGCAACGCCCGGTGCAATGCGCGCCAGCTGTTGCGGGTCCGGTCCGATACCCAACGGAAACAGGGTAATGACGATCAGGAAAAACCAGAGTGGATTAACGACATCCGCACCGCCGCGAAAGGCGATGCGCAGTTCACGCTGGATGAGGCGAAACAACATCAGTCTGCCTCCACGTCGCCGAGGCGAATTTTACGCACCCGCGCTGCCTCTACAGGCAGATCCTGATGGGTGGTCAGGATCACTGCACCGCCGTTATCGGCATGCCTGACGAATTTCGCCATTAATTTTTCAATGCCCGCTTTGTCGATGGCGGTCAGTGGCTCGTCGAGAATCCAGATGCGGGCCTGGCTAAGCCACAGCCGCGCCAGCGCCACACGACGCTGCTGCCCTGCCGACAACCGGCTGACCGGCACCTCTTCATCGCCAGTGAGATCGACGCTTTCCAGCGCAGAAAAAATCTGCGCATCCCTGCAATCGGGATGGTAAAAGCGCAGATTTTCCAGCGGCGTGAGCACGCCTTTGACACCGGGTTGATGGCCCAGATAGAGCATCGCCTGATGCCAGGCCTCGCGCTGCCGTAGAATCGGTTGATGCTGCCAGCGTATTTCACCCTCTTCCGGACGGCTCAGGCCAGCCAGCAGGCGCAATAACGAGGTCTTACCGGCACCATTGGGGCCTTCAATCTGCACAATGTCACCTGCGGATACGTGAAATGAGAGCCGCTGGAACAGCGACCGTTCGTCGTATGCACAAGTGAGTGTAATGATTTCCAGCATTCAGGGGGGAGTCGCACCAGCTAAAAGTGGCCGGGATATTACCACAATGTTGCTGTGGGCCGAAGTGTGAGCCAGCGCTCAGTTTGGCTGGTGAGGGATTATTCGTGCGGTATCAGCAGTAGTCGGAATAAAAATGCAGTTCCGAAAAACGTTGTTACGCTTATTCGCATCGGCCGTTACATTTCCGACAAATAAAAAACGGCTACGCTTATAACGTTACAGCACTATCACCAGGAGAAAATATGAAGCCTTCATCAGATAATGAACAGGGTCCTAACGACGTAGAGAGCGAAGAGAAGGACAAGGGCACTGACATCGAAGTTGATGAAGAGGCTTTACCCTCCCGCGCTGCTGCAATTCATGAAGAGATTCGCCAGGATGGCGAAAAGGAGCTGGAGCGCGACGGCATGGCGCTGCTCTGGTCAGCTATTGCGGCCGGCTTATCCATGAGCGCCTCGCTGATGGCTAAGGGGATATTCCATGTACATCTGGATGGCGTACCGGGCGCATTCCTGCTGGAAAACCTCGGTTATACCTTTGGTTTTGTTATCGTCATTATGGCGCGCCAGCAACTGTTTACAGAAAACACCGTAACAGCCGTGTTACCGATAATGCACAAACCGACCTGGAGTAATAGCGTACTGCTGTTACGGTTATGGGGCATCGTCTTACTGGGTAACCTGATCGGCACGGCACTGGGTGCGCTGGCATTCAATGAGATGCCGATATTTGACGAGGCCACCCGTCAGGCCTTTACCAGCATCAGTATGAAAGTAATGGAAAATACCCCCGGTGAGATGTTTGCCAATGCAGTGATTTCCGGCTGGATTATCGCCACCATGGTCTGGATGTTTCCCTCGGCGGGCGGCGCCAAACTACTGGTGATTGTGATGATGACCTGGCTGGTTGCGCTGGGCGATCTGGCGCATATCGTGGTGGGCTCGGTGGAAGTGCTCTATCTGGTGTTTAACGGCAGCATCAGCTGGCATGAATTCTTCTGGCCTTTTGCCCTGCCGACCTTATTGGGCAACATTACCGGCGGCACGCTGATTTTTGCGCTGATCAGCCACGCGCAGATCCGTAATGATATGAGTGAAGCGGCCGTGGCGAAAGCGAAGGCTGAGAAGAAGAAGCAGGAGAAACGCCGCCAGCGTGAAGAGAAGGAAGAGGCGGAGTAAACGGCAAAGGCAGACAGAGCAGATGTGACTGCGTTGTCTGCCTTCAGGCATGCTGGCTGAATAGGTAACATTGAGAACCTGGCTGCAGCATGCGGGAAAGCGTCATTTTCAGCGTGAGCGGATTTCAGCGATTCGTCCGCGACCGCAGCGAGCGCAATATCGGGATTGCTGGCAGAATGAGCAAACGCGCGGCAGCCTGGTGAATCTTCAGGACTGTTTCGCTATACTGCACGCCGCTGTCCTCTTAGTTAAATGGATATAACGAGCCCCTCCTAAGGGCTAGTTGCAGGTTCGATTCCTGCAGGGGACACCAAATGCTAGTCTCTCAACGTATCTCAAAGTCTACTTTACCCATTCCATTCAGTCACTTAACTAAACCCGATAGTCCACCTGCGTCTCCATCGGGCTCACAAAATCCACAGTGTCATGTTGGTACAATTGTTGGTATGTTTGGTTCGATAATGCAGATACCATCAGCCGGGGATTTTTACTATGCCGCTCACTGAGTTAAAGGTAAGAAATGCTAAGGCTGCTGTGAAGCCGGTCAAAATGACAGACGGTAATGGTATGCATCTTTTGATTACCCCACACGGTTCCAAATACTGGCGTTTTCAGTATCGCTTTGGTAGCAAACAAAAGATTCTTGCTCTCGGTGTTTATCCTGAGGTCACGTTATCGGAAGCCCGACGCAGAAGAGACGAAGCTAGGCAACTCGTGGCAAATGGCGTTGATCCAAGTGAAAAACGCAAAGCTGATAAGGTCGAGATCAAAGGGCTGCTGACATTTGAAAAGGTTGCACGAGATTGGCATTCCAGTAACAGGACCTGGTCGGAAAACCACAGAACTACTGTGTTAAGCAGTCTTGAAAGTCATTTATTCCCTATTATTGGCAATCGTAATATCACAGAACTCAAAACCCGTGACTTACTGATTCCACTAAAAAGGGCTGAAGCAACAGGTCACCTCGAACTCGCTTCACGTCTTCAACAACGCATAACTGCGATCATGAGATATGCTGTCCACAATGCATTGATTGAGCAAAATCCTGCCTATGACCTCGCTGGTGCTGTAATTTCTAAAAAAAGTATTCACCGCCCTGCCCTTCCTTTAGAACGGTTACCAGAGCTCATGCAACGCATTGAAGCTTACAGAGGCAAAGGCATAACACAGATTGCGACCCAGCTTACACTCCTGACATTTGTACGTTCGAGTGAATTAAGATTTGCACGTTGGTCAGAGGTAGATTTCAAAAACTCACTATGGACTATACCCGCAGAGCGACAAGCACTCATTGGGGTTAGATATTCAGCAAGAGGGGCAAAAATGAAAAGCCCTCATCTGGTGCCTTTAAGCAAACAATCTAAAAAATTGTTGTTACAGCTACATGCAATCAGTGGTGGCAAAGATCTCATGTTCATCGGATTTAGTAATGACGACAAACCGATCAGTGAAAACACAGTCAACAAAGCCCTTAGAACCATGGGATACAATACCCAAACTGAAGTTTGTGGGCATGGTTTCAGGACTATGGCTTGCAGTGCATTGATTGAATCCGGGCTTTGGTCAAGAGACGCCGTAGAGAGGCAAATGAGCCACCAAGAGCGTAACAGCGTTAGGGCAGCTTACATCCATAAAGCCGAGCATTTAGAAGAGCGGAAACTTATGCTGCAGTGGTGGGCTGACTATCTGGAAGCTTGTAAAGAAGAAGCACAAACACCTTTTTACTTCTCAAAAAAATCCCAATCTACAGGGACGTAATTTTTTTGATAGTTTTTAATTAATAAGCATAAAACACTTAGAGTTACTAAATTCTAATTCAGACAGTTATTCTTCCTGCACCATAAAATACATCAAAGAGGTCAGGATATTTTTCTTCTTTTCCAAAAATAAAATCATGCCTTACCTGCTCGTGCAGATTTATAACCATAGATTCAAAGCTTGAATAGTTTTTATTTAAATCTCTAGAAGCCTTATCTTTTAAATTGTTAGCTAGTTCAATTGCTGTTTGGTTCATTGAGAGCGATAAATTTAGTGCTGCAACACCAGCCGCTACCGCGCAAGCTCCGCTTGTGCCTTTAAAATTATGCGTATATTTCTTCAGGTCTGCGGAGAGCGTGGTAAGACCTAAGTTTTTAATTTCTCCATTTGAAGAATAGGCATCATGTGATGGAGCACAAAGATCGATACCAGGTCCAAAACAAGAATAAGATGCTTTCTCATAAAAAGGGCTAATAGCTGATACAACTAATACATTGCTGAGGGTACTTAGATTATTGCTAAAATGAGATGAAAACTTCGGTTCACCATTAATATTTTGTGAGTATACTATCTTTTTATCCCCGTCATAGTTAATAGGGCAATTACTATTACCAGCTGACCAAAAAAAAAGCACACCTTTACCTCTTCTTCCTCCTTGAGAGGATAAAGAAGAAATCAAATCAATACTTTCATTATTAAGAATAAAGTCAGGAAGCTTTGACCATGTATTAACGAATATATCAACTTTATCCGAGAGAGCCTTAACAAACTGCTGAAACCCAGATTGGTTTATGATAAATCTGTTATCGTAAGGCCATCGGATCGGTAAAATCTTTACCATAGGGGCAATACCTATAGGAAGGCTATTGCTCAATGGCCCAGCGATCAGACCACAAATTGCCGTTCCGTGCTTGAATTTATCAGAGAAAACTCTATCAGCTTTCGATTTGTCTTTAGTAATATTAAGCTTACCGTTTTCAATGTAAGTAAATGCTTCAATATTATCTGAGTAATCATTACTAAAATTGTCAATCAAACACCCATCATCAGCTACTGCAACAACTATGTCACTATCACCAAAAGACTGATTTGAATTCCAATAATTTTCAGCATTAACTGAACATAAAGAGCCTGAAGTAAAAGAGGGATGCTTACCATGCAAGTGCCATTGGTGATCATAAAAAAAATTATCTTTTAAAAGAGAATTAAGGGCATCAAATGATTTCATTGAGCATCCTCCAGAGATATAGTTTCATTTTCCCAATGCTGTTTATATTCTTTACAACTTATCAAAAGTTCATGGTGCTTTCCTTCCGCGAATACACTACCATTTTTTATGAAAATAACCTTATCCATATCATTAATGATATCAACACTATGAGATATACATATTACTATTTTATTCGAAAAAAAGTTTTTTAGATTTTCCAAAACTTTCGATTTGGTATTTGGATCTAATGCTGAAGTTACTTCATCAAGTAAGAGAACATTATGTTTTTTAATTAAGCCACGAGCTATATTTAACCTCTGTAATTGCCCACCCGACAAAGTAGAACCTTTATTCCCAATTTTTGTATTTAAAAGAGAGGTGAAACTTTCTTTTTCATTCATAAGGTCTTGCAAACAAACCGAACTCATAACATGCTCAATTTCATTGATAGATAAGTTTTCCTTAGAAGTGCAAATATTATATAAAACCGTATCATCAAAGAAATTTGCGTCCTGAGATACATATGAAATGTTCTCTCTTAGACTTGAGGTATTGAAATCATCCAATTCAGATGTATTAATCAATATAGAGCCATCACTTTCATAATCATATAATCCTAACAACAACTTTAAAATCGTTGATTTGCCACACCCTGTAGCACCGACTAAACCTACCTTTTCTCCTTTTTTGATTTTGAAGTTAATTTCTTTCAAGACCAGCTTTTCGCCGTGTTTCATTGAGACGTTTTTAAACTCAATCAATTCGATATTATTTAAACAGTGATAACCTTCTTTTTCTTTTTCATTCTTTATCAGTGTGTTTAAGCTTGTATTGAATAAAGCATATGCACGAAACAAAGCAGTGAATTGGTCCATTAATGTCGAAAAAAGTCCCTCCAGCTTAAATACCAATGCGTACACAACAGCCACTTCACCTGAAGAAATACCTTTTGAAATCCATAGAAACAAGATCATCAGTGTTATGATAGCCATTATGAGTGAACTTGTAATAATCATTATCGTCTCTGATCTCGTAATTGACCTTAAATACAAAGCAGATTTATTTATAAAATCCTTTAGTGAAACCACTATCCTGTTAGATTCATTTACATCATTATATTTAGTAAATAATTTCAGTGTTAAAACGTTATTAAAATTATCACTAATTACTCCATTGACGTTCACGGATTGATTTGCCGACTCACGAGCTAGTTGTTTTGTTTTAGGAACATAAAATTTAGCAATAAAGAAAATCGCGAGCATCCACGTGAAAATTGGAGCAAGCAAATACAGGTTAATCGACGCCATAACAGAGAAGGAGAATATAAAAAAAGCGATTGTAACCCAAATATTCTGGAAGAACAGAGAGGACATTTCATTGACAGCCTGACCAGCCTGCCAAATAGAAGATGTTATTTTACCAGGATTATTACTGTCAAAAAAAACCATCTTGTTTTTCAAGGTTTCTTTGTAGAGCTGAACTCGAACTAATGCACTTAATTTCGAATAAACTGCTTGATTTATTGTTAGTAAATTCAAGCACCTTAATAGAGGCCTAATAAACAAAAGCATTGCCAAGAAAAGAATAATAAAAATTTGGTTATCGCGTAATGCTTTAATAATAGTATCGCGATCCCGACTAACCTCACTAATCAGATCAACAAGCTTTCCTGAAGAGTGAATAATAAAAACCTCACAACCAGAACATAATAAACCAAGCATGAAAAGTGAAGAAGCTAAAAGCTTATGATCTAATGCAAGTTTAACTAACACTCTTAAAGAATTTTTTTCTTTTAGAAAAGCATTATCCTCTTCAAATGGCTTAATAAAGCTCTCAAATTTTTTTAAAATAGAAGTTAGCATTTTCTATCCTTATTTAAGCAACAGCGCAAAAGCGCTGTTGCTTATCCCTATTGATAATTAAGATTTCATTTAGAAGTGTCCACCGACACCCGGTCCGCCACCACCAGCGCCTACGGCACAGCAAAGGAACTCAAAATTACCTTCTTCATCTTCAGGATGTTTTGAAATAAAAGTAATTTCAACATCTTCATCCTCTAGATTAATATTTTTCTCACTTTGATGCAATTTCGAATCAAGACTCATTTTACTCTCCTTTGATTGGAAAAAACACTACTCACACATCATTCCGCCAGAGACTGCTGTACTCCAAATTTTAGCAATTCCCTGGTGATATGACATATCGGGCCATGCTCGGCTATGCCATTCTTATCGTAACGTGCAGACAAGCATCCTGAGGCACAACTCCATCTGGCAAAACATTTAGAACAATCACTAAATGAAGTATTATTAATTTGCCTTAAAGAATTAACTTTTTTCACATCAAACTTAAAGTCATTGTCTTTGAATGTCCCAACATGGAACAGGTCATAACCTTCATTTTCGCTTCGACTATATCTATGACAACCTGCGACTTCACCTTTGGGAGTAACAGCGAACTCTACATTACAAAAACGGCCCCCCCTGCGATCAACGTTACCCATTAGCTTGTTTGTGACATTGATGCCATTTTCTTTAGCTAAAAAATATGCTTTTTTAAATTGATCTATGAACTCTTGTTGTTTGGGCTTTGAAAGTTCACTATCAGTCGCTCGGCCAATCTCAGCCATTGGTTCCATGCGAACTTCCTTGGCAGATGTATAGTCCATAATATATTCGACCATTTCGACTAACCGTCCTGTTGATTCGCTAGATAGAGTCGTCCTGAAATGATAAGGAACACCATGCTTAGTTAATAATTCGCTTGTTCTAAGTAGCGCTTTTTGTGAACTTTTTCCATTAGGGAAAGGACGGTTCAGTTGAAGATCGGGTAATACATCAAATGATAAAGTTACAAAGTCGATATTTTTTTTGAGCCACTTTGCCTTTTCTTCATTGATTAAGACTCCATTAGTTATTAACCTGATATAAGTATTAACACCAGCCTCGTCAGCTTTATACTTTATGTAATTATTTATCCATACAATCAATTCCCATTCCGTTGTAGGTTCTCCCCCTCCAAGGTATCTGAACTCTGCGGTGTTACTTGAGATTGATTTTGCATTTTCAATAGCAATGTCAACAGCCTTTTTAGCTATTTCTTTGCTCATTGCTTCACTCTTCTCACCTGTCGCCCTGGCATAACAGTAGTTACAAGCCAGATTACATGTTTCAGTAAGCAGCAAAGTGGCCTCAAACGGCTTAAAATCTTCAAGATCTTCTATTACAGGTAACGGCTTAATATTTTCTCCAATAACATTCCACTTGGACAATTTTTTTATTATCGGATGATTTATTTCTTCAGCATTTAGATTAACATGATTTGTAAGCTTTTCAATTAATGGTAAAGATGCCTTACTACTTTTAAACGCTATACCTCTTAAAGGCAAATGTGAGTATATAAGCCCATCATCTCCTTCAAAGTGATACATAGGTGTATTCAATACTTTATGCTCCGATGAACTCATAACTCACCTCACTTTATTTAAAGTAATATAGTTTTTAATTTCTCTTCAAGTTCTACTTCTAAGTTAATTTCGTGCGCATTTCCTTTATCAAGAAAATTTGAGTGCCTTTTATTAAGAAGTCGATGCAAGTGGTAGTGAGATGGTTTCTTGATTAAGATTAATTTCATTCCATCGGGAAATTCAACACCACAGTGTCTTGTTTCATTCGCATACTTATCTGAAACTAATTTGGATTTATGGAATTTAAGGTTTAACTCTTTCTTCCAGACTCTTATATGTGGATTAATTAGCTTCTTGCCATACATGTCTTTGTACATTTTTGAATTTACAATATAAGACGAAGTAGAATTCAATGTATAGCATTCAGTCATTACGGCTTGATGTTCAGCATAATCTGTGCAGATTTTCTCATAGAAAGAAAGATCATAAACATCATCCGCATCATGTTGCATAACCCAATCAACATCTTTTTTGTACAAAATGTCTAAGGCAGCATTGCGAGCTGATATCTGATCATAACCCCCATCTCGGATCGAAGTTTCATAACCAGAACCATAGTTCCCACATTTAACTTCGAACTTATGCGAAAAACACTCTGATGATTCCAAAAAGGCATAATTTTGATTTATGTTTTCGTTATCAGTGATCAGAATAAGAATGTTAGAAACAAATTCAGAGCGTGCTGCAAAAGATAGTGTTTTAAAAGCCAGCAATAGCTCATCACTACTGACCGTGCAAAAAATCCCTACAGAACACCTATACTTAGCTTGCTTACAATATGCTGGATCAGTATTAATGATGTGTTCACTCACTACGCACCTCCATGGAATTCCAAGAAGCTAACTCATCAGTAACGTGAAAGGTTAAAATCAACCTAACACTACTTTTGTGAAGTTATATTCATCAGAAATGTTTCAGAATAGGCGGTTAGTATGTAAGTTTGTTAATTTTATGTTGCGTGTAAAACTTTGCATTAGCTCTGAACTATATGAAAATATCACTATTTATGGATGGACTCCCAACCATAAAACAGAACTTTCAACTACAAATATCACTTTTATTTATTGGCTAAATGGCTTTTCCATATTAATAAGTTACACTTATTAAAATCTTAATACTCCTCTACATTTTGCTAATAATTCAAAAAAATATATTTATCATGCTAATTATACATGTGTTAATAATCAAGAATTTCGTTTCTATATTTGAATGAAGTTTCCAGATTATTGCTCACATGTGAATGAAAATTCACATCATGCCGTCTCATACGAGATGTGTTGTCCAGTCAAAACAATGAATGTCTTTTTGTATCCATAACCGCAGCTCTCGCTGGGCTTCTCCTTGGGCTTGATATAGGTATTATCTAAAGTGCCCTGCCACTCTGGGAGCTGCGATAGGAGCAATCTGTAACGGCTGGGTTTCACATCGACTGGGAAGAAAGTACAGCCTTATGGCTGGAGCCATACTCTTCATAATGGGTTCCCTTGGATCAGCCTTCGCCACAAGTGTTGAAGCTCTGCTTACATTCAGGGTTTTACTCGGGCTGGCCGTTGGTATCGCCTCCTATACCGCCCCACTCTATCTGTCAGAGATGGCAACAGAGAATGTTCGTGGAAAAATGATTAGTCTTTACCAGCTCATGATCACCTTTGGTATTGTCGTAGCTTTCCTGTCGGATACAGCATTCAGTTACAGTGGTAACTGGCGGGCAATGCTGGGTGTCCTCGCTGTACCAGCGGTGGTACTTTTCGTCATGGTCATTTTTCTGCCTAACAGCCCCCGCTGGCTGGCTTCGAAAGGTCTGCACGTTGAGGCGGAAGAAGTTCTGCGAATGCTTCGTGATACCTCAGAGAAAGCCCGTCAGGAACTGAATGAGATCAGGGAAAACCTTCGTATGAAGCAGGGAGGATGTGCTCTTTTCAGGCAAAACAGGAATGTGAGACGCGCCGTCTACCTTGGTATGTTGCTTCAGGGTATGCAGCAGTTTACGAATATGAATATCATTATGTATTACGCTCCTCAGATTTTTAAAATGGCTGGTTTTCAGAGCACTCAAGAGCAGATGGTTACAACCATAGTAGTTGGCCTGACCTTCATGTTTGCTACCTTCATTGCGGTCTTCACCGTTGATAAAACGGGAAGGAAGCCAATCCTTAAAATTGGATTCAGTGTTATGACATTCGCCACTATGGTTTTGGGCTACTGCCTCATGAAAGCGTGTCAGGGAGATATCAGTTCCGGCCTGTCATGGGTGTCAGTGGGTATGACCATGTTATGCATAGGCGGCTATGCAATGAGCGCCGCTCCGGTGGTCTGGATACTGTGTTCTGAAATACAGCCTCTGAAATGCCGGGACTTCGGGATTACCTGTTCGACAACTACAAACTGGGTTGCCAACATGATTATCGGAGCAACCTTCCTGTCACTTCTTGGTAGTATTGGGCCAGCAGGAACATTCTGGCTGTATACTGGCTTCAACCTGATCTTTATCGTGATAACTTTACTCCTGATCCCTGAAACCAAAGGAGTCACTCTTGAGCATATCGAAAAGAATCTCATGTCTGGCAACAAGCTACGTGATTTAGGCCAATAAATTTCATTATTCAACAAAAGCCAGCCAACTGGGTCCGGCTTTTTTCGTATTGAACTATGGCTTGTAGTGCATTGATTGAATCCGGGCTTTGGTCAAGGGACGCAGTAGAGAAAAGGCAGTAGCTAACCATGAAAATGAAACGCATGTATATTGTTCCATTGTCTGAACAGGCACCTTCCCGTTTTTCCAGGTTACCGTAATCCACTGGAACCAATGAACAGTCAGACGGCAAACATGGCGCTGAACGTATGGGCTTCAAAGGTATCCTTGTAGCGCATGGTATGAGATCCATAGCCTCAACTGTTCTCAATGAGAAGGGGTTTGAGCCTGACGTCATTGACGCTGCACTGGATCATATTGATACCAATGAGGTCAGAAGAGTTTACAATCGCTCTCAGTATCTGGAACAACGAAGTGGTATGATGTCTTGGTAGGGTGGAAGCGTAGAAGCGGTATCCTTTGGAAAGTCATTAATCAGTTTTATTAGCAAGTTAACATTAACACAAGCCTATTTCGATTAAAATCTTTAGCTGCTCTCATAATTGAGCTTTCTCACAGTTATGATCAAGAAAGTTAATATTTTGCATTTCAATTGCATTGAAAATGATTAGTATGTCTATGTAAGGATTCTGATTTATAACTATGTTTAGTAAATATTTCATAGGATAAAAAATGTCTGACATAGAGGAAACGCTGCCAGGAAGTGCGATTAGTTCTTGGGGGGGCTTTGTTTATCAGGGGAAAATAGCTCTTTATCACTGCCTGAAACTATTAACAGAGAAATCATTTCAACAGCGAATAATTGATAATTTTGAGTTGCAATTAGATAGCACTGACGACTTTGCTATTTATTGTGATGGCAAGGTGATTTCTACTCATCAAGTGAAAGCAAAGCTTTCGCAATACCGCTCTGAATATGTCGAGGCTATCTATAAAGCCGCATGTATTGATACTGATTGTGATGAAAACACAATCCGATATTTTCATGTAGCGAAACAATTAAATAAGTTTGAGAACTATACAAGCCAAGATGGAAAAACAGTGGAGTTTTATGATTATGGAAATAATAAATACTGTGCTTTATCTGAAATAAATGATTTAATTGATAAACAAATTGAAAACTTTTTAGTTAAAAATAGTTTAATAAGATCAAATAATTTAATTATTGAAAAGTCTACTTTACTTTCTGAGCTTATAACTAATAAAGTAATTATAATTCATAACTTAGTCCACAATGGACAAACTCAAAACCATGCTGCATACCATAATAGAATAGCCAGTAGCATTTTTTGGGACTTATTAACATCCCCCCCTCTTAATCGAACAGACGAAATATACCAAGCATTATTAACCAAAGAGAAAATAACCACTATTATTGAAACTGAATTCTACAATGATTTGGACCATTTTAATGAAAAGCAAATTGAATCAATCTCAAATGTTTTCAGGTTTATTTATAGTTTGAATGATAGTTCTGCTATCCGAATGCATACATCATTTCAGCCACACAGGGAAAATAATGTCATAAATAATGATGACATTAGGGATTATTTTGAAGTGATTTCGGCTATATCTCACATACCAAAATTATTAGGCCTACCCCATTATTCAAAAAAAATAAATAAATATCTTCCAACAGCATTGACAATTAGAGACGGAAGACGACGAAACACCTCATTCCAAGAAGATCTGAAAAAACACATTAGGGATAATGCTACCCTTGCCTCATTGCTTTATGAATATAACAATATTATAGCCTATGAGATATCAGAGGATACTATAATATCAGCTACATCAGAGAAGATTACAACAGTTCAAAGCACTCAAGAGAACAATAATAACATTGTTAAAGAGTTTAATTTAAGGGTATTGTCTTCAGACAAGGCCGAGGAAGAATTAAATGCTAAATGAATTTATAAAACAGGCTATTGAAGATCACCATTTTATTGAAATAGAAAGCGAGTCAAATGAAATATCATTTTTTAAAAAGGAGAAAGGCGAACTACGCAGATATATAATAACCTACAGAACAGATAAACTTGAAGATGCGAGTTCTATTAACGAGTTAATTATTAACTACACTCCAACTGAACTTTTAGAAGCTCCAGCATTTGCAAAAAACACTGACCTTATAATAGTATTTCAACTCGACAAACTTTCAAACTATAGGCAATATGAAAAAAGCATATTTGATATAGAAGAAAATGCCTATCATTTCAAAAAATATGTTTTGTATTATTCAAATGAAGAGAATAAATTAATTTCTGGAAAGAATTTCAGTCATCTTAAAGCAGTTCTTTCAGATCATGAAGAATTCTCAATATACAAAGCAGACCCTTCCCGACCTAGCCTGTACAATATGGCAGCTAGAATTTTCATTAAACTTCCTTTTTTAGAGATGCCTGATATAGAAAAAGATATTGTTCCAATTGATCTCCAAATCAATACGCTGGTAGATTCATTAAATTTATTAAAGACATACAATAAGATCAGCATAGAAAATAAACAAACTGATATAAATTTAGAAAAGCTAATTGAGGAATTAATAAATGAAGAACTGGAAGCTATCAAAGCTGAGAATAAATAACTTCAAGGCTTTTGATAAAGTCGAATTCGATTTTGAGAGTTCTTCTTTGTTGACACTTGAAGGGCCTAATGGATATGGAAAAACAAGCGTATATGATGCTTTAGAATTATTGTTTACAGGAAAAATAAAAAGAATTGAACAACTCTGTCAAACAATAATGACAGGTGGCGTTAGAAATTATAGTGATAACCTTTTCTGGAACAAAACAAATGGAGAAGAGGATATCGAAATCAGTGTGGAGATGTCGGATGATAACAATGAAAAACTGTACTTCTCACGTAGAGCACTTGCAGACGCTTTAAAAATAACTCAAAACAATAAAGCTGATAATTTTAGTATATTTAAACTCCATAAATTAGAGTTGTTAGACTCCTACGAAAACAGCACCTTCATTACACAAAATGAACTCGATGAAATATTAGGCGAAAAATTCACTGATAACTACAACTTTCTTAACTATCTTGAACAAGGACAGAGTTCGTTTATTTTTGCTAACAGTATTAGGCAGCGGAAAAATGCTATCAGTGGTTTGATGAACGTTAGTGAACTAACTGAAAACATAAATTTATGTGGACGAGTTCAAAGTGCATTGACGAGGAAATCAACCAGTCTGAATTTCATTCAAAAGAGAGACTCTATCACATCTCAAATTCAAGCGATAAGTGTACCAGGAACAAATGATAATAATACTGTGCAGTATGAAAAAATATCAAACCATCTGACTACGCCATCATGGGATGTTGAGAACCCTTCAATTTTTTCTGATATTGAATCAACAGAAAAAAATGAGAATAAAATTTCATTACTTAAAAACCTAATTACTAACAAAGAACAGCTTCGCGTAATTATTGATAATGCCAGAATAGAAAACTTCATAAGCAAAAATGAAAAGCTATTAACCGAGGTAATAAAAGTAGGGCATCATATTGAAGCCTTTCCGGAACTAGCTCAAAAGAATAAGATTAACAATGGGATCAATTTATCTTTAGGCATTTTGCGCAAGAAAGAAGATTCTATAAATCAGGATGATACTGATAAAATTAAAGATAATACAAATATAGATATTATCGATTTCAAAAGACGCTTACAACTTAGAGATGATTACAAAAAAGAAATAGGTGAAAAAAATGCTATTCTTGTAGAGATTAGCCAAGCAAGAAAGAAATTAACAGAAGAACATCAAAAGAAAACTTCTCTATCAGAAAAACATTGTCTACTTTGTGGGCATGACTGGATAACAAAAGATCTGCTATTAGATGCAATCGATATTAAAAGTAAATCTTTAGAAAGTTTATTAGATAATGTAGGGAAACAGCTACAAGCCGAACTCGATGAAATAAAGAAATCTAAGGAAGCTGAGATTCAGCGTTTGGTAGAAGCACAAACACAGCTTAAATTTAACAAAAAATTATTTGACAGTTTACAAACGTCAGAAAGCATATTCGAAAAAATTAAAAAAATAAATGAAAGACTTTCACAAATCGGAATATCTTACCCGCAGACCTTTACAGATTTATCAGAAGAAATAGAATTTAGGAAACAATCATTAGTATCGTTGATACGTCAACAAAAGAAAAATGAGCTGATTTCACTTCCTGAAGGATGGGAATCAGTCTTGAATGAATCATTCGCTACACCAGATGATGTTTTCAACATAGACTTAGAACAGATCAATCGGAAAGAAAAATACTACTTATACAAAAAGAGTGAAGCAAATAATCTTCGACTTAAAGCTTTAAATAAAGATCTTAAGGATTTGTTAGACCTAAATAACGCGATAACAAACGCTAAACATAAAATTACCACTTTAAAGGAACAACTTACTATACTAAACAGAGATTATTCTAAAAAAACTATCGCTGATATAGAGTTAACGTTCCATATCTATAGCGGTAGACTTATCCAAAACTACCAACGAGGCTTAGGACTATTTATAGATGAAGGGAATGGAGATAGACTGAGGTTCTGCACAGCAGAAAAATCAGAACATGATGCAACCTTGTCAATGAGTTCTGGACAACTATCGGCATTAAGCTTGGCCTTTTTCCTATCACTTAATAAAGTGTATGCTAAGTCCCCCCTTGTTCTCATAGATGATCCAGCTCAATCTCTTGACGAGATAAATATTGCTTCTTTAAGCGATTTACTACGCTGTGAGTTAAGTAATAGACAGTTGATACTCTCATCACATGAAGATAATATTTCTTCATATCTCAGGTTTAGATTTATGCGTGCAGGCTTGTCGCAGAAACCTTTCAACATGCAATCACATACTAGCAAATAGAATAATGTCAGCTAAGATAGTTTAAAACTTAGCTGATAATTTTATTATTTTTGCATTCAAAAACTTTGAATTGAACAAAGCCTGATCACGTCAAAAGGATAGAGTTTTTTGATTAGATCAGCCTACGTATGATTATCTATGCAGATAGTAAAATTTTGTTTGTTAGCTTTTTGTGGATAAAAATGTTGACTGAAAACCGCTTTAGTTTTACTGTAAGTAAGCTTATAATTTTTCAATTTGGATAATAAAAATGACAGGCAAGATGAACAGGGTAATTAAGCCCATCAAAACAAATTCTGGACAAAGTGAGGATAATTCACAAATATCATATAAAATCCTTAAAATTAGAACTGACGATATAAATCTTATCGTTGTTGATGCTAGTAATAAAAAAATTCTAACAGAAGTCTACATAATCTTAGAATTACCTTCAGGAGAAGTTATTTCTGGTCCATACCCTAATTTAACCATTGCGGAAAGAGATTTTTTAAAAATCGTATTCGATGGAAATTAAAGATAACTCATCTGTAAGGCTATCATACATTTCATTAATAATCGGGGCTGCAAAAAGAGAAGGTGTACAGTGTAGATTATTATCGTGGAGATAGCCATATAGCCTACTTGGCATTATGATTACCAATTTATTATCCAGAGAAAAGCCTTCAATCTTTTCAAAATAAAATTTATTTTTACCAACTTGCTTAACTAACAGAACATCCTGATCATTCAAAAATTCGCTAAAAAATGGCACCCTAATTATGGATTTATATATAACCTCCTGATGGTTTTCATCAATAAAAAACAATTCCAAAGCGTTTATCCCAGCAACAGTCGAAGGAATAAACCCACCAATATTCTTAGCTTCTGGCGTCAAACCATTAGATATGGTTAAATTAATTTTCATATACCCTCAATCAAGCCGCATAAGTTTAATTATTTTTATAATGTATTTAAACTTAATGTCAATAGTCATCACTCCATAAATTATAGAAGCAAGGGCTAACTCTGCGAAGCTCCGCTTCATAGAGTTGCCTTGCTTTTCTTCCTTTTAGTCAGAAAAGAGATGCTCAGAACTTCTTTGATAAAATTTTGATGGCCATATCGCCTAAAAAAGATAGATAAAATTCATAAAAACCAATAGAGTTGGATGAGTTTTTAAAAGAGGAAAATGGACTCTCTATGCACATATCTAATAAAAAGAAAATCACTCTAACTCCCTGGAGTTCTAAATGGAGGAATATCTTTAAGAATGAATCTGATAATCTTAGAACCAATATATCTTGTTCAAGTTATAATATTCACATCGAGCATGTTGGTTCAACGTCAATAGAACATATTATAGCCAAGCCTAACATAGATATTTTGCTGACCGTAGATAAATGGAGTCATATTGCCGACATACTTCAGCATCTTGACACGTTAGGTTATAAAATTATTGAGCAATGCGATAAAACTCCGAGATATTTTTTAACTAAATCGGTTCAGTGTGACAGCATTGAGGCAATTAATTTGCATATAACCATCCCTACTTCAAGGTGGGGGACTGATATGTCTCTTTTTCGTGACATTCTAAATGAAGATGAAAGTCTCAAAAAAAAATATAGCGAACTCAAATCAGAATTAATAAAGAAACATCATAATAATCTGGAGTCCTACACTTCCGGCAAGTCTGATTTCATATCAAGTATATTAAGAAAAGAATACTCTCTATATGATGCTACCAATCTTTTGTCACATCAAAGAGCAGAGCTAGACATGGCCGGGAAGTATCAGATTAAAATGATGCTAACACAATTTTTCTTAGCTATTTTATCTGCCTCCTCAGTTTACATTGATGATAATTTTTTTCTTCTTTTAGTTGCTTTTTTGGGTGTAATTACAACTATATTTTGGGTTAGGTTCGATAATTTACAACAACGCCATCGACAAGCTGGTGATCAAGCCCGGCGTGCTCTGTTAATAAAAAATGGCCTTAACGGAGCATTTTCAAATAAGCAAAATGTTTCTATCTATAAAAATTTCACAGCATCGATTGATGATAAAAATCTTTCTATTGATACATATTTTTCAACTAAAAAAACGCCAGGGTATCAACGCCTAACTGAAATGATAGAAGAGTCATCATATTGGACATGTGCGTTGCAAAAAACCAGCGCGAAAATAATGTTAGGGTTCTTAAGTTTATTATTATTGTTGTTTATTATCATTGGATGGGTTTCCTCAGCGACTCTTCAGTCCCCAACCATTTTTTCAATAGCGCGAACTTTAATTGCATTATTGATATTATTATTATCCTCTGATTATTTTGGTGTAATGCTTTCATACTTTAATGCAACTAAAACTATTACTGATATTTTTGAAAGAATCGAAGGTATTGATGGCCGAAATTATTTAGAGGCAGATGTTTTACTATTGATGTCGGATTATAATGCGGCTATAGAAAAAGCACCTAATGCCCTACCATATTTATATAAGATACATAACAAATCTCTCACTAAAGAATGGCGGAGATATATACATCATAAAAATAATAGAAAAACCCTTTAAGCAATTCTAATTCACATAAAGCTCGAGGTAACTTCAGCTTTATGTGAAATGCATAATGAGATTTCTTGTCTTGACAATAAAACAAAGTAATCTATAAGTATATCAATTGAAGTCATATAAAAAGGAGTTTATATGGAAAAAAAATCGGTGCCTAATATTGTCACAAACCCAACACATCTAAAAGCACAATCCCCGTTCCCCTCAGAATTCCTCCGCACCTATTGTGTTAGTGTTAGACTGAACAATATAGAATTACAACACCTTAATACCAAACGTGGTCCTAGAAGCAAAGGCGAATGGCTTCGTATGGCATTGCTAAACCGACTACCTCCTATTGTTCCACCCATTAATATCGAAGCATGGAAAGTAATATCTGAGATATCACAAAGGCTAACCCGTATCGCTGCCCATATCGATAGCAAAAGCGAAAACAGCAAGCTCACACTTACAGAACTGTTCGCAGTTAAGCGGGAGTTGAAAGAGCTTCGCCAGAAAATAATCGATGCAGACATATGGAGCAAACCCGATGAAGGGCATGCAGAAGATCAGAAGAGGTAAGAGCTTCGCTGGAGTTGTTCTATACGCGTTGAAACCTGGAACTCACCATAAAACTGACCCGGTGGTCATAGGGGGGAACATGCTGAGCGCTTCAGCAGCTGAGTTGATCGCTGAGTTCTGCGCTTCTGCTTCACTTCGTACAGACATACTGAAACCTGTATGGCATAACTCACTTCGCCTGTCACAGGGTGAGTCCCTCACAGCGAAGCAATGGGCTGCGTTTGCCGACGACTATATGAATCGCATGGGGTTCAGTGACACGCACCTACGCTGCTATGTCATGCATGACGATGAGGCCGGCCAGCACATTCATATCATTGCCAGTAGAGTAGACCTTATCGGAGGAAAGCTTTATCTGGGAAGGAATGAAAACCTGATCAGCACGAGAGTAATTCAGGAGCTTGAGCTAGCGCATGACCTGACAAGAACTAAAGGCCCCTCTCCTTCGCATAGCCCTTGCCCTGCCAGAAAGCGCAAGAAGCTATCACGTGGCGAGCAACAGAAGGAGAAGCGTGAAGGTCAGCCAACGGCCAAGACGTTCTTACAAAACACTATCGACGAGATCCTTACGAGTGCCAATGATATCTCGGGCTTCGTTGAAGCTATTGAGGAGAACGGCATTACGCCCATTCCCAACATATCCTCTACAGGACGCATGAATGGTTTCTCATTCGAATATGGAGGAATTGCTTTCAAAGCTTCCCAACTGGGGAAGACATACTCATGGGCTAACCTGCAAGAGAAGCTTCGCTACGAGCCTGAACGTGACAATCCTCTGCTCTTTGCTTTGAAAGCTTCAGCTATGGGAGGTAATGAGACGAGTGATTCAGATATAGAAGCTACTAAGGTAGCTATTACACCGTCATTACCAGCTGCTTTAGAATCCGAAGGTACACCTCCTCCTATGTATGAACATAGAGCCAGAGCGTCAGAGATACCCAAAGCGCAAACTCCCCTCAGCATTACACGTATGGCATGCGAGCAAACCAGCAGTGCTGACTACTACATGACAAGGGTATTGAAGTGGCTACTGAGCATTCCTTACCTGGCCGTTTTCACAGACATGCTGAAGAAGACAGGCAAAACACTTCTCCACAGAAAATCCTCATTTTCGACAATTCATGCAGTCCTCTCAGCTGAACCTGCGTTATCTGAACTACCAGGTAACAGCGAAATACTGGCTGAGCGCATAACAATGCCCTTTCGTTAACCTCCTGCCTCAACGCAATTTTCCAGCCTAAGTTCTTATTTGCACAAACAATTGATCGTTTTTACAGATCGATAAACTATATTTGATAGTCATTACCTATCAAATAAGGATCATCGATCGGTACAAGTGATTTGCTTAAGTTTTGAACTCGTTCAAAAATGCGTCGTAAAAGCAGTTACCAATCAGCTAGTTATGAGCGACTTAAAAATAAAGGTGCATAAAATGGACACAGCGGCTTTGAGCGGTCAGAAAGTGCGTAAACCATCGTTCTTTCGTTCGATTAGATTCTGGATTGTTGTGGTAGTGATTTTCTGGATCCTGACTAATTCAAATCCCAAGGACACTGCAGGATTTTTGTTCATGTGGACATTACCTGCCTTCTTCTTACTCCTCACGGCATATGTGTCATACACGCATAAAAGGGCTAACGCCTCGACTATCGACCTGCTGAACGTCAATGACAACGGTCTGTGGAGCCATGAGTTCCAGGACAGCAAAATGACCATTGATACGAATCGCGAGTTGCTGACTCTGGAAGCTGGTAAGCGCAAGAAAGCTTACAAGTTCAGTGACGTCAAAGGCTGGCGATATCACTTAGCCGTTGGAGGTGAAATCGTAGCTCTTGATTTAGTCGGTATGGCGGGGGCTAAAGGTCACAACAACCTTACACGGCTTAAAAACTTCGAGAACTCAGGGTTCTTTATCCAGGTGAAAGATATTGAATGCCCGGAGTGGCAGATCAAATTTCACCCCCGTAAAGGCCGGTTCCACCATGAACGCGGGATCCGTGATACGGAAATGCAGTTGAAGCAGTGGTGTGAAATTTTTGATCAGACACTCAACAAAACCACAGCAGCACAATAGTTATCAATATCAAATAAGGGATTAATAAATGAATAAAATTTCAACAGTTGCTGTCCTGTCTTTGGCAGTTTTGCTTACCGGCTGTGACAGCGAGCCCTCGTCTTCTGAGATTAAAAAAGCTATGCAGGACAACATTGAACATACAAACCAGCAAGCCAGACAGCGGTTCGGTGAGAACAGCAAAGACATGCTCACGACTCTGAACAAAGCTGAGAAGGTTTCCTGTAAGAAGACAGAGGCAAAAGGGACATACCTTTGCAAAGTGGATACTGATATAACACTACCATTCATGGGCGAAAAGCAAACCGTAGCTGAATTCAAATTTACGAAGAGTGATGGAAACTGGAAAGTATCACCATAATTGAATCCAATAATTAACAAGCTAATTTTTCAACGAAATTTCAAAGCACATATTTTATGCGCAAGTGTTAACACTAGGGAACCATTCAAAAAAACAGAGGCCCTTCAAAGGCCTGTCAGGTTTGTATGAGGCTTAAGTAATGAGTTACAATCAGACTATCGTAAGACAAATGAATGACGATCATTATGAACAAAATGCAAATCGAAGAAATGCTTGTAAAAGAAGGGTTTACTCCAAAAGAAGTTTCTGTGATACGTCAGCATGCTGAGAAAGACGGTTATCCTTATCCCTGGCTCCTTTCCCAGTTAAAGAAAAGATTCATAGTTGCAATGATATTAATAGCAATCCTTCTCGCAGGACTCATCTATACCATTCGTAGTGGTACACAAGAAAACCTTGTTTCGTATTCTATCACGCTTGTAGCAGGTTTCGTTATTTTATATATATTCGTACCTTTGAAACCTGCATTTAAAGCTTACAGATTCATGAAAAAGCATGGTCACTCTTTGTAAGTATCAGAAATTGATTTAATGACTGAAGCGTCATTATAGACTTCAATGAATAGCTCTTTTCTGCTCATTTCTTTAATCCCGCGAACGTAGTCGGTATTAAGAAAATAATATAGACGCCAGGCCTCAGGTTTTTGTACCAGACGCACGATACCATAGAGAGACAGTGCCAGGTCCATTGAACTGTATGCTAACTGCCCAACCCTCTGATCGAACCCTAAAAACTCAGCTGTTGCTACATAACCCTGTTTGAGTAATCCCACACTATCAGTTTTGCCATACACCAGGTTCTCAACAGACTCCTGAAAACCGTTGAGTCCATGCAGAACCAACATTCCCCCAAAGGCTGAACCTATGATTGTCCCTGACGCTAGGGAAGCACCGATCACTGATACACCGGCTATGACCTGCATACCGCTCAGCACTACCCCAACGCCATTGATCACATAGCCCCAAAAATCTCCATTCTTGACCAATTGTACCGAAGCATGAACCGCAGCTGTTCCTGCTCTGAGCATTCTGTCCTGAATCGTAAGGTATTCATCTTCCTTTTTGAGATTTTGGATGCACTCCTGACATTGATCATCAGTGGAGTCTGAACGGATAACGTTAAGCTGAGCGTTAACGAAAGCTTTAACGTTATCCTGAAACTGTAACCTATTAAATCCGTCTTTAAGGTAGATGTGAGAAAGTTGATTAGCATTGCTAAGCAGCTGATTTGCCTCAGCATGCGCCATAGTAAGAAAGTAATCCTTGAATCGGTCTGGTTTCCAGTAGTCCATGGCTATGCCTTTATGTCATTATATGTATCGTTAAGTTTATTTAATCAGATTACCCATCACAGGGAAAGAAAAAGGACCAGATATGAGTACAGATCTCTTCTTAAAAATTGATGGCATTACAGGTGAATCACAGGACAGTAACCATAAAGGCTGGATTGCTATTGAATCTTTCACATGGGGCGCGAACCAGCCAGGGAACATGACAGTTGGAGGCGGAGGTGGTGCAGGAAAGGTTCAGTATCGTGATCTCTCAGTTCAGACCCTGATAGATAAAGCAACTCCAGCAATTATGCGCTATGTCTCTAACGGCAAGCATGTAGCGAAGGTTGAGCTTTCGGTGTGTAAGGCCGGTGGAAGTCAAATCGAGTACTGCCGCATTACTCTTGAAGACGTTCTCATCACAAATGTGATTTTTAATGGCACTACAAGTCGTGATCTGATTGGTATCTCATATCAGTTTCAGGCATCCAAAGTTAAAACACAATACTGGGAACAATCAGCAAGCGGCGGCAAAGGTGCTGAAACACAGTCAGGTTGGGACATTAAAGGCAACAAAGAATTTTAAAGTCTCAATGATATTGGCGTTTAAGCATAATCTAAAATGTATGAATTTTATGGAGCCAATTATGACTAGCATATTCACATAAAGACGAGCAATTCCAAGAAGAACTTGAAGTACATCTTGCTATATAAAAAGAGAAGGTTCCCTTAACTTGTGGCATGATTGACGAACTGTGACTAGTTCTGAAATCAATTCGACCACTGACGTCAAGCTTGAACCTTTTGACATAATTCTATTACTGATTGGCCCTGGCTTACTGGCTTCCAGTTATTGTTTTGACGTCGAAGTATAGCGAGCAATGCAGCTTAGATCTCAAGGAAATTGCGAAGTTATACCTGCCATTTTGCAGCTATGTGAATGGCAATAAGCTAATACTCCATTTAGCAAAATTTTAACGGTGCCAAGAGATGGTATTCCGTAACAAATTAGCCAGACAGGCATGACGCGCTTTTATATATCTTTAGTCAGTTAAATAATGTAATTTAAGCTTTGACTGTGGAAAACTCTATAAAATCATCAAGGCTCATTAATACTTCAAGAAATCTATCCTACACTTAAAATTAACATTGAAAGTAATGATTTTGATAACGAAAGTTCCAACGTTAGAGGCTGTTACTGTGGGCACTTTAATACCTATGTATTTAATGGTCTATTAGTCTGCACTGGCTATCATGCAGAGGTGCATTATGAAGAAGCAAATATTGAAATAAAAAACTGGGTATCGGAGTGTTCATAGCTTTAATAATAATGTTAGGAACACCTGACGTTTTGAGTGCCAGTTTAGATATCTCAGTAACTACTGGTCGGGGACTGGGAAAACATCCTCTAATAATCATGCCGCACTTGCTATTTTAGGGTGTTTTATTCGGAAAGCGTTGAATGAAGTAAGCACCATAATAAAAAACCTTTACTTGCAAATAGAAGCATTTAAATGACACATCCAACTTTAAAATATAGAGTTTTCGAAGGGTAATTCAAAATAGCTGAAAATTAATTAAATAACTTATTAAAAAAACCAACACATATCTAATATACTGAGGACGAGAAATGCATTTTTTAATAAAATCCATACAATTACACACGAACATGTACAAAGAAATTATTATTCGCTAGGCATGTATTACTCATCGAAAAATGCAAAAAAACCTCGAGAGAAAAATTTACTTGTAAACAAATTTTCATGTTTACTATGCTAGGTGATAAAGGTAGCAGATCTTGGCTAAGTAGTTATGCCAAGATCATTCCAATAAAAACTATCAAAACAGAAAAATCAAATCATTTTTTTTCATAAAAACCTCTCTTGTTTTTACTTAAACGTAAGTTATTGGCTTGATTATGTAATCCACTAATATGCTCTTTGGCTTTTTCTGTAAGTATAATATAATCGGAGAGTATTTTTTTGAGGGAGCTAATTTCATTTAACATAGAATTTTCAGTGTCGCTTTTAATTTTTGTATTATCTCTTTCAATTGATAGCCTAATCTGGCATATCGACCCCGGTAATATTTCTATTGAAAGAACTCGCGGCAATAATTTGGGCAACTCAACAAAAGGTGAATTATTTCTAAAAGTCTCTGAAATCCATTCATACTCTGACCATGAAATATCTGACTGGCTAGGTTCAGACCAATTAAGTCCAACTCTAAGGCCTTTTTCAATTCCTTTGATCGCTCTAGCCCAATCAATTTCCCAGCATGTAGGGCCGACTATTCCAGCGATAAGCCCAAACCAAGCATAAACAGAAGGAAATCTACCCGACATCGTTTTTAGCAGAAATATATGGGAAGTACCCTTTCCTACTAAAAATGCCGCCATTGCTATTTTCAAAGCTCCACTATCATTATGAGATAATTCTTTATTAATTTCAGCATTACTAATCTTTCTAAATGCAAGTACTCGAGCCTCTATAGAATCGCTCAATAATTCTTTAGTAGTAACATCATCAAATATACATAGCTTTTCTTCAGGAAAGGCATTTTTGAACACATCTAATATATTTTCAATATCAGATTCGTAATCCCAATGATAATCAACACAACTCCAAATATGCGCTAAACTCTCAATTTTAAGTGATCTAGACACAAAACTCTTGTCAGCTTCCAAGCATAATAACCTTTCTAAACATAGTTTATTAATATCCTCACTATTGTGGCACATTAATACACGAGCAACGGAATGTGTATACGTGGCCTGACTGCGCGATAACGGTAAGGAATCAATGGTAATATCGGATTCACCTTGAGCTAAAATCTCACCTAAAATTAATGATGACCAACGCTGAAATTTAAAATCAATTTTTTTCTTTCTGGGTTTTATGCTAGCTTCATAAATTTTCAATTCTAATGGTTTTATAACCCTAGCAAACTGACTCAACGGATACGTTTCAGGTGCATAAGTTTTTAACCATGCTAATATCTCGGCTGATTTCTCCACCGGCAATGATATAATTGCCGGTGGGTTATAATCCCCACAGCTATAGACATTATCATAATAACCTAATGTTATATTTTCTAAATTCAAATTCGGATGAGCAACATGGCTTCCTTCAATATCGGAAGGTAATTTAGAAGTTAAAAGTACCATGGGCAAAATATCTTTGGATACATTATACCATTTGATTTTTTTCATTAGTCATCATCCCCTAAAAGGTTGTCTAAACTAAATAAAGTTTTTTTTGCAAAAGCATTTTCAAGATTAGTACTTGTTTTACCCGTACGATATATGTTTAAAGCAGTTTTAGCTCGTGTAATACCAGTATAACTAAGTTTTGTCCGATTTAACGGATAATTTGCAAGGCTTTCAGCACCAAATATATGCACGCATCTAAATTCAGTACCTTTGGAGCTATGTAATGTTAATACATGAATGGGTCGTTCTGTAACAAATGATGCATCTTCATCAACTCCATGCACGTATACAAGATCAGATATGTCGGTTTCATCAAATAATGTTCTAAGGAGTTCTCTATCCTCTTGTTTTGGACAAAAAACTCCAATGTTATCTCCTTTGAATGCATCTAGTTGTAAGTTAATTTTCTCAACCATTAACTCAAACTGTGCATCACGGCTTTCACATTCATTCATTTCGGCGGTTGATTGACCAAAAATGGATTGATCATAATTGCATGTACTTTCAAGGCTAGGAAATTCTTTTCCAGGAGGCATCAACCTATCAGCAGCTTTAGCTATTTCAAACCCCATCCGAAAATGTTTATCAAGTGAGAATTTATTAAATTTTTTATTTTTCCCTATCAACATACCATTTCTATGGTATATTCCCTGCCTATCATCACCGCATATACAAACCGCTTCTGATAGCTCAAGTAATACCTCTAATTCTTCTAACTTAAGATCTTGAGCTTCATCTATAAAAATAGCACTATACATAAATTCGGAAGGGCGACTAGCATTTGCCTCAATTAACTTATCAAGGGCTGCCGTACGTACAGAATCGTCAAACTCACCTTCATTGATTACAATTTTTTCATGCAAAATTGTTGATATATGTTCATATGCCCAAGAATGAAAAGTTTTTATTTGATGGGATTCAATCAATCCGTGCTGAACAGCTCCACTCCTAATAAAATCGGCCAAAGAACGCGTATATGTTATAAATAATATGTTGCGCTCGCCACTTCCTATCGTAACTTCTGCGCGCAAAAGTAACATATTTGTTTTACCAGAGCCTGGTGGGCCAGATAGAAAGTATTTCCCACCAACAGGAAGATTGATAAATTCTTTCTGTAATTTATCCATTTGCTTTTGCTGCCGCCACCAGTTAGTATTCAATTTCCCACCCCATTCTCATCCATAATTAAGTCAAGATTATGTAATTTTATGCTAGATTCAATATCTGTAGCTGCAACTAAATCTAAAACCCTTACTATTAAATTAGCAACAACAGAACACATTAAATAACTTGTTTCTTTGGTATTTACATCGGCATTATAAGTACAGATTATCTTTTTTGAAAAACTTATTCCTTCAACTCCCCCACGGCTATGAGTGAGATAAGATATCATTTCTATCATACAGTCTTTATTATAGAGACCATCTAGCCAGATGAGTTTCAATGATGTATGAATAGAAATATTTTTTTCAAGTTTAAATTCTAATTTAATCGTTGCATTTTCATCATCATTAGAATTAGAAAGTGAAAATGGTAGATCTGTTTTACAAGTTGTGATTAAGCACTCTCTTATTTCTTGCGATATTTTTTCTTTGAACTTCTCTTTGTGAAAATTCATTTCTCGCTCTAAATTAGATTCATTACTAGTTTTCATTGAGTTCAACCGCTCTCGCAAAAGAACTAATGGCTCCTTTAAGGAATTGGTAAAATCGCTCCAAGTTACGATCTTGAGTCGAATATTCATATCTTTTGTTAGGCATTTAGAAGCTATTGCTTTAAGATTTGCAAGTCTATCAGGGCTGCCATCTATAAAATTAGGATGTTTAAGCAGTACGGCTTTCGCAACCAGCCATCGATTACCAGTGTTGATTTCTGCTTGAAATATTGCCTCCTTCATAATCAGATCATATAGAACAGCACCTACTTGATATAAATTTAGTGCGCGCCATAAATCTTCAGATGGAGGATCTAATCTAAAAAGATATTCTGGCGAACTATACTGAGCTGTGGCGAGGAATAATCTAAAATCACCATGATCTGTTTCTTCTACATCTGGACCAGGATCGAACTCTCTAACCACACCAAGATCGAGTAATTTCAATTTTTTAAAATCAGATGAAACATGAATATTTTCAGGCTTGATATCTCGATGTACAATATTCAATGATTCCAAATAACGTACAGCTTCAATGAGTTGAATTATTAGTGGCTGAATAGCATCGTCGGGTACATGGCGAATGTTTTTTTTTAGTTGAGGCCATTCAATAAATTCCATTTCAACAAAAGCGGTTTCTTCTGCTAAAATAATATCATAAGTTTGAACTAATGTTTTGCAACTATGATTTATTAGTCGTTCCTGTAATGATAATCTATGTCGTTCCTTAGAATTTTCCTCATCATTGATAAACTTAGGATCGAATACTTTGAACGCTCTTATTCCATTTGGAGTTTCAACTTTAAAAACCGCAGCTGAACCACCTGAATCAAGATAACTGGGAGAATGATAACCTAGCTTACTGGCAATGATCTTTTCCAACTTACTCTTTAATTCATTAATTAATTTTGGATCCAAGTTTGGCATGACACTCACCTTTTTACGTAAAAAAAATAAAAACCGAAAACCTTAAATAAATTAAGCATGTCTTTATCTTAAATGAAAAAGTTAATAATAAAGCAATTAAAGAACCACGATGCAGCTATATTCTTTTTTAAAAAACAAAATATCTCCCAGGATTATTCATTCCAAATTCGCAAATGATTAATATACCCTTGCAATTAAGAGTCAGCATCAATCCGTTTCTTAACTTAAAATTTTGAATTTTACTTATGATGACTATTGAACAGGTTATGTCTTTAAAATAAAAATTTTTTAATATGATTTTCCAAGAGTAAACATCTGACCTTTACCTATGCTTTAAACATTATTTCTGACAATATCAAGCACTTGGGAAATTTTCGATATTTATCATTTTTTTAAATGATAACGTCCTGCTACTTCATTATTTTTCTCACAATAAATTAAGAAAGTAAAGAGAAATTTATACAATTTTCTAGCCGAGATGCAAGACGATTCTTGATCAGCTTCACTAAAAGGTCATGTTAGGGATTTTTCTAAGCGTGAATAGATTAAAGAAGTTTGTTAGAGATGGCTCGAATCACTCTCAATGCTTCCCCAGCTTAAATCTTTACCAGTTGCAGATAAAGGTAAAGTAGCACCCTATGCATGTGCTATGCAGTTCAATGATAGTACTGACGGACTGCGCTTTGCGGCTGAATTAGCTGCCCGTGGCCTGCTTACCGATCCTTATCGCTATGAACTGAAACCAATCACCTGCTACCCGGTTTTCGCAGATTATCATCCTGGAAATAATAAACTACCCAACGCGATGAAATTTATTCGTCGTCTGCTTATCCTCCCTGTACATGATAATATACAGTTAGCAGATATCGCAGAAGGCTCACGATTGATATCCAGTTTGATAAAAGGCTGATATTTTCTGCCAGGATAGACTTCTTCATTAGAGACTAACCTGGCAATGAACACTCTGTGTAATTGCCAATCAAATGTTAGAAGATACATTCACTCAGTCAATATTAAATTATTTAAAGCGTCAGATATATAGTGTCAAATCAAAATATAATTTTAAATTCTCCTTTTCTTTCTCTTTCTTCTGGCCGCAACGACCTGATTCAGGAGTACAGCTTTCTCATACTTTACCCTTTCCTCACGATAAACGGCCTCTGCCTCTTCTTCATTATCAATGGCGTAATGAATCATAAAGCGAAAGAAAAACGTGATCTCATGTTCATAACCGAGGTGTTGAACGATTCTTGGAGAACTAGATTTTAGAGCGTTTGATAGCATAGATATGATCGTAAAACGATCAGCGAGTTCTGTTGTAGATTTTGGAAGGTAGTACTTAATGTAGTAGCCGACACAGAATAGCCAGATATATCTAATTATCTTGTCCTGAGAAAATCCTGATTTTTTTAATCTCTCAATGAACATTTGTAAGAGCAAAAGTAACTTTTCTTCCCTTGAAAGAGCGTCTGTATTTTTCATAGATTGCGTCCTTGCAAAATTGATCAACCACTCCTTGGTTGTATATACAAGATAGCATATAATTTAAATTGCGCAATATCTGCGCAACTAAATATTTAATCAGCATTGGTTTCCCTGTCAATCTCAGGTAATCCATTATTAAGTTGTTCAAAACTGATTCCGTGATTTATAGCATTAAACTGCCATACGACAAACCTCTCTTCCAGACTCCTGAGCTCTTCTGCCAGTACTTTATTTTTGAATTCGAGATTACTGATACGCTGTGAGGCCACTTTTAAATTAGCTGGCCGTTTTTCTTCATCGTTTCCAGACTTAATAATTTTCTTCTTAATATTGAAAGCCATGACAATATCTTTGTGAAGCCCCAGTGACTGACGGGTTGGTCGCTTACCAATCAGAGGTTTAAGCCTGTCACAAAGATATTCCCATGAAAGCTTACCTGACTTCTCACTGTCCCAACCTGCTATTGTGTTTTTAATTATGCTGATATCTTTATCATCTAGATGTTTAGCCATATGACTCTCCTTTTAATTATGATTTATCCTTTCATTTCCAATCAGTTCATTTCTGCTCGCGCCTGTGAGATTTTTCATATGTGTAAAATCATCACCCTGCAGTCTTACCAGCGCCCCGTCCTCAAGATTTTTGCTTTTGAGTAACGCTATCAAATCCAGAAGTCTTGCTTGAGTTTTTTCGTGATAGGCCACCCACTTGTCAGCCCCGTACTCCTCTTCCATATCAACCTTTGCCTTTTCAAGAAGCTGCGCTGTGTAGGCCGCAGTAGCTTCCAGCCTGCCTAGCGAGGCCTTGTCCCCTTTCACGCACACATGATTGCTGCAATTGATACAGTCCCTGAACTTCGTACACGGAGAGATTACGTAGTCATGAGTGCAGTAGCCGAACTCTGTCACGTGAATGGCTGCGTGGCCTGTATCTTTGACATCAATTCGCCATGAAGGATTTGCTATAGCTCTTGGGGTGGTGTTTTCTGGTTTAATGCCAATATTCTGCACACCATGCTTAACTGACTCTTGGAGCTTCTCTTCCTGGCTGACATGGTTATAGGTCCTGTTTTGTGTCTCCCTCACTCGTCCTGACCACTTGGCTAGTTCAAAATCTCCAAGCCCACCACGTTGTGCAATCGTATTAAGTAAGTGTCTTGCCTGATGACTTCTGAGTGAAAGGTTATTCCCCATTGACCCTTTGTAGCCGTGCCTGTCAAAAATCGTAGAAATGGAGTGCGTCCTGCGATACTCAGTGCTTCCCAGATTGGCGCTGACAAGTGTGGCAGTTGGTCTGAAAAGACTTCTTTGTGTTTTTATACTTGTGCTCAGTTGATAACGGAACAGCAGGCAGAGTGCGTTGCTGTATCGGACGTTCTTTTCTTTATCGTACCAGGGGAAGTCTGGGTAAAGCCCACGGCCCTCACCAGAAATCTCAATCTCTCTGGCATATGTCCGGGCGTTTTCTGAAAGAGTCCTCAGCCTCCTGATAGCTATCTCAGCAACCGGAACCATGACTTCTGGTATCCACTTCACATTTCCACCAAAGCCTTTTTCTGAATAGAATATCAGCCCGTACCTCAGCTTTCCTTCCCTGTCCGCCTCACGGATTTCACAATCCGCAGGGAGCGTCAGGATTTCGGTTACTCTGGAAGGCGCACACATAAGCAACGCAAAGACAGAGCTTATGAACACGTCCATTTCTGAAAGCTGCTCGTCTGGAAGTGCGAAGATTTCAGCGATAGCATTCAATGACTCTTCGTCAGGTAACTTTGCCTCACGGGCCTCTTGTGCAGTTTTAGTGAGCCTGTGGCTTGCTTCCTGCGCTCTGAGTGGGCTCTTCCAGAGCAGTGACTGCATGATCAGGAATTCTTTTTCTCTGAGAAATGAAACCAGTCCTTCCAGTACCTTGCCGCAAGCGTGCGCTACTGCTTTGGTGTATGCACTTTTTAAGGTGACAACGCACTGGTCCAGAACAGTGAGATTTACGTACTGAATATGACTCCGCCCATTGACCTGCAAGAGGGCTGCCTCAAGTGTTCTGAAAACGATATTAAGGCGCTGATTGATTTTCTTGCCCCCATTCATGTAGTGGTAAAGGACATAGCTTTTAGCGAACTCAATAAAATTCTTATCTAATGACTCATTTACAATAACAGAGCTTTTTTTAACGCCTTTGACAGGGGTTTTAGTGAAAAGGAAAACTTTTGACCAGTTAACCTCCTCCCAGCTCACAAGGTCGTTTTTATTAAGAGTGAACCGACAGTAGCTCACAAAATCATCTATTTTCTGCGCGCAATATTTTTCCCTGCGCGTTTCGAGTACTCTAATCTTGTCATTTTTAATATTATCCATTTAACACCTCCGGGTTTGATTTAAATTCTTTGCACTTATTTATCACCTCTGAAACTGCAATAATTGTCCTGTCCAGTATTTGTGTAGTCATGGGATCAGCCACTATGCACTGAATCCTGTTACGCTCATTAAGTAAGTATTCAAGTAGTTTTTCATGCGGTCCTTCAACAAAAGGTCTGAAATGCATGCAGGTGTAACAAGGTATGGGGACACATGCTGTGCAGGATTTGCAACTGGCGCATTGCCCTGACTTTTCACCAGTATTGATTCTGATGTTGCCGCCGGGATATTTATCCTCACTTTTGTTAATCAGTACTCCCTGAAACATCTTTGCGTAGTAGCTAAGCTCAACGGAAACGGCATCTTCGATTTTATTTAAACTATCTGGGCCTGACTGAACATAAACACCTGTATACATTAAAGTGGAATGATCCAGTAATTCTCCTATAACGACTTCTCCATAACCTTCTCTGGCAAGCCGGGTACCTAACGTATAGCGAAACCGCCTGGCATTCATATTTATTACTTCACCCGTCCTTTCCGAAATCACGTCCTCTGTTATAGCTATTCTTTTGAGCGTTTGAGTACACTTCATCGCATAGGCATGAAGTCTGTCTGAAGAAAGAATCTCATGTAAATTCTCACCCTCAACAACCCCCTCAAGTCTTTCCTGACAGACAAACAATGGTAATTCTAATATCTCCTTCTCAGATAGTTTTCTACCGAGCTGCTTGCTAAAACTCTCAGAAACAATACGTGCCTGCTCTTTAAATATGTTGAATAATTCATCTGTAATTCTGAATCGCCTGAATGAAGCTCTATACTTCTCACCTTGCTTTATTCTGGGGATATTTATATAGCATTCGTTTATGGCTCTTTCTTTTATGATATCTTTCGTTTTTATCTGTGTGATTTGTAAACTTCTTCTGCCCGTGTGAATAGTGATTAAAGCCATTGCCAGATCAGAATAGGATATTGTACCCTTCTGGTATGCACGTGAGACGGCATCGTAAAAGTTATCAAACTCCATGTCTGTCAGAGGCCCCTGGTAAGGGTCTCGTCTTTTAACAACCTCACCTTTTTTATTGTCTTTAATCGTCCAGTTATCAACGAGGTCTACACAGCTTTTGGTAACCCCCTTAAAACCTAATTCATACCATTTTTTAATCAGGATCCTTAAACAAATGATATCCTGGTTTGAGAACTTATCATTTGATTTTGTTGTTAACATTACGGCTTCATCTAATGTATCAAAGCTCATAACTGAAATTAACTTCATAAAAACCCAGTTAATTTGCTTAACAGAGCCGGGGCTGATTTCTTCTGCGAAATATTTTAGTGTATTCACATAACCGTACCTGAGATTTTCTGATAACTTCTCAGTGGCCTCACCTACATTCAATTTTATATTTCTACTTAGCTCCCAGAATTCATCATCCAACCCGAATGTGTAACTTTCGTTTTTTGCATATAAGATATCTCTATGCGCGTTCAGAACCTTTAATTTATTCATAAGACACCCCACTGCGCTTTTTAAAAATATTATCCTGGAGTTGCAATGCTGCTTTTACTGATTCCTTAACAATAAATCGTCTGTTGTAGGTTTGCGCTGTTCCAGAACCCGGCTCCCACCCCATATGGTTTGAACGCATTTTCTCTTGCATCTCCTCACTCACATGCTCGGTGCTTTCATCCATCAGTTTCGAAAATAGATAGTTCCAGGTATGTCTGAACTTATGTCCAGTCAACTGGCTTAAACCTGAGTCAATGCTTCTCAGTCTGTAAATGATCTTATGGTAGGAAGGAACGGACAGAGGATCGCCACGTGTCTCTCCTTCTTTGTGAGTAATGAAAAGGTATCCGTGCTTTTTCTTTCTGATATTGGCTTTTCTTTCGCCTGTAATATATGAATGGAGAAGTCTGGTAAGTTCGTCAGACATGGGTAAATTTCTTTCAAGCGTTTTTACGAGGGGCTGATTGACTCTTGTGTCCTCAATACTGTCAGCCCTTCGTCTTATGAAAAGCATTTGCGCCGCAAAATCAATATCTTCTACTCTCAGGTTCAATAACTCTCCACACCTTATCCCTAATGAATGTAATATCGTGACTATAAGCTGATTTCTCTGCCGAACCTTTTTGTCGAATGGATTGAATTCACATTGCGGATCAATAACAGAAAGAAGGATTTCCAGGTCTTCTTCTTCAATTGTTTTATAAACGTTGCCTTCTGAATTTCTGTATTTTATCTTCGGCCTTCTGGCTTTTATCTTGTTCACAAAGTAGAAAATTTTCCTGTAGCCGTCGCCAATATTTTTGATAGTTAGCTGACACAACCATTCGAGATATTTTGCTATTGTTGTAAGCCGTATGTACTTTGTCGCACTGCATACTCCAGGATGATGATCTTTGATATTAGTCACTTTCGCAGTTCTCATCCTCTTCCCGACAAAATCGCGCAGAAGATCAATTTCGTTGTTATCCAGGAATCTGGCTGTTTGAATTCGCTCTTCAATGTCTATATTGCGTATAAAAAGAAACCGATAAAAAAGTGCAATACACCCTGCCTGAGTCTCAATTGTTTTTATCGATTCATTGCTATTTCTAAGTTGTGTTGTAATAAATAAACATGGATAAAATAACGGGATGCCTGTTTTCTTGTTTTTTATAATGCAATAGCGCTCACCATTTTTCATTTTAAACGTTTTAATACCAAATCTTTCCATAAACTCTCCTTTTTTTCAGTTAAATTCTTTGCAAAAGAGGTATAGGTTAAATATTCAAAAACAATGACCTACAATAATTTTGCAAGAATATTTTATTAATATACCGCTTAATAACTGTCAATAAAGGATGGTACTAAATATTCTTTCCAAATGTTAATAAGGTATATATTAGGTGTTTTCTATTTACCTGATACCTTAAAAACACTCTGCGTAGCTTGATATAACTGACTTCGCATTATCTCTGTAAAGAATTTTGCAAAATTTAAGCTATTTTGGCTTTTAATTCTTTCCATTTTTATCGACAACTTCCACGGCATTAACTTTAAATAACATAACTTTTTAACTAGTCAATAGTTGCTTTTATTTCATAATTGGTTATACATGAATAAAAACTTGGGGAGAGCCTATGATTGACATTAAAAACAACCTGGAAATTATGTGGATATATTTTCCTGAAAATGAACATGAAATCTTGCAAGAATTAAATGAATCCTCCGCCTTCGATTTCTACGAACGCTACCTATTAGAGTTATCAGCAAGTGAGTTCCTTGATTTCTTCCAATATTTATCTGACTTCAAAATCGACAATGACCTTGATGATCAACATTCAATATCTCAACTCATTAGCTATGGCTTTGGTCAGAAATCTACTCTCGACGGAGAATCACAATTCGAAAACTTTCAGTCTATTCAATCACGTGTTGCCGATCTTAGAAACGAACATTTAACTCAAAGAATTAAAAATGAACAGGAAGTGTTGCATTCGAAGATTGAACTACTATCAGAAACCATAAAAAAGCAAGACAGATTGTAATTCATATATATAAAGGGCCATGCATATGTTACATGACCCCATTACTATTACTGCCATATTAACGCTATAAAAATACGATTTGTTTAAAATAACCTTACAACTTGAAATTCTTGAATTCATGTTCAGATTTAAACAAAAGGATTATTTTGGCCAGATTCTCAACATCTGCTTTCTGCTTAAATAAAGACATCCATATTGAAAAGACTGCGTACTGTAATTTAAACTCAAATTCAAAAACAGTTGATATTGCACCCTTTATATTTCCTGAGAGATATTCTCCTAACCAGAAAGCAATACTTTTGGAAAATTCATCATTACACATGGCTGTAACTGCAACATGATCGAATCTTTCATTAAATGATTGTTTTTCCATAGACCTAAAATATTCATTAGTACTAATAAAATCGTTCAACTTCACATTAAAGCCCTCTTAAATGGTTTCGTTTCGTGATTTAGAAATTAATACCTCTATCCACTCATCAATCTCACCCTCAATAAATGCCACCGCACGAGAGCCAATTTTGATAGGTTGAGGAAATTGCTTTTTACTAATAAGTTTATAAATCCATGACTTGCTATAACCTGTTTTATTTATTACCGCACTTAAGCGAATGAGCTTTTTATTTGAAATGTTCATACTGACGCTCTCTCTTCTGTTTCGATGAGAGCTACATTACAGGAGGAAGATCGGGTGAGTGAGTGTGGCTCGTGACAACGGAGCCACTGGAGGCGGGGTCAGTTGGAATCCGAGAGTTTCATGACGTCTGAAACTCTCATATTTTTAAGGTGGGGGTTTCGATTTATGAAGAAGTTGAATTGCCGAATGAAATCAATAGTTGCTGCTTTCATAGCCAGTGGTCTATCAGCGTCTTTGATTTGGTAGTTAAGACGGATTACTGTCTCATCGTCTTCGTCTGTGTACAGCAGTCTGGAAAGCCGCTCGTCTGAAACACGCAGGTCATACATCTTTGCCCATAAAAGAACATCGAGCATTGCTATGAGACGATAAGAGATAACCTTCTTGATTGTGCCGTAGCCGAAGCGCACAGCCCCTGACTCGTCAGCTTCAATCCCCTTCACGCGTCTCCATTGCGGAAGTGCTGACTTGATAGACTCTGCAATTTCATCGTCTGTACCACTGGCAAGGTCGATTTCTAAAAGGACGGTGCTCTCACATATCGCTGACATAACCGTAGATACATGGGCTTCATGATGGGGAAGGTTTACGCAGTACTCGTCACTACCTTGCTCCCAGGAGAACAGATTGACCCGGAGACCCGTTACACTAAGTTGAGCAAGGCGGCTTATGTCTGTGATGAAGATATGCGGTGGGCTTTGAAGAGTTTGATCATCTTGCATGTAGTTAAGCTGTTCGGGCTCGAAGAGGAAAGGCTTCCCATTGAAGATCTGTCTCATATACCCACCGAGGCCGATCTTTTCTTCTTCTGTGGACCAAGGTTTAAAGAGCAATGCCCTTGCCCACAGCTCATGATAGAGACAGTTAAGCGTGGTCTCTTCGAACTTTCTATAGCTTGAAATGTTCAGCCAGGATTTGACTGCTTTAGTATCTTCTGTTGACCAGTTTTTCAAAGCTTATTCCTTCACGATTTCTCCATGAAAAGAGTATAATCAACACTGTTCAATCAACGTCATAAAGCTATTTTGAAGAATAAAGTTTTTTGTTGGTATCTTTGTTGGTACAAATGATTTCAAATTTCATTTTTCTCTTAAATTAAGTCACTTAACCGAAGGTTCGATTCCTGCAGGGGACACCAGGCTCACACTATACTGAACCCGCCCAGTCAATTAAAATCCTTTACAATCAACAAGAAGTTATTCACAACGGCTATATTCTTCGCCCTTTATCTGCTCAATAACTCACAATCATTTTAAAACACGCGCTATCTTGTTCAGATAAATCAATGAATATCAGTCAATGAGTTGTGAGCATTACCTGTCAGATCTGGATTACGGGCGGCAGACATATCCCTCGAATATCTTTTTTATTTTAACGCATGCTGTTTTATTTCTGCATAGCGGGCAGTCAGTTGCTTCAGATGCATCGCCAGTTGAACTGTGGCAGCAGCGGGTAAAGGTTCGCCTGATGGCTTTTGTGACAATATCCGTAATTGCTCTTCAGCAGGGATTGATTGATTAAAAGACTGCATAGCCGTAAAAACCACAGACTTCAGCTCACTGACCGTTATGTACTTACCTTTCTGCTCATCCAGTCCGTTCAGCCGGTCACTCAGCTTTTGTAACGTGGTCATTCCCTGATACCAGCCATTAAGCTGTTCTGCTGGTAATGCGGCTGCATTAAGCTGTTGCTGCCACTGGTGTAACAGGGACTTTGCCTGCTCCGGCCACAATGCCTGAACCTGTTCGATGAGTTTTCTGCCGTATGCAATATCCCAGTCAGGAGGCAATTTATCCAGCCGGGCGAGCTGCTGCTGTGTCTGGGCGATAAGGTTCTGCGGTAACGGAGTCTGCTGACGCAATATATTCAGCTGTTCAGGCGTAATAGGTGCAGGAAATGGCATCAGTGAGGCTGTAAGTTGGGTCTGTAGCGGGTCAGGCTGGTGAAAATGCTGCCAGCCCCACATTGCCGCAACGTTTCCCACCAACATGGTACACATGCCAGCAGCGAAGGATTTCCACTTTTTAACCGGAGCAGGCTTTGTCAACAGCACTTCCACATTTGGCTGCGGTTCCGGTTGCGCAACGTAAACCCACTTCACTACACTCTCTGGCGTATCTTCATCCGGTTCACCAGCAAAGTCTCTCGTGGATGCTGTCGCATCATTCATCACGGTGGCTGGCAACACAATACCTGGCTGAATGGTCGACCCGGTACGGGTAATGCCATCGCTGTTTACCAGCCGGACAGCACTGCTGTGCATCAGGGTACGCAACGTATCGAGCTGGCTGAGATGTTTTAGCTCCAGGCGCTGCAATACCGCTCCCAGACCTGTAAGCAGTTGCTCCGCACGGTACAACTGGCTAAGGTCACTGTAATTCAGCGGGAGCGAACGCATCCGTTGATGCAGGCGCTGGCTCAGACTGCTGAGGATTTCCATGCGGGCATGGACTAGCTGAGGCCATAGCGCCCCCCACTGATGGCTTATCAGGGCCTCAAGTATCGTCAGCCCTTCATTGAGCCCGAATAAGCCGGCCAGCTGCGTACGCGCAAGCGTATACCAGGCCGCCGTTTGCAGTTCCACACCGTTCTGCTCAAACAGTGAGAGGCAGAGTTTTTCGACATAATGCCAGTTCACATCCGGGCGAGCCGGATGTGTCAGCTTACTCAGCTCACCACGCAAGGCGGCATAATCCGGCAGCGCCCTGGGGTCGCCACCGGTTTTAATTTTTCGCGGGTTGATATCATTCATGGCCAGTCGTCCATTTGGCGTATCAGGAACTATTGAAGGTTATCGTTTAGCAGCTTCGCTTTCTGCATATTCAAGGAGACAGGTACTGCAATATCCGCAACTATGGCAGAAGCGTTAGGATCAAACTAAAAAATGTACTTTCATCAAAACGCTGCTCAGGGCGAGATAATGTATGTACATAGAGGAGTAAAGATCCAGTTGTTCGCGGTACCTGACCGCATGAACAAACGCCCCAGTGACGTCACATTCCTTCCATCATTAAAGGTCACCTCCATGCATCCGGTCATGCCCTGGCCGTACAAAAATACCGGCACAAACTTTACGGCCCGGTTGTCGACACGCAGGACGATACCGGAAATATCAAAAGCCCCGCCCTCCACCAGCAGATCCGTGACGGGTGCCGTGAACGCCTCCACACTTAGTCCGGTATCCACCAGCCACATGTCCATCTGTTCCTGAAGCTGCGTTATTCGCAGGCGAAAGTCTGCAATATCGGCCTGAGTCTTGCTGGCAAACGAGACCGGGGAGACTGTCTGGCCTGCAGTTTTTTGAGGAACTGTGATTTTACTGACAGGGTGTTATCTGGCCTTCCAGACGGGTTGTTGTGTCAAGATACTGCTGTTGCTTAAGATGTCGCAGGAGAACACGCCCTTCCGGCATAAACTCGGTTCCATAGCGCACGAAGCCAATGCCCTTCAGCTCAGCATCAATGGCGTAGCGCAGTTCACCGGGAACGTTCTGCTCCAGCAGAACGACCGCTATTTTTTTCAGGCGGGGCTCATATTTCAGCAGCAACTCAGACAGGGTCCCCATCAGCTCATGGGCGGTACCCGGCATCCCCTGTAAAATTTTGGTCATATCCGGCAAGCCGTAATCAGGAAGATGCGCCAGCGTCCCAGCGCGGCAGTTGAGAATGCGCTGCATGTTGTCGAGCACTGAGAGGATGACCTGGTTTTGTTCATTGACCTGTTGCAGAGGAAGCCCGCCGGTAAAATGGCCGATGAGCATTTCATACAGCGACGGCGTGTGATGTCCCTGGGGCATTAGTCATCCTTCAATGGTTGCAGCGTCAGATGGTTATTCCCGGCTTCCAGAATACGCGGCTTATCCGGATCCAGGTCGTCACGCTGGATAACCAGCTTCCAGGTGTTGTTGACCATATCCGGATGGCGGAACAGTCCTACTACGGCCACGAACTGCGCATCGGTTTCCATCGGCATATCCAGGTTTGCATCACCGCCCGGTTTCACCACCACATCGCGCGTCGCCAGCAGGTCGTCTTTCAGAATAGTGTCGCCATCTTTAAGGAGCTGCTGATAGACCGTTTTGTCGAAGGTCTTGCGGTCTTTGAGCTGGTAGACACGAACCATAACGGATTCGGATAACGCGTTGCTTTCACGGGCATCCGTGTTCAGGGCTCCGCGGGCCGTAAAGTCCAGGTGCAGCAACTTTATCTTCTTGTAGAAAATGGCTGTGTAGGCCGATTTGGTGCCATCAGAGATACCCTGCGTTACGCCACAGCCGGTCAGGCTGAGTGCCAGAAGGCAGCATGTGGATTTAATCAAACTTGTACGTAACACATCGGTTTCCTTGTTGTGGTGTGGCGGGCTCCAGCCCCGTGTAATAACCCAGTTCTGTGGTAAAGGTTTGCGGAATATCGTCCGCCAGCTCCCCTTCTTCTGCGCCCAGCACGCCATTCATGCCGAGCCAGAACGGGCCTTCGCCCAGAGGCGGCGCGGCCAGCAGACGGATACTGGTGGTCAGGGTGATTTTTGCCTTAAAGCGCCAGCCCAGATAGACCCGCAGCATCACCAGAAAATCCTGGTACAGCAGACCGTCCGGTTTCCAGCCCTGCGACTCTTTTTCATCTTCTGTCGAGAGTGCAATCAGCAGCTGACTGTTGGCATCCATCGCTTCCTCACCGAGCAGCGTGTTGCCGTCCAGCAGAAAATCCTCATCGCCGTAAAAGCCCAGCGGCTGGCTGATTTCTACTGGGCGCAGACAATACGGACTGACCTGTACCCGGGTATGCGGCGCCAGCAAACTGACTAGTGCCTGCATCCCCTGCTGGGTTTTTCCGGGCTGCTGTAACACACCAAGCAGTGCCAGAAATCGCGAGACCGGAGTGGTGATATTTTTCGCCGTTCCGGGAATGCCGAGTCCTACCAGGCCCAGCAGCGACTGTGAAATACTGTCAGTCCCGCCGGGCTCGAAGCTTGCCGGGTAAGAGTATTTACGCCAGATGCGGTAAAACTGCGTCAGAATGCGGTGGCTGAAGATATCGAGAAAACTCTGTAGCACCTCGTGCCCTTCCGTGCGCAGCGTGATGTCATCGAGATAGGCTGTCGGTAATGGTGAATCGACGCCGTACATGCCCATAAAAGTGGTGCGAACAACCGGCGATTTACGGTCGTCATCCTCGTCGTATTCGACGGCCTTGAGCTCACTGGCCGGAAAGCCCATTCCCGGATGCGGGGCAAAACGCACCGGGTCATCAGCCGGATGGCTGGTTGAACCCATCAGCGGTCTGCCCGGATTGCGTTTCTCCAGCAGCTGGCAGAAGCGGTAAAAGTTAATGCGGTGCAGGTCGGCTTCCAGCCGCGGGGTCAGCCGGGAATGCGGCGATTGTGCTTCTCTTCCCATTCCAGGCGCTCTCCGGTCGGTTGCAGGATGATAATCAGGCGATTAAACAGATAGATATCGGTATAGAGGGCAAAGAAGCGGCTCAGCATTTCACCAAACAGACAGATGTCGCCGCGCCCGGCAAAGCCATGGCTGTCGAGCGTCACCTCAATCTGTACGCCACGGACCAGATAGCCCTGCTCAAAGCGCTCGGTTTCGCTGTGTTTAACCTCAATGATGGCTTCGAGGCGACGGCGGTTTATCTCGCTGTTAGTCCACTCATACAGCGCCAGCGTCCCACGCAGCACTTCCGCGTTATCCATCATCGAAAGAAAACTGCTGCCAAGATGGCTCAGCACACGCCAGTGAAAACGATCCTGGGCTGGCGGATAACAGGGCAGCGTTGGGGCACAGAGATTACGCACGGTAATACTGGCGGAGGTGGTTTTCATTACCGTATCGAGAACGGTGCTCTGCAGGGCGCGGCGCGGCAACTGCCCGTTGGTCCCGGTCAGCGCCAGCGACAGGCTTTCGTCTTCCGGCACGGTGTGATTATCAAACGCTTCGCCGCCGAGGATAAGCCAGGTGTTATGCAACCCTGACGGACCGCGCCGTACGCGGGTGTGATAGTAATATTCCGGTGCTTCATGGCGCATCATGCCGCCTCTGTGCCGGAAGCTTGAGAACGGAACGTAGGTATGCTGGCTCGATGACACCACCGAATCCACGGCGTAAATCTCAGTGTGACCATCCTGCACACGCATCGGACGCAGCATATATTCGGTCTGCAACGAATTCAGCGTCAGCGGGTCTGATTCCAGCGGGAACAGGTTAATCACCGGTAAGCAGTTCAGCCGCAAATGTTTTTCCGTAAAGCTGAAGTCATGCTCCCAGCGTTCCGCCAGCACCACGTCGATTTCAAACCAGGAAAGCTCCGCCGGGAAAGCCACGGTATCCAGACCCCGCAGCCCGTTGAACATGAATTTCTCACGGAACGTGAAGTACTCCAGCAGCAGCTGGTAGCCGCTGAAACTGCTGTTTCCCGCCGGCCACAGCGCATCGTCGTCACCGAACCCAAGCGCAGTAAAGTGACCATCAAATGGTCTTCTGTCCACATCTCCGGGAAGACGCAACCACATCCGGGCCACGTTCATAGTAAAGGCTTCGTGCATGGCACAGGCTAGCGGTGCGTCAGCATTTAGATAGAGAGGAAGATAGCTGAGATCAATGCGGCTCCAGTCCGCCAGTTTGCTACAACTGAAACGCAGCGTCACGACGGAGCGGCCATCCGGATCGGTGGCCAGACTCGCCCGCGCAAGCGACAGCGGCTGGAGGCTTATTTCTTTTGTTGTGGTATAGCGGCAGCGCGTGCCCTTCTCACCAATAGGTCGGGAATGGACCTCGAAGCCTTTTGCTATCCGCATCGGCTCCTTCATTTCACGCCAGTCGGGAGAAAACTCGACCACGGATAGCGATGGGATGGTGCGCAGATAATGCGGCCACAGCAGGCTGACCAGCCCTTCGGTCAGTTCCGGCAGATCGTCGTCCAGCTTCTCGCGAAGACGCCCCATCAGGAACGCAAAGCCTTCGAACAGGCGTTCGACATACGGGTCACGGGCGCCCGCTTTATCAAGATTGAGCATCGCCGCCTGCTCGGGGTGAGCACGGGCAAATTCTTCACCCGCTTCAAGCAGGTAGCGCATTTCGGCGTCGTAATAACGCAGGGTTAAGTCGTCCATAGTAGTTTCTGTTTAGTTAATTACTGCGTGATGAGCGATGAAGGGAATTCCAAAAACCGACAGGCGACTTCAAATAGAAAAGGTCGCTCATCAATATGGTTTACAGGAAAATCTTTTTTTTACATAACGAGTGGCTGTACCTGGCATCCAACCCGATGGAATGCCATTGCAGCGTACATATCCTCTGCTAATCAGCTCTTTTGGATAGAGGATGGAGTACAACAAACCTGGTACAACGATAGCAATGCAACCCCATTTTAAATAAACGACATAGTAATCAATCTTCCTGAAAGCAAACTCTTTGCCCTTGAAGAGAACCAGAATAAAATAGACCAGTGGGAATATCATTACAAAAGACAACGCAACCAAAGCAACGGTTTACCATGAAAAAACAATCTCATCACCAACGCTGAAATATTCTTTAAATATACTTCCCTCAAGATAAAAACTCAGAGAGCACAACCCAGGAATGATAATGATAGCGAAAAATGCGCGGACTCTATCTTTCATGTTGCAAACCCGAACTGAAACATAATTTTTTATCTACTACATATTTACTTGCTGTTCCTGGTGTCCATCCAGAGGGTACTCCCGAGCAAAGAGTATAACCTTTGCTTTTTAGTGCTGATAAATAACCAAACGACATTGCACATGACAATGCAAAAGTAAACACACACATAAGCTTAAAAAGCGGCATAATCCTATTAATTTTTTTAAGTGCATGTTTCTCCCCATGTCGAAGTGAGAGGAAAAACCAGTATAAGGGAAATGCAAACATTATCGGTATCGATATAAGACTTAATGACATCCACGAAAAAACAATCTCTTCAGGGAATTCCAGATAATCAGAGATTTCGCTCAACCAAAAGCAAAATGACACAATAGAAACAACCAACAATATAACAACTGAAAAAACAGTCTTGGCTTTTTTATTCATATATTAGTATGTCCTTTTGGTAATATCACCAATCGAACCTCTCAAATATCCTCTAATCTCTGATTCTATAATTTGCTTTCCTTTTATTAACATTTTCCCTGCAAGCATAGAACCTAAGTCCCAAAAACCATCTTCCATTTCTCTAGCTTTTTCAGCAAATTCTTGTTGAGCCGCATCAATGTACTCAACTACTTTGTCTGTCACACCAAATTTCTGGTCCAGCTTATTTAAACCCCAGGCAGCAAAAAATCCAACGCCAATGACGATTACAAGGTTAAATGCAATCAACGGGGTCACTACGACACTTCCAACGACAAATGTGACTACTGATACAATGCCGATTTTCACTACATCAGTAGCCAGAGATCCTATGAATTCCGCTAAAGACCTCTCATCGTTCAAAATGAAATCAATAGTCCTGTAAGCGGCTGCGACATAAAATGTCAGCCGTGCTCCTTCAACAACAGATTTTGCAAACCCATATTTACCAATTCCCAAATCAACAATCTTTGGATTTTTAGCCGCAAACACAGGTGCATTCAATATTTTCCTTACACCAGGATAACCACTTATTTTTATCAGTTCTGTACCGTTGTGGTTTACATATGTTGTTGCTTTTATGCTGAAGCTTCCCAATTGGTTTATCAACATGGATGCAGTCACAACATCCTTGATATTTGTTCCATAATTTACAACTATTTGTCCGGGATCACTTTCTGTTATTGCTACCCACCCGTGTTTCCATGCCCCCCACGAGGACAATATTTCGAAAGCTTCTGGAAGAGTGAGCAGCATCACATCCTGATTAGTTTGCCTTAGCATAGCCCTCAAATTACCATCTGGTAAATCATGAGTATTCCGTAAAACTGGATAATCAGGTACAAATCCAGTCGGCTTTTGCTTACCGGTCAGATAACCCGGCAATTCTGACGAAGTTTGCACAGGTGCTGCAAAGCCTGCTGCTGGTTCTGCGGCGCAAGCTCCACTGCTCTTCTCATACGTATCATCCAGCATCGACGGAATAAATTTTGCTTTGCAGGGGCAGGTGCTGTAACTGTCGAGGGTGCCAGCCATACGCCGGTCATGAATGGTGTCGTTATCGATACCGCCGGCAATTTTAAAAAGCCCGGCATGCTTACCACAGGTCACACTGTCCCGCTCTCTGGCAACGGGTTTATCAAAAAGGGTGTGATCCTCTGCACCCGTCGTTATTCTCCCGCCACAGGTTGTTTTATCACCCTGTACCAGATAGTTACCTTCTGCCATGTTTGGCTCTCCTTGATAAATTCAGTCCTGATTATCCGCACAGTACCGCGCTGCTTGCCGGGTCAAGCGCGATAAGACCCGCCAGAAGCAGATCCATCTCGGGCTGGAAGCGCGATTTATCGGTTTCACTGCGGGTGGCTTTCATGCGCAGCAGCCGGAGGCGGCGTGATTTGACTTCAAACAGCAGCTCTGGCGTCCACTGTGTCAGGGTGATGGACTGTGCAGTCCCATCGAGTTCACCCAGCAGATAAAGGGCCAGCTCATTCTTTCCCTTCTGCTCAGCCACGCGGGCCATCAGCAGGCGCAGCAGCCATTTATCACGGGCGTTGTCAGTGCCCGGCCGGGTCTGAAGCCACTGCAGTGTGGCATCAAGGCCTTCGCTGTCCGCTTTCTCCAGCGCTTCCGGCTCCAGGGCCAGAATATCGTTGTCCATGGCACTGATGGCGGTGACGGGCTCATCTTTCCAGCCCGGCATATCGTCCAGCACACTTTCGCTTATCCAGTTCAGCGTGACCTCATCGGCAAACGGCGTCCCGTCATTAAAGGCCAGAGTTTCCAGCCCGATGAGGCGGCGAAGCAGCCCTTTCAGGTCGGCCACGATAATCTCTGCGAGGACGTTCTGCCCGGATTTCAGTAGCGCCTGATGGATATACCATTGCAGATCCAGCCAGAGATGGTTGGCGCCACGGGAAAAGGCACTGTCAGCCTGCTCCAGCATTTCCGACCAGCTTTTCTGCAGGTACAGGCGCTTGAGCATAGCCCGTTGATCTGCTCGCGGCGGTTCGATGCGCGTTTTCCCTTCCGCATCCGGAGCCGGGATCGCCCTCAGCGTGTCATGACGCAGGCTTTTCATCAGCCGGTGTGCGGCAAGCCAGCCATCAGGCTGTTCACGCAGGTAGCCCGTCAGCGTGCGGGCCTGTGCCAGCAGATCCTGTCCGGACGTGATGCGGGTCAGCACGGGAGCCGTGCTCCCCGTCATGTCAGGTACGAATGCTGGCGTGCTGCTGGCGTTCTGCGGTACCACCGCATCCATGCCGCCAGCTTTCATCAGACGGGATCCCAGTGCGCTGTAAAGCGCATTGAGCTCTGGCCGGGAGGCTTCCGGCTCTGACTCCAGGCATTCCCGGATAAGCAACAGCGCGCCGACAGTACGCTGTGCGTCATCACCCACGACTTCCGGATACAGCGACAGGCTGTCGAGCACGCGGGAGCCCGCCAGCCACTCCAGTGAGGCTTTACGGCTTCGGTCGCGCTGCGGATGCAACTGCGTGCCAAAGTGCTGCAGCATCCCGGCCAGCAACTCCATTCCTTCGGCGAACCCGGCTTCGCCATCCTGATGCAGGCGCGCCCAGCAGTAATAGGTGGCAACACGAATGTCCAGGGCGGTGGTGGTGAGCAGCTTTTCCGCCAGCTGGCAAATCAGTGCAGTATCGATGCCGGAGAGTTTATTGACCTCTTCACGGATACGCTGGAAATCATCGTCGTATCCGGGATCTTCACCGGTCGGGTGACTGTCGCTGACGGGTGTTTTCCAGCGATGCAAGCTTTCCGTTCGCGTCTGTGCCTGTTGTTTCAGTTGGGTTTCATCAGCCTGACAGGCAGTCACAAGGTTCTGCAGTGTGCTCATTGTGTTATTCCACTCCGTCCATATCACTGTTTCCTGAACTCATCAGAGCCTGCGCCGTGGCGGCGCTGTCCACACTGAAAATCTGGTCCGGTAAGGTGAACCCCCGGAGGTCAAGCAGTGCCAGCGGGCCTTTGCCCAGTTGGGAACGCAGCACCCATTGCAGTGTGCGACCATCTGGAGCGGTGAAACTCATCATCCACTGGCTGCGGTCAAGTTGATGACGTTTACCCTGCTCCAGCCAGCGAATGAAACCCTATGTTCCGCTGTAATCCCCGAACAGCCGCGCACCTGCGCTGGTCGAAGTCCAGGTCAGCATCGTACCGGGTTTGTAAGTGTCTCCCGGCCAGCGGAAGGTCTGCCAGTCGGCCATCTGGTTGAAGTAGTGCAACTGCTGACCATCGATGGTCAGTTGGGTTTCCACCACCTGCGGTACCGCACGGGCCTGAAGTTCGAAGCTGATGCCCTGACTGCCGTCGGTGAACAGAATGTCTGACAGCTGGCACAGCTGGTTGACCGCTTTCAGGAACGCCGGGTTAAACACCAGCCCCTGGCTGTTCACTTTATCTGGCACCCACTGGCTGCCCTCTTTGTGCAGCACACCACTGAGCTCCGTGGTCAGGAAGCGCTCAATACGTCCGCTGTCCTTACGCAAAAACTCCGCCAGCATCGGCAACGAGGCGTCACTTTTACTGGCGGCAAACGGATAGCGGCCATCAAAGGCCGTGTGCCAGTTGGCCACCACCGAACGTCTCCACTTGTCATTGAGGCTCGCGGCTGACGGTTGAAGAACCGTTTCCCAGGCCTGGGTCAGCGGCTGCACAAACATCATGCTGCCAAAGCCACTCCATTCTTCCCCAAGACTTGCCGAAATCAGGCTGCCGTACTGCTGGGTATCGGTCAGGTCGACACTTTTACCCTGGAATACCGTCTGGGCCAGATTCTGCATCATCTCCTGGGGGTCCGACGCGCTGGCGACCTGCTGCAGGCGCAGACGGACACGAGTGATGCGCGTCAGCCAGGTCTGCAGACTGAGCGAGGTGTCGGCCGACATCACGTTGCTGCCGGTGTTTTTCCCCATCAGGGTTAGTAGAGGACCAAAGGTTTCATCCATCGGCCCCTGTGGACCGGATGCAGTCTGGTCAATGGCTGGCTTCTCACTTCCGCCCACCAGGTCTTTGGCTGATTTGATAATGGAGTCAGACAGCCCTTCACTTTTCTGACCGGTCTGGCCCTGCCAGGCAATGGTGTTCATCAGCGCAATCAGCGGGGACTGGCGAACATCACTCATCAGCGTGAGCTGGTCGGTGACATCGGCGATATTGTTCGCCGAATTAAGTCGGAGGCTGTTGAGGAAGTTCAGCCAGCGGCTGGCAAAGTCGGTGAAATAACGCTGCGTCAGGCGCGCTTTCAGGGCTTCCGGCGACAGGTCAGCAGATAGTGCCTTATGACTGTCACTCAGCACCCAGTCGATTTCATCACGACGGGAAGTTGCTGCTTTCTCAATCGCCTGCTGAATGCCCCCTTCCCAGGCCTGACGCGTGAACATCCCCGGCACCACTTCTTCAGTGGTGAACAGGCGGCGGGCATCAGTGCCGCTGGCCATGTCTTCAAGTGTTACATCCGCAAAGTTGCGACGAACGGATTTGAGCATGTTTTCATACAGCGTGCTTTCGGCGTTACGGCGACCAATCTGCTGGAGCAGCACCTGACGACTCTGGCTGACCAGCTGCGCGTCCGGAATGATTTTCCACTGCGGCTGCTTCGGCAGTTCGTAGAGATAGAAGGCCCACAAATCCGGTGACAGGCTCTGCCACAATCCGGTGGAAATGCCTGTTCGGGTAGGCTGCACGGACTTCATCGTTTCGGCATAGAACACGCCGTCAACCTTATCCGGACGTGACATCATCAGCCAGGCCTTGAGCTGGTCATAACCCGGTTTCGCCAGCTGCGTGCGCTGGTCACTATTGGGGGCCGAGTTTGCCAGCGCACTGAGCTTCTGCTGCAGGGCAAGGTTTGCCGGGTCACGAATAAGGCGGTTATTCGCCACGCCGTACCACGGCAGCATGGCATCGAGCAGTTGCTGATTATGGTCGAGGCTAAACCGCTGGTACCACGGCGAACCCTCGCTGATGTTATGCTTCAGGCGACCCGCATGGTTACGCAGGGTATGCAGTGCAGTCAGCTGGTCATCGGAAACGGAAGGGTGTTCCACCAGGGCGTGGGCCTGTTCGGCAACAGAAACAATCTGCAACCGGTTTACCGCAAACGACAGCAGCGTTCCCGCCCCCCAGATACCGATAATGGCCATCAGTGACCAGGCCAGCGTCTGCTCCCAGGCCATCCCGACCCGGCGTCCGCGTACCCGGGTACAGTCGTCCACAACTCCCTGCCAGGTGGCTGGTAATGTCAGGGCATGGCGCTGTAATGCCGGAATAAATTTCTCTTCACCGGCCGTCACCGGCGTGACTCCCTCCGGGTCTTCTGCAGGCTGGCTCTGTGGCAGGCTGAACATCAGGCCACGTAGCGGGATGCGTTGCTGAGTGGTATACAGCCAGGGGGACAGCTGCTCTGCCCAGCGGCGGATACCGCCTGTTTTCAGGGACTGGCCAAGACGCAGCAGAAAGTCGTTTTGCCGGTGTTGAGCAATCTGACTTACACCCTGTTCCCGTAACCCGGAGAGCATTGACTCCAGCTGATGGGTCACATCGTCAGTGCTGGCACGCAGCGGGAACGACGCCCCAACGGCCTGTTCGGTGCGGTTCGTTTGCGACCAGTCACTGTCGCACAGCTTCCATATCCAGACGGGAGCCGAATAGCGCAACAGCTCGCTGATTTTTTCAAACCCGCGCAGGTCGTTATCGCTGATTTGAGAGGTTAGATTCAGCGTCTGTGGTAGTACCCGGACAATACCGTCCAGAGGGCGACCCCGACGCAGTTTGCGCAGGGCGGTATATTTTTCTTTGTGGTGTTCAGCGGTCAGACTGCCACCATAAATCAGCACCGTGCGGTTCCCTTCCAGCCACTGATGTTCCTGCAGGCAGGGGAGCAGTTGTTCAATGGCTTCTTCGTTACCCGTGACCAGCAACAGGCGGACCTTACGGCGCCAGAAAAGGCCGAAACGTGAATGCAAATGGCGTCTAAGGGTGATACACATCGCTACGGCCGGATGAACAGCAACCTTCTCTGTTTCTCGTTTCTTTTTCTCGTCATCACCGTTTGTGCCATCCACCAGGTCATCAAATTCAGTCTTCCCGGCACTGCGAACTGCGAGCAAAAGCAACAGTGAAGCAAACAGCGCACATCCCGTGATGCAGACTCCGGCAATCAGCCAGTAAGTCTGTTGCTCGCTGTCAGGCTGAAGGCCTGCCATATCAGGATGTTTCCAGACAATAAATGTCATGGCGGCCAGCAGGACCAGGAAGAACAGGGCGACAGCACGGTAGCGGCCTTCCGTTGTTTTCGGTAATAGAGCTTTCATCCTCACGCGTCCATCTCCTGTCGGGAAGCAGTCGGGGTAACGAGTGTGCTCCACAGCACATCCTGTGTGGTGTCGCCGCTGATGATCATCTGCGGTAATTGAGTTTGCCGGGCGATGTATGTGGCTGCAGCAATAGCCAGCCAGGGAGCGGCGGCACCTGCATGTCCCATTGATACGTCAAGGTTTGCTACAGCGTCGTCTTCAACGGACTGAGCAGGATGCTTGTTCTGGCTCTCCACAACCTCCGCACGTTGCTCTTTCGTCAAGCCGGCAAGCCACAGGTGTTTGACGATATTTTCTTTGAGCGGAACATTATAGGCGGCCATTCGCATCCCCTCTTCCAACCCCCCTGGTGGTGCGGGGTCCGGGCGATGCAATAAAGCAACAGGTTCGAGAGCCTCCTGTGTCAGGCGGTTGCCGAGAAGAATGGCCACTGCCGCTTCAGCAGAGTTATTGGAAACTACTGGCGCAATCTGAAGTGACACAATCAGCAGCATTGCGGTCTCTTTAAAGCGATTGTTCATCCAGCTATCAATAACGCCAGGACCAGATCCATCGAGATACTCAACAGCGCAGGTTATGCCACTCTCCTGCCATTCTTGCTGCCAGATATCACGGACAGCATCGAGCGACACTGATGATGAAATATCAAGAACAACAACCAGTAAGGCATGTTCGGGGAACCGATCTACAGGCAGACCAGCAATGAGTTCTGAAAGCAGGCGTGATATGAGTAATTCCGGTGTATCTTCTGGTCCCACCAAAATGCGGCTCACCCGTTTACTTTTTTCTCCCTTCCAGTCAGCCTGGGAGGCGATGATGCTTTGATTGTTCAATATCGCTGCAGCGGCAATATCCTTATCCATTTCGGTATGTGTAGTTATAAAGGTTGTGCTCAGTATCTGAAGAGCGCGCCTTGCCCTCCGCGTCTCGCGTAAAATCCATTGTTCCCGACGTCTGTCAAAACCATTCGCTTTACTGTCCTGTAATGACCAGACCCACATGCGAATACCGAAACTGACAATCAACACAACGACTGGTGTGCCAATAGCAATTAACCAGAAGTGCCTGTTATCGATGTAGCGTCCAAATATACGCATGAGGATCACACTAATGACCAGCATTAACGCCAGAACAGCAAACCACCGGAATGTCTTTGGTGGGGCTGGTCGAGGGTAACATTCAGGAAGATGCTTAAGGGAATACGGCATTCAAACTCTCATATCTCAATATTTATAAAAATCAACTAAAATAGAAAGCTCGTTTGGTTTTCTCGGGGTATCTATCAAAAAGCACCTTATCTTTTTTAAAATCTCTATTTTTAATTTCAATAAATGCCACATCACCATTCCGATCATAAATCACATGAACGCCTTCATCTACATAGTTACCTTTTACGTAAAAATAATTAACCTCTTCATTAAGACGGCCTTTCTCAATGCCTGGCTCAAAATATCTTCGGCATTTCATTGTTTTACCATCAAGTGAACAAACGCCAAATTTCGCAAATGCAATCCCACTCTTTTTAAATGTATAAATAACGATTATATCTCCCTTGTAGAAGAAAAATTTATTTTCTAAGCGGGGTGTGTAAGCATAACCCAAATATAAATTATTGCTTTTGATCTATATCTGCTGGAGGAATACCATATCCAGCCCTGTCAATTTCTGAAACGTAAATTTCACCTATTTATTTTTTTCTTTCTTTCTTGAGCAAGTTTTTTATTCACAAATTCAACTTTTGTTATCCCGCGAATGTATTCTTTATTCTCAGATTTATAAGTCATACATGCGCATGAGTATTTTTTCGACATTAACCGTTTATCTTTCATTTCTGTTTCGAATTCTTTAACACCATTCTTATCATAAAATAATAATGTATCGCCTCCAGAGTTGATAAGTACCCCACATGATCTTTTCAGATTGCCTGCTGCAAAATTTGACCAAGAAATAACCAAGAATAAAAGTAAACCTAAACTTTTAACATTCATACCCTTCCCCAAATACGACCAATAAAAAACGTTCTCCAATTCAGATACCTATGGATTGTTAACGATAATTAATCGGTCAGAGAATTGGCCAAATGTTCATGGTGAAGATTAGCTGTTTCTTACTGAAAATATAAAAGAGTAAATTTACTGAGGATTGATAATCCATAGCTTACACATCATGAAAAAGTAAGATTGTCATCAATTACTGATGACTCACAAGAAAATTGATGCCCTGATAATAAATAGTCATTTGTAATAGCATCATTTCGTATTGATAAGCTTCCTATCCAACTCATCAAGTGTTTTATCACCCGAAAAAAGCTTTTTGCATTTACTGTCAATCACAGCATCATCTTTATCATCAGGGAATGTCACCTTCATTTTTTTGATTATATCCCACACACCAGGAAAAGAATCTACAGAACAATCAAGATCGTTAGGAGCAACGTACATTCCATTAGCTGATATTTTTCCGATGTAAAAGTCATCAGTTACAGGAAATGTATCATCCGAAATATTCACATCCTTTATACGTGGATTCCAAAAACCTTTCCCAGAGATAACATTCTTTTTCCCATCAAAACTTGACAGTATCGCTTGATGCGCTCCTGATTGGGCATCAATGGGAATTAAAGCGAGAATCAGTTTTTTATCGAAGTTAACATCGACAAGAGTAGATAATTTTTGGTCTAAATAATCTACGCTATATAGATTTACGAATTTGTTATTACAAGCCTCCAACTCCTTTGTTTTTAAAAACATATTGCTTCCAGCAACAATCACACCAACCTTATCACTTGTCAAAGCGAGTATTCCAGCCCCTAAATAGTACTTGCCATTCCAATTTTTAATTTTACATGAAGCGGAAACTTTCGAGGTGTCACTATGTACATCAACCACCCCTTGGTTATTTTTATTGAGACTAATCATATAACCATCAACTTTAATGGTATTGTAATATGCCCCCCAAGAGCTAAACGTAGCCATAAAGTACATCATTGAAGTTAAAAATGCTTTATTAAACGTCATCACCAATCACCTCCTTAGCTCTTTTCGTAAAGATTTTTCTCTCTGCAAGACCTTTGTCAGCACCATTTATTGCAGAGGTCACATTTTCAATAACCTGATCATCATCTGCTTTGCCATTTTTATCCCCATCCATTATTTTCACCGTTTTATCTTTAAACCCAACGATGAAAAAACCTCCAGTATCAATGCAATTATAACTACTTTCTGTTATTTTTTGTGGTGAGTCTATCTGAGGACTACGTTTTTTCATTTTTGCTGCATTTTTCTTTTTGTATTGAGGGTCATCCCACCAATATCGATCAAAGTCACTTACTGAGAGCCACCCTCGATATACCCAATAGCTAGAATAAGTATCGAGCCCAGTGAGCATTTTAAAACCACGCCCTCTGTATTTCTGGGCATCAACATCACCACAATTCCCATTAATCCAGCTGTAGGACCCTGTGATAACATTCCCTTTTGAATTGTATTTTTTACCAGAAAAATAATCGTCTTTTTCTTCTGTTAACTCTCCATACCAATGCCCGAGCTCCGCTTCATTTTTGGTTGACAGGTCAACAATTCCACCACCTTTGTGGACACCGTCCTCTATCAGTTGTTGCTGACTAATCTCCTGCATTGACAGCAAACTTCCGGATTCAACAGCCCCCTGCCCAAGAAAATGACATTTTCTATTGGCACTATAAAGATTGTATTTATTAAGTATTGCATTTATACCACCGTAATATTCAGTTACCTTCTTACTTATCTTACTGATTTGCAACTTTGCCGTTGGCTTAGTATTTGCCACCATTATTTTTTCAATTACTTCACTATCAAGCCAGCCACATTTTCTAAATTGCCGAATAAATGCCTTTGGCTCAAAGTGCCACAAACGCCCCGATGCCAAAGAACCAGAATCAAAACACAGCGCTTCAGCGTGAGCCTTAAACTTCGCATAATCTTCTTCCGACATCGGATCATGCTCGTCACTGCCGATTTTCAGCCACGAGAACCGGGTATCTACGGTACTTTTTTCCCACTCAAACGGGAAATGACATATCAACTTGCTGCACTGATTGTCATAGTCACCATTTTCATTCAGCGAAGCGATTGCTGCGGAATTGCACTGGCTATTGGAATCCGCGTCATCGTCAACCAGCTGCCAGCCAGTCCAGTGTGGAAAATCCGCGTCACTGAACTTTTTAATATTAGGATCAGCCAAATTGACCACTCCTTGACCGCCCGGGTAATTAACCGTCATCCAAAGTGGGGCATCTGCCGGCACCAGCGTTTCATGCTCCGTATTGATGACCCGGCCAAAACGAAGCAGCTCAAATCCGGCGCTGGGGCTCTCCTTATAATTCCGCATCGCGGTTTTATAAAGATTGTATTCATAGTCTTCGCCATCGGCGTTAACCTGCGGCTCGCCCAGCAGATTATACTTCCCGTCAATTTGCGTATTTTTTTGCCGGGTCACCATCGTACAGTTGCCTTGTGCCAGAGTCATGCTGGCATACAGAGGCACATTGCTGGTATAGAGTTCAGAAAGCCCGATGATGGAGGTGCTGTTATCTGCCGGCGCCTTGTCATAAAACTTTGTTCCTGGTGGCAGATAAAAATGGATATCACCGTAAATTGCATCGGTTCGACCATCTTTCGAAATATCCAGCGCCTTCGTTTTTCTGCCTGTCATTTTTTTGATGTTGTCATCGTCGCAGAAAACCTGGAAGTGAAATTCATTCTGGCCGTCAGTCATTCCGGAAGAGCCAAGCGGGTCTTTGCGGTAGATTTTGGCATCCGCTTTTATCTCTGCCTCCAGAAACTTCAGATGCATATACAGAGAGTAAAAAACAACCTTACCGTCCTCCCCGGAACCGATTTCTGTCTCATGTTTCAACAGGACATAGCCATCATCTGTTCCCCTGACAGGAGCATACTTCAGTGGGAACTGGTCTCTTTTCTCTGGCGGGGCGGGCTGACGGAACGATACCACCGTCCCGTCAGCAATTGTCCTCACTTTCTCCGGCGTTGCGCCCGCATCCGTATGCGATATATGGACGCCCCCATGCCAGGATTCTGATGCATTGAGAGGATATCCCCGACGGGAATTGACAGGCATCATTGCTTCAACCCAGTCTGCGTCAGACTGAGTGGCATTTTTATCTCTCAGAAACGGAGGACTGATAATCATGTTGCGACTCCATGTCAGGAAAAGTTGAAGTTACTGGAAGGTTCTGTGGTTTCAGGTGCCACATTCGGGAAGTCTTTTGGCTCACTGGCCTTATCTTTTCGCCCATAATGCCCGGCTTTAGTCCGGTACTCCCCCTGAGTGGCGGATTCAATCCCGTTGGCATCCAGGTTGATGTAGCTCCCGCCGCCATTGATCACTACACGCTTATTTGCCGTTATGTGGATCTCATTCTCAGTACTGGTAATATTCAGCCCGCCGCGCGCGACCAGTTCCATCAGGTCGTTCTGTGCCTGTACCTGTACTGGTCCCTGATTGGCAATGAGCTTTATCCCGAGCTTACGCACAAACACGCTGAGCGCATTACCAACCCCCACAAACAGATTCTTCACTACGCTGATATCGGCATTCTTGCCGGCTGTGGCGATCAGGTTCTGACTGGCTGAGAGCTGCAGGTGCTGTCCACTGGTCAGCGCCATACCGTCGGGCGCACTCATCAGCAGTACCGATTTCCTGAGCTCCGTTAATTGCTGCTCCAGCAGTTTGACCTGCGCCTGCAGGTCAGCGGGATTCGCCGTCGCTTTCTGAGCGTCCTCTGAGATGGATGTCATCTGCTCCCGGGCATCGCCCAGGTTACTGACGGCTGGCTGCATCTCCAGCACCTGACCCTGTGCTTTCGTCTGGCCATCAGCGCTGATGAACATCCCTTTCTGCGCCCGTATCGCCCCCCAACTGTCCGTCCTGAGCTCAAAGCCCTCGCCGCGCTTTTGCCGCTCGCTGTCTACCAGATGGCCGAGGTTCAGCTGGCTCTTGCCGCCATATTCGGTTGAGAGCTTGATATGCTCCTGATTTTCCGAGTCATCAAGGCGGAGTTTGTTGTTTTTGGGGGTACGCAGGACGTTGCGTTTGTAGTTCCGGATGCTGACGTGGTCCGGGTGCGCCGAATCGTGCAGTACGCCGGAGATATACGGCCTGTTCGGGTTGCCGTCTTCAAAACCAATCGCCACTTCGGTCCCTGCCAGCAGCGGCAGGTGCAGGCCGTAGGTGTCGCCCGCATACGGGCGTGACTGGCGTACCCACAGGCTTTCAAAACCGGTCTCCCAAATATCACGGTCGAACAGCATGTTGACGCGGTAGCGGCCATCGCGGCCAATGTGTCCGTAGGTATCGTTCTCTTTGGTACTGGTGACGCGTGCCGGCAGGGTGCCGGCCATCACCGGACGGTCACCGGGCTCCGGGCGGAAGCCAAAATCGGGGCTGTCCGGGATACCCTCAAAATTAACACCAAAATCTTCGTCACGACGGGCGTGCGTGTGCATCGCCGTGACGACCACGCCCTGCGCAAACACCTCTGCCACCTCATAGCCGCCGGTGACCTTTAACAGCATACCCGGAAAGAGTGTCGGGCAGCTGGTGATGGCGCGGGTTTGTGTCTGACCATTCAGGTAACGTTCGTGGCGAATACGGGCACAGAACGCCCCGGATTCCGGGGCCGGATGGCGGTCGTATTTACTGCCCGGCGTCAGGTAATTGTCGGCATAGTGATAGGCATCACCGTAGGTGGTGGCGTCCCCCCGGGTCACATCGACCTGGATGTTCATGTCCTCGTTTGCCGCGCGGTAGTTGTAATCGCGGGTGCTGACCTGCTTTTGCACCACCGCGTGGTGGCACTCCATGCCCCAGACCGAGTCCACCCCTTTTGAGTGTTGGCCGGATGGCGGCACAGATGGCAGGGTCAGGCCTTTCTCATAGCCCTGCTGGCTGTCGTAAAATTCCACCACATCAATATTGAGGCGCGTGTCGGTGGTAAAGCGGAACCAGATGCCCACTTCGCCCAGCAGGCGGGTGATAAAATGCAGATCGTCCTCGCCGTACTGCATCACCTGCTCGCGGCGCGGATAGTCCTGAGTCAGTGAGAACAGAAAATCCTGGCCGCGCATGTTGTGGCGCTCGCGCAGGATTTTTTCAACAATCTGTGGAACCGACATATCCTGGTAGATGGCGTTCTGGTGTGAACGGCTGAGCAACGCCATACGTGGGGTCAGCGTCAGGGCATAGTGTGTTTCGTCTTTTGAGGTACTGAGGCATTCAAAACCGCTGACTATCCCCTGAATGACGCGAACGGCCTGTTGCACCTTAATGCCATAGCCTTGATCCACCGGTGCCTGCAGCGTCAGGGAAGCGGCTTTCATCAGCATCATTTCCTTGCTGATGGCATGATCGCCACTGGTGAACTCAATACGGTAGCTGAACGGTTGACTCAGGGCTTCGTGACCCTCAAAGGCCAGAACGTCCAGCCCGGACTCACAGCCTTTTACCGAAAGTCCGTGGTGATTGTGGCTGAAGAGGATTTTAAAATTCGTGCTCATGCGTCAGTTCCTTCTGGTTCAGTGGCTGGGGTATCAAACTCCAGTACAATGCCCTCCTCGTCGCTCCACTCCAGGGTCAGTAATTTGGGCTTCTGCTTCGCGGCCATATGGGTCAGCAACTGCTGACTCAGTACTGGCAGGATTTGCTGGTTGAGAAGACTATCAACGTTACGCGCACCGGTATCCGGCAACAGGCAGGCCACGGTCAGCGTGTCATACAGGCTATCGCCAATCTGCGTGGTCAGCCCGTAGTGACGCTTCAGGCGCTGGCTCACCTGGCTGAGCTTCATCTCCACGATGGTGCGGATGGCCGTTTCTGCCAGCGGACGGTAAATTACCGTCTGGAAGCGGGCCAGCAGCGCGGGCTGGAAGTGGTCACGTAAAATCGGGCGCAGCAGTTCGTGCAGGTCGCTTTCGCTGGCGTCTGGCTGTTCATCCAGCAGCTGCATGAGGTGGTCGCTGCCAAGGTTCGAGGTCATCAGAATAACGGTATTACGGAAGTCAATTTCACGCCCTTCGCCGTCGCGCATAAAGCCGCGGTCAAAGACCTGATAGAACAGATTCATCACGTCGCGGTGGGCTTTTTCCACTTCATCGAGCAGTACCACGCTGTACGGACGCTTGCGCACCGCTTCGGTCAGAATACCGCCCTGGCCGTAACCGACGTAACCCGGCGGGGAGCCCTTCAGCTGGGAAACGGTGTGCGGCTCCTGATATTCGGACAGGTTGATGGTAATGAGTGACTTTTCACCACCGTACAGCACATCGGCCAGCGCCAGCGCGGTCTCGGTTTTACCGACTCCACTCGGACCGACCAGCAGGAACACGCCCTGAGGGCCGTTCTCAGACGTCAGACCGGTTTTCGCCGCCCGCAGTCGCTGCGCAATGGCATTGAGGGACATATCCTGACCCACCACGCGCTTACCGATTTCAGCTTCCAGGGTCAACAGTTCGGTCTGCTCATCTTTCATCAGTGAGGAGAGCGGCACGCCGGTCCAGTCGGCAATCACGTTGGCCACGGTGCGGGGGTCCACGTCCAGCGAGAGCAGCGGCGTGCTGCCCTGCAGCGTGGAGAGCTGGTTTTGCAGGTTGTTGATATCGGTCTGACGGCTGATGTCCTGACGCACGTCGAGCAGCTGTTCCGTCAGGCTCAGCTCGCGACCATACTGGGTTTCCAGCACGTCGAGCTCAACAATAAGATCGTTCTGCTGTTGTTCAATCGCCGCCAGGCGTTCGCCGTGGCGATGATTACCCAGCGCGATATCTTCCAGCAGCGCCTGCTTTTCGATGTCCAGGGCGGTGAGCTGCGCCCGAAACTGCGTCAGCGCTTCCGGCACGGTGTCGAGACTCATGCGCACACGGGCAGAGGCCGTATCGAGCAGGTCAACGGCTTTGTCCGGCAGCTGGCGGCCCGTCAGGTAGCGGCGAGAAAGCGTGACGGCGGCACGGACGGCATCGTCAGTGATATGTACGCCATGGTGTTCCGCGTAGCGGGATTTCAGGCCCCTGAGCATCAGGCAGGCGGTGTCGTCGTCCGGCTCGTCCACTTTCACCATCTGGAAGCGGCGCTCCAGCGCGGCATCACGCTCGAAATACTGTTTGTATTCGGACCAGGTAGTGGCCGCGATGGTGCGCAGTTCGCCGCGTGCCAGCGCAGGCTTCAGCAGATTGGCCGCATCCGCGCCCCCGGCCGAATTCCCCGCGCCGATGATGGTGTGCGCTTCGTCGATAAACAGCAGGACAGGCACCGGCGACTGCTGCACGGCATCGATGACATTTTTCAGGCGCTGTTCGAACTCACCCTTCACGCCAGCGCCCGCCTGTAGCAGACCGAGGTCCAGAGTACGCAGTACCACGGTTTTCAGGCTTTCGGGCACATTGCCCTCGGAGATCCGCAGCGCCAGGCCTTCCACCAGGGCCGTTTTACCGACACCCGGCTCGCCGACCAGGATCGGGTTGTTTTTACGGCGACGGGAGAGGATGTCCACCATCTGGCGAATTTCGGTATCACGGCCAAACACCGGGTCGATTTTGCCGTATTTCGCTTTGGCGGTGACATCGAGGGTGAATTTATCCAGCGCGTTCTGCAGCGCAGGCGACAACTCGCCTTCTTTGCCTTCAGAAACGCCGACCGGGCGACCCACGAACTCAACCGTATCGCTTTTGGCTAATTCTTCCTCCAGCTGCATGTCCGGGCGCTCGTCAGATTGCGTATCCAGCAACGGACGCAGTCGCTCAAGCTGGCTCTGGCCCAGCGTCAGCAATGGCCAAAGGCCATCGCAGCGCGCCAGCTTTGGCTGAGCAACCAGCGCCATCAGCAGATGAACACTGCGGATCTGTCCTTCCCCGGCAAGGGATGCCAGTAGCCAGGCTTCCTGCAGGAGGGTCTGAACGCTGGCGGACAGCTGTGGACGCTGACGAACTGAGCGGGGCTGATTATCCAGCCAGGCCAGCATATCCTGCCACAGCGCATCCATATCCCACTCATAACGGCGGGCCAGCACCGTCAGGTCACCTTCACCCTGCTCAAGCAGTTTCAGCAGCCAGTGCTCAGGCAAAATTTCTGCATGCGCCCGGGTCTGGCAGAGCGAAGCCGCCCCTTCCATCGCACGGGCACAGTAAGGGTTCAGACGTCGCAGCAGAATGGCTGGATTTTCCATGACTTTCTCTCTTTGTCGTTTCCTGGACACGCTACCGCCCATCGCTGTTTCCCGGGAAGGGTACCAAAGCGCATACGGTCAGGCTGGCAGTTTGTGGGGTTCTTTGCTCAGCGCCCGCAGGGCAGACGTTCAGCAAAAACAAAAAAGCGGGCAGGATGTGCTGCCCACTTCTGGTCTTACGCGGTGGCGCGTTCGTTCCAGGAATCGGAATGAATGATGTTGCCGTCTTTGTAGGTCCAGGTGATTTTTTCGTAGCGCAGTTCAATGCGCTCAAGGTGGTTATGCTTCTCTTTGGATGGATCCTTGATGTCATACATTTCAGGATTCACCTTCACCACTTTCACGTTTTCCAGTTTGGTGTTGAAGTACTCCACTTCCTGACCCGCGTCGTTGATTTTGTACCACTTGAATTCAGCAGACTTCAGGGTCTGACCGGTGGTCACCGCCTTGTACAGGTACGGGCTTGAGGAGTCGATTTCCTTGGTGAACAGGAACGGGGTGTGGATACGGGTACCGGTCAGCTTGCCGGTGTTGTTGTCGGTCGGGATGTACAGATCGTGTTTCTGTGCCACCACTTCGATGCTGCCTTCGCGATCCTGAACGTCCACAGCCCCTTTGATGTCCGCGCCGCCGTCGTCTTTCAGCCAAAGATAAACAGGAATTGCCATGTGATTTACTCCATTACAGTTTTATCTGCGCCATCATCCGATGACGCCAGGGGATTGCCCGGTATCTGACAGGCGTCGGCCTGCGGAACCAGACTGATTTCGACACGACGGTTAAGTGCGCGCCCTTCCGGGGTGTCGTTCGTGGCGACCGGGCGGCTTTCGCCATAGCCCTGCACCGCAAAACAGCTTTCCGGCACATCGCCGGTGTCACGCATCCAGTTGCGTACCGCTTCGGCACGCCTCAGGGAGAGCGTCTGATTCAGTTGAGGGTTGCCGGTGTTATCGGTGTGGCCACTGACCACAATCAGCCAGCCCGGTTTGGCCTTAATGCCGACCAGGGAGGTCACCAGCATTTTGGTGGAGCCCGATTTCAGTTCAGATTTACCGGAATCGAACAGCGACATGCTGTCGAGACGAACGATTTTCGGAACCAGTTTGGGTTTCGGCTGCGGTTTGGGCGGCGGCGGCGGGGGCACATACGAGCGGATCGCTTCCAGCACCGGCATGCGCAGATGCCCGCCCTGATACAGACCCAGACTCATGTTCAGTGGTTCACCGTTACGCGACCAGTTATCCAGCAGTGCGCCGTCCTGACGCAGCACCTTCACGGCCTCTGCCTTCGGGCCGTAATCATCCATCGAAATACGGTCATAGTGGGTGATGTCAAAGCTCACTCGCTGCAGCAGCTGGTGATTATTCCAGCCACTGCTGAGCAGTGCCGCCATCGCCGCCAGGGTGAACATCCCGAGAGCACAACGCAGCGTCCTGCCCCGCGGTGTCAGCCCCTGGCCTTCTGGCAGCAGCGGCAGAACAAAGTCAGGGAACAGTGACATCACCGTGCTGTCGGTGCCAACGGGCTGCCATCCGGCGACGTGTTGCATCGCGGTGTGGCGGGATAATGATGCTGTCCAGAGGGATGAGGCCAGGCTGCCAGCCAGAATGGGCCCAATTCCCCACAGCACGGCGGTCGGGGCAATGGCCGGGATATCCGGATTTTCATCCATGAAGACCGCTTTAACGTGATGGTGGAACCAGCTCATCAGGCTGTTCATCAGTACCTGTTGCTGCATCGCCATCGCCCCGCCGGTGGTGACCCAGCTGGCAATCGAGCAGGGCGCTGACGATCCTCGCCAGACGCTGACCCCTTCGCCAGGTATTGCCGCCTGCCAGAGCATGTCGTTCATCATGACGCTGCCTGCCTGACCGTTCAGAACCAGTGGCACGGAATGACCACTCTTCTTACGCAGCTGGCTGATTTGCCAGCGCAAAGCCAGCAGACGACTGGTCAGAGCTTCACGGTCTGCGTGCTTCTGAGGGCAAACGCTGACCATTACCGACAGCTGCCGCCCCCAGTCCGGACGAAGCCATAACAGCTGACACGCCACCTGCTCCAGGTCCTGATGGTCTTCAACCCGGATCCAGCACCCCTGGGTGACGGTCAGAACCTGAGACGGCTGTGACCAGGCCTGTGGCAGATCGCCACAGACCAGCAGCACCGGCTGGCGGTAAGTGGCGTCAGGCAGGTCATTCAGATTCAGAGTATCGCCCTGCTTCTGGCGACGGCTTGCCACAAACCAGCACGCCACGATGCCCCCCAGCGTCCCCAGCAGAAGCAGGATCGAGACCGGCTGTGACACCGGGAGAAACCCAAGGCACACCACGGCGCTCAGCAGAGCAGCCCACAATGCCAGTCCGCGCTGTTGTGCAGGACTCATTTCACCGCTCCCGGCAACAGGGCTTTCAGGGTCTGGTCAAGCCAGCAGTCCAGCCCCCACCAGAGCACCGCCACAACGAGCAGGCTCAGGCCGATACGCGCCGGCCAGGAGGCCAGCCAGCCCCCCATGCCCCGTCCGGCACGACTTTCTGCCAGTACTGGGGGGGGCTGCGGATAGCTGAAGGGGGCGACGTGCTCACTGAGCGTACTGACGAGGGACTGCCGCGCCGGATCGTTCAGAGAGCGGTAGCTGCCGAGGAACCCCAGCATCATCACCCGCTGAAAACAGGTCAGTACTGCCGCATCGGGGGCGGGTTCACGCAGGACATCATGCATCCGGTCACAGAGCGTATCGCCAGCATCCATGGTGCCCAGGAAATGCCCCTGCAGCGGAATGTTGTACCACTGCACGCAGGCGTCATCCTCCACGCCCCGACCTTTCACCGCCTCATCGAGCAGGGCACACTGCGCGGCAAGAATGTGCTGACAGCCCTCCTCGTCCAGCTCACGCGCTTTCAGCTCTTGCCGGACCCGCTCCACATCGGCAATACAGCGCTCCCACAGGACCCGCCCCTCACCGTCCTGAAACGTCGGGCCGTGGCGCAGGCTGATGGCCTGCAGCCAGGTATCCTGCAGCAGCTCATCAATATCGATGGACGCGGCCGTACCGCGTTTATGCTCACTCATGTTCTCAGTACCGCAAAGAGTTCAAGTTCAGGCTCGCCGAGCATCCCCGGGACATAAAACATGCAGCTGCCGCTTTGCAACATCTCGGTGGCCAGTGGGTGTGTCACATCAAGGTTGAAATACTGATTTTCCAGGCGCAGCGGAATGGCAGCCGGCACATGACGCAGTGGCGTCAGCGGCACCCCCACGCGGGAGGAGTTGACGATACTGCGAACGTGATCGGGACTGCCGACCTTGCACTGGCGCGGGAACTGCTCCTGCAGCTGTGCCACCGACATCGGCGAACGAACGGAGAGGTAATAATCGGCGCCTTCGCGCAGACGCGGATCGTGCAGACGGGCCTGCCAGAAATGCAGACGCGGATCGTAATCCAGTTCAATGGAAACCACCCGCGACGGCAGACTGGCTTCCAGCAGATCGCCCAGCAAATCAAACAGCGGCGGGAAGACGTTATTCAGCTGCTCATGCTGCCAGGCCGGAATGGCACTGACCTGGTGCTCCAGTGAGAAGGTCAGCAGGCTGCCCGCGAGCCTTGCCAGCTCTGGATACAGACGCTCAGGCGGACTTTGCGGGTGACGCTGGAACTGCCCCAGTACCGGCTCAGCACTGTTCAGCGCATTGAGCAACCAGAACAGGGACACATCGGCCACGGCAAAATCGGCCATCCGCTCATTGCTTTCACGGCGCATGGCCATCAGACGAGTCAGACGCGCACGCAGTTGCGTCATCAGTTGGTCCAGTTGGGTGACCAGCCAGCGGCTGCCCTGCAGCGCTAACAGAGGAGGAAGAAAGGCCTCATCGGGTGCCCAGTTACCCTGCGAGTTCTGCTGCAGACGGGCAACCGGACAGGTCAGGTAATCGCTGTTGTTCTGATGGGCAAAGCGCAAAGTCAGTTCAGGCTGAATGACCGCAATCTGGCGGGTATCTTCACCAAAGCGGTTGCGGACATCCCGCCAGCGCTGGCGGAAACGTACCGGGCGTTCAGCCACTTCATCAGGCTTCAGGCAGTTGCCACCATTGGCCCGCAGCAGCGGCAGGGCGAGGACCACCGTCACGGCCTGCGACTCGCTCTCAAGCGACAGCACCGGTGGCAGGTCGTCCGCATTATCCGTATCGATAAGCGTCCCGTCAGGGAAGCGGATATGCAGATGACGGGCCTGCAGACAGCCCAGCTTCAGTGCATCCGGCTCAAACGTGGCCTCGATCATTCCCCAGGGCTGGGCAAGACCCAGCCGGGCGATACATTCCACAGACCAGGCCGCATACGCGGCCTGTTGCTGGAAGTGCTGGGGAGAGACCATCTGGCCTCTGCCCCATAACGGTTGTTCCGTTTTCATGGGCTTCCTGCCTTACTTAGGATTTCGCCTTCGGCATCTGGGAAACCAGTGACAGGTTGACGTCCATCCCTTCCACCTGGAAGTGCGGTACCGCATACAGCTTCACACGGAAGAAGCCCGGGTTATCTTCGATATCTTCCACCACCACTTTGGCATCGCGCAGCGGGTGAGACGCCTGCAGCTCGTCGCCCGGATCGGTCATTTCCGTCACCAGACTACGCACCCAGGTGTTGAGCTCGAGCTCCAGCAAACGGCGGTCCTTGGTGGTGCCGATGTTTTCACGCTGAATCAGCTTCAGGTAGTGAGCAATGCGTGACAGCAGGAAGATGTACGGCAGACGGGCATTGATGCGGCTGTTGGCTGTGGCATCCGCGGTGTCATACAGGGCTGGTTTCTGGGTCGAGTTCGCCGAGAAGAAGCACGCATAGTCACGGTTCTTGTAGTAGGAGAGCGGAATGAAGCCGAGATTGGCAAACTCAAACTCACGGGTTTCAGGGATCATCACTTCAGATGGGATCTTGACCTGATTGCCGGTGCCCAGATCGTACAGATGAATAGGCAGATCCTGAACGGCACCACCGGCCTGCGGGCCACGGATTTGCACACACCAGCCGTTATTAATAAAACTGCGAACCATGTTGGATGCAAAGGCAAATGAGGCGTTGGTCCAGAGGTATTTGTCGTGATCCGGGCCTTTCACTTCTTCCACGTAATTGAAGCTGCGCACCGGCACGGTATCCGGGCCATATGGCAGACGGCCCAGGACACGCGGCATCACCAGACCGATATAGCGGGAATCGTCCGTCTCGCGAAAGGACTTCCATTTGATATATTCAGCGCGGTCAAAGTAGTTACCGATATCTTTTATAGCCGCCACTTCCTCCATCGAATCCTTGAGGAAAAATTTCGGGCCTGCGGAGCCGATAAACGGCATATGCGCAGCAGCAGACACTTTAGAGATGTTGCGCAGAAGCGTTACATCCTGAGCGGAAGCATCAAATTCGTAGCCGGAAATCAGCGCGGCAATCGGCTCACCGCCAGGGGTGTCATACTCATTAATATAGGTGTGTTTATACAATCCACTCTGGATGATTTCCGGGCAGTCTTCGAAGTCCTGACGCAGGTCTTCTTTGGACATATCCAGCAGTTCAACTTTCACGTTCTGACGGAAATCAGTTTTGTCGACCAGCGATTTCACGCCCCGCCACAGGCTCTCCACCGCCTGGAATTCTTCGCTATGCATTACCGCATCCAGCTGACGGCTAATCTGGTAGTCCAGCTCCGCGATATGATGGTCAATCAGGTTTTTGTCGAGTTTTTCAACTTTTGAGCCCGCTTTCGTCAGGCATTCCAGAAATACCTGCATCCCCGCCGTTAAACGTTCATCCGCAGTCGCATCCGACATCGCCTGCGCATCCTGCCAGATATCCAGTGCACTGAGTTCGGAGACCGGGTTCAGATTGATTTTTTTAAACAGAGACGCATAAACCCCACCAGCGGCCGGACGTTCCAGCACCACACTCTCGCCACCCGCGGCATTCTCATTTTTTACAGACATCAACATCTTCCTTATTAATCCGTTAAAACATCCTGACCGTTATGGCTGTTTAGGGGCCAGAGCAGACAACTCAGATCTGAGTTCTGCGCTTAATGCCGGGTCGAGCAGAATTTTTTCAAGCTCTTTCCGGAAAGCCTGATTGTCCAGCAGGTTAGCTTTTAAATCGCGAAGCAGATTACGCATGGAAAGCATCGCCTTCAGCTGAGGGATCTGCCGGGAAACCTGCTCAGGGGTGAAATCCTTCATGCTCTGGAATGTCAGATTGATATTGTCTTCGCTACCGTCACCGGCAAGCGTGTTTTTAACGGTGAGATTTACTTTTGGGGAATATTCGGAAAGTACTGAGTCAAAGTTATTTTTGTTCAGATTAACTTTTTTGCGTTCAGAGAGTGGCGCGGACTCCTGACCATTACTGAAGTCGCCCGCCACCAGTAATTTCAGGGGGAGTTCGGTTTTCTTGCTCGCCCCGCCCGTATGCAAATCAAGTTTTAAATTGATACGTGCCTTGGGTATTTCGGACTGAAAGGAAGAGTTAGACATGGCTGTCCCTGTTCTATGGAGTGATAGAAACCGCCACAGCCAGTGTCAAATATTAAGAATGGCTTACCCTGCCATAAAACATTCCTGCTATTAAACATTCAATGAAAAGCAGGACCTGCGGTCAGAAGCGAGTACATTCCATTTACTGGCGATATGACGCGATGAAAGAGCGTAAATCCTGAATTTATTTTTCAGATAAACACCCATGGCGCGAGTTTAGAAATAGTGGGTCAGCTAAAGGAAATGATAATATGTAACCATATGTAACAAAGTAATCTTGCCAGAAAATATCTTATACTGATCTGATATATAAGATTTTTCTTAAGATTGCGGCTGTGGGGCGCATGATAGCTGGGACT
>Ga0308171_1000543_pt1 | contig 76369 bp, 77 predicted proteins | sample PhyGR1_FD_202135 | JGI IMG/M metagenome (GOLD analysis project Ga0308171, IMG submission 202135) | Phyllosphere microbial communities from UC Gill Tract Community Farm, Albany, California, United States - DLSLSG.R1 | ecosystem: Host-associated > Plants > Phyllosphere > Unclassified | place: USA...
AAATCCTCGCCATAGCCCTGCTATGGCTGCGGTTTGCGCCTTGCAGCCCCTCCCGATCCGCAGCGCTCACTTTCCGCTCGATTCGTGCAGAGCTTCCCTTGCGGCCGGGGGCAGGGTCAGAACACTTTCAGCGCACCGTCAGCGCATCGAGTGCGCGCAGATCGTCGTCGGTCAGCACGCCGGCCGCCTGCCGCAGCCGCAGCCCGCCCATCAGCACGCTGTAGCGTGCCTGCGCCAGGTCGCGCCGGGTCTGGAAGAGCTGGCTCTGGGCGTTGAGCACGTCGATGTTGATACGCACGCCCACCTGGTAGCCGAGCTGGTTGGCCTCCAGCGCGCTCTGGCTGGACGCTTCGGCGGCCTGCAGTGCGGCGACCTGGCCCTGGCCCGATTGCACGCCGTAGAAGGCGGCGCGGGCGCTCTGCGCGACCGTGCGGCGGGCGTTGTCCAGGTCGGCGGCGGCTTTTTCCTCCAGCGACAGCGTTTCCCTCACGCGGTTCTGCACCGCGAAGCCGGCGAAGAGCGGCAGATTCAGCGCCACGCCCACGGTGGCGTTGGTGCTGCGCGAATTGAGGTGCGGCGCGGTGATGGTGCCGCGGGGATTGCGCGCCACGGCATAGCCGGCCTGCAGGTCGATGGTGGGCAGGTGGCCGGTTTCGGCCTTGCGCGTTTCCAGCCGTGCCACGTCCAGGGCGATGGCCGCCTGCCGCACCTGCGGCTGCTGGGTTTCGGCCGAGCGCACCCACTCGTTGACGTCGGCAGGCGCCAGGGCCGGCAGCCGCACCGGCTGGGCGAGCGGCAGGGGTGCCGTGCCGGGCCGGCCGACCAGTTGGTCGAGCGCCAGGCGTTTGACGAGGAGATCGTTCTGCGCGGCGATTTCCTGCGCGGTGACCAGGTCGAACCGTGCCTGCGCCTCGCGGGAGTCGGTGACCGTCGCGGTGCCGATCTCGAAGTTGCGCTCCGCGAAGGCCCGCTGCTCGGTCACGGCGGCCTTTTGCGCCTGCACGAAGGTCAGCGTGTCCTGCGCCGACAGCACGTCGAAATAGGCCTGGCTTACCCGCACCAGCAGGTCCTGGCTGGCGGCATCGAGCTGGGCGCGTGCGATTTCGATGCCGCGCTGGCCCTGCTCGAAGGTGATGCGGTTGGCCGGGCGATAGAGCGGCTGCGAAGCGCTGACCCCGGCCTGCTGGGTGGGCGCGTTCAGGTCCACCGACGGGCGGCTCACCTCGGTGCGCGCATAACTGGCACCGGCCGACAGCCCGGCGCTGGGCAGCAGGCCGGCGCGGGCCTGCTCGGCGCGGCTGCCGGCGGCGTCGAGCTGGGCGCGGGCCGCCAGCCAGGGCGCGTCATAGCCGCGCGCCGCGGCGGCCAGCTCGGACAGGCTTTGCGCCTGCGCTGCAGGGCCTGAGACCCAGGCAGCGCCCACGGCCAGGGCGACGGGGATGATCCGCGACAACGACTTCGACATGTCAGCCTTCCTCTTTCAGCAGACCCCGGGATGGGGGAACCAGGCGCCGGCACCGGCACGATGCGACCGGGCGCGGCACACGCCAGCGGGTAGCGAACGAGCGCTTTCAGTAGCGCGGCACGCTCGCGTCGCGTTCTTGCGTCCAGGCGTCGATGCCGCCGCTGATGTTGGCGACGCGCTCGAAGCCCTGGCGTTCCAGAAATGCCGCCACCCGCAGGCTGCGCATGCCGTGGTGGCAGAGGCACGCCACGGGCCGCGTGGCATCCAGCTCGGCCAGGCGCTCGGGCAGCGCGCCCATGGGGATGGCCACCAGCTCGAAGCCGTCAGGTACGACGCTCGCCGTATGCAGCTCCCAAGGCTCGCGCACGTCCAGCACCAGGGGGCGGCCGCTGTCGGGTGCGGCGGCGAACCAGTCGGTCAACTGGGCGGGGCGGACGTGGTCGATCATGGGAGGGCGTGAAAAAGGGAGGAAGAAGGCCGGGCCCGCAAGGGAGCCCGGCGGCTCGGGGCCTTAGAACGTGAAGGTCGAGGGCTCGGGAAAGTGCTGCAGGCGGGGCGCGACCGTGTCCCACGGCGTGGTGGTGTCGAACCGGTTGCCCACACGGCGCACGATGGTGGCGCGCATCATGGGGGCCTTGCCGACGATGGCGCCCAGGCGGCCGCCTTCGCGCAGCAGGGCCAGCAGGCTGGCCGGCACCTCGGCGACCGAACCGCTCAGCACGATCACGTCGAAGGGGCCCTCGGGCAGCGGGCCGCTGGCACCGTCGGCCTGGCGCACTTCCACGTTGGCCACGCCGGCGCTGCGCAGGTTTTCCTGGGCGAATTCGACCAGCGCGGGCGCGATCTCCAGCGTGACGACGTGCTGGGCGCGGGCGGCCAGCAGGGCGGCCATGTAGCCCGAGCCGGTGCCGATCTCGAGCACGCGGTCGGTGGGCTTGACCTGCAGGTCCTGCAGCATGCGCGCCTCGACCCGGGGAGGCAGCATGAACTGGCCCAGGCGGCGGGCCTCGTCCACCGAGCTGTTGAGCGGGATCTCGGTGTCCATGAAGGCCATGCCGTGGTGGGCGACGGGCACGAACTCTTCCCGGCGCACCACGGCCAGCAGGTCGAGCACGTCCACGTCCAGCACGTTCCAGGGGCGGATCTGCTGCTCGATCATGTTGTAGCGCGCCTGAGCGATCGGGTCGCTGATGTTGGCGGACGTGTTCAGGGGCATGTTCATGGGGTTACTCCGAAGCTCGTGGATCAGGACAAACCCACGATTCTAGGCGGGGCGGGGGCTTCATCCGCATGCACGCAGAGGCCGCGCAGCAAGGTATCGGCTTGCGTGTCGATGTAGCGCTCGGGCGAGAGGTCGGGCGCGTCGGGCACGCAGGCGCCCAGCGAGTGCTTCCACATCGTCAGGAACACGAGCGGCGCGAGCACCAGATACACCGCGTAGTCCAGATCGACGGCGCGGAATTCGCCGCGCTCCACCCCCCGCTGCAGGATGCGGCGGATGAGCCGGTTGCCGGGCTCGACCACTTCCTCGCGGTGGAAGAGGGCGATTTCCGGAAAGTTCTGCGCCTCGCCCAGCATCAGCTTGGTGATGCCCGAGGCCTTGGTCGACCCGATGCGGGCCCACCAGTCGTGCAGGCAGCAGCGCACCAGGTCGCTGGTGGTGCCGGCAAAGCTCTCGACCTCCACGTCCCACTCGGCGAAGCGGCCGGCGATGTTCTCGCGCACCACCGCCTTGAAGAGATCTTCCTTGCTCGGGAAGTACAGGAACAGCGTGCCCTTTGACACGCCCGCGCGGGCGGCGACCTCATCCACCTTGGTGGCGGCGAAACCCTTCTCCACGAACAGGTCGAGCGCCGCATCGAGCAGCTCGCCCGGGCGCGCCTCCTTGCGGCGGCCACGGCGAGGCGCATCTTCGGTCGCTGGGGAGGAGGGGGGGGCGGTGGGGCTCATTTATTACTGACTGACTGGTTAGTAATGTAGCAAGCCCCTACCGCACCGTCAACGCGGGCGGGCTTCCATAATTCCTTTGACCTTCCCACTTCCCGACTGGAGAACCCAAGCGATGACCACCCTGCAAACCATCACACTCGGCGGCGGCTGCTTCTGGTGCACGGAAGCCGTGTTCGACCGCGTGCGCGGCGTGACCGACGTGGAGAGCGGCTATGCCAACGGCCAGGTGCCTTCGCCCACCTATGAGCAGATCTGCACCGGCCGCACGGGCCATGCCGAAGTGGTCAAGCTCACCTTCGACCCGGCGGTGATCGGCGTGCAGCAGATCCTGGAAATCTTTTTTGCCACGCACGACCCGACGACGCTCAACCGCCAGGGCAACGACGTGGGTACGCAGTACCGCAGCGGCATCTACACCACCGACCCCGAGCACCAACGCGTGGCGACCGAGATGGTGGCGCAGCTCAACCAGAACCGTGCTTTCGGCGCGCCAGTGGTCACCGAAGTGCAGCCGCTCGAAAGCTATTGGCCTGCGGAGGATTACCACCAGGACTACTTCCTCAACCACCCCGGCCAGGGCTACTGCGCGTTCGTGGTGGGGCCGAAGGTGGAGAAGTTCCGCAAGACGTTCACCCAGCACCTGAAAGCCGAAGCGGCCTGACTGGTCGGGAATGAACCCGCCACGGGCGGGCTGGCCGTGGGCGGGGCCAGCGTCGCCCATGCCGCATAATGCAACCCGTTTGCGTTATGACAGAGCCCATGCCCGTCCTTGCCGCCCCTGCCTTGCCGCCCGGCCTGCGTTCCACGCGGGCCACCCGCGCCGTGCTGCAGCTGGTGGCGGAGCGGGCTGGCGAGGCGCTCTCCGAAACGCAGGTTGAGGCGGCGCTGGCCCAGGCCGGCGTGCCCGCCAACCGCGTCACCGTGTACCGGCTGCTCGACCGGCTGGCCACGGCCGGCGTGCTGCGCCGGCAGGTGGATGCGCAGCGCGTCGCACGCTATGCGCTGGCCCCGCCCACGAGCGCCGAGGGGCCCATGCCCCGCTTCGAATGCGGTGACTGCCACCGGCATTTTCCGCTGTCCCAGGGAGCCGAAAGCCTGCAGCGCGCCACGCGGCAGATGCTGCAGGCACTGGCGTCGGCCGGCCATGAAGGCATGGCGGTGGACATCGCCGTGCATGGCCGGTGCGCCGGCTGTGCCCATCCGGACCTGGGGGAGGGCGCGTGATCGTCACCCGGTCGCTCGGCTTTGCCCATGCGGGCGCGGTCACGTTGCGATTTCCTGACGTGCAGGTGCCGCAGGGTGGGCGCCTGCTGCTGCAAGGCCCTTCCGGCGCCGGCAAGTCGACCTGGCTGGCGCTGGTGGGCGGGCTGCGCCGGCCGTCCGCCGGAACGGTGCAGGTCGCGGGCACGGCGCTCGAAGGTCTGGGGGGTGCGCGCCTCGACACCTGGCGGGCCCGCACCATCGGCTTCTTGCCGCAGCGGCTGCATCTGAGCGACGCGCTGACGGTCGCGGGCAATCTGGCGCTGCCCTATATGGCCGCCGGCCTGGCGCGGGACGACCGGGCGATCCACGCAGTGTTGAAGCGCCTGGGCCTGGATGGCCTGGCCCGGCGGCGCCCGCACGCACTCTCCGGCGGCCAGGCCCAGCGGGTGGCCCTGGCGCGCGCGGTGCTGCTGTCGCCCCGGGTGCTGCTGGCCGACGAGCCCACGGCCAGCCTGGATGACGCCTCGGCCGCCGCCGCGCTGGCGCTGCTGCACGAGACCGCCGACGCCTGCGGCGCCACCCTGGTCGTGGCCACCCACGACGCGCGGGCGGCGGCCTGGGTGTCCGCACTGCAGGGCGCCCAGGCGCTGTGGCTGAGCGCGGAGCCCGGGCCTGCTGGCACCCTTGCCACCCCCAGCCAGACAGGCCCGCAGCGCTTTCAGGACGGGCGCATAACGCTATGAAAACAATAGCGTCCATCGCCCTCCTGTCGTGGCGCTACCTGTGGTCGCGCCCGCTGCAGGCGGCCTTGAACCTGCTGCTGCTGGCGCTGGGCCTGGCCCTGGTCACGCTGGTGTTGCTGGTCGGCACGCAGGTCGACCGCGGCTTCGAGCGCGACGTGCAGGGCATCGACATGGTGGTGGGCGCCAAGGGCAGCCCGCTGCAGCTCATCCTGGCGGGCGTGTTCCACATCGACGTGCCGCCAGGCAACATCGCGCTGGCCGACTTCGAGGCCCTGCAGCGTAACCCCCTGGTGGCGCAGGCGATCCCGCTCAGCCTGGGCGACAGTTTCGGCGGCTTCCGCATCGTCGGCACCACGCCGCAATACCCGGCGCACTACGGCGCCACGCTGGAGCAGGGCGCGCTGTGGCAGGCGCCCCTGCAGGCGGTCCTGGGGGCGGAGGTGGCCCGGGCGATGGCAGCCGGCGCGCGCGCCGACACCCAGGGCCTGCCCGCCAGCGCCGCAGAGGGCGGCTCGCTGCTGGGCCGCCGCTTCGTCGGCAGCCACGGCCTGGGCGGTGGCGGCCATGCGCATGGCGACCATCCCTACACCGTCTCCGGCGTGCTGGCACCGTGCGGTTGCGTGCTCGACCGGCTGGTGCTGACCTCGACCGAATCGGTCTGGCAGGTGCACGAGTCCGCGCAGGCCGACGACCCCGAGGATCTGGCCATGCTGCGCGAGGAGCGCGAGATCACGTTGGCCCTGGTGCGCTGGCGCAGCCCGCTCGCCGCCGTGACCCTGCCGCGTGCGATCAACGCCGGCACCCCGATGCAGGCCGCCGTGCCCGCCGTCGAGATCACCCGGCTGGTGCGCCTGCTGGGCGTGGGGGCCGACATGCTGCGCGCACTGGGCGGCGTGCTGCTGGGCGTGGCCGGGCTCAGCGTGTTCATCGCCTGCTGGAGCGCGGTGCGCGAACGCCAGGCCGACCTGGCGCTGCTGCGCCTGCTGGGCACGCCCCGCACGCGGGTGGCGGGCGTGATCGCGGCCGAGGCCCTGTGGCTCGCGCTGCTGGCCACCGTGCTGGGCCTGGGCCTGGGCCACGCCCTCGCGGGGCTCGCGGGGCACTGGCTGCGCGCCGAAGGCTCCCTGCCGCTCACCGGCGCCCTGTGGCTGCCGCAGGAATGGGCCGTGCCGGCCATGGCCGTGGGTATCGCCGGCCTGGCGGCGCTGCTGCCCGTGGTGCGCGCCTACCGTACCGACGTGGCCGATCTGTTGGCGCGGCCGGCCTGATCGGCCCGCGTTTTTTTAGTTCCCGGTTTCCCAACCCCCTCCTGAAGGACCTTCTCGATGCAACGACGCTTCACCACCCTCGCTTTCGCCCCGCTGATGGCCATGGCCGCGCTGGCCCATGCCCAGGGCCACTCCGACAAGGAAACCCAGGCCGACATCCAGCGGCACCGCGCCATGGCAGCCGCGCACGAAGCCGCCGCCAAGTGCCTCGAATCGGGCAAGGGCCACGACCAGTGCATGAAGGAGCTGCAGGCTGCCTGCAAGACGCTGGCCATCGGCAAGTACTGCGGCATGAAGCACGTGCACTGAGAAGCACGACAATCGGCCCCCGGGCGGGGCCGCACGACTGCTTCCCCTTTCCTGCTTCCGGAACCTTCCGCCATGTCTTCACTGCTTCCACGCTTTCACGCCCAGGCTTGCGCCGCGCTGGCTGCCGTCCTCGCCACGGGCGCCATGGCGGCTGCGCTCGCCGCGCCGGGCGCGACGCCTGGGCCGGCCGATGGCGGCGGCGGGCTTTCGTCGCCCATGGGGGCCGGCGCCCTGCCCGCCGGGCAGGGCGCCGGCTACCACAGCCCGCAAAGCCCGATCAAGCCGCTGCAGCCGCGCAGCGACGTCGTGCCGTGGTCCAGCCTGTCGAACCTCACGAAGAAAACCCTGCGCGACCGGATCGAACCCGTGTTCACCAGCGAGCAGAAGGCCATGCACATGACGATCCGGCGCGTGCAGGGCTTCATGGTGCCGATGGACACCAAGCCGGGGCAGAAGCACTTCCTGCTCACCTCGGTGCCGCTCACCTGCGCCTTCTGCATCCCGGGTGGCCCGGAAAGCATGATCGAGGTGAAGGCCCGCACGCCGGTGCGCTATTCGCTGGAGCCGGTGGTCGTGGAAGGACGCTTCCAGACGCTGCAGGACGATCAATACGGCCTCTTCTACCGGCTGGTGGAAGCGCGCCAGGTGGAGTGACGGCCGCGCTACACCGCCCAGCCCGGCCCACTCCTTCGCACTGAATCCATCACCATCGACCCCCACGGCATGGCCGCCACCCGCCCCCGTACCCTGATCCGCACACCGTGCCAGCCGATGAGCGCCCGCGTCGCGCTCTGGTGGCTGGCACTGTGCCTGGTGCTGGGGCCGGCGCTCGGGCGCATGCACCAGGTCGTGCACGGGCCGCTCGCGTCGCCTGCGGTCGCGGCGGTCAAGGCCTCGGCGCATGGCGCGCGCAGCCTCGACGCTGGCGCTCACCACCGGGCGGCGGAGGGCGGCCATGCCGGTGTCCACGCGCTGTTCCAAGGGCACGGCGGCGCCGATTGCGAGCTGCTTGACCAGCTGCTCTTCGGCGGCGCGCTGCTGCCGGCGCCCCTGCTCGTCGCCGCGCTGGCGGCCGCCCCCCTGGCCGTGGAGGCGGCCTCCCGAGGCATCGACGCCCGCCTGCGGCGCGGCTTTCTGGCACGCGCGCCGCCCGCTGCGGCCAGCGCCTGACGCGGCGCGGCTCCCGGCCCTCGGCCGCCGCGCTGAATCGCCCAGCGCCGCGCTCCGCGTCATTTCTTCCTCTCCGCTTTCCCTGCTCGACGCTGGCTGACCCACCGGCTTCGCGGCTGCGCGGTGCCGGCATTGCGCCTGCACCGCCCATGGCCGCGGGTCGCGGTCGTCGCGCCGCTCATTCACGTTCTTCCTGCTTTCGGCCTCGCCATGACCCATACCCGTACCGTTTCTTCCCAGCCTCCGCATCGCGCCAAGCTGCAACCTCTGGCCTGCGCCGTGCTTTGGCTGCTGGCCTCCGGCGCCGGCGCCCAGACGACGCCGGCGTCCGACCCCGCACCGGCCCAGCGCCTGCCCGACGTCACCGTCACCGGCAACCCGCTGGGTGCCGACGCGGTGGTCGCGCCGGCCGCCCAGCTGTCGGGCGACCCGCTCACGCTGCGCACCCAGTCCACCCTGGGCCAGACGCTGGACGGCCTGCCGGGTGTCAGCAGCACCTACTTCGGGCCCAACGCCAGCCGCCCCATCATTCGCGGGCTGGACGGCGACCGCATCCGCGTGCTGCAGAACAGCGGCGCCACCCTCGATGCGTCGGCGCTCAGCTTCGACCATGCCGTGCCCACGGAAGCACTGACCACCGAGCGCATCGAGGTGCTGCGCGGACCGGCCGCGCTGCTGTACGGCGGCAGCGCCGTGGGCGGCGTGGTCAACGTCATCGACAACCGCATTCCCCGCGAGCCGGTCAACGGAGTGGATGGCAAGGTCGAGGCATCGGCCGCCACCGGCAACCGCGAGCGCGCAGGCGCCGCGATGATCGAGGGCGGCAACGAGCGCTTTGCGCTGCATGCCGACGTGTTCGACCGCGACACCGGCGACGTGCGCGTGCCGGCCGATCTGGCCTGCGAGAAGCCCGGCTCGCCCGGCCTTGCGCGGCGCATCTGCAATTCCGCCAGCCATTCGCGGGGCGGCGCGGTCGGGGGCACGGCCTTCTTCGACCGGGGCTACCTGGGCCTCTCGGCCAGCACCTACCGCAGCGACTACGGCACCGTCGCCGAAGACGACGTGAGCATCGGCATGCGCTCCAACCGTTATGCGCTCGACGGGCTCTGGCGTATCGACGCCGGGCCGCTGCAGAGCGTGCGCCTGCAGGCCAGCCACACCGACTACGAGCACACCGAATACGAGGGCGGCGAGCCGGGCACCACCTTCCGCAACGCCGGCAACGACCTGCGGCTGGAGGCGCGGCATGCGCCTTTCGGCGCCCTGCAGGGCGTGGTCGGCGTGCAGACCGAGGCCAACCGCTTTTCCGCCATCGGCGAAGAAGCCTTTGCCCCCCGCAGCCGCAGCCGCAGCACCGCGCTCTTCCTGCACGAAGAACTGGGCACGGGCTGGGGCAAACTCACGTTCGGCGCGCGCACCGAGCGCGCCAGCGTCGAATCCTTCGGCAGCCCGGACGTGGAGCGCTTCGAGATCGGCAAGCGCGAATTCCACCCGCACAGCGCCGCCCTGGGCGCGCTGGTGAACCTCACGCCCGCCTGGCAGTTGACCTCCAACCTGTCGTACACCCAGCGCGCCCCCAAGGACTACGAGCTGTTCGCCAATGGCCCGCACATCGCCACGGCCGCATGGGAGACGGGCGACGCGACGCTCGGCCTGGAGAAGTCCACCAGCGTGGACGTGGGCGCCGCCTGGAAGAGCGGGCCGAACCGCTTCGCCGTGACGGCCTTTCACAGCCGCTTTGCCAACTACATCGGGCTGAGCCCCACCGGCGGGCTGCTGTCGGAAGAGGGCGAGCCCGTGCCCGCCGGCACGGAAGGCGCATTGCCCGAATACCGCTACCAGGGCGTGCGGGCGCGTTTCTACGGGCTGGAAGCCAGCGGCAACGTGCGCCTGCTGGGCGAATCGGGCCTGAGCCCGTCCGGGGCGTTCGGCCAGGGCGGCTCCACGCTCGACCTGCAGCTGCGCGGCGATCTGGTGCGCGCCAGCAACCGCGACACCGGCGAGCCGCTGCCCCGCATCGCCCCGTACCGCCTGGGCAGCACCCTGGCCTGGGCGCAGGGCCCCTGGCGCGCCGGCCTGGGCTTCGACTACGTGGCCGCACAGAACCGCGTTCCTACCGACGGCAGCCGCGCCACAGGTGCCTACACCCTCTGGAACGCCTCGATGGGCTACCGCACGCAGTGGCAGTTCGGCGCCACCCGCAGCAACGTGCTCTGGTATGCGCGCCTGGACAACATCACCGACAAACTGGCCTACAGCGCGACGTCGATCCTGACGACCACCGCGTTCCCGAAGGCGCCGCTGCCCGGGCGTAGCCTGAAGGTGGGGGTGAAGGTGGACTTCTGATGTCGGCGCCGGAGCCGTACCGGCCCAGGGGCTGTACGTGCCGCCGGCGGCCAGCGCGCAGCGGGTGCTGATCGCTGGATGCCGGCGGCCAGCGCGCAGCGGGTGCTGATCGCTGGATTTGGAAAATATACCCGTTTCGGGTATATTTTCCGAGCAATCGTATGACCGTCTTGAAACGCAAGGACTTTGCACGCTGGCAGGCTGCCGAGAAGTTGCCTGACGCCGCTTTATGCAAGGCGGTCCAGGAAATGGAGGCGGGGCTGGTGGATGCCGACCTGGGCGGCGCTCTCTACAAGAAGCGGGTCGCTCGCCCGGGTGGCGGCAAAAGCGGCGGCTACCGGACGCTGCTATCGGCACGCATGTACGGCCGCTACGTGTTCCTGCATGGTTTCCCAAAGAGCGACAAGGCAAACATCACGCAGGACGAAAGAAAGGCGTTGCAGTTCGCCGGCAAGGTGTTTCTGGAGCTGTCCAGAGAGAACTTGGCCAAGGCGCTGGAATCCGGCGTTCTACTGGAGGTGTGTTGTGACGAGCAAACTCATTGAATCCCTGCGCGGCGACCTGGCCGCGCTGCACGATGCTGGCGCCATCGGCAAAGTCACGATGCGCGAGTTCGATGCCATCTGCCCGCCGCCAGTGCGGGAGTTCACTGCCGCCGACATCAAGCACCTGCGCGAGGAACTGAAATTCAGCCAGCCGGTGTTTGCCCTGCATCTGCACACGACGGCTTCGACGGTGCGCAAGTGGGAGCAAGGGCACACGCACCCGGCCGGACCAGCGCTGAAGCTGCTGAACATCATCGCCGACAAGGGGCTGCAGGCCATCATCTGACGCCTGCCAGGCCGTGGGCCACCTGCGTTCAGTGCGCCGCCGCTCCATCCCGGTAATGTGCCAACAGCGCTTCGATCAATGCTTCCGCATAGCCTGGCAGCCGTTCGCGGTCGCGTACCAGCACATGCCGCTCGCGCACGCTCCAGGCATCCGCCAGTTCCACCAGCGCCAGTCGTGATGTGTCCTGGTGCCGCCGTGCCGCGCTTTCCGGCACGATGCCCACCCCCACGCCCGCACCGATCATGCGGCACATGGCGTCGAAGCTGGAGAGCTGGATGCGCAGCTTGAGCGGCTTGCCCAGCCGCTCCGTCACCTGCGAGAGGAACGTCTGCAGTGTGCTGCCGGCCTGCAGGCCCACGTGGTCTTCCTGCAGGGTGTCGGCGAACGCGATGCGGGGCAGGGCGGCGAAGCGATGGCCGGCTGATGCGGCGAGCACCAGGCGGTCGGTGCTGAAGTGGATGGCTTCCAGGCCCAAGGTGTCCACCGCGCCGGCGACGATGCCCACGTCGGCACGGCCATCCAGCACGCCCCGGGCGATGTCCGCGTTCGGCTTTTCCTGCAGGTCCACGTTCACGCGGGGGTGGGCCGCAAGGAACGCCGGCAGGATCTCCGGCAGGAAGTCGGTCACCGCCGTGGTGTTGGCGAATACACGCACGTGCCCGCGCAGGCCACCGCCGTATTCCTGCAGGTCGGCCCGCAGTTGCTCCACCTGGCGCAGCACGCCGCGTGCGTGGTGCAGGAAGGCCTCGCCGGGCGGGGCCAGCCGCACGCCGCGGGCCTCGCGGTAGAGCAGCGGCAGCCCGGTCTGCGCTTCCAGCGCCTTGATGCGCGCACTGGCCGCCGCCAGCGACAGGTGCTGGCGCGCCGCGGCGCGGGTGAGGCTGCCTTCGTCGGCGGCATGGACGAACAGGCGCAGGTCGGTCAGATCGAAGTGCATGGCCTGTTGATGGTAGCCAACCCTTCAGAAAAACCGAAGGGTCGATACCAAAATGCGTGATTGTGCTCCGCGCACATGGAGTGGACCATGCATCCCATGACGCAAGCATTCAGAGACACCGAAGCATCCCCCGCACGCACGTTGGATGCCGACCAGCTCGCCCACCTGCAAGGCTGGCAAGGCCGCAGCGATGCCACCGACGACCTGATCGCCGCCGCGCCGCTGCGGGGCCTGGCCGCGACGCTGGACCGGGACGACCCGCCACCCGCCGAGGGCACGCCACTGCCGCCGCTGTGGCACTGGGCCTACTTCCTGCCGCATGCGCGCCAGAGCGCGATCGGGCCAGATGGGCACCCGCGGCGCGGCGGCTTCCTGCCGCCGGTGCCGCTGCCACGCCGCATGTGGGCCGGCGGGCGGCTGCGGTGGGAGACGGCGAACCCGCTGCGGGTGGGGGACGCCGCCCGGCGCGATTCGCGCATCGTCTCGGTCACGCACAAGGCCGGGCGCACCGGCGACCTGCTCTTCGTGCTGGTGGAGCACACCTATTCCAACGCCCAGGGCGTGGCGCTGGTGGAGGAGCACGACATCGTCTACCGCGCCGCGCCCCGGCCCGGCGACGCGGCCGCGCCGCCCGTGGCCGCGGAGCAGGGCGCGGCGTGGCAGCGCGAGATCGTGCCGGACGACGTGCTGCTGTTCCGCTACTCGGCGCTCACCTTCAACGGCCACCGCATCCACTACGACCGGCGCTACGTGACCGAGGTGGAGGGCTACCCCGGCCTGATCGTGCACGGCCCGCTCATCGCCACGCTGCTGCTGGACCTGCTGCGCCGGCAGATGCCGGGAGCCACCGTGGCCAGCTTTACCTTCAAGGCCGTGCGGCCCACCTTCGATCTGCACCCGTTCCGCCTGAACGGCCAGCCCAGCGCCGACGGCCGCACGGTGCGCCTTTGGGCGCAGGACCACGAGGGCTGGCTGACCATGGAAGGCACGGCCACGCTGGCCGGCTGATACGTCGCACGCCCCGCACACCGAACCTCCGACCGATTCCGGAACCCATGAACACCACCGCCGACGACCGTTACCAGGACATCCGCGACGCCGTGCGCGACCTGTGCGCCGAGTTTCCCGACGAATACCACCGCAAGATCGACGAGCAGCGCGCCTACCCCGAGGCCTTCGTCGACGCGCTCACCCGCGCCGGCTGGCTGGCCGCGCTGATACCGCAGGAGTACGGCGGCTCCGGCCTGGGTCTCGCCGAGGCCTCGGTCATCATGGAGGAGATCAACCGCGCGGGCGGCAATTCCGGCGCCTGCCACGGCCAGATGTACAACATGGGCACGCTGCTGCGCCACGGCTCCGAGGCGCAGAAGGCGCTCTACCTGCCCAAGATCGCCAGCGGCGAATGGCGGCTGCAGTCCATGGGCGTGACCGAGCCCACCACCGGCACCGACACCACGAAGATCAAGACCACCGCCGTGAAGAAGGGCGACCGCTACGTGGTCAACGGCCAGAAGGTGTGGATCAGCCGGGTGCAGCACAGCGACTGGATGATCCTGCTGGCGCGCACGACGCCGCTGGCAGAGGTGACGAAAAAGAGCGAGGGCATGTCCATCTTCATGGTGGACCTGCGCCAGGCGGAAAAAAGCGGCATGACCGTGCGGCCCATCGCCAACATGGTCAACCACGAGACCAACGAGCTCTTCTTCGAGAACCTGGAGATTCCCGCGGAGAACCTCATAGGTCAGGAAGGGCAGGGCTTCAAGTACATCCTCGACGGCCTGAATGCCGAGCGCACGCTGATCGCGGCCGAATGCATCGGCGACGGCTACTGGTTCATCGACCGCATCACCCGCTACGCGAAGGACCGCCAGGTGTTCGGCCGCCCGATCGGGCAGAACCAGGGCGTGCAGTTCCCCATCGCCGAGGCGTTCATCGAGGTGGAGGCCGCCAACCTGATGCGCTGGCGCGCCTGCGAGCTGTTCGACGCGCGCCAGCCCATGGGCAAGGAGGCCAACATGGCCAAGTACCTGGCGGCCAAGGCCAGCTGGGAGGCGGCCAACGTCTGCCTGCAGTACCACGGCGGCTTCGGCTTCGCCTGCGAATACGACGTGGAGCGCAAGTTCCGCGAAACGCGGCTCTACCAGGTGGCGCCCATCTCCACCAACCTGATCTTCTCGTACGTGGCCGAGCATGTGCTGGGCCTGCCGCGATCGTTCTGACCGGAAAGGCCCCACCATGACCCGCCCCCTGGACGGCATCACCGTCGTTTCCCTGGAACATGCCATCGCCGCGCCGTTCTGCACCCGGCAGCTCGCCGACCTGGGCGCCCGCGTCATCAAGGTGGAGCGTCCTGGCGTGGGCGACTTCGCCCGCGCCTACGACGAACGGGTGCGCGGCCTGTCGTCGCACTTCGTCTGGACCAACCGGTCCAAGGAAAGCCTGACGCTGGACCTGAAGCACCCCGAGGCACTGGACGCCCTGAAGGCCCTGATCGCCCGCGCCGACGTGCTGGTGCAGAACCTGGCGCCCGGTGCCGCCGCCCGCATGGGCCTCGACTACGCCAGCTTGAGCGCCGGGCACCCGCGCCTCGTCGTGTGCGACATCTCGGGCTATGGCGAGGACGGCCCCTACCGCGACAAGAAGGCCTACGACCTGCTGATCCAGAGCGAGGCCGGTTTCCTCTCGGTCACCGGCAGCGCCGGGGAGCCTGCCAAGGCCGGCAATTCGGTGGCGGACATCGCGGCCGGCATGTATGCGTACAGCAGCATCCTGGCCGCCTTGCTGCAGCGCGGCCGCACCGGGCAGGGCGGCCACGTCGATGTCTCGATGCTCGAATCGCTGGGCGAGTGGATGGGCTACCCGATGTACTACGCCTTCGGCGGCGCCACACCGCCGCCGCGTGCCGGCGCCGCCCACGCCAGCATCTATCCCTACGGCCCGTTCGCGGCGGGCGACGGCGGCACGGTGATGCTGGGGCTGCAGAACGAGCGGGAGTGGAAGACCTTCTGCGAGGTGGTGCTGCAGCAGCCCGAGCTCGCCGCCGACCCCCGGTTCGACGCCAACGCCCGCCGCAACGACAACCGCGAGGCGCTGCAGGCGCTGATCCTCGCCGCCTTCGCCGGGCTCAGCACCGAGCAGGTCCTCGAGCGCCTGGACCGGGCGCAGATCGCCAACGCCCGCATGAACGACATGGCGGGGCTGTGGGCGCACCCCCAGCTGCAGGCGCGAGAACGCTGGCACCCGGTGGATTCGCCCGCCGGCGAATTGCCGGCCCTGCTGCCGCCGGGGCGCCACTCCAGCTTCGACTACCGGATGGACCCCATCCCGGCGGTCGGCCAGCACACCGATTCCATCCTGCGCGAGCTGGGCCATTCGGACGCCACGGTCGCCCGCTGGCGGGCCGCCGGAACGGTGTAGCCACTTGCTACCAAAAACATAGCTACTCGCCTATATGAAACAAGCGCCAGAGGCCATTTCGACCATGAAAACCGATTCCAGAGACGGCCCGGCCGGCCTGGCGGCGGCGCCCGCGGCGTCCCTGGCACCCGGAGCCGCGCTGGCCGCCTTCGCCGCCGGCCTGCGCCCCGAGCACATCCCCGCGCCGGTGATGCGCCGCGCCGAGGACCTGCTGGTGGACTGGTTCGGCTCGGCCGTGGGCGGGCGCACCGCCCGGCCGGTGGCCAGCATTGCCTGGTTCGCGGTGCTGCAGGGTCCGAGCGACGGCCCCTGCGAAGTCATCGGCCACCGGCCAGGCACCAGCCCCTTCGCCGCCGCGCAGGCCAATGCCGCCGCATCGCACGTGGCCGAACAGGACGATGTGCACAACGGCTCCGTCTTTCACCCCGCGACGGTGGTGTTTCCACCGGCGCTGGCCGTGGCCCAGGCGCTGGGCTCCAGCGGCAGCGAACTGCTCACGGCCTGCGTGGCCGGCTACGAGGTGGGCATTCGCGTGGGGGAATTCCTCGGCCGGTCGCATTACCGGGTGTTCCACACTACCGGCACGGCCGGCACGCTGGCCGCCGCCGCGGCCGTGGGCCACCTGCTGCGGCTGGACGCCACGAAGATGCTGCATGCCTTCGGATCGGCGGGCACGCAGTCGGCCGGCCTGTGGGAATTCCTGCGCACCGCCGCCGACAGCAAGCAGCTGCACACCGCGCACGCGGCCGGCGCCGGGCTGATGGCGGCCTACCTGGCGGCGGACGGCTTCACCGGCGCCGCGCAGATCCTGGAAGGCCCGCAGGGCATGGCGGCCGGCATGTCGAGCGATGCCGACCCGGCGCGCCTGACCGAGGGCCTGGGCACGCGCTGGGCGCTGGCGGAAACCTCGTTCAAGTACCACGCCAGCTGCCGCCACACCCACCCGGCGGCCGACGCGCTGCTGCAGGTGATGCGGCACCACGCGCTCACGCCGCGCGACATCGAGCGGGTCGTCACCCACGTGCACCAGGGCGCCATCGACGTGCTGGGACCGGTGGTGCGGCCCTCCACGGTGCATCAGAGCAAATTTTCGATGGGCACGGTGCTGGCGCTGGCCGCGCAGTACGGCCATGCCGGCCTGGCCGAATTCGACGCGCACTACCAGAGCCCCGCCACCCAGGCCCTGCGCGACCGGGTGGAGATGGTGCTGGACGCCGAGGTGGACGCCGCCTACCCGCGCCGCTGGATCGGCAAGGTCACCGTCACCACCACCGATGGGCGCGTGCTCCATGGCCGGGTCGACGAGCCCAAGGGCGACCCCGGCAACACCCTGACGCGCGCGGAGATCACCGCCAAGGCGCTGCGCCTGGCCGAACACGCCGGCGGCGTGCCGCCTGCCACCATGAGCGAGGCGCTGGAGCGGCTGTGGGGGGTGGCCGACTGGCCTGTCGTGGGCCGGCTGCTGCCGGGCGGGGAGGTCGCATGAGCACCCGTAGCCCCGCCCACCCCGTCGAGACGGCGCGCAGCCTGCTCTTCGTGCCGGCCGACCGTCCGCAGCGGCTGCCGAAGGCGCTGGCGAGTGGCGCGGACGCCGTCATCGTCGACCTGGAAGACGCCGTAGCCCCCGCGGCCCGCCCGGCGGCGCGGGTGGCGCTGCAAGCGGCCTGGAACGCGCTGGCGCCCCAGGAGAGGGATCGCGTGGCCGTGCGCATCAACGGCGTGGGCACGGCCGACCACACGGATGACGTGGCGCTGGCCCGGCAGCTGGCCGGAGCCGGACTGGAGTGCCTCGTCGTACCGAAGGCCGAGGCGCCCGAGGGGCTGGCGGCGCTGGCCCGTGCGCTGCCCCACGGAGCACGCTCCCCGGGTTTCTCGCTGGTGCCGCTGATCGAATCGGCCGAGGGCGCGGCGCGGCTCGAGGCCATCGCCGCCGTGCCGGGCGTGGTGCGCCTCGCGTTCGGCCATCTCGATCTGCAGGCGGACCTGGGCATGGCCTGCGGACCCGACGAGGCCGAGCTGGCGCCCCTGCGCTGGGCACTGGTACTGGCATCGCGCCGCGCCGGCCTGCCGCCGCCGGTCGACGGCGTCACCACCGATCTGGCGAACGCCGACCGCCTGGCGGCCGACACGGCCCGTGCGCGCCGCTTCGGCTTCGGCGCGAAGCTGTGCATCCACCCGTCGCAGGTCGCCGGCGTGCATGCGGCGCTTGCGCCCACCCCGGCCGAGCGGGCCTGGGCGCACCGGGTGCTGCGAGCCGAGGCCGAATCGAAGGGCGGCGCGTGCACGGTGGACGGAAAGATGGTGGACGCCCCCGTCATCGCGCTGGCGCAGCGCCTGCTGCGCGCGGCGGCACCACCGCCCTAGACCCGCTCCCTGATTTCTTGTGGCTCATCAATACCTATAGGAGACAACCGCCATGAAGTTCGCAACCCTTTCCCTCCGCCCGCTCGGGCTGCGCCGCGCAGCCGCCCTGTTGTGCCTGGCTGGCGCGGCGGCCTGGATGGCCGGCCATTCCCGCCCCGCCCATGCCCAGGGCGGGTTTCCGGACAAGCCGGTCACCATCGTCATCCCGTTCGCCGCCGGCGGCCCGACCGACGTGGTCGCGCGCATGCTGGCCGTGCCCATGGGCAAGTCGCTCGGCCAGCCGGTCATCGTGGAGAACGCCGCCGGCGCGGGCGGCACCATCGCCGCCGCCAAGGTGGCGCGTGCGCCGGCCAATGGCCACACGGTCTTTCTGCATCACATGGGCATGGCAACGGCGCCCGCGCTCTACAAGAAGCTGAGCTTCGACCCGGTCAAGGACTTCGAGCCCATCGGCCAGGTGGTGGACGTGCCCATGACGCTGCTGGCGCGCAAGGACTTGCCCGCCACCGACCTGCAGGGCGCGCTGGGCTACATCAAGGCCAACAAGGGCAAGGTCACCCTGGCCAACGCCGGCCTGGGCGCCGTCTCGCACCTGTGCGGCCTGCTCTTCATGACCCAGATCGGCGAGGAGCTCACCACCGTGCCTTACAAGGGCACCGGCCCCGCGATGACCGACCTGCTGGGCGGCCAGGTCGATCTGCTGTGCGACCAGACCACGCAGACCGTGCCGTTCATCAAGGAGAACCGGGTGAAGGTGATCGGCGTGGCCATGCCCCGGCGCCTGGCCGCGCTGCCGAACGTGCCCACGCTGGATGAGCAGGGCCTGAAAGGCTTCGAGGTGAAGGTCTGGCACGGCCTCTACGCCCCGCGCGGCACGCCGCCTGAGGCCCTGAAGAAGCTCAACGAGGCGTTGCGGGTGGCCCTGCAGGACCCGGTGGTGACGCAGCGGCTGGCGGAACTCAGCTCCGAGGTGCCGCCGATGGACAAGGTCACGCCCGAGGGGCTGCGCACGCATCTGGCCGCCGAGATCGCCAAGTGGGCGCCCGTGATCCGCCAGGCAGGCGTCTACGCGGACTGAAGCCGCCCATCCACGGGAGACCGGCGCGGGGGCCGGCGATAATCGGCTCCCGCTCCAGGCACTCGGCCATCGGGCATCCGGCCTCGCAGGGCAGCCACCGGGTGCCCGTGACGGCCGCATCCCGCTCCCCGTGAATTCCCCCGTCTTCGCTTCGCTCGTTCCGGTCATCCTGTGCATCGCCGTCGGATTCTTCACCGCCCGCATCGGATGGGTGCGGGCGTCGGCCATCAAGGACCTGTCCAACCTGGTGTTCCTGGTGCTCACCCCGGCGCTGCTCTTTCGCACCATGGCGGGCGTGCGCGTGCAGGATCTGGACTTCCAGCCCGTGGCCCTGTACTTCCTGGCGAGCGGTTTGGTCTTCGTGGGCACGATGTCGGTGTGCGGCTTCACCACCCGGTCGGCGGCGCGCGGCCTGGCCCACATGTTCGGCAACACGCTCATGATCGGTGTTCCGCTGATCGGGCTGCTCTATGGCGAGGGCGGCCTCGTCACGCTGCTGACGCTGATCTCGCTGCACTCGCTGATCCTGCTGACCTCCGCGACCGTCGTCTTCGAGCTGGCTGAGGCGAGGGAGCAGCAGCGCGCCGGCCTGGCCGCGCCGCGCCCCCTGGTGTTCACGGTGCTGCAGGCCGTGCGCAACGGCATCATCCACCCCGTGCCCATGCCGATCCTGGCCGGGCTGCTGCTGGCACAGACCGGCTGGGCGCTGCCCACGGTGGTGGACAAGCCCCTGCAGGTGCTGGGCACGGCCCTCGGGCCCATCGCGCTGCTGCTGGTGGGCATCACCCTCGCATACAGCAAGATCGGCGCGCACTGGCGCGATGCGCTGGGCATTGCGCTGGTCAAGAATCTGCTGCATCCGCTGCTGGTGTTCGCGCTGGCCTGGGCGCTGGGCCTGCGGGGGGTGTCGGTGGCGGTGATGTTCGCCGTGGCCTGCCTGCCGGTAGGCGCCAACGTGTTTCTCTTCACCCAGCGTTACGGGGTGATGCAGGACGAGGTGTCGTCCAGCATCGCGATATCCACCGGCCTGGCGCTCGTCACCCTGCCGCTCGTGCTGCTGCTGACGCGCTGGCTGCCGCATTGACGAGCGCGCACGTGCCCAGGCGGCCGCACGGCGCAAGCATCAAGGTGCGAGCCGTTCCCGGATCCACGCGCCGGCTTCCTGGCGGTAGCGCAGGCGGTCATGCAGCCGGCTCTTGCGGCCCTGCCAGAACTCCCACTGCTCGGGCTTGAGGCGGTAGCCGCCCCAGTGCGCAGGGCGGGGCGGCTGCAGCATGAACTGCGCAGCGTATTTGGCGGCGTTGGCGACCAGCACGCCGCGCCCCGCGATCACCTGGCTTTGCGGGCTGGCCCAGGCGCCGATGCGCGAGTCGAGCGGGCGGCTGGCGAAGTAGGCATCGCTTTCCTTGTCGCTCACCTTCTCGACCACGCCCTCGATGCGCACCACGCGTTCCAGCTCGACCCAGTGGAACTGGAGCGCGGCGAAGGGGTTGCCCGCCAGTTGCCGGCCTTTGCGGCTGTCGTAATTGGTGAACCAGACGATGCCGCGCTCGTCGTAACCCTTGATGAGCACGATGCGCGTGCTGGGCCGCAGGTCGGCGCCCACGGTGGCCACGGTCATGGCGTTGGGCTCGGGCAGTTGGGCCGAGAGCGCCTCGCCGAGCCAGAGGTCGAATTGGCGCAGCGGGTCCGCCAGCGAAGCGTCTTCGCTCAGCTCCGCGCGCTCGTAGCTCTTGCGCAGGTCGGCCACCGAGGTGGAGAGCGGCGCCGGGGGAGGGGACGGGGGAGTGTGGTCGGTCATGCGGGAATTGTGCCCGCATGCCGCCACGGGTTCGCACAGGATGGATGGGGGCGCCGCGTGGCGCGGCGGCGCCCTGTGCGTGGCTATTTCGCGGCCTGGATCACGGCGCAGGCCAGGCGGGCGCCGGCATTGCCCGTGGGCTGGGTCATGTAGTCATCGGCCTGGGCGTGCACGATCAGGCCCCGGCCCACGATGTCCGTGCTGCCGCTGCCCACGCTGATGCTGCGCGATTCGAACGAAAAACGCGCCACGCCGGCGGAGTCCGCCACCAGGCTGGGCAGGTCGCCCGTGTGGTGTTCGCCGTGGCCGTGCTGGCCGTGCGGCTTGGCCAGGGGGTTGAAGTGCCCGCCCGCGCTGTTGCCGTCACCGCTGGAGCAGTCGCCGTTTTCGTGCACGTGGAAGCCGTGCTCCGTGCCGGGCTTGAGGCCGCGCACCTCACCGGTGACGCGCACCTGGTCGCCATGCTGCACGAAGCGCACCTCGCCCGAGGTCTGGTTGCCGCGGGTGGGCTCCAGCCGGGCCGTGGCCGTGGGGTTGGACGACATGCTGGCGCAGCCGGCGAGTGCCACGGCGCCCAGGCCGAGCAGGAAGGCCCGCGTGGCGCGGGAGGGGCGGAAAGAGGCTGGCATCGGAAGTCTCCTGACAAATGAAGGCGACGCGCATGATGCCTGCCGCGCGGGGCGGCCGGCGTCGGACATCGCCGCCACCTGCTGGCGCGGGCCGCGGGTCAGGAAGCCCTGGAGGCGTTGGCCACCGCCAGCAGGCGCCCCAGCGCGCGGTCGTCGATGCCCATGCGCAGCAGTTCGTCATAGGTGGCCTGGGCGTAGTCCCGCGTCGTGCCGTAGATGCCCGCCGCCTCGGCGAAGATGCGCTGGTACTCCGCGTCGGGCAGCACGCCGGCATGGCTCGGGCTGCGGCGCGACAGCGTGAAGGCGAGTGCATGCACGGTGCCCTGGGCGGTGCGGCAGTCGAGCCAGCGGGGGTCGTACACGCCCAGGGCCATCTCGCGCTGCCAGAGGTTGATCATCACCTGGCGCGCCTGGGCCTGCGGCACGCGAAACACCATGCCGCGGCAGCTGCCGCCGGAGAGCATGCCGAAGACCAGGCCCGGACACTCGGGCGTGCCGCGGTTGAGGCGGCTCCACATCTTCAGCGCACGGTGCCAGCCATGGACCTTGGCTTCCCGCCTTTCGGCGTAGTCGAAGTCGGGGCGCCAGATCAGCGAGCCGTAGCCGAACACCCACAGGTCCGACGCGCCGCCCCATTCGGCCAGCGCCTGTTCGAGCATGGGCGCGGGATCGCGCAGGGGGGCGGCAATCGATGGCATGGCGAGACTCTACAATCAGCGGGTTTTGTTCCAAGCTTTCCCACCATCATTATTTACGGAGTTTCGACCATGTCCTTCAACACTTCCGACGACGACAGCCAGCAACGCTTCGCCCTGGGATTTCTCTTCGCGCTGATTGCCCTGGTGGTGTCCGCCGTCGTGGGCGTGACGGTCTACAAGCAGCGCGCCGTGGCCCGCGCGCCGGTGGTGGAGCCCACCGCGGTGGTGGTGGCACCGGCCGGCACGCTGGACATGACGGGCGACGACGTCGCCCGCGTGGTGGTCGATGGCAGCGTGGTGCGCTTTTACTTCGCCACCGGCCGTGCCGACCTGGCGCAGGACGCCCAGGCCGCGCTGGCCGATATCGCCCGCGCCGTGGCCGGCGGCCGCTCGGTGATCGTCTCCGGCTTCCATGACGCCACCGGCGACGCCGACGTGAACGCGCAACTGGCCAAGGACCGCGCCATCAACGTGCGCGAAGCGCTCAAGTCTGCCGGCGTGCCGGAAGACAAGATCGAGCTGCGCAAGCCCGAAGTCACCCTGGCCGGCGGCCCCAGCGCCGAGGCCCGCCGTGTCGAGGTGACGCTGGCGCCGATGTAAGCCAAGGCCGCCTGCGCGCCCTGCAAACAGCCCGGCTCGGCCGGGCTTTTTCTTGGGCGCGCACACCGGCCCGCGCGGCTCAAGTGCTGCCGCGCACGATCAATTCATAGTCGAGCCGCAGGCAGCCGGGCGCCTGGGGCGTCCCCCGCATCAGGCCCAGCAGCATGGCGGCGCCAGCCCGGCCGACCTCAGCGCGCGGGGTGCGGATGGTGGTCAACGGCGGCACCATCTGGTCGCTGCCGGCCAGGTCGTTGAAACCCGCCACGGCGATCCGGCCCGGCACCGGCACGCCCAGCCGGTTGGCCGCGAGCAGGCCGCCCTGGGCGATGTCGTCATTGCAAAAGAAGATGGCGTCCACCTCGGGCATGCGGCGCACCACGTCTTCGAAGAGCCGCGCGCCCAGGGCGATGGACGAGCGCTCGGGGCTCAGCACCTCCAGCGCCGGGTCGTACACGCCCGCCTCGCGCAGGCAGCGCCGATAGCCCTCAGCGCGCTGCAGGGTGCGCGGGTCCAGCTGGGCGGCGCAGAAGGCGATGCGGCGGCGGCCCCGGTCCAGCAGATGGCGGGCGACGGCAGCGCCCGCGTCGGCCTGCGAAAAGCCCACGCAGGCGATGTCGGGCGCCGAACTGGTTTCCATCAGGTGCACGCAGGGCACGCCGCTGCGCCGTATCAATTCGCGTGCCGCATCGCTGCGGTCGAAGCCCGTGACCAGCAGGCCCGCCGGGCGATGCGGCAGGTAGGTGCGCAGCAGCAATTCCTCTTCGGCCGTGTCGTAGTGGGTGACACCGATCAGCGGCTGGAAGCCCTCCGGAAACAGCGTGCGGTGCACCGCCTCCAGCAGATCGACGAAGAGCGTGTTCGACAGCAGCGGCACCAGCACCAGGACCTGGCTGCTGCGCTGCGAGGCGAGGGCGCGGGCCGCGGGGTCGGGCACGTAGCCCAACTGCTCGGCGGCTGCGCGGGCGCGGTCGGCCAGATCCGGCGCCACGGCCCGTTCGCCCCGCAGCGCGCGCGACACGGTGATCGGGCTGACGCCGGCCGCGCGGGCCACGTCCTGCAGGGTCACGCGGCCGGTGGAGCGGCGGCGTTCGCGGGGGAGCTGTTCGTTCATGGGAAGGGGAGCGTACGGGTAAAAACCCTAGGCGGGGTGGGAAGCAGTATGAAATAGGATAGCGCTATCCAACAGGCGGGAATGCACTGCATCACCCACCGGAAACACCCCAGGGCTGACGCAGCCCTTTTTTGCGGCCGCATGAGATAGCGCTATCCAAAAGGAGAAGATCGATGGAGACACGAAACCAACCTGCCTGGGTGGTAGTGATGGGCGTATCCGGCTGCGGCAAGTCCAGCCTGGGGCAGGCCGTGGCGGCCGAACTCGGCCTGCCGCTGATCGAGGGTGACGACTTCCACCCGGAGTCGAACATCCGCAAGATGCAGAGCGGCACGCCGCTCAACGACGACGACCGAGCCGGCTGGCTGACCCGGCTGGGGCAGGAGCTGGCATCCCGGCAGGGCGGGGCGGTGCTGACCTGCTCGGCCCTCAAGCGTGCCTACCGCGACCGGCTGCGCGCCGCCGTGCCCGGCCTGCGCTTCGTCTTCATGCGGATCGACCGCGACGAAGCCCTGGCGCGCGTGCAGGCCCGCTCGGCGGTCCACATCTTTCCGGCCAGCCTGGTGGACAGCCAGTTCCAGACGCTGGAGTCGCCCGAGGGCGAGCCCGGCGTGCTGACCGTGGCGGCCGTCCATCCGCTGGCGGCATCGGCAGCGTCGGTGCGCGAGTGGATCGACGCGCCAGCGCCCGCGCACCAGGCCTGAGCCCTGATTCCCTGGAGCCGGCAGCGCATTGCCGGAGCCATTCTTTTCACCGATGGAGACACCATGAATACAACATCCTCCTCACCTGCATCGACAGCCATGGCGCCGGCCGCCGAACGCGTGCCCGGCCGGCGCTGGCGCATCGGCGGCCTGCTGGGCGTGGGCGTGCTGGTCAACTACTTCGACCGGCTGAGCCTGTCGGTGGCGGCGCCGCAGATCCAGGCGGAATTCCACCTCTCGCCCGAGCAGATCGGCTTCTTTCTCTCGGCCTTCTTCTGGACCTACGCGCTGCTGCAGGTGCCCGCCGGCATGCTGCTGGACCGCTACGGCCCCACGCGCATCGGCCGCTGGGGCGCGTTCGCCTGGGGCATCGCCTCCACGCTGACGGCGCTGGCGGGCGGGTGGGGCGGCATCTTCGTGGCGCGCATGCTGCTGGGCATTGCCGAGGCGCCCGGCTTCATGGTGAGCTCCAAGGCCACGGGCTACTGGTTTCCGCGGGGTGAGCGTGCGCTGGCCACGGCCATCTTCGATGCGGCGGCCAAGTTCTCCAACGTGATCGGCGTGCCGCTGGTCGCCTTCGTGGTGGTGGGCTTCGGCTGGCGCTGGGGCTTCGGCATCTGCGCGGCGCTGAGCTTTGCCTACTTCTTCGCCTTCCTGGCGATCTATCGCGACCCCAGCCAGGACGAGAAGCTGACGGCGGCCGAGCGCCGCTACATCGTCGAAGGCGGCGCCGCGCCCGAGGGCGCGCCCGCCGGCGGCACCAGCGGCATGCTCGGCTACCTGCTGCGCCAGCGCAAGGTCTGGGGCCTGATGCTGGGCTTCGCGGCCTATGGCTATTCGTTCTACCTGTTCCTGACGTGGCTGCCCGGCTACCTGGTGCAGACCATGCACATGAGCATCATCAAGTCGGCGGGCTTCGCGGCCATTCCGTGGATGGTGGCCACGCTGACCGACCTCTTCGTGGGCGGCTGGCTCATCGACCACCTGATCGCCAAGGGCCATGCAGAGTCCAAGGTGCGCAAGGCCGTTCTGGTGTGCGGCATGGTGATGGGCCTGGCCGTGTTCGGCGCCACGCAGACCACAGACCCGGTCTGGGCCATCGTGTGGATCTCCATCGCGCTGGGCGGCCTGGCGGCCGCGGCGCCGGTGGGCTGGTCGCTGCCCTCGCTGATCGCCCCCAAGGGCGGGGTCGGTACCGTGGGCGGGCTGATGAACTTCGGCAACAACCTGATGGGTGCGGCCGCCCCCATCGCCACCGGACTGATCGTGGGCGCCACGGGTTCGTTCGTGAACGCCTTCCTGCTGGCGGGCGCCATCCTGCTGGTGGGCATCCTCGCGTTCGTGGTCCTGATGGGGCGCATCGAGCCCATCGCCGAGCCAGACATGCGTTCCGGCGGATGAACTTCCAAAGCGCTTTGCATTGGTAGGATACGTCACCCCGCCTCGCCCATGCGAGGCGGCTTCTTGCTGGAAGCCACCCCACGCCATGAATACCCTTCACCCCATCGTCCACGCCGTCACCGAGCGCATTCGAGAGCGAAGCCGCGATACGCGTGCGGCCTACCTGCAACAGATTGCCGCCCTGGGCGCCCGCGACCGGGGCGCCGACCGCATGGGCTGCGCCAACGTCGCGCATGCCTTCGCCGGCATGCCGCAGAACGACAAGCTGCGCGTGGTCGCGGCCAAGGCGCCCAACATCGGCATCGTCAATGCCTACAACGACATGCTGTCGGCCCATGCGCCGCTGCAGCATTACCCGGACCTCATCAAGGACGAGGCCCGCAAGCACGGCGCCACCGCGCAGGTGGCCGGCGGCGTGCCCGCCATGTGCGACGGGGTGACGCAAGGCACGCCGGGCATGGAGCTCAGCCTCTTCAGCCGCGACGTGATCGCCATGGCCACGGCCGTGTCGCTGAGCCACGATGTGTTCGACGCCGCGCTGATGCTCGGCGTGTGCGACAAGATCGTGCCCGGCCTGCTGATCGGCGCGCTGCAATTCGGCCATTTGCCGACCGTCTTCGTGCCCGCCGGGCCGATGACCTCGGGCCTGCCCAACAATGCCAAGGCCAAGGTGCGCGAACAGGCCGCGCAGGGCCTGGTCGGCCGGGCAGAGCTGCTGGCGGCCGAGTCCGCCGCCTATCACGGCGAAGGCACCTGCACCTTCTACGGCACGGCCAACAGCAACCAGATGCTGCTGGAGGCGATGGGCCTGCACGTGCCCGGCACAGCCTTCATCAACCCCGGCCAGTCGCTGCGCCAGGAGCTGACCCGCGAGGCCGCCCGCACGGTGCTGGGCACGGCATGCCCACCCATCGGCCAGGTGGTGGACGAGCGCTGCATCGTCAACGCCATGGCCGCGCTGCTGGCCACGGGCGGCTCCACCAACCATCTGATCCACTGGGTGGCGGTGGCCCGCGCCGCAGGCATCGTGATCGACTGGGACGACTTCGCCGAGCTGTCGCACGTGGTGCCGCTGCTGGCGCGGGTCTACCCCAACGGCAGCGCCGACGTGAACCAGTTCCAGGCCGCGGGCGGCCCGGGCTATGTGCTGCGCGAGTTGCTGGACGCCGGCCTCATGCACGGCGACGTGCTCACCGTGCGGCCCGGCGGCATCCGCGAATTCACCCGGCTGCCTGGCGGCGATGCGGAGGGCCGCCTGGTCTGGAACGACATCGGCGCCAGCGGCGACGACACGGTGCTGCGCCCCGCTGCCGCCCCGTTCAGCGCCACGGGCGGCCTCAAGCTGCTGCAGGGCAATCTGGGCCGCAGCGTGATCAAGGTGTCCGCCGTGCCGGAGGACCGCCACGTCATCGAGGCGCCAGCCGCCGTGTTCGGCTCGCAGGCCGAACTGCAGGCCGCCTTCCAGGCGGGCCAGCTCGACCGCGACGTGGTCTGCGTGGTGCGCTGGCAGGGCCCGCAGGCCAATGGCATGCCCGAGCTGCACAAGCTCACCCCGCCGCTGGCCGTGCTGCAGGGCAAGGGCTACCGGGTGGCGCTGGTCACCGATGGCCGCATGAGCGGAGCGTCCGGCAAGGTGCCTGCCGCCATTCATGTCTCGCCAGAGGCCCATGCCGGCGGCGCGCTGTCGCGCGTGCAGGACGGCGACGTGATCCGCCTCGACGCGGTGGCTGGCACGCTGGAGGTGCTTGTGGACCAGGCCGCATGGCAGGCCCGCACGCCGGCCGTGATGCCGGCGGCCCAGGCCGTGGACAACACGCACGGCTGGGGCCGTGAACTGTTTGCCGGATTCCGGCGCAACGCGCTCAGCGCAGAAGAGGGAGCTTGCTCGTGGCTGTGAGTGGAAACAATGCATTGACCGCGCAGGACGTGATGCGCGATGCACCGGTGATCCCCGTCATCGTGCTGAGCGACGTGGCCCATGCCGTGCCGATGGCGCGCGCCCTGGTCGCCGGCGGCATCCGCATGCTGGAAGTCACGCTGCGCACCCCCCAGGCCCTGGCCTGCATGGAAGCCATCGCGCGCGACGTGCCCGAGGCCGTGGTGGGCGCGGGCACGGTGCGCAACGCGGGCGATGCGCAGGCCGCCGCCCGCGCCGGGGCCCGCTTCGCGGTGAGCCCCGGCTTCACGCCGGCCGTGGGCCGCGCCTGCCGCGACCTGGGCCTGCCGCTGTTGCCCGGCGTGGCGACCGGCAGCGAAATCATGATGGCGCAGGAAGAGGGCTTTCACGCGCTGAAATTCTTCCCCGCCATGCAGGCGGGCGGGCTGGCCATGCTCAAGGCGTGGCAGGGTCCTTTCGGCGATGTGGTGTTCTGCCCGACAGGCGGCATCCAGCCAGGCAACGCGGCCGAATTCCTGGCGCTCGGCAACGTGGCCTGCGTGGGGGGCTCCTGGCTGGTGCCGGGCGACGCGCTGGCGCAGGGCGACTGGCCGCGGGTGACCGCACTGGCGAAGGCGGCGGCGGCGCTGCGCGCTGGAATTTGAGTCCAATCGCCCTCGGGCGCTTGATAATCAAGCGCCCGCAGCTATTAAATTCATAGCAATCAGCCTCAGGCGCCTGCCATGACCGGCTCATTGATTCCGGTTTTTTGTGCATGACCTCGTTGACCATCCGCCCTGCCACCGCCGAAGACACCGACCTCATCCTGCGGTTCGTCCGTGAACTGGCGATCTACGAAAAGGCGGAACACGAGGTGCTGGCCACGCCTGAACACCTGGAACGCACGCTGTTCTGCCCGGACCCGGCCGTGTTCGGCCTGATCTGCCTCGATGGCGACCAGCCCGTCGGCTTCGCCATCTACTTTTTCAATTTCTCGACCTGGCAGGGTCGCCACGGCCTCTATCTGGAAGACCTCTACGTATCGCCGGAATGCCGGGGCAAAGGCGCCGGCAAGGCCCTGCTGCAACACCTGGCGGCCATCGCGGTCGCCCGCGACTGCGGCCGGTTCGAGTGGAGCGTGCTGGACTGGAACACCCCGTCCATCGCCTTCTACGACAGCCTGGGCGCGAAGCCGCAGGCCGAGTGGATCCGGTACCGCCTGACCGGCGATGCGCTCCACGCGCTGGCCGCGGCACAGCCCGTGGACTGAACGGGGCGCACTGGCAACCGGTTCACCCGCCAGCGAGCCTGGCGGACGGGTGACACGGAATCAGCGCAGGCCGGTGCCCGCGCCGGTGTCGTTCTTGCGCTCGATCAATTCGATCTTGTAGCCGTCCGGATCGGTCACGAAGGCGATCACCGTGGTGCCGCCCTTGACCGGCCCAGCCTCGCGGGTGACATTGCCGCCCGCGGCCTTGATCTTTTCGCACGCCGCATAGGCGTCCGGCACACCCAGGGCGATGTGCCCGTAGGCCGTGCCCATCTCGTAGCTGTCGGTACCCCAGTTGTAGGTCAGCTCGATCTCGGCCTGGCCGGGGTTGCCGCCGTCGAAGCCGAGGAAGGCCAACGAATACTTATATTCAGGGTTCTCGGACTGCCGCAGTAGTTGCATGCCCAGCACCTGGGTGTAGAAGTCGATCGAGCGCTGGAGGTTGCCAACGCGCAGCATGGTGTGGAGGAATCTCATGTCCGCGATTGTGCCGGCAACTCGAAAACCAGGCAGGTCGTCGTGGCGTGGGCATAGAGCGTGCCGTCAGGCCCGAACAGGCGGGCATCGGCGGTGGCCAGTTGCCGGCCGCAATGGATCACGCGGCCTTCGGCCCGCACCCGGGTCACCTTGGGGGTCAGCGCTTTGACGATGTTCACACTGAGCTCGGCGGTGGTGTAGGCGCGGCCGACCGGCATGCGGGTGTGCACCGCACACCCCAGCGCGGAATCGAGCAACGTGGCGAACCAGCCGCCGTGCACCGTGCCCATGGGATTGAGGTGGGCCCCGCCCGGGATGCCCTGGAAGATGGCGGACCCTTCCGCCACCTCCACGAGCGAGAAAGCCAGCGTCTCGGCGATGGGCGGGTAGGGCAGTTCGCCGGCCAGCATCGCCTGCATGACCTCCAGACCGGTCTTGCCGGCTATCTGCGCCGCCGTGGCGACGCCGGCTCCCGGCCCCACCTTCATCCGCTGCAGGACCGCGTCCTCCTGCGCCAGCCATCGCGTCAATGTTTCTTCGGCCGCCATATGCATCTCCTTGATTGCATCTACAACTGTTGTAGCTACAATCATATTCCATGAACGACGCACTGAAACCCCGCGGCTGTACCAACCTGAAGCTGCGCCAGGTCACTCGCCTTGTCACGCAGCGGTATGACGCCGAGGTGGCCAAGGCGGGCCTGAAGACGACCCAGTATTCGCTGCTGTCGCACATTCTCGCCATGGAGCCCGTGCGGCCGGGCGAGCTGGCACAGGCCATGCGCATGGACGCGTCCACGCTGACCCGCAACCTGCGGCCGCTGCAGGACGCCGGCTGGGTGGAGGTATTGGCGGGAGACGACGCGCGCAGCCGCAGCGTGCAGTTGACGGAATCCGGCCGCGCCAAGCGGCAAGAAGCACAGCGCCACTGGCGCATCGCTCAGCAGGCGCTCAACGAGCGCCTGGGCGTGGAGCACGTGGCTGCGCTGCATGCCCTGCTGGACGACACCGTGCGCCTGCTGGGCGCAGACCCTGCGCCGGGCGAACAGGGCTGATTCCCCCAACTTCAGCGCCTTCCGATGCGCGGGGGGCCTTGGCACCACTTACCTGATCGCCCAACCCATGTCCATCGCAATCCCCGCATCGCCACCGCCTGCACCGCCCGCAGTGCCAGACGCCGCCGAACTCGACCCCCGCACGCGCCGCATGCTGGAGGCCCCGCTCGCGCCTTTGCTGCTGCGCATGGCAGCGCCGAACATGCTGATCATGGTGGCGCAGGCGTCGGCGAGCCTGATAGAGACGTGGTTCATCGGCCGGCTGGGCACCGATGCGCTCGCGGGCATGGCCCTGGTCTTTCCCATCGTCATGCTGATGCAGATGACATCCGCCGGCGCGATGGGCGGCGCCATCGCATCCGCCATCGCACGCGCACTGGGCCGCCGCGACCGGGCGCAGGCGGAGTCGCTGGCCTGGGCGGGCGTGTGGATCGCCGTCGCCTTCGGTCTTTTGTTCACGGTGGCGCTCTGGTGGGGTGGGGCGGCGCTGTATCGGTCGATGGGCGGGCAGGGCGCATCGCTGCAGGCGGCGCTGACCTACTCACACACGGTATTTGCCGGCGCGGTGCTGGTGTGGCTGTTCAATGCGCTGTCGGCCGTGGTGCGCGCCACCGGCAACATGGCGCTTCCCGCCCAGGTCACCACGGCAGGCACCGTGCTGCTGCTACCGCTCTCGCCGGTGCTGATCTTCGGCTGGGGGCCGATCCCCGCCATGGGCATCGCCGGCGGTGCGCTGGCGCTGGTGCTGTACTACCTGGGCGGCACCCTCGCACTGTGCGCCTACTTGCGCTCGCGGCACAGCCTGTTGCGGCTGACCCGAGAGGGGCTTCAATGGCGCAGATCGCTGTTTGGCGCCATCCTGCGCGTGGGTCTGGCCGGCGCGGTCTCCACGCTGGCCACCAATCTCACCATTGGCATCGCGACCGGACTGGTCGGCCATTTCGGGCCCGACGCCATCGCGGGCTACGGAACCGCTTCGCGTCTCGAATACATCCTCGTGCCCCTGGTGTTCGGGCTGGGGGCGCCGCTGGTGACCCTGGTCGGCACCTGCCTGGGAGCGGGAGACCGCGAGCGCGCCATGCGGGCCACCTGGATCGGCGCAGGTGTCGCGTTCGCGCTGACCGAGGTCATCGGTCTGACGGCCGCGCTGTTCCCCCGTGCATGGCTTGGGTTGTTCGGATCGGAGCCGGCCATGCTGGATGCCGGCGCCCAATACCTGCGCATCGTCGGCCCGGTGTATGGCTTTTTCGGACTGGGCCTAGTGCTGTACTTCGCGTCCCAGGGCGCCGGCAAGCTGACCTGGCCAGTAGGCGGCAATGTCGCGCGGCTGCTGGTGGCCGGCCTCGGCGGCTGGTGGGCGCTTCGATCGGGCGGCACATTGGCCCAGGTTTTCGCGGCGCAGGCGGTGGCGCTGGTGGTCTACGGTTCGATGAATGCGCTGGCCATCGCCGCCGGAGTGTGGTTTGGTCGCATGCGCTGGCCGTGGGCCGCTTCGGGCCGGGACTAGGCGGCGTGTGCTGACATCATGGCCGGTACCCATCACCAGTCTGGCTGGTCGAACCAGCCGGACGGGAGAACCACGGCAGGTTGCCGCAAGTCTTCACTAGATACGATGTATAGCGTGTTGAATTGTTGAGCTGTCAATTGCTATCTTTTCCGTAGCGGAAATCGAGTTTCCGCTGTAGGAAATAAGACACATCCCCGCTACGCCAGCGGCTAGCGCCTTTCCCAAAATCTCCCGCAGTGCACCCTCGCGTCGGGTGCCCTTTGCGCTCTCGATCACCGCATCGATGGCCGCTTGTCGAGCATCTTCTCCCGCAATGTCTGCAAGCTCTGCCGCTGTGGCAGGCGAGATCGCTCGTTTCCCCGCTCGCATCAGAGAGATGTTCGCTCTAGCGATGCCCATCCTATCCGCAAGGGCCGAATCACTCCCGCACGCTTTCGCCGCTCTGTCAATAAGTGATTCTCCGTATTTCATGTATCACTCCTGATAACAAATACTCCGATCCGTTATCAATCGTGATAACACGTAACCGGAGTAAATCCATGATCAAAGTATCGGTGACATCGACCGACGTCCGCAACCAAAGCGGCACCGCCAAGGCAACAGGCAAAGCCTACTCCCTCGACTTCCAAACTGTGTGGGTCCACACCTCCGACCGTTCGGGCAACCCGAACCCCTACCCGGAGAAGGTCGAGATCATCCTCGAAAAGAACAAGGAGGGCGCCGCGCTCTTCTACCCCGCCGGGGAATATATGTTGGCCCCGAACTCGATCTACGTCGATCGGTCCGGCAACCTGGCTATCGCCCCCCGCCTGATCGCCAAGCCCGCCCCAGCACCCGCCCGGGTCTGACCATGCTGGCCCCCGAGGCAATGCACTCCGCAAGGCTCGCAGCCGTGCACGACGCGCTGCTTGCCCTGCTGCTGGAGCAAACCCCCGACCTTGCGCCCGATGGCGTCACTGCTGCTTTCCGCTGGGGCGAGCATGACGGCGTTTCTTGCTCCGTTAGCTACAGCCGAAACGGCATGGTCATCAGCGAGGAAGTGCTGTGAGCGCCGCCGCCCGCCGCCTTGTCGCGCTCCGCTTCGGTTACCGCGAGCTGCTCGACCGCCCCCGCAACACGCCCGAATGGCATCAGGCCGTCGCCGATGCCCGTTGGCGCCTCGTCGGCTGGGCCGATCACATCATCGGCTGGGGATGCTGATGGTCGCCGCTCCGTTGTTCTGTGCTCCCCTGAATCCCTACGTCTCCGTCGCTTTGTTCTGCGCGAGCGTTTTGCTTGCTTCCTGGCTCGGCGTCAAAGTGATTACCTGGCTTGCGGGGAGGCCTTGATGCTCACCACCGCGCCCCGTTTCAATGCCGCTGCGGACTTCCTCCGTTCGCGCTCCATCGCTCGCTTTGAAGCGCAGCGTGCCGAGCAGGAGGCGCGCAGCGCCTCCGGGCTTGTCTCAGTATCAACAACTTGCAGGAGTGGCCTGACAGTTGTTGATTGGGCCGAGAACGTCATCACCATCGACCCCAAGCAGGCCCGCGTCACTCGCCTGCGCAAGGGCCTCGGCATCGCCGCCAAGCAGCTGCACAACCTCGGCCCCCGCAACCAGCAGATCTGGATGCAGACCCTCACCTACGCCGGCGACAACGGCGCATGGCGCCCCGAGCACATCAGCCGCTACCTCGATGGCATGCGCCGCTGGCACTACGCCCGCACCGGCAGCCGCACCCTGCGCTACGCCTGGGTGGCCGAGCTCCAGCAGCGCGGCGTTATCCACTATCACGTGATCGTGTGGCTCGCCGCAGGCCTCACGCCCCCCAAGGGCGACATGCCCTGGTCATCCATCGACCGCAAGGGCCTCAAGCACTGGCATGCCCCCATGTGGCCGCACGGCATGACCCGCCGCGACAAGTCCACTGCCCCGGTTGCGTACCTCATGAAGTACGCGAGCAAGGTCGATTCCAAGAACGTTGGGAGCTATCCGCATGGAGCCCGTATACATGGAGCTGGCGGCCTTGACGCTGCTGGACGTGCTATTCGCCGTTGGGTTCTCTGGCCTGCTTACGTGCAGGGCAATGCGGCCGTCTCGGACCACTTCAAACCTGCGCCTGGAGGCGGTTACGTCAATCACGCAAATGGAGAGCTTCTCCAGTCTGAATTCGCACCAACGGGCGGCGGTTTTTGCAGCTTTATCCGAGTGCGCACCACGCCCCGCCGCATCGACCCAGCAGGGCCGTTTTCGTGGCTCCCCGAACCTAAGAACACAGCGGACGCCGGCCCCGCTGCGTACCTCCATTAACCGGCCGGCACAAGGAAACTGAAATGAACCGCTTCAACCTGCAAACCCTCCGCTACGCCGCTGTTGCTGCTGGCACCTCCCTGGCCGCTGCTGCTCACGCCGCGGTGCCCGCTGCCGTCGATACGGCACTGGCCGATCTGTCCACCGACGCCCTGAAGGTCGCCGGCATCGTCCTGGCCGCCATCGTGGCCGTTTACGCCTTCAAGTTCATCCGCAAGGGCCTGTAAGGGTAGGGCGCTCCTGTGGTCCTGATAGCACCAATCCTGGCCGAAATGGGTGTCAACGTCGCGCTCGTTTCTGCCCTGGTGCTGTCAGCCCGCATCGCCATCTTCTGCCACCACTTCATCAAGCGGGGACTCTGATGGCCTACCAGGTTGACAGCGCCTGCTACAGCACCGCCCAGCAGGCCGCGCAGGCTTCGGCCTCTCAGCATGTGGGCGCCGTCGTCTCGCACGGTGGCGCTGCCTACATCGTGGATGTGTCCGCAGTCGCCGACACCTCCATCACCTACCGGCTGCAGCCCATAGCGGGCGGCACGCCGCTTCAAATGGTCGCCGGATACACCGCCCAGCCCTGCAACCTGCTGCAGGTCTCGGACGGCCTTTCCATGGGCTGGATGGTCGCCGGCGCTTGGTTCGGCGCCTACGCCCTGATCTTCATCGCCCGCAGTCTTTTTATGGGAGAACAACGTGATGGCGACACCTGACTTTTGGGCCGCATTCGTCGGCGTGCTGGGGATGGCATGGATTTGCTGCGCACGCTGGTAGCCCTGGCTGCACTCACTGCTGGGTGCGCTAACGCCTTTGTGTTTCCCGCACCTCCACCTGGCTTCGGTGGCTCACCTGGTGCCTGGACTTTCACTCCACCATCCGGCGCAACGCAGGTAGCGTCCATCATGAGGCAACCTGCGTCCCTTTCAATACCTACTTCCGGCGGCCCAGCCCGGCTTGGCGTGGCCTATCGCTTAGCGCCGCAAGCGGCAAAAGTAGCTGCTGCTGCCATCTTTGCTAACCCTTACGTTCGTGCCGGTGTTGGGATTGCTACCTGGCTCGGTATCTCCAAGGTCGTGTGGGATGCCGCTACCGGCACTTGGCGCCAGAGCACCGACCCCAAAGAATCCGGTTCAACCGTCTGGTATTACGAAGACATGCCCCAGGGCTTCCCGTCCGCCGATGCGGCGTGTAAGGCAGGCTACGACAAAACGATCTCCAACAAAGACGCATATCCGTATGCCGGCCCTCAGATGTTTTCCAACGGTGTGCAGGCCAACTGTAGATACCGTTACAAGAGCTATCCAAATTGGGACCCTGTTGTTTTCGGCTCAACCAGGGCCGAAAAGACAACCGGCCCTCTTGAATGCCCCCCAGGCTGGACGCAGTCCCCTGCAGGCTGTTTGAGTCCTGCTCTCACTCAGCCGCAGTTTGAGGAAATCGTTTCACCCAATGCTATGCCGCAGACTGTCCCTGGCGAGCTTCCAAATCCGACAAGGCTCCCTGTGGAGCAGCCAGTTGTCAACCCGACTCCTGGCACTAATCCCACGCCGCAGCCTTACTTCGTGCCTACCGGTAGGCCTGTCCCTAATCCGCAATACGACCCGTCGAAGCCTGTTGACGCCTCCAATCAGCCGTACCTGCAGCCCGGCGTCCGCATCACGCCTTCGCCAACCGCTCAGGATCCATTCCGGGTTGATGTCCAGCCCATCAACAAACCCGTGGACTCCTCTGATCCTGTTGATGCAGGCACGGACGATGGCGGCAATTCGCAGGATCCCAAAGATCCTCCGTCCTTGTGCGAAAAGCACCCCGACATCGTGGCCTGCCAGAAGCTCGGCGACCTGACACCCGAGACGCTCAAGACAAAGACCGTCACGCTCGATCTCAAGCGAGAAGACGGCTTTGGACCCGCAAACGGAAGCTGCCCCGCGCCCAAACAGTTCATCGTCCTCGGCAAGACGATGGCCTTCCGCTGGGACTTGCTCTGCGATTTCGCCAGCGCTATCCGACCGCTGCTGATCGGCTTCGCGTATCTCTCCGCTGCCCTGGCCTTCATGGGCCTGTCACGAAAGGACTGACCATGGAAGGAATCGCAGAATGGCTTGCCAAAATCTCTTGGCCGTTGGTGTCGCGGGTGATGGTCGCGCTTGGCATCGGATACACCACCTATGAAGGCGCCGACACCGCATTGGCCGGTGCCATGAACGCCGCAAAGGCCGCATTCACTGGCTTCGGCGGCGAGGTCCTGCAGCTGCTCGCCATGGCCGGATTTTTCGAAGCCATGGCGATCACCAGCGGCGGCATCGTCTCAGGACTGGCTTGGATGGTCATGAAGAAATTCGCCCTCCAAACGACCGGGCAGGGCGCCTAAATGCTCACGCTCATCACTGGCGCACCTGGCACCGGCAAGTCGGCCGCCTTGGTCTCCATGCTGGAGGAGCTAGGGCAGGGGAGGCAGGTCTACGCCAACGGCATCCCCGATCTCAAGATCGATCACGTCGAGCTCGCCGAGCCTGAGCGCTGGCCCGAGCTGGTGCCCGATGGCTCGCTCATCGTCATCGATGAGGTACAGCGCATCTGGCGCCCGCGTGGCCCCGGCCAGAAGGTGCCCGATCACGTCGCACTGCTGGAAACCCACCGTCATCGCGGCCTCGATTTCTACATCATCACGCAGGGCCCGAACTTGGTGGATTCCAACGTGCGCGCCCTGGTCGGGCGGCACGTCCACCTCCGCGATCTGGGCATCCTCGGCCGCTGGTGGTACGAATGGCCCGAGTGCGCGGACAACTGCCGCACCGCCTGGAAAAACGCTCCCATCAAGAAGCGCTATAGGCTCCCCAAGCACATCTTTGCCAAGTACAAAAGCGCATCGGTGCACATCAAGCCGGTTCGCTCGGTGCCCTGGATGTTGGCCGTGATGGTTGCCGCTCTGGTGCTTGTCGGCGTGCTGTCTTGGTACGCCTACAAGGCGATCAACGCTCGGATGAATCCCGCCCCAGCAACCCCGCCGCCGACGTTGCCGCAGCCGCTCCCAGGCGCCACCGTGCAGGCCCCAGTACCTGCCACCCAACAGGCACCGCTCGCGCCCCCCGATGAGCGCGTGGACTTCATTCCGAGGTTGAGTGATCGCCCTTGGACCGCACCAGCCTACGACCATCTGCGAAAGGTCGTCTCAATGCCCACCATCACAGGCGCGATGTGCATCAATGACAACTGCGTCTGTTTCTCCGGAAAGTCGCGCCTGCCCGACGTGAGCAGCGACGCCTGCAACGACTGGCGCGAGCAGCGCCCCTTCAACCCTTACGCGGCTGACGTGGTCGCCGAAACGCCTTCGGCGAATACACCGTCCCGACCGGCCGAAACGCCGCCTGCTCAGCCTTCGACCGCAGACGCAGGGTAGGCCGCCGCCGCCTCGGCCGGCCGAGCGCCCATCGCACCGCGAAACCTGCCACCACGGCCAGCGTGGACGCAATCCAAGGGTGGGCCGCAACCCAGGCGAGAACCATGTTCATCCCCCCAGTCTACCGATTACATCTCGCTCCACTGTTGCATGCGCATGTCCACCAGCCGCGCTTTGAATGGGTTCATGGTCGAGGTGTCGCAGTTGAATGCCAAACCCAGCGACCGGCACGACTGGCGAACAGCAGCGCCCAGCTCGCGTGCCTTCCGCGCCGCTTCCTTCACCCAGGCCGGTGTCTGCTTGGCCTTCGGATAGCGCACCATGCCCGCTGCCTTGAATGCCCGCGCACGATCTGCGCGAATCGCACGCAGAACTCGCGTCGTCGGCCGTGGCAGTGCCCACACCAGCACGCGGCCGAAGTTCAGCACCAGCTGCAGCGCCATGGCTTCGGGAAATTTGCGGTAGTTAGCTGCGATCATGGTTCTCTCCTGAAGGTGTACCGGGCCCCTAGATTCCGAGCCGGTCAACAGTTGTCTGTTGCCCGTGCAAGCGGCCTCTGCTTGCACCGTTCCCCTGAGTTCTTCGCCGTGCCATAAGCCAACCCTGTAGGCCCGCCCGGAGTGTGGGAGGGTTTGTAAATCAACGATTTATGGATTCCCACCGGAGGGCGGGCCGGAAGGGTTAGCGTTGGCCGAAGAGGCGAAGAACTCAGGGGAATGGTGCTGTGCGCAACACCTGACGGGCAACGGACGCCGCGCGGCGAGCGCCCATAGCTGCGAAGCAAGCTCTATATCGGCCGAATGGCCGGGCTGTCATCTTCGCGTGTGACAGCGCCTATCTCTTCGTCGTCCAGTAGCTCGCCAGGAGTGGCCCGGACAGCGGCGAAGCGCGGCCGGGCCACTCCTGGCGAGCGTCTCTTTCCGACTTCTAGAATCGTTGCCGAGGAGACACCATGGCAAGCGACAACCGAGACTGGTATAGGGACTGGTGGCGAAAAAAAACCGGCTACGTTGAGCGTGCCGGTTTTCGAATGTCTGAGGCTGATCGTCAGCGCGCAAAGCACCGCAGGGCGTGGCGATCAGTCATGAGCAAAGTGCTGATCGCTCTGCTTGCCATGGCAGCAATCGTCGCCGCCAAACGGATGCTTTGACAGATTCCCAGGCGAACCATTGCAATAGCTTTGAGTAGATACGATGTATATTATGTCAAATGATCTAGTCGCAGTCGCATCGATGAGCTAGCGGACAGCGGTGCGCCACCGGGCGTGACTGCTGGACACTCGGTGTCCTTGCCGCTCAGCGCCCACAGCGCTTCCCCAACCTCTGTCTATCGCCGGACCCGGACCTTCCGAGGCTTCGGGGCCGTGACGGTTTCCGGCATGGGTGTGGGCGGCAGGCGGTCCCGCAGTTCCTGCAGAACGGCGAAGGTCTGGCGGTCCCGCTCGTCGAGCCTGGCCTGCAGTGCCGCAACTTCCGAACGAGCGGACTCCAGTTCCTGCAGCAGGCTCGCGGTGTCGATCTGCCGCTGGGCGAGCTGAGCCTCCAGATCCTTGACGCGGTCGAGCGCGTCCGCCGCCGCCTTGGACGCCTTCTTCGCGTCCTGATCCAGCTGCTGCGAGAGGCGCTTGGATTCTTGCCGGGCTCGGTCGACCTCGGCATTCAGCCGGCGCTCCTGCGCCTGGGCGCGATCTTCCCATCGGGACCGCTCGGCACGGTACTCCGTTTCCCGGGTCTCCTGCTGGCGCCGGTCGTTCTCGATGGTCTGGCGCAGTTGCGCGCAGTCGGAGCGAGCGCCGTCCAGTTGCTGCTGCAGGTCCGCCAGCTGCTGTTGCTGGGCTTCGTTCAACCGGCCCAGCTCGGCGATCTGCTCGGCCTTGGCCTGCATTGCCAGAGCATAGGCGGCGCTGCGATCGGCCAGCCGCTGCGCGTCGTCGGCCAGCGCCTCCTGCGCCTCGCGCAGGGCATCGGCTTGCGAGGCCAGCTCGGCCTGCGCCGTCTCCAAGCGTGCGGTGGCCCGTTCGTCGGCCTGTTGCACCGCCCTTCCCCACAGCGCCTTGGCCGCCCGTGCGACGGGGCCGGGCAGGCCCTCCTCCGTGCTGCCTGCGTCCATTGCGCCAGCGCCGGGCGGCTGCAGGCGGCGGGACAACTGCGCATACCAGCTGTCGAGCATGGGACCCACCGTATTGGGGGAGCCGCGCCCGAGTTGCTGGCGCACCCGCTCGATGGTCGGGCGGTCGCCCTGGGCGAGGACGGCGTCGGCCGCCGCGCAGACGTCTTCCAACTGCACGCCGCGAGGGCCTCGAACGATTGCCGGCTGCATTGCATGCTCCTCCTGTTTTTTACCCACGATAATCGATGTTTATCGCGGTCTATAAAATAATCATGTATTTTATACTATGTCATATGTATTGTTTACAATAGATCAACCATTTCTGATGCCGGTTCACCATGTTGTTGCCTCTTCAAGCCGCCCTTCCCGCACTTGAGCCCTCCACGCTGTCGCAGGTGACGGCGGATGCGGTCGATGACCTGATGCGCGAAGGCGAATCGGTGAACACGCTGGCCAGCTATCGGTCCGCCTTGCGGTACTGGGCCGCGTGGTTCGGCCTGCGCTATGGGCAGGCCATCGCCCTCCCCCTGCCCGCGGCCGTCGTGCTGCAATTCATCGTGGACCACGCGCAGCGCACCACCGCGGATGGGCTGGCGCACGACCTGCCCTCCCCGGTGGACGACGCACTGGTCCGGGCCGGGTTCAAGGGCAAGCCCGGGCCGATGGCGCTCAACACCCTCATCCACCGCATCGCCGTGTTGTCCAAGGCCCACCGCCTGCGCGAGTTGAAGAACCCCTGCCAGGATCCGCAGGTTCGCGAGCTGATGACGAAGATCCGGCGGGCGTATGGCAAGCGGGGCGCGCTGCCGCAGAAGAAGGACGCACTCACCAAAGACCCGCTGCTGGCCATGCTCGATACCTGCGACGATTCGCTCAAAGGCGTGCGCGACCGTGCCCTCCTCCTCTTCGCCTGGGCGTCGGGAGGACGCCGCCGCTCCGAAGTGGCGGGCGCGTTGATGAAAAACTTGCGCCGCGGCGGCGAGGGCAGCTTCACCTATGCGCTGCAGCACTCCAAGAGCAACCAGGCGGCCGCCGACCGCCCGGAGAACTACAAGCCGCTGGAAGGCATGGCCGGCGAGGCGTTGCAAGCCTGGCTGGAGGCGTCAGGCATCCGGGACGGAGCGATCTTCCGGCAGGTGCGCAAGGGTGGGCACCTCGGCGATGCCCTGTCGCCCGCCGCCGTGCGCGATATCGTGCGGGCACGTGCCCGGCTCGCCGGACTGCCGGAGGTGTTCTCCGCGCACTCGCTCCGGTCAGGCTTCGTGACCGAGGCGGCGCTGCAGAAGGTGCCGCTGGCCGACACCATGGCGATGACCGGCCACCGGAGCGTGGCCAGCGTGGTGGCGTACTACCGCCCGTCCAAGGACAACCCCGGCGCCCGGTTGCTCTGAAAGCGATGCAGGCTGGCGGCTTCGCTCGGCGCGTCGTCATCGGCGCCGTGCTTGGGCCGCCGGCGTGCGGGTCCACGCAGTTATCATCCCGGCCGATGCGTCGCGCCTGGGTTCACCGTTTCATAGGGCTGCTGTGGCTGGCCCTGGGCAGCACGGTGGTGTTGCCGTGGGCGCACGAGCTGACGCACCTGGGTGACCCTGCGCCCGCGACCGCTTCGCCGCGCCTGTCGGCACTGCTGAATTCGGCCACGGTTGCCGCACCGGGCCCGGCCGCCATCGATGCACCGGACATCGCCGCCCTTTCCGCTCCGCCCGCCGAGTCTGATGACTCCCACAGTGCGGACGCCTGCGTGGTCTGCGCCCACCTGGCCGGGCAGCATCTCGCGCAGGGCGGCGCCCCCTCCGGCCAGGGTGTTGGCACCGCCTACCAGCCACACGCGCCGCGCCACGGCCCGCGCACCGGCCATCCCGAGCCTGCGTGGCTCACTCCGGCGACGCGTGCGCCTCCCTCGCTGAACGCCTGACCTCGACCGCGCCACGCCGCTCCTGCAAACGGGAGCGCGTGGCGCCGCTTGCCCCGCCCCCGCCCCCGCCTCCGGCCCTGGCGCACTCGCGCCGCACGCGCCGCGCCGGGCCGTGCGAGGGCGCATGTCTACTTTCCGTTCATTGCCTTGAGTGGGGCCGCTGGCCCCCGGGAGTCTTTTCGTGTCTTTCCCTTCCCACATGCGGCCCGTCGTCGTGGCCGCCGCCCTCGTCTGCCTGCAAAGCGCCGCCCACGCCGCCGACGATTCCGTCGTCACCCTGGGCGAAGTGCCCGTGCATTCGGGCGCCGGCGGCGCCTTGCCGCCCACCAGCCTGCTCACCTCGGTGGACATCCTCGGCGCCGACAAGATCGAGGACAAGAACGTGATGCAGAGCTGGGAACTGCTGGGCCAGTTGCCCGGCGTCCAGCTGACCGAAACGCGCATGGGCGCCGAGTCGGGCAAGGCCACCTTCCGCGCCTTCAATGGCGAGGGCTACGTCAACGGCATCAAGGTGCTGATCGACGGCATTCCCAGCAACGTCAACAGCGGCAACCAGCGGTTCATCGACATGATCTTCCCGCTGGAGCTGGACTTCATCGAGGTCGTGCGCGGCACCAACGACCCGCGCTACGGCCTGCACAACATCGGCGGCACCATCAACTTCGGCACCCGCCAGGGCGGCCAGTACACCGATGCCCGCGCCACCGTGGGCAGCCACGGCACACGCGAGGTGCAGGTCGCCGTGGGTCGCGAGTCGGGTGGCTTCGCCCAGAACTACTTCCTGGCGCACCAGGTGTCGGACGGCAGCCGGGCGCATTCCGATTCCGAGAAATACACGCTGGGCGGCAAGTGGTTCCGGACGTCGGACGACGGGCGGCTCAGGGCCGGCGCCGTGGCCCGCCTCTATTCCCATCAGGCCGAGGAACCCGGGTTCCTCACCGCCGCGCAGATGCAGCAGGACCGACGCCAGTCCGCCGCGCACAACGCCCATGACGCCGACGACCGGCGCATGCACCACGTGAGCCTGCATCTGGACTGGCAGGCAACGCCCACGCTGTTCCTCGGCAACAAGCTTTATTTCAACCACTACGACGACGACCGCCGCGTCACCTTCACGGACAGTCCGGCGCGCAGCCTGAACAACCTGCCGCGCCAGCGGCGCGTGTGGGATGAAGACCAGACCGGACTGATGAGCACGGCCACCTGGCGGGCGAGCGATGCGTGGACGGTGGACGGCGGCGTTCAGCTCGAACGCCAGAAGAACCTGTACCAGCGCCTGCGTTACGCCTACGCCGTGCCCACGCGCTTCGAGAACCCCACGCACATATCTAACGACGACCGCTATACGCTGAACAACGTCGGCGCCTACGTGCAGGCCATCTTCAAGGCAAGCGACCGGCTCAAGATCATCCCCGGGCTGCGGCTGGACCACTTCAGCGGACAAACCACCCTGAGCCCCAGCGGCGCCACCGGCCGGCTGCAGGATTACGGCTGGATCAAGCAGCCCAAGTTGAGCATGGTCTATGGCGTGAGTGACACCACCAGCGTCTATGCCAACTGGGGACGCACCTTCCAGATCCTGACCGGCTCTCGCGCACCGGCCTACCTGACGGCGCCGGGCCAGGAGACCTTCACGCCGTCCATCAACACCGGTGTGGAGCTGGGGGTGAAGTACAAGCCTTCCCCCCGCACCGACCTGCGGGTGGCCGTGTGGCAGCAGAACGCCACCGACGAAGTGGCCAACATGCCCAGCACGGGGACCAACGTGGCCCTTGGTGCCACCCGCCGCCAGGGCATCGACCTGCAGGCCTCCACCCGCATCGGCTCCGCGGTCACGCTGTGGGCGTCGCACTCGATCCAGGAAGCCAAGGTGCGCCGCGGCTTTACTGTCTCGGGCGCGTCGCTCGCCGGCAATGAAGTGTTTTCCACGCCCCGCCACATCAGCAATGCCGGCGTGGACTGGCAGGTGAGCGAGCCGCTGCGCCTGGGCCTGCAAGCCCGCGCACAGGGCAGCTACTTCATCGACGACCTCAACGCGCAGGGCAAGTACGGCGACTTCGCTCTGCTGGACTTCAACGCCCGGTATGCGCTGTCCAGGACGGTGAGCGTCGACCTGCAGGTGAAGAACGTCACCAACCGCCGGTTCGCCTATGTCTGGTGGGACAACTTCTTCTGGCCGGCCGGCAGCGCCCAGCCCAGCTTCTCTCCGGACGCAGGCCGCACCGCTTACATCTCGCTCAACGTGAAGTGGTAGCCCACGCGCCAGGCCGCGAGGCCCGCACGCGCCAACGCGTGCGGCCTGCGCGGCACGGGCGGTTCGGGATGGCGACTGACACGGATGCGCGGCTTCGTGACGAGAGATACCGGCGCGAACCTGGGACGATTTCGGCCAAGTCCCCAGCAAGGAACGCCATGTCGCCCACCCCATCCGCCGCGGTCGAAAAGGCCGAGAAGCAGGTCGCCGCCGTGCTCGACGACCTGGAGCAATCCACCCATACCGAAGTGCAGAAGCTGCAGCTGGAAGACGTCGTCGCGACCGACCCCGTCACCGGCAAGCCGCTGGTGCAGAAGGCGGTGGACATCACCGTGAAAGAAAAGCCTGGCCGCAGTTGGTCACGGTGATCCCGCGTCGGCACGATGTCCGAGCCACCGGCTGACGAAACAGCCGGCCACGGCCTGGGCCAGCCCGGGCGCGCCGGCAGCGTCGCTGGCCGATCAGCCGGCCGAAGGTGGCTGGGTCGAGGGCGCCGCTAGACTTCCGGAAGCCATGCCCGCCAACACATTGACGGCCTCGTCGCGCGACGCCCATCGCTGGTCGGGGATGGGCAGGTTATGGCCGTCCACCTGCGCTTGCGAGAAGTAGTACCGCCCGTCCTCGCCCAGGCACAGCAGGCCGGAATAGGTGGCGCCATCGGCCACGCCGAACACGGTCTCTTGCTGGGCGGACGCGGAAGTGGTGGTCATGGCATGGGCTCCTCTGGGGCGAATGGGGTGGACTGCGGGATCTGCCCGCCATTGTGCGAAAGCGGGTGCCCTGGCCGCGTAGGCCGACGGCGCGCCTGACGGGGCACTCCCTCGGTGGTTCCCTGCCCCCCTGCCGCTCAGTGCCCGCCCGCCCCGCCGTCGGATGCGGCCGTGCGATGGCCGGGCAGGCCCAGCTTGGCCAGCAGCTGGACATCGGCCTCGACGTCGGGGTTGCCGGTCACCAGCAGCTTGTCGCCATAGAAGATCGAATTGGCACCCGCCATGAAGCAGAGCGCCTGTACCGCCTCGCCCATCTGCTGGCGCCCGGCGGAAAGCCGCACCCGCGCGCGGGGCATGGTGATGCGCGCCACCGCGATGACGCGCACGAAATCGAAAGGGTCCACCGGGGCGCTGTCCGCCAGCGGCGTGCCGGGCACGCGCACCAGGCTGTTGATCGGCACTGACTCCGGGTACGGCTCCATGTTGGCGAGCTGGGCGATCAGCCCTGCGCGGTGGACCGGCGCCTCGCCCATCCCGATGATGCCGCCGCAGCACACGCTGATGCCCGCGGCGCGCACGTGCGCCAGCGTGTCGAGCCGGTCCTGGTACTGGCGGCTGCTGACCACGTCGGTGTAGTACTCGGGCGCCGTATCCAGGTTGTGGTTGTAGTAGTCCAGCCCCGCGTCGCGCAGCGCGGTCGCCTGGTGCGACTCCAGCATGCCCAGGGTGGCGCAGGTCTGCATGCCCAGCCGCTTCACCGCGCCGATCAGCTCGCCCATCTTCTCGATGTCGCGGTCCTTCGGGGCACGCCAGGCCGCGCCCATGCAAAAACGCGTGGCGCCGGCGTCCTTGGCGGCCTGGGCGGCGGCGGTCACTTCCTGCACGCTCATGAGCTTCTGGGCCTTCACGCCGGTGTCGAATTCGGCGGACTGCGGGCAGTAGCCGCAGTTCTCGGGGCAGCCGCCGGTCTTCACCGACAGCAGGGTGGCGAGTTCGACATCGCCGGCGGGCCAGTGCGCGCGGTGCACCGTCTGGGCCTGGAACAGCAGGTCCATGAACGGCTTGTCCAGCAGCGCCTGGATGGCCGCGACCGACCACGGTCCGGCGGGGGCGGCGGAGGACGCGGCGGGGCGGCGATGCAGCTGCACGGCCTGGGCCATGGCCTGGCTGCGGGCGGCCACCGTGTCTGCATCGGCAGAGGTGGCGGTAGCGGGGGATGCGATGGCGGTGGAAGCGGTGAAAGTCATGGCGGCAATACGTTTCTACGGCAACGGTTGGGGAGCGGCCGTACCGACCTGGAGGTGGCCAGCGGCGCGGGGTGGGCGGATTCTGTGGCAGAAAAACCGGGCAGGCCAGAGCCGAGGTGCAGAAACAGGGGCCTTGGAAAGCGCCTGTAACGTCGTTCAACTCGCACCGTGAATTGCTGGAATCTGACGGCGATTTGGGCGCAGATGCCCGGCGTTGCGGCGCGGTCGTCGGGCGGTGCGGCAATTGCCCTCAAAACCCTGCCTTGTGTCGCCAATCCGCACGCTGGCGCCACACCTCGCCGCCGGAGATGCGCGACGTTGTCGCGCCGCGCCGGCGGGCGAGCCAGCGAGCAAGCGCGGGTCGGTCAGCCCAGCGCCGCGATGACCTCGGCGGGCGCCTGCACCAGCTCGATCAGCACCCCTTCACCGGCAATCGGAAACTCGTCGTTGCTCTTCGGGTGCAGAAAGGTGATGTCGTGCCCCGCCGCGCCCTTGCGGATGCCTCCGGGGGCGAACCGCACGCCGCGCCCAGCCAGCCATTGCACGGCGGCCGGCAGGTCGTCGATCCAGAGCCCCACGTGGTTCAGGGGCGTGGCGTGCACCGCGGGTTTGGCATCGGGGTCCAGCGGCTGCATCAGGTCCACCTCCACCGCATGGGCGCCCTGCCCCATGGCCAGGATGTCCTCGTCGACGTTCTCGCGCTCGCTGCGGAAGGTGCCGGTCTGGCGCAGACCCAGCATGTCCACCCAGAGGGTCTTGAGCCGTGCCTTGTCGGTGCCGCCGATGGCGATCTGCTGGATGCCCAATACCTTGAATGGGCGCGGGCCCGCTGGCGCAGAGCTGGGGTCGGATGGATGCATGCTGCCGCTTCCTTTTTGCTATTTAATCGATAGCTGCAAGCGCTTATCTGACGGGCGCCTGCAGCCCAAAAGGCGGTGAAATCTCATTCGAACTCGACGATCACCTGATCGACGGCGAGCGACTCGCCCCGCCCGGCCAATACCTTGGCCACCACCCCGTCCTGCGCGGCAAAGAGGATGTTCTCCATCTTCATCGCCTCGATCACCGCGAGCTTTTCGCCCGCCTGCACCTTCTGGCCGGGCTCCACCGCCACCTGCACCAGCAGGCCCGGCATGGGCGACAGCAGGAACTTGCTCAAATCGGGTGGCGCCTTGTACGGCATCAACTGATGCAGTTGCGCGCCCAGGGGCGACAGCACCATGGCGTCGATCTGCGTGCCGTTGTGCGCGATGCGCAGCGCCAGCGGGTTGCGCGGGGTGCCGCGCTCGACCTGCGCCGTGAAAGCCGCGCCGTTGCACTGGCCCTGCACGCGGATCTCGCCCAGGGTGGCATCGCTACTGATTTGATAGCTACGACCGCCCACGGATACGGCGCTAGAGCCCGATTTTCCTTGGAAGTCGGTGACCGACACCTCGTGGTGCAGGTGCTGGCCATCCGCGCCCAGCACCACCACCACGAACCGCTCGCCCACCTTCACCTCGTGGCCCGCCAGCTGACCGCTGATGCCCGAGGCCCGCGCCCGGTAGCGCCGGTTCATGAAGGCGGCCAGGGCGACCAGGAAGAGCGGGTCTTCGTGCGGCACGTCCTCGGCGTGGAAGCCGTGGGCATAGTGCTGGGCGATGAAGCCCGTGTTGAAGTCGCCCGAGACGAACTGAGCGTGCGCCAGCAGCGCCGCCTGGAACGGGATGTTGCTGCTGATGCCGCGAATCACGAAGCCGTTGAGCGCGGCGCGCATCTTGTGGATCGCGTCGTCCCGGTCGATGCCGTGCACGATCAGCTTGGCGATCATCGAGTCGTAGTACATCGGGATCTCGCCGCCCTCGTACACCCCGGTGTCCACCCGCACGCCCAGCTTGCGGCCGGTGTCGGACTGGAACATCGACTCCTGCGGCGGCTGAAAACGCACCAGCCGGCCCGTGGACGGCAGGAAGTTCCGGAAAGGGTCTTCCGCGTTGATGCGGCATTCGATGGCCCAGCCGTCGCGCTTCACGTCGGCCTGGGTGAGCGGCAGCGGCTCGCCCGCCGCCACGCGAATCATCAGCTCCACCAGGTCCAGCCCGGTGATGCACTCGGTCACCGGGTGCTCCACCTGCAGCCGGGTGTTCATCTCCAGGAAGTAGAAGTCCTGGTCCTTGCCCACGACGAACTCCACCGTGCCGGCCGACTGGTACTTCACCGCCTTGGCCAGCGCCACCGCCTGCTCGCCCATGGCCTTGCGGGTGGCGTCGCTGATGAAGGGCGACGGCGCCTCTTCGATCACCTTCTGGTGGCGGCGCTGGATGGAGCATTCGCGCTCATTCAGATAGATGACGTTGCCCTGGCTGTCGCCCAGCACCTGGATCTCGATGTGGCGCGGCTGCTGCACGAACTTCTCGATGAAGATGCGGTCGTCGCCGAAGGAGTTGCGCGCCTCGTTCTGGCAAGCCGTGAAGCCGGCCAGCGCTTCCTGGTCGTCATAGGCCACGCGCAGGCCCTTGCCGCCGCCGCCGGCCGAGGCCTTGATCATCACGGGGTAACCGATGCCCCTGGCGATCTCCACCGCCCGCTCGGCGGACTCGATGGCGTCGTTCCAGCCCGGAATGGTGTTGACCTTCGCCTCGTTCGCCAGCTTCTTGGACGCAATCTTGTCGCCCATGGCCGCGATCGAATGCGCCTTGGGGCCGATGAAGGCGATCCCTTCGTCCTCGCAGCGCTGGGCGAAGGCTTCGTTCTCGCTCAGAAAGCCGTAGCCCGGATGGATGGCCTGCGCGCCCGTCTGCCGCGCGGCCTCGATGATCTTGTCGGCCAGCAGATACGACTCGCGTGACGGCGCGGCGCCGATGTGCACGGCCTCGTCGGCCAGCTTGACGTGGCGCGCCTCCCTGTCGGCGTCGGAATAGACGGCGACGGTGGCAATGCCCATTTTTCGGGCGGTGGCGATCACGCGGCAGGCGATTTCGCCACGGTTGGCAATCAGGATCTTGGTGAACATGCTGGCGTTCCTTACGCGATGGAATGGCGTTGAGTGGCCCGCTTGGCTGGCTGCGGCAGGCACAAAATCGAAAGCTCTGTTGAGCGACCGTTGTCGCGGCAAATGTTGGTCAGGCTCTGGATGAACATGTCTTGGTGCGAGACAGCCGGTCTATTCAGGACGGTTCGACCTGCAGACCCGGACACCGACGGCGCAGCTCGGCAAGGAACCCACGCTCGTCGCGTGGCGAGATGAGCAGGCTGCCGGCTCGGCCGTATTCGATGCGGAGGCGCCGAAGCGAGAGCGCAGGTGCCGACAGCACGCTGCGGCTGATGGTCACCCTGCGCACCTGGGAGAGCGGCACACGCCACCGGAAGGGTCCGCCACGCACCAGCAGGGCTTCTTCGGTGAGTTCATAGACGGTACCCAGCATGACCCACAGCGGCAGCACTGCGGCGAACACGCAGATCAGCGCCATCGTCAGCGCCGCCGCCCAGGGCGCATGGCGCGCGAGGTACACCACCGCAGCCAGACCAACCGCGACCGACAGCCCGGCAAGGGCCCACAGCCACGCATCGATGCGCGAAGGAAAGCGCGCTGCCGGTGGCGAGCCGGCAGCGCTCACAGCGGAATGTTGCCGTGCTTGCGCCATGGGTTCTCCAATTTCTTGTTCTGCAGCATGACCAGGCTGCGGCAGATGCGCTTGCGCGTCTCGTGCGGCAGGATCACGTCGTCGATGAAGCCCCGGGCGCTGGCCACGAAGGGGTTGGCAAAGCGCTTTTTGTATTCGGCCTCTTTGGCAGCCAGCTTGGCGGGGTCGTTCTTGTCCTCGCGGAAGATGATTTCCACCGCGCCCTTGGCGCCCATCACCGCGATCTCCGCGTTGGGCCAGGCCAGGTTGACGTCGCCGCGCAGGTGCTTGGAGCTCATCACGTCGTAGGCGCCGCCGTAGGCCTTGCGGGTGATGACGGTGATCTTGGGCACGGTGCATTCGGCATACGCATAGAGCAGCTTGGCGCCGTGCTTGATGATGCCGCTGTACTCCTGGCTGGTGCCGGGCATGAAGCCGGGCACGTCCACGAAGGTGATGACCGGGATGTTGAACGCATCGCAGAAACGCACGAAGCGCGCCGCCTTGATGCTGGACTTGATGTCCAGGCAGCCGGCCAGCACCAGCGGCTGGTTGGCGACGATGCCCACGGTCTGGCCCTCCATGCGGGCGAAGCCGATGACGATGTTCTTCGCGTAGTCCGGCTGCAGCTCGAAGAAGTCGCCGTCGTCGACCGTCTTCAGAATCAGCTCCTTCATGTCGTAGGGCTTGTTGGGGTTGTCGGGCACCAGCGTGTCCAGGCTCAGGTCCTTGCGGTCGGCCGGGTCGTTGCTGGGCCGCACGGGCGGCTTTTCGCGGTTGTTGAGCGGCAGGTAGTTGTAGAGGCGGCGCAGCATCATCAGCGCCTCGACGTCGTTCTCGAACGCCATGTCGGCCACGCCGCTGCGGGTGGTGTGGGTGATGGCGCCGCCCAGCTCCTCGGCCGTCACGTCTTCGTGCGTGACGGTCTTCACCACCTCGGGGCCGGTGACGAACATGTAGCTGGAGTCCTTCACCATGAAGATGAAGTCGGTCATGGCGGGCGAATACACGGCGCCGCCGGCGCAGGGGCCCATGATCATGCTGATCTGCGGCACCACGCCGCTGGCCAGCACGTTCTTCTGGAACACGTCGGCATAGCCGCCGAGCGACGCCACGCCTTCCTGGATGCGGGCGCCTCCCGAATCGTTCAGGCCGATGACTGGCGCGCCCACCTTCATGGCCTGGTCCATCACCTTGCAGATCTTCTCGGCGTGGGTTTCACTCAAGGCGCCGCCGAAGACGGTGAAGTCCTGGCTGAAGACGAAGACGAGGCGGCCATTGATCATGCCGTAGCCCGTCACCACGCCATCGCCCGGCGGGCGGTTGCCCTCCATGCCGAAATCGGTGCAGCGGTGCTCGACGAACATGTCCCACTCTTCGAAGGTGCCGTCGTCCAGCAGCAGCTCGATGCGCTCGCGCGCGGTGAGCTTGCCCTTCTTGTGCTGCGCGTCAATGCGCTTTTGCCCGCCGCCCAGCCGGGCGAGTGCGCGCTTGTGCTCCAGTTGCTCGAGGATGTCCTGCATGGTCGGTCGCTCTTTCGGTGGTGATGCTATTTATTGGATAGCTGGCAGCGCAGGACTGGCCTGCGCTGCGAGCAGATTGCGTGCTGCGGTGGAGGCCGCGATGCGGCCGGCGGCCACGTCGGCCTGCAAGCCGGGCAGCAGCGCGCGCACGTCCGGGTGCTGGCGGAAGGCCTGTTTCAGGCCGGCGTCGATGCGTTCCCACATCCACGCCAGCGACTGCCTCTCCCGACGCAGCGCCAGGCGGCCGTTGGCGGTCTGCATGCCGCGGTAGAGCGCGACGGCCTCCCAGAACGCCTCGACACCCTGCCCGAGCAGCGCGCTGATCTGCAGCACGCGCGGCTGCCACAAGGCGCCGTGCGTCGCATGGTCGGGGTTGCCGTGCATGCCCAGCAGGCGCAGGCTGGAGGTGATCTGCGCTTCGGCCCGCGTGGCGGCGTTCTTGTCGATGTCGGCCTTGTTGATGACCACCAGGTCGGCGAGCTCCATCACGCCCTTCTTGATCGCCTGCAGGTCGTCGCCCGCGTTGGGCAGCTGCATCAGCACGAACATGTCGGTCATGCCGGCCACGGCGGTTTCGCTCTGGCCCACGCCCACGGTCTCGACGATCACCACGTCGTAGCCGGCGGCCTCGCAGACCAGCATGGCCTCGCGGGTCTTCTCGGCCACGCCGCCCAGCGTGCCGCTGGACGGGCTGGGGCGGATATAAGCCTGCGGATGCACGGACAGCTGCTCCATCCGCGTCTTGTCGCCCAGGATGGAACCGCCCGAGACGGTGGAAGACGGGTCGATGGTGAGCACGGCTACGCGATGGCCTTGCTGGATCAGGAACAGGCCCAGCGCCTCGATGAAGGTCGACTTGCCCACGCCCGGCACCCCGCTGATGCCAAGGCGGAAGGCCTTGCCGGTGTGGGGCAGCAGCGCGGTCAGCAACGCGTCGCCCTGCGCGCGGTGGTCGGCGCGGGTGGACTCGAGCAGGGTGATGGATTTGGCGATGGCGCGGCGCTGAACCATGGGGGCACCCTGCAACAAGGGCTGAAGCAAAGGCGTAGGCGTCATTGCGGATCAGAGGATGTCGAAGGCGCGCCCATCGGGCAGGCGATAGCGCGAAAAATCACGCACGTCGGTGGTCATGATCTGGGCCACGCCGGATTCGCAGGCCAGCCAGTAGAGAGAGGCATCGGCCAGATCCATTTCCGTGCCGGGCTGCTCGGTGTATTGCTCCATCCACACGCACATCTCCAGCAGATCCGGGGCGTCGAAAGGAAACACCTGCACCGCGCCTTGGCCGATCCACTGCAGCAGGGCCAGCCGGTGGCGGGGGCCCAGCAGGTGGCTGGCCTCGGTCACACACGCCCAGGTGGTGTGCATCTGCATGGAAACCGGTGCGTCCACCATGAGTCGCCTGAAGTGCGCGTGGAAACGCTCACCCGCGTCGAACAGCGCGACCATCGGGCCCGTATCGAGCAAGCACCGCTTCAATCCGGGCCTCCAGCGACCTGGGATTGGCGCTCGCTCAGGTAAGCGGCGTAGTCATCCTGCTCCTTCGCATGCCGTGCGCGAAGGGTCTGGCGCAACGCCGCCTTGATGGGAGAAAGCGCCTCATCGGGAAGCTCGTCGCCCACGCGGTAGCGCGCAGAGTCGTCCATCACCTTGTGGAACAGTGCTGCGGGGTCCTTGCGACCCAAGGCCCGCTCCACCGCGTTGATGATGAATTGCGACTTGGTGATGCCCTGACGGCGGGCGGCAAGCTCCAACTCCTTCTCCATCAACGGGTCCATGCGAACGGATACGGCCATGGCTGACTCCTGAAATACCGTATTACTGTATCACTCGGTCGTCAATGAGGCCCGGATCTGCTCCAGCACGTCCTTCGCACTGGCCGGGATGGGCGTGCCCGGGCCGTAGATGCCCTTCACGCCCGATTCATAGAGGAAGTCGTAATCCTGCGCCGGGATCACGCCGCCCACGAAGACGATGATGTCCTCCGCACCCTGGTCCTTCAGCGACTGGATGATGGCCGGCACGAGCGTCTTGTGGCCGGCCGCCAGCGTGCTCACACCCACGGCATGCACGTCGTTCTCGATCGCCTGGCGGGCGCATTCCTCGGGGGTCTGGAAGAGCGGGCCCATGTCCACGTCGAAACCCAGGTCGGCAAAGGCCGTGGCCACCACCTTGGCGCCCCGGTCATGGCCGTCCTGGCCCAGCTTGGCGATCATCACGCGGGGGCGGCGGCCCTCGGCCTCGGCGAATGCGTCGATCTCGGTCTTCAGCTTGTCCCAGCCTTCGGCCGAGTCATAGGCTGCGGCATACACGCCGGTCACCTTCTGCGTGTCGGCGCGGTGGCGTCCATAGACCTTTTCGAGCGCATCGCTCACCTCGCCCACCGTGGCGCGCAGGCGTACCGCCTGGATCGCCAGATCCAGCAGATTGCCTTCGCCGCTCTCTGCTGCAAAAGTGAGAGCATCGAGCGCTTGCTGCACCTGCGCTGCGTCCCGTTTTGCCTTGATATCTTTCAGCCGCGCGATCTGGCTGTCCCGCACCTTCACGTTGTCGATCTGCAGGATGTCGACCGGGTCTTCCTTGGCGAGCTTGTACTTGTTCACGCCCACGATCACGTCCTGGCCGGAGTCGATGCGCGCCTGCTTCTCGGCGGCGGCCGCCTCGATCTTGAGCTTGGCCCAGCCGGAATCGACGGCGGCCGTCATGCCGCCCATGGCCTCGACCTCTTCGATGATCTTCCACGCGGCATCGGCCATGTCCTGCGTGAGCTTCTCCATCATGTAGCTGCCGGCCCAGGGGTCCACCACGCTGGTGATGTGGGTCTCTTCCTGGATGATGAGCTGGGTGTTGCGGGCGATGCGGGCCGAGAACTCGGTTGGCAGGGCGATTGCCTCGTCCAACGCGTTGGTGTGCAGGCTTTGCGTGCCGCCGAAAACCGCCGCCATGGCCTCGATGGTGGTGCGCACCACGTTGTTGTACGGGTCCTGCTCGGTCAGGCTCCAGCCGCTGGTCTGGCTGTGGGTGCGCAGCATCAGGCTCTTGGGGTTCTTGGCGCCGGTCTCCTTCATGATGCGGCACCAGAGCAGCCGCGCCGCCCGCATCTTGGCGATCTCCAGGTAGAAGTTCATGCCGACGGCCCAGAAGAACGACAGGCGCCCGGCGAAGGCGTCCACGTCCAGCCCGGAGGCGATGGCGGTCTTCACGTACTCCTTGCCGTCCGCCAGCGTGAAGGCCAGCTCCAGCGCCTGATTGGCCCCGGCTTCCTGCATGTGGTAGCCGCTGATGGAGATGGAGTTGAACTTCGGCATGTGCCGTGCCGTGTAGCCGATGATGTCGCCGATGATGCGCATCGAGGGCTTGGGCGGGTAGATGTACGTGTTGCGGACCATGAACTCCTTGAGGATGTCGTTCTGGATGGTTCCGCTCAGTTGCTCCTGCGGCACGCCCTGCTCTTCCGCCGCCACCACGTAGCCTGCCAGCACTGGCAGCACGGCGCCGTTCATGGTCATGGACACGCTCACCTTGTCCAGCGGGATCTGGTCGAAGAGGATCTTCATGTCCTCCACCGAGTCGATGGCTACCCCGGCCTTGCCCACGTCGCCGGTCACGCGGGGGTGGTCGCTGTCGTAGCCCCGGTGCGTGGCCAGATCGAACGCCACGCTCACGCCCTGCCCGCCCGCGGCCAGCGCCTTGCGGTAGAAGGCGTTGGATTCCTCGGCCGTCGAAAAGCCCGCGTACTGGCGGATGGTCCAGGGCCGCACCGCGTACATGGTGGCCTGCGGGCCGCGCAGGTAGGGCTCGAACCCGGGCAGGGTATTGGCGTAGGGCAGCTCGGCCGTGTCCGCCGCGGTGTAGAGCGGCTTGACGGTGATGCCGTCCGGCGTGACCCAGTCGAGGGCAGAGAGATCGCCACCCGGGGCCGACTTGGCGGCGGCCTGGGCCCATGCGCCCAGGTCGGCGGGCTTGAAGAGAGGATCGGATTTGCTTTGGCTCATGTCTCTGCGAAGGTCTGGTTTCAGTGCCGAGCGGTGTTGACGTCCACGTCAATCATCGCCGCATTCTACGCCGCCGTAATTATTAATTTATAGTTTTTTTCAAGTACATTCCGCGCATGTCCGTGCTCACGCTCTCGCCCCGCGCCCTCTATGAAGAGGTGGCGGAGCAGCTGCGCCAGCGCATCTTCCGCCGCGAGCTGGAGCCGGGCAGCTGGATCGACGAGCTGAAGATCGCCGAGGAATTCGGCATCAGCCGCACGCCGCTGCGCGAGGCCCTGAAGGTGCTGGCTGCGGAAGGGCTGGTCACGATGAAGCTGCGTCGAGGCGCCTATGTGACGGAAGTGTCCGACAAGGACCTGCGGGACGTCTACCACCTGCTGGCGCTGTTGGAAAGCGATGCGGCGGGCGTGGTCGCCACCCGCGCCAACGATGCGCAGTTGCAGGAACTGCAGGCCCTGCACACCGACCTGGCAGCCGCGGTCGGCGATCGCGACCGGTTCTTCGCCATCAACGAGCGCTTTCACATGCGGCTGCTGGAGCTGGCCGACAACCGCTGGCGCAACCAGATGGTGGCCGACCTGCGCAAGGTGATGAAGCTCCACCGCCACAACTCGCTGCTCAAGCAAGGGCGCATCACCGATTCGCTGCAGGAACACGCTCTCATCCTGCAAGCCTTGCAACGGCGCGATCCACGGGCGGCGGTCGAGGCCACACGGGCGCATTTCGAACAGGGGCTGGAAGCCGCGGCCTGAGCGGGAGCGGACGGGCACCCGGCGATAGCAGCGCCCCAAGCGCTTTGCCTACACCCGCCCCGCCCGCTGGCCCACCCCAGCCGGCCCGGCGATGCGGTGTGATGGGCGCCGTCATCCCCGTCCGCTCAAAGGAGTCCACCATGTCCAGCCAACCCCAAGACCACCCCGTCGTGCAGCCCGTGCCAGAAGGGCTCCCCCGGCCGCCTCACGCCGTTCCGGCGGGTACGGCCGAGCAGCCAGGGCAGGAGGAGCGCCCGCCCTCCGGCGATGCCGCGCCAGCGCCCGCACTGGATACGGCGCAGGAATGGTCGGACAAGCCGGTGCTCGATGTGCTGGGAGAAGACCCCAAGGGCTGATCCGGCCCGCCCCTGGGCGCGCAGCGCCCGGTGGCCCACCTGCTTGGTGCCCGCACGGCCTTGCCGTCACCCAGGTCTCCGGCCCTCCCCCGGCCCTTCGCCGTCATCGTTCCGTCCGCGCTGAGATAATTCGCCATCAGCGCCACCCCCGGCCCATGGCGAATTGCCCACGCGGCCGCGTGTTACCCCCATTCGATCCGCGCCCGGCCGCCTTTCGCTTTTCCGCGGCGGCGGCTTGCCCTATGTCGCCTCGAACCGATCGGTGGCGGATCGGGTCGCACGGGGCGCGGCGTAATCAGGAACCACAGGACGAATCGACATGGCGCCATCCACCGCGCATCCGCTTGCCCACCAGGCGCCCCTTCTGAATCCCCAGCCCTGGCGCATGTCCGTCGCGCCCATGATGGACTGGACCGACCGGCACTGCCGCTACCTGCACCGCCTGCTCACCCGGCACACCCTGCTCTACACCGAGATGGTGACCACGGGCGCGCTGATCCACGGCGATGTGGAACGCCACCTGCGCTTCAATGCCGAGGAGCACCCGGTCGCCTTGCAGCTCGGCGGCAGCGAGCCGTCCGACCTGGCCCAGGCGGCGCGCCTGGGCGAGCGGTGGGGCTACGACGAGATCAACCTGAACTGCGGCTGCCCCAGCGAACGCGTGCAGCGCGGCGCCTTCGGGGCGTGCCTCATGAACGAGCCGCAGTTGGTGGCCGACTGCGTGAAGGCGATGGTGGACGCGGTCGATGTGCCGGTGACGGTGAAGCACCGTATCGGCATCGACAAGGGCGAGGACTACGGGTTCGTGCGTGATTTCATCGGCACGGTGGCCGAGGCGGGCTGCCGCGTGTTCATCGTGCACGCGCGCAACGCCTGGCTCAAGGGGCTCAGCCCCAAGGAGAACCGGGAGATCCCGCCCCTGCGCTATGGCGTGGTGGCGCAGCTGAAGGCGGAGTTTCCCACGCTCACGATCGCCATCAACGGCGGCTTCACCACCGATGCCGCCGTGCTGGAGCAGCTGGCAGTGCTGGACGGGGTGATGGTGGGCCGCGAGGCCTATCACAACCCTTGGTGGCTGGCGGGCTGGGATGCGGCCTTCCATGGCGATACCGGCGCCCGCGACCTCACCCGCGACGCGGTGGAAGCCCGCATGGTCGACTACATGGAACGGGAGGCCGCGCAGCACGGCACGCACTGGTATGCCATCGCCCGCCACATGCTGGGGCTGCGCCACGGGTTGCCCGGAGCCCGCCGCTGGCGGCAGGTCTGGAGCGATCACCGGCTCAAGGCCTTGCCCGCGCGCGAGGTGGCGTCTCTGGCCGCGGCGGCGCTGCGTGCGCCCGCGCGCCAGGACGGGGCGGACGCTGCGGACAGGGCGGTGGCGCTCACGCCTGCGGCCTGAGAGGGTGTGAAGAAACCCGCCCTGCCCAGGCGCGCAGGGTTCATTCGCAATTTCTGAGCAGCCACTCCCCGAGCGGCTCCGGCCGCCCGAAGAGGTAGCCTTGCAGCCCGGAGCAGCCATGGGCACGCAGGAAGTCGGCCTGCTCCTGCGTCTCCACCCCTTCCGCCACCACGTGCAGCCGCAGGTGGCCGGCCATCGACAGGATGGCCTGCACGATCGCGGCGTCGCTCGGATCGGTGGGCGCGTCCTGCACGAAGCTCTTGTCGATCTTCAGTTCGTAGAGCGGCAGTTTCTTCAGATAGGCGAGACTGGAATAGCCGGTGCCGAAGTCGTCGATCGAGAAGCGCACCCCCAGCCGGCCCAGCTCCGTCATCCGCTGGACGGCGTCTTCCCAGTTCTCCACCAACAGGCTTTCGGTGACTTCCAGGATCAGCAGCGACCCCGGGGCGCCGGTCGCCTCCAGTGCGTGGCGTACCCCGGCAACGAAGTCGTCCTGCCGGAACTGGCGCTGGCTGACGTTGACCGAAATGGACAGCCCATGGCCGCTTGCCTGCAGCGCCGCCAGCGATTCGCAGGCCCGCCGGATCACCCGCTCGCCCATCCGCAGGATCAGGCCCGAGTCCTCCGCCAATGGAATGAACCGGGCGGGTGACACTATGCCGTGCCGGGGGTGGTTCCAGCGCAGCAGCAGCTCGCCGCCGACCGTTTGCCCGCTGGCGCCGACCTGCGGCTGGATGTAGGTCTCCAGCGCATCGTCCGCCACCGCCTGCTTCAGGTCCTGCTCGAGCGCCAACCGCTGCTGCGCCTCGGCATGCATCGCGGGCTCGAAGAAGCACACGCGGTTGCGGCCCAGGCGCTTGGCCTGGTACATGGCGGTGTCGGCCTCGCGCAGCAGGTCCTCGGCGCCCTCGCCGCTGCGGGGAAACAGCGTCACCCCGATGCTGCCGGTGCTGCCGTAGAGCGTTCCACCCAAGGTGTAGGGCTGGTCCAGCCGCTCGCGCAGCCGCAGGGAGAGGCTGCGCGCCGCCTCCCGGGCGCGCGCCTCGTCCGCGCCGAGGTGCGGGGCCATCAGCACGAATTCATCGCCGCCCAGGCGGGCCACCAACTGGCCCTCGCCTGCCAGGCCGCTGAGCCGTTCCCCCACTTGCACCAGCAGGCTGTCGCCCACCGTGTGCCCCCGGGCATCGTTGATCTGCTTGAAGTCGTCCAGATCGATGTAGAACAGCCCGCCGACGGACGGCGCCGTGGCGGCGGGCGTGCCGACCGACATCGCCTGCCGCAACGCCTCCAGCAGCATGCGGCGGTTGGGCAGGCCGGTGAGCGCATCGAAGTAGGCGAGCCGGTGCATGGCGGCCTCGGTCTCATGGCGGCTGGTCACGTCACGCGACAAGGCGATAAACCGGGCGCCCTCCGCGCCTGCCGCGCCGCGCCCTGCCGTCGCTGGCCCGCCCTGGCGCTTGCGTGCCACCGACAGCTCGAACCAGCGGGTGCCCTCGGGCGTTTCCAGCGCGTACTGCCGCCCTGAGGAGTACCCCTGGGCGTTCGCCTCGCGCAGCGCGGCCAGGCAGGCCGCCGCTGCGGCTGGGGGCAGCACGTCGCCGACGGCCCGCCCCGCGAAGGCCTGTGAGGACGCGGCGAGCAGGTCGTCGCGCGACGAGCGGTAGTGGTGGATCCGCCCGTCCAGTCCGAATTCGATGAGCACGTCGGGCACGGCGTTGAGCGTGCTCTCCAGCGCGTCCCGCGTGGCCCGCAGCTCGCCGGTCATGCTGCGCGCCAGCGCCAGGGCCTGCTCGTGCGAACTCGACTGCCGGCTGACGAACCACCCCGCCAGCAGGCTGAGCAGCGCCCCCAGCAGCGCGATGTTGTGGTGGTTGCCACGGTCGAACCGGCGGTCGAACGCGGGCAGGGAGTTGAGCTCGACCGTCCAGCGGCGCCCGCCCACGTTCAGCGCGCGGATGGCGGTGGAAAGCGCGGCAGGCCCCGCCGCGGCGCGCCCTGCGTCGGCGCTGTCGCTGCGGTACACCAGCGTGCCGCCGACCAGCGAAGGGCCGTCCATGATGACGATGGCCACGTCCGGGTCCAGCTGATCCTTCAAGCCGCCCACGATGTCGGCGGCCCGGAACGGCGCCGCCACCCAGCCGTGGATCTGCGCGCGCCGGTCGGCCACGCTGGCGGGGTCCGCGTCGGCGCCTGGTTGGTAGAGCGGCAGGTACATCGCCAGACTCGCCGAGCCGTCCGCCGGGTCGGGGATGGGGCCCGTGAGCGCCAGCTGACCGGTGTCGCGGGCGCGGAGCATCGCCTCGCGCGTGGCCGGCAGGGTCGCGGCGTCCAGACCCAGCAGCTCCAGGTTGCCCGCGGTCAGAGGCTGGTGGTGCGTCACCGGGGCCTGAGTGTCGACCCAGGACGCCGGCAGGCCATCGGGAAGGTCGGCGGGCACGACGCCGCTGGCGGGCGCCGTTCCCCACGGCGATTCGTTCCGGGGCATCCCGGCGGCTGCCCCGAAGGCGTGGGGTCGCTCCAGGAGCGCCAGGCCCTGGAGGCCGGGCCGGGTGTGGCGCAACTGGAGCGCCTCGACATACGCCCGGAACTCCGCATGGCTGATGCGGTCCGAGGCGTCAAAAAATCCCTTCACCCCGCGCAGCACCATCTCGTAGGCATCCATGCGGTCCGACAGGGTCGTCAGGGTACGGTCCACCGCGCGCTCGAACGACTGCGTGCGGCGGATGTCCAGGGCCCGTTGCTCCTGCCGCCAGTAGACGTAGTTGAAGCCGAGCAGCACCACCACCAGCACCGGGGCGATGAACAGGCGTGCATGCCACCGCCCACGCTGCGGAGAGCGGGCGGGTGGACTGGAAACTGAATTCATGTGCCCGCGAGCCTCGCACGTGTGGCGACATGGGCCCTGAAGGCAGGTTCCTACAGCAGCGCGAGCAGACTCCTACGGCCCGCCGACGGCAGAGGGCCAAGGCTTGATCTAACATCCCGGGCGGTGCGGGCGCCCGGCCTCGCCACCCATCACCGATCCTCCGCCGCGTTCCATGCCGTTGCCCCACCTGACCCGCGAAGAAGCCGCCTTCCACCAGTACTACGCCCGGGAGCGCCCGGTGCTGGAGCATGCCTGCGCGTTCTACGTGGCGTTGCTGCAGTCGATCCTGTCGAAGGACCCGAGCATCGACATTTCCAAGGTCGAGGGCCGGGTAAAGGACCGCGACGAGTGCATTCGCAAATTCTCCCGCAAGTACCGTGCGGCCCTCGAGGAAGCCAATGAGCCGTTCGAGATCCAGCACTACCTGACCGACATCGTCGGGGTGCGGGTGGTGTGCCTCTACGAAGACGAGCTGGAGAAGGTGGCCCACATCGTGCGGTCGCACTTCGACGTGATCGACGTGACCGACAAGGTCACCGCCGTGGAAAGCACCGAGGCATCCTTCGGCTACAAGGGCCTGCACCTGGACCTGCGCCTGAACGCCGCGCAGGCTGCCTTGCCCGAGCTGGCCGCCTATGCCCACCAGACCTTCGAATTGCAGGTGCGCACCATCATCCAGGACTCCTGGAGCGTGCTGGACCACCAGATCAAGTACAAGAAGTCGATTCCTGGCGATCTCAAGCGCCGCATCAATGTGCTGTCGGCCCTGTTCGAGCTGGCCGACCGCGAATTCCGCCAGATCCGCGACGCCACCGAGGCCGAACTGCGCCGCACGCCCGACGAGCCGGAGGAAGCCGAGAGCGTGCCCGAAGGCGGCCCCGCCCGCGCCGGAAAGGCTCCAGGCCAGGGCAGCGAGCTCAACGCGTTCACCTTTCTCAAGATCGCCAACCACTTCTTCAAGGGAACGGAATTCGAGCCCCAGAAGGTCGATCTGTTCGTCGAAGACATGCGGGCGTGGTCGCCGGAGCTCAATCGCTCGCGCCTGAACACGCTGCTGCGCGCCACCATCGGCACGGTCAAACGCTACAAGCAGCATTACGAAGACCTGCATCCGGAGGGCAGCTTCAACCCGTATACGGTGATCCGGCACTGTCTCTACCTGGGTGACCGCGTCACTTTCCGCCGCGCACTGCGCAACAGTTCGCGCGAGGCGTTCGAAGCATGGCTGCAGGCCAATCCCGCCGCGATGTCGGCCCCTCCTGCTGCCCCCGCACCCGTGGCGGACGCCCCGCACAACTCGTGAAACCATTGTTCAAATTGCGCCCCCGCCATACACCTGTAGACCGCTGGATATGTCGCCCGCGCGACGGGGCATGGGTAGTTTCACGTCATGCGCCACCGAAGGTCTGCTGCTATATTGCACTGCAACAAAAGTGAACGGGCGTCCCCATGCTGTACAACCTTTACGAAACCCAGCGCTCCCTGATGGAGCCGTTCGCCGAGATGGCGCAGACGGCGGCCAAGTTTCTGACCAATCCGGCCTCCCCTTTCAGCCAGACCGTCTACGCGCAGCGGCTCTCGGCCGGGTATGACCTGCTCTACCGCCTGGGCAAGGACTACGAGAAGCCCGAATTCAACATCCGCTCGGTCGATGTGGACGGCGTTCCGGTCGCCATCGACGAACGCGTGGTGCTGGACAAGCCCTTTTGCGAGCTGCGCCGCTTCAAGCGCTTCTCGGACGACGTGGCGACGCTCACCAAGACCAAGGACCAGCCCGTGGTGCTGGTCGTGGCACCGCTTTCGGGGCACTACGCCACGCTGCTGCGCGACACCGTGCGCACGCTGCTGCAAGGCCACAAGGTCTACGTCACCGACTGGAAGAACGCCCGGCTGGTGCCGCTGGCGGACGGCGCCTTCCATCTGGACGACTACGTCAACTACGTGCAGGACTTCATCCGGCACCTGAACGAATTGCATGGCAACTGCCACGTGATGAGCGTGTGCCAGCCCACCGTGCCCGTGCTGGCGGCGGTATCGCTGATGGCCAGCCGGGGCGAGCAGACGCCGCTGTCGATGGTGATGATGGGCGGCCCGATCGACGCCCGCAAGTCGCCCACCGCCGTGAACAACCTGGCCACCCAGCGCAGCTTCGAGTGGTTCGAGAACAACGTGATCTACCGTGTGCCGGACAACTTCCCCGGCGCCGGCCGCCGGGTGTACCCCGGGTTCCTGCAGCACACCGGCTTCGTGGCGATGAACCCCGACCGCCACGCCAAGAGCCACTGGGATTACTTCAAGGACCTGGTCAAGGGCGACGACGCCAGCGCCGAGGTGCACCGCAAGTTCTACGACGAGTACAACGCCGTGCTCGACATGGACGCGGACTACTACCTCGAAACCATCAAGACCGTCTTCCAGGACTACAGCCTCGTGCACGGCACCTGGGACGTGCGCTCCCCGGAAGGCACGCCCGAGCGCGTGCGCCCCCAGGACATCACTGGCACGGCTCTCATGACCGTCGAGGGCGAGCTGGACGATATCTCCGGCTCGGGCCAGACCCAGGCGGCCCACGAACTGTGCTCCGGCATCGCAGACAGCGATCGTGTGCACTACGAGGTGAAGGGCGCAGGGCATTACGGCATCTTCAGCGGCCGCCGCTGGCGCGACCTGGTCTACCCGCAGGTGCGCAAGTTCTTCCTGGCGCACCAGCCGGCACCGGCGGCCAAGCCGACGCCGGCGCACAGCGGAGCCGCATCGGCGGTGATGGCGGTGTCCGAAGACGCCGCGCAGCCAGCCGCCACCGCCGCGCCCGCCCCACGCCAGCGGCGGCGCAGCACCCGCAAGGCCTGATGGACCGCACGGCAACGGGCGCCAGCGCCGCCGTGGCGCTGCTGGCGGCCCGGATCGACGCGGCCCTGCCACAGACCCAGTGCACCCGTTGCGGCGAGCCGGACTGCTCGGCCTACGCGCTGGCGGTCGCCTCGGGCCGCGCCGCCATCAACCAGTGCCCTCCCGGCGGCGCCGAGGGCGTGGCCCGGCTGGCCGCGCTCACCGGCCAGCCCATACAGCCCCTGAGCGCGGAGCATGGCCACGAAGGCCCCAGGGCCCTGGCGGTGATCGACGAGGCCTGGTGCATCGGCTGCACCCTCTGCCTGGACGCCTGCCCGACCGACGCCATCATCGGCGCCAACAAGCGCATGCACACCGTGATCCCGGCCCATTGCACGGGTTGCGAACTCTGCATTCCGGCCTGTCCGGTGGACTGCATCGAGCTGGTCAACGACAGCGGCCACCGCACCGGCTGGGCGGCGTGGTCCGCGTCGCAGGCGGAGCACGCCCGCCAGCGCTACGCCGCGAGGCAGGCCCGGCACCGGCGTGACGACCGCCGCACGGTGGAGTGCGCGCCCGGAACCGCCCCCGCCTCACCGGCGCAACCGGTGGGGGACGCGGCCCTGCCAGCACCGCCCGTCGAAGACGCGCCCACCCCGCAGCAGGCCCGCCAGGCGGTCATCGCCGCCGCGCTGGCGCGGGCCCGGCAAAAGCGCGCGGCGACCGGCGCGGACTGACAGCGCGGTAGCCGCGCGCAGGTCTGCCACCTGCGAGGAAGGCTCCGCACCCATCACCGCGCTGCCAGCGATTTGTACACGCCGCAGCCCAGGTACAGGTCGTCCACCCGCTGCACGAACGACATCTTGGTCTGCACCTGCCCCGTCACAGGGTGGGTGATGTCGTACTCCACCCACCCCGGTCCACGCTCAGCCTGCTCGACGATGTCGCTCACGAGCCGGTCGCCGGCGATGCCCGGGATGTCCTGCACCCGCGTGCCCACCTTGGCCGGGTTGCCACCGAAGGCACGGTAGGTGCCCTGCGCGTCCAAGGCGAAGACATACATGTCCCGGTCGTGGAACGGCTGGGAAGGGTCGGTTATGGTACGCAGCAGCGTGTCCAGCGAGGTGCCCCGGCGCAGGGCGCAGGCCCGGGCGACCAGCGCCATGGCCTCCTGCGCCGTGCCCTGCTGCAGTTGGAAGCTCAGCACCGCACGGGACAGCGTGGCCGCCCGCGCCTCCAGCGCCTCGGCCCGGCGCACCGACAGGCCGACCATCTGCGCATTGCGCTGGGTGATCTGATCGAGCTGCTGCACCGCCGCGCTGATTTCCTTGAGCCCCACGCTCTGCTCCGCGCCGGAGTGGGAGATTTCGGTGACGCTGGAGGCCACGTCGCGGATGCCACCGGTCACCCCGGCGATGCTCTCGCCCGCGTGCCGGATCAGCCCAGCGCTGGCCTCCACCTGGCGCACGGACTCGCCGATGAGTGCCCGGATCTCGCGGGCCGCCTCGGCGGACCGTCCGGCCAGGCTGCGCACCTCCGACGCCACCACGGCGAAGCCGCGCCCCTGCTCGCCGGCGCGCGCGGCCTCGACGGCCGCGTTCAACGCAAGGATGTTCGTCTGGAAGGCGATGCCGTCGATCACCCCGATGATCTCGTTCATGCGCCGCGCCCCCTGCTGGATGGCCTGCACGGAATCGACCGCCTGGGCCATCGCCGCGGCGCCGCCATCCGCCGCGTCGCGCACCTGGCTCGCCCGACCGTCCGCCACGACCGCCGTCTGTGCATTACTGTTGACGGCCGCGGCGAGCTGCTCGACGCTGGCGGCGGTTTCCTCCAGATTGGCCGCCTGCTGCTCGGTGCGCTCGGCCAGCGCGCGGTTGTCCGCCGCCAGGCTCTCGCCCGCATGGGCCACCAGCGCCGCGTTGCTGCGGATGTCCGCCACCATGGACGACAGCGCCAGCACCATGCGGTCGAGCTGCACGCTGAGCTGCGCCAGCTCGTCGTGGCCCGCGAGGCCTGCCACCACCCGCAGATCGCCCCCCGCGGCGCGTTCGGTCGCCCACAGGAGCCGCTTCAGGTCGGCCGACCACAGCGATTGCAGGCACCAGGCCAGATAGCCGACCAGCGCCCCGCCCAGTACCGCCACCCCCGCTGCGGCCGCCGGGCCCCGCGGCTGGCACGCGGCCACGGCCGACAGCGCCACCACCGAGGCCAGCACGAGCGTGCCGATCTTCGCGCCCAATCCAAGACGGCGCAGCAACCGCACCCCCGGACGCAGGAAAATGGAATCGGACATGCGAACGGCCCTCCCTGAAGCGGCCCCCCGGATGGGCGGCTGATATGCATCCTTATGTAACAGCAACCCGCCCGCCAAACCAGAGGGTAAGCACCGGCCCGGCGTGGGCCGCACGGTTCACGCGCTCCCGCGCTCGCCCGCTGCGCGGAACCGTGGGTCCGGGCCCATCCACCATAATCGCGCCCCATGAATCCCCTGCTCTCCCGTCTGCAGCCCTATCCGTTCGAACGCCTGCGCCAACTGTTCGCGGGCGTCGCCTTGCCCGCCGACTACAGCCCGATCAGTCTGGGCATGGGCGAGCCGCGCCATGCCACCCCTGCCTTCATCAAGGAAGCGCTCGTCGCCAGCCTCGGCGGGCTGGCAGGCTACCCGGCCACGGCCGGCGAACCCCGCCTGCGGGAGGCCTGCGCGGCCTGGCTGCAACGCCGCTATGGCGTGACCGTGGAGCCCACCGCGCACGTGCTGCCGGTCAACGGCTCGCGCGAGGCCCTGTTCGCCTTCGCCCAGACGGTGCTCGACCCCTCGGCTGGGGACGCGGTGGCGGTGTGCCCCAACCCGTTCTATCAAATCTACGAGGGCGCCACGCTGCTGGCCGGCGCCACGCCCTATTACGCTCCGAGCGACCCGGCGCGCAATTTCGCAGTGGACTGGGACAGCGTGCCCGAAGACGTGTGGCGCAAGACGCAGTTGCTCTTCGTCTGCTCGCCCGGCAACCCGACGGGCGCCGTCATGCCGCTGGCCGAGTGGAAGAAGCTGTTCGCGCTGAGCGACCGCTACGGCTTCGTCATCGCGTCCGACGAGTGCTACAGCGAGATCTACTTCCAGGGCGAGCCGCCGCTGGGCGGGCTGGAAGCCGCTGCCCGGCTGGGCCGCACCGATTTCCGCAACCTGGTGTCGTTCACCAGCCTGTCCAAGCGCAGCAACGTGCCGGGCCTGCGCAGCGGCTTCGTCGCAGGCGACGCAGCGCTGATCAAGGCCTTCCTGCTCTATCGCACCTACCATGGCGGGGCGATGGGCCCGGCGGTGCAGGGCGCCAGCATCGCCGCCTGGAACGACGAGCAGCACGTGACCGAGAACCGGGCGCTCTACCGCAAGAAGTTCGCGCAGGTCACGCCCCTGCTGGCGGGCGTGATGGAGGTCAAGCTGCCCGATGCGGGCTTCTACCTCTGGGCGCGGGTGCCCGAGGCCCTGGGCATGACCGACGCCGAGTTCGCCCGCGCCCTGCTGGCTCAATACAATGTCACCGTGCTGCCGGGCAGCTACCTGGCCCGCGAGGCCGGTGGCGTCAACCCCGGCGCCCAGCGCGTGCGCATGGCCCTGGTGGCCGACACCGAAGAATGCGTGGAAGCCGCGCTGCGCATCGTGCAATTCATCCAATCCCGTACCTGATCCGACCGAGCCATGACCCAACAACTGCAGACCCTCATCGACAACGCCTGGGACAACCGCACCAGCCTTTCGCCCGCCTCGGCGCCCAAGGAAGTCGTCGATGCCGTGGAGCACGTGATCGCCGAGCTGAACAACGGCAAGTTGCGCGTGGCCACCCGCGAAGGCGTGGGCCAGTGGACCGTGCACCAGTGGATCAAGAAGGCCGTGCTGCTGTCCTTCCGCCTGAAGGACAACGAACTGATGAAGTCCGGCGACCTGGGCTTCTTCGACAAGGTGCCCACCAAGTTCGCCCACCTCTCGGCCGACGAGATGGCCGCCACCGGCGTGCGCGTGGTGCCTCCGGCCGTGGCCCGCCGCGGCAGCTACATCGCGCGGGGCGCGATCCTGATGCCCAGCTACGTGAACATCGGCGCCTACGTGGACGAAGGCACCATGGTGGATACCTGGGCCACCGTCGGCTCCTGCGCGCAGGTCGGCAAGAACGTGCACCTCTCGGGCGGCGTGGGCCTGGGCGGCGTGCTGGAGCCGCTGCAGGCCAACCCCACCATCATCGAGGACAACTGCTTCATCGGCGCACGCTCCGAAGTGGTGGAAGGCGTGATCGTCGAAGAGAACTCGGTGCTGGGCATGGGCGTGTACATCGGCCAGAGCACGCCGATCTTCAACCGCGACACCGGCGAGATCAGCTTCGGCCGCGTACCGTCGGGCAGCGTGGTCATCAGCGGAAACCTGCCCAAGAAGACCAAGTCCGGCCAGGACTATTCCACCTACGCAGCCGTGATCGTCAAGACGGTGGACGCGCAGACGCGCTCCAAGACCAGCCTGAACGACCTGCTGCGCGACTGAGACCCGTCGCATCGTTTCCGTCCTGCGCAGCACGCGCGGGCGGCAGCGGGCCCGCTGTGCCGAAGCAACCAGCCACAAAGGCAATCACCATGAGCACGATGGAACGGATTCTGCGGCTGATGGCCGAAAAGCGGGCCTCTGACGTCTACCTGGCCGCCAACGCGCCGGTGCTGATCCGCATCAACGGGGAATGCGTGCCGATCAACAGCCAGGTGCTGCCGCCCGACGCGCCGCGCAGCCTGCTGGCCGAGATCGTGCCGCCGCAGCGCATCGAGGAATTGGAAGAGACCGGCGAGCTGAACATGGGCGTGCCGCTCACCGGCGTCGGGCGCTTCCGGGTCAGCGCCATGCGCCAGCGCGGCAGCTACGCCGTGGTGATCCGTTTCATCGCGCAGCAGGTTCCAGAGCTGTCGTCGCTGGGCCTCCCGCCGGTGCTGGGCGACCTCATCATGGAGCGGCGCGGGCTCATCCTGGTGGTGGGGGCGACGGGCTCGGGCAAGAGCACCACGCTCGCGGCGATGATCGACAGCCGCAACGCCCAGCAGGCCGGGCACATCCTGACCGTGGAAGACCCGGTCGAGTACCAGTTCAGGAACAAGAAGTCCATCATCAACCAGCGCGAGATCGGCGGCGACACCCAATCGCTGCAGACGGCGCTCAAGAACGCGCTACGCCAGGCGCCCGACGTGATCCTGATCGGCGAGATCCGCGACCGCGAGACCATGTCCGCGGCGATCGCCTATGCGCAGTCCGGCCACCTGTGCCTGGCGACCCTGCACGGCAACAACAGCTACCACGCGCTCAATCGCATCCTGTCGTTCTACCCGGTCGAGGTGCGCCCCACCATGCTCGGCGACCTGGCCTCGGCCTTGAAGGCCATCATCTCGCAACGGCTGGTGCGCACGCTGCACGGCGACCGGGTGCCCGCCACCGAAGTGCTGCTCAATACCAAGCTCGTGTCGGAGATGATCGAGGCGGGCGACTTCTCCGGTGTGCGCGATGCCATGGAAAAGTCCATGGCCGAGGGCTCGCAGACTTTCGAGGCGGCGCTGGCCGATCTCATCCTCAAGCAGCGCATCGACCGCAAGGAAGGCATGTCGCATGCCGATTCACCCACCAACCTGATGTGGCGGCTGCAAAACGATTTCACCCAGGCCGCCAAGGCCGCCCAGGCCCGGCAGGAGCCGCCGCCCGAAGACGACCAGCCCTCGTTCACCGAGATCGTGCTCGACGTCAAGGGCCATTGACCGCCCGCCTGCCCCGCGCCCTCCCTTCGACCCTGCCACGCGCCACGGCGCCTTGTTGCCCCTGCGATGTCCCGTACCCTGACCCTGACCGAACAGCTCATCTCCCGCCCCTCCGTCACCCCAGAAGATGCCGGCTGCCTCGACATGCTCGTGGCCCGGCTCGAGCCTCTGGGGTTCCACTGCGAGCGGCTGGACAGCGGACCGGACGACTTCCGGGTCAGCAATTTGTGGGCAAAGCGGCCCGCAGCGCTAGATGCATCGGCACCTGCAGCTATTAAAACAATAGCGTTCGCCGGCCATACCGACGTCGTGCCCACCGGGCCGCTGGAGCAGTGGAGCAGCGCGCCCTTCACCCCCACGCACCGCAACGGCCGGCTCTACGGCCGCGGCGCCAGCGACATGAAGACCTCCATCGCGGCCTTCGTCGTCGCGGTGGAGGAATTCCTCGCCGCCCAGCCCGACCCGCGCATCGCCATCGCCCTGCTCCTGACCAGCGACGAGGAAGGCCCCTCGGTCGACGGCACCAAGGTGGTGGTGGAGCAGCTGAAGGCGCGGGGCGAGGTGGTCGATTGGTGCATCGTCGGCGAGCCGACCTCGGTGCAGCGCACCGGCGACATGGTCAAGAACGGCCGGCGCGGCACGCTGAGCGGCCGGCTCACCGTGCGCGGCATCCAGGGCCACATCGCGTACCCACAACTGGCCCGCAACCCGATCCACCAGGCCGTGCCGGCGCTGGCAGAGCTCGCCGCCACCGTGTGGGACCAGGGCAACGAATTCTTTCCGCCCACCAGCTGGCAGATGAGCAACATCCACGGCGGCACGGGCGCGACCAACGTCATCCCGGGCGCCGTGGTCATCGACTTCAACTTCCGGTTCAGCACCGAAAGCACCGCCGACGGCCTGAAGCAGCGGGTGCATTCGCTGCTCGACCGGCACGACCTGGAATACGACCTGGTCTGGACACTGGGCGGCCAGCCCTTCCTGACCACCCCGGGCACGCTGATGGACGCCGTGCAGCAGGCCATCTCGGACGAGACCGGCCTGGCGACCGAGCTTTCCACCACCGGCGGTACCAGCGATGGCCGCTTCATCGCGCAACTGTGTCCACAGGTCATCGAGGTCGGCCCGCCGAACGCCACCATCCACAAGATCGACGAGCACATCGTGGTCGCCGACATCGAGCCGCTCAAGAACATCTACCGCCGCACGCTCGAGAACCTGAACGCGCTGCAGGCCGGGACCGCGCAGGGGGCGGCATGAACGGCATGGCGATGGGTTCGACCCTGGGCGAGCTGGTGGACTGGGGCACGCAGCGGCTGCAGGCGGCCGGCGTCGCCTTCGGCCACGGCACCACCAATGCCCGTGACGAGGCGGCCTGGCTGGTGCTCTGGCGCCTGGGCCTGCCGCTGGACACCTCGCTGGAAGGCGGCGACGATTCCGAGGCGAATCGGCCGGTAGCGCCCGCGGATCAAGCGCGGGTTGCTATCTTTTTTGAAGAGCGCATCGCCAGCCGCAAGCCCGCCGCCTATCTGACGCGCGAAGCCTGGCTGCAGGGCGTGCCCTTCTACGTGGACGAGCGCGCCATCGTGCCGCGCAGCTTCATCGCCGAGCTGCTGGCCGACGGCGGCTTCGACGACTTCCTGGGCGAACACACCCGCGAGGTGCTCGACCTGTGCACCGGCAACGGCAGCCTGGCCGTGCTGGCCGCCATGGCCTACCCGGACGTAGCGGTCACTGGCGCTGACCTGTCGCCCGAGGCGCTCGAAGTCGCCCGCATCAACGTGGACCGGCACGGCCTGCAGGACCGTATCGCGTTGCAGCTCTCCGACGGCCTGGCGGCCCTGCCGGGCCCGTGGGATCTGATCCTCTGCAACCCGCCCTACGTCAACGGCCGGAGCATGGCGGCTCTGCCGGCCGAGTACCGCGCCGAGCCCGAGCTGGCGCTGGCCGGCGGCGCCGACGGCATGGATTTCATCCGGCGCCTGCTGGCCGACGCGCCCGCCCACATGAGCGAGCAGGCGGTGCTGGTGCTGGAAATCGGCAACGAGCGTGCCCACTTCGAGGCCGCCTTCCCACGGCTGCCGGTGTTCTGGCTGGACACCAGCGCGGGCGAGGATCAGGTCTTGCTGGTCACCCGCGAAGCGCTGGTCGCGCCCCCGATGTGAGCGCGGCATGAGCGGGCACCCGTCGTCGATGCAGCAAGGCCACCCCCCACGCGGCACGCCCCAGCCGCGCGACGAGTGGTGCCGGCTGCTCGCCATGGCTTAGCGGCGGGGCCGCCGTCCCACGTCCGCTGCCCGCCGCCGCACCTTGCCGGGCCGGCAGCGGCCCAGTCCTTGTCGCCCGTGCCGCCCTCGCGGCAAGCGCCTTCCGCATTCGGCGCCCTGAAGCCAGGGCGCCACGCTTCTTATCGGTACTGCCATGATCACTCTCAAAAACGTCACCTTGCGCCGCAGCGCCAAGGTCTTGCTCGACAACGTCACCGCCACCATCAACCCCGGCGAGAAGGTCGGCCTCGTGGGCCGCAACGGCGCGGGCAAATCCACGCTGTTCGCGCTCTTCAACCGCACGCTGCATGAAGACGGCGGCGATTTCTTCATCCCCGCCCAGTGGCGCATGGCCCAGGTGGCGCAGAACATGCCCGAGACGTCGGAGTCGGCCACCGAATTCGTGCTGGCCGGCGACACGCGCCTGACCGAGCTGCGCGCCCAGCTCGCCGCCGCCGAGGCGGCCGACGACGGCATGGCCATCGCCCACGCCTACACCGACCTGGCCGACGCCGGCGACTACGACGCCGTGGCCCGCGCACAGGCGCTGATCCTGGGCCTGGGCTTCAAGTCGGGCGAGCTCGACAGCCCGGTGGACAGCTTTTCCGGCGGCTGGCGCATGCGCCTGCAGCTGGCGCGGGCGCTGATGTGCCCCAGCGACCTGCTGCTGCTGGACGAGCCCACGAACCACCTGGACCTGGACGCGCTGGTCTGGCTGGAGTCGTGGCTGAAGGGCTATGCCGGCACGATGATCGTCATCAGCCATGACCGCGAATTCCTCGACGCCGTGACCAACGTCACCCTGCACATCGAGCATGCCAAGCTGGTGCGCTACGGCGCCAACTACAGCAAGTTCGAGGAAATGCGCGCCCTGCAGATGGAGCAGCAGCAGGCCGCGTTCGCCAAGCAGCAGGACAAGATCGCCCACCTGCAGAAGTTCATCGACCGCTTCAAGGCCAAGGCCAGCAAGGCCAAGCAGGCGCAGAGCCGCGTCAAGGCGCTGGAGCGCATGGAAAAGGTGGCGCCGCTGCTGGCCGAGGCCGAATTCACCTTCGAATTCAAGGAGCCAGGACACATCCCGAATCCGATGATGTCCATCGACAACGCCTCGTTCGGCTACGTGGCCGAAGAGGGCGAGGCCGCGCCGCCCAAGGTCATCCTGACCGGCGTCAGCAAGTCGGTGATGGCCGGCCAGCGCATCGGCATCCTGGGCGCCAACGGCCAGGGCAAGTCCACCTTCGTGAAGACGGTCGCGCACGACATGAAGCCCCTGGCGGGCCAGATCATCGAAGGCAAAGGCCTGCGCATCGGCTACTTCGCCCAGCAGGAACTGGACGTGCTGCGCCCGCAGGACACGCCGCTGGAACACATGATCCGCCTGGCCAGGGAGATGGGCGCCGACGCCAAGCAGCCTTCCCGCGAGCAGGACCTGCGCAGCTACCTGGGCACCTTCAACTTCACCGGCGACATGGTCAAGCAGGCCGTGGGCACCATGAGCGGCGGCGAGAAAGCCCGGCTGGTGCTGGCGATGATGGTCTGGCAGCGCCCCAACCTGCTGCTGCTGGACGAGCCGACCAACCACCTCGACCTGGCGACCCGCGAGGCGCTGGCGATGGCGCTGAACGAGTTCGAGGGCACGCTGATGCTGGTGAGCCACGACCGGGCGCTGCTTCGCTCGGTGTGCGACGAGTTCTGGCTGGTCGGCCGGGGCGTGGTCGGGCCGTTCGACGGCGACCTGGACGATTACCAGCGCTATCTGTTGGACGAGGCCAAGCGCCTGCGCGAACTGGCCAAGACCGCCGAGGCCGAGACCGCGCGCGCCGCTGCATCGGCCTCCACCCCCGCCGCCTCGGCCCCGCCCGTCGTGGCAGCGGCCCCCACCCCCGCCGCGGCACCGCCGGCCCCAGCCGCCACGGCGCAGCCGGACGGGCGCGAGCAGCGCAAGCTCGGCGCCCAGGCGCGCCAGCAGCTGGCCGAGAAGACCCGGCCGCTGAAGCGGGAGCTGGAGCGCATCGACGCCCGGCTGGCGGCGCTGGCCCGGGAGCGCCAGGCGCTCGAAAACCGGCTCACCGAACCGCTGGCGCCGGCCGACATCGCCGAGTGCGGGCGCAAGCTCAAGGCTGGTGCAGACGAGACGGCCGAGCTCGAAGAAAAGTGGCTGGATGTGTCCGGCGAGCTGGAATCGCTGCAGAGCGAGGCCGCCCAGGCCTGATCGCGCCTGATGGCGTTTCAGGGCCTGGGCGCAGGCCCATCAAGGGTCTGATGCTATCGTTATGGTAGTGAAATCTGGTCGCACCAAGTTGGATGGCGAGCTGTGCAAATTCTTGCACGAGACTGTCAACGCAGCCCCAGGGAGGTGCGTTGTTCATGCATCCAAGGAGCTTTTCAAGCATGAACACCACCATCCTGTCCGCCTGGCCTGAAGACGAACGCGATCGCAAGCGCGCCCCGGCCCGCCTCTGAACGGCGGTCCCGGCAGCGGAACCGTTCCGTCCCCGACTGCCCCGTACCGTCCCTGCGCGTCATCTGCCCAGCGGCACCCGCCCATCCCCCCGACGAAGAGCCCCGCCCAGCGGGGCTTTTTGCTGCCTGATCCAGCCGCAAGGGGGGGGGCCGCACCACGCCGCCGGAGCGCGCCATGAAAAAACCCCGCCGAAGCGGGGTTTGCCGGTAGATGCCCTTCCCCCACGGCAGGGGGGCGATGGGCGCCAGCGCGTCAGCCCATGTGCAGGCCGCCGTTGACGGAGAAGTCGGCGCCAGTCGCGTAGCCGCCTTCTTCAGACGCCAGCCACGCGATGATCGAGGCGATCTCGCTCGGCTCGCCCAGACGCTTGACCGGCACGGTACCGACGATCTTTTCCAGCACGTCGGGGCGAATGGCCTTCACCATGTCGGTGCCGATGTAACCTGGGCTCACGGTGTTCACCGTCACGCCCTTGGTGGCCAGCTCCTGCGCCAGCGCCATCGAAAAGCCATGCATGCCGGCCTTGGCGGCCGAATAGTTGGTCTGGCCGGCCTGGCCCTTGGCGCCGTTCACGCTGCTGATGTTGATGATGCGGCCCCAGCCCTTTTCCACCATGTCGCCCACGACCTGCTTGGTCACGTTGAACATGCTGTTGAGGTTGGTCTCGATCACGGCATCCCAGTCTTCGCGCGACATCTTGAGGAACATGCGGTCCCGCGTAATGCCGGCGTTGTTGACCAGCACGTCGATCGTGCCGTGCTCGGACTTGGTCTGGGTGAAGGCTTCCACGGTGGAATCCCAGTCGCCCACGTTGCCCACCGACGCGTAGAACGTGTAGCCCAGCGCCTTCTGCTCGCCCAGCCACTTGGCGTGGTCTCGCGTGGGGCCGCAGCCGGCGATGACCTTGAAGCCCTCCTTATGCAGCCGCTGGCAGATGGCGGTGCCGATGCCCCCCATGCCCCCGGTCACGTATGCGATTTTCTGGCTCATTCGATATCCCTTCGATTCATTGATTCCGCTCCCACTCTAACCCGGGAGAAAGCGGCCTTTCGCCCAGGAAAACACCGAGCGGCGCGATTTCGGCGCCCCCCACTCCACCTGCCGTGAGGCAGGCCACGCAGGGGCCCTCGCGCCCGCCCGGCGCGCTCTTCAGCGTTCCACCGCCATCGACACACCCATGCCGCCGCCGATGCACAGGGCCGCCACGCCCTTCTTGGCGTCGCGGCGCTGCATTTCGTGCAGCAGCGTGACCAGCACGCGGCAGCCGGACGCACCGATCGGGTGGCCGATGGCGATGGCGCCGCCGTTCACGTTCACCTTGGCCGCGTCCACGCCCAGTTCCTTGTTGACGGCGCAGGCCTGGGCGGCGAAGGCTTCGTTCAGCTCGAACAGGTCCACGTCCTTCGCGTCCCAGCCGGCACGCTTGAGCGCCTTGCGCGATGCCGGCACCGGGCCCATGCCCATGGTGGCCGGGTCCAGGCCGCTGGTGCCGAAGGCGGCGATGCGCGCCAGCGGCTTCAGCCCCAGCTCTGCCGCCTTCTTGGCGCTCATCAGCACCACCGCGGCGGCGCCGTCGTTCAGGCCCGAGGCATTGCCCGCCGTGACCGAACCGGCCTTGTCGAAGGCCGGGCGCAGGCCCGACAGCGCTTCGGCATTGGTCTTGCGGTTCAGGTATTCGTCGGCCGCGAAGACGATGGGGTCGCCCTTCTTCTGCGGCAGCGTGACGGGCACGATCTCGTCCTGGAAGCGGCCGGCATCCTGCGCCGCGGCGGCCTTTTGCTGGCTGGCCAGGGCCAGTGCGTCCTGCTGCTCGCGGGTGATGCCGTGGGCCTTGGCCACGTTCTCGGCCGTGATGCCCATGTGGTACTGGTTGTACACGTCCCACAGGCCGTCCACGATCATCGTGTCCACCATCTTCCAGTCGCCCATGCGCTGGCCGTCGCGGGAGCCGTTCAGCACGTGGGGCGAGAGGCTCATGTTTTCCTGGCCGCCCGCCACCACGATCTCGGCATCGCCCGTGGCGATGGCCTGCGCGCCCAGCATCACGGCCTTCAGGCCGGAGCCGCACACGGCGTTGATGGTGAGTGCGGGCGTTTCCTTGGCCACGCCCGCCTTCATCATGGCCTGGCGGGCGGGGTTCTGGCCCACGCCGGCCGTCAGCACCTGGCCCATGATGACTTCGCTGACCTGGTCCAGCGGCACGTTGGCGCGGGCGAGCGCCTCCTTGATGACGATGGCTCCCAGCTCGGTGGCGGGGGTCTTGGCAAGCGAGCCGCCGAACTTGCCCACGGGCGTGCGAACGGCGGAAACGATGACGATGTCTTCCATGGCGAGTCTTTCTGAGGGAGTCTGAAGTGCAAGAAATGAAGGAGGGGTGTCACGGCTGCGGGTCGTTGCCGTGCGCAGCGGGC